>Ga0209719_1000092_pt1 | contig 125794 bp, 91 predicted proteins | sample AD_JPNAS2_MetaG_FD_184421 | JGI IMG/M metagenome (GOLD analysis project Ga0209719, IMG submission 184421) | Active sludge microbial communities of municipal wastewater-treating anaerobic digesters from Japan - AD_JPNAS2_MetaG (SPAdes) (version 2) | ecosystem: Engineered > Bioreactor > Anaerobic...
CCATTCTTCTTGGTGATAGTACTACCACAGTGAGGGCACTTTTTTTATTCATAGCCTTTGATTTGCGTCAAAGGTAAACATAGCAACGGTTTCAAGAGATTTGAGCATCAAAAATGTCTATTAAGCCAAATTTTAGCATTTCCAAAGCATAATAAAGAGAAAGGGCAACCGCAAACGGCGATAGCCCTTTCTCATTTCATTGCCCCTAATTCCTATAACTACTGTCGGATTAGATTTATGCCATAGCCCGCTAAATATTTAGCCTTTAATCTTCACGGTATTATTATCAGAATGCCTGTCAACCAACTTGTTGTATGGGTCAATCCCTGCTGTTTCAGGCTTTTCGTCCACAATTATTTCGAAGGTTGGATTTGGGCTGCTAATCCTATGCTTCTGCATGTAAAGCGCCACATTTTTCTTTTTTCCATCAACCCTTCTGGTGGTCATTACCCCCACATCAATCCAGTCGTTAAGCGATGCCGGGGTTTCATTCCCCAGGCTGTCGGCATAGAATTTCTGAACATCGCCCGTAAGGGTTACCCTATACCTGCCATCCTCCAACTGCTCCATTTCGGCCTCCCTGGCCTTGATATCGTACACGGTAATGGCTTCGAACATATCATGCACCAAGTAGCGCAATGAGTCTGGCGTATGCCCGTAAATATACTCCATGAAGTGCTCCGAGGTGGAAAATGGGGGTGCTTTGTATGCCCAATCCCTCAGATACGCTGCCAGCGCAGCGTTTACATTCTCCTCGCCAATATAGTCCTGCAATGCGTACATTACCACAGAGCCCTTATTGTAGTGAATATAGTTCTGATTCTCACACAGGATGAGAGGCTGCTCTTTCTCCATCTCAGTCCTACGTCCCCGTAGGTAGTTATCCAACTCATGCTTTAAAAATTTTCTCATCTGGTCCTTCCCATAACGTTTCTCCATGACCATCAGCGCAGAGTATTGTGCCAGCGCTTCGGACATGAGGGTAGCACCCTGCACGTTGCCCCCAACCACCTGATGTGCCCACCACTGGTGTGCAATCTCGTGAGCGGTTACATAGTACACATAGTCAATATCCTCTTCATCCTCCAGATTGGCAATGAAGCCAATGCTCTCGGAATAGGGAATGGTGGTGGGAAATGACTGTGCAAAAGAAGAATACCGAGGGAACTCAACAATGCGTAACTCTTTATGCTGAAATGGGCTGTAATTTTTGGTAAAATAATCCAGCGAAGCCTTCATGGCCTCCATCATCTTGTCAATATTGTACTCGTGCCCCTTGTGGTAGTACACCTTTAAATCCACGTCGTTCCACCTGTCGGCCTGCACCTCGTAATCGGCCGAAAGAAATGCGTAGAAGTTGAGTATGGGCCTGTCCATCTTGTAGTGGAAGTAGTGCCTTCCGTTTTCAACCCAATCCCTCACAAGGCGGCCCGGAGCGATGGCAATCTGCCCCTCCTTAGTACTCACAGTGGCCTCAAAATCAATCCAATCGCCAATTGCACCCAGGTAGGTACTTTGCAGTGCTACCGAATCGGTGCGGGGTGCCATCCGCCCCTTGGGCGGCAAGCCGTACTTTTTACGCTTATTAACCTCTTGCAATTCCCTTCCGGACTGATAGCCTATGACAGGGAGAAACCCCATGTTATTGAAAAAAGTACCGTTCTCAACTATGGTTACCATACCTCTATCATCGGTAAATCCACTGTTTACTACCTTGAGTGAAAACAACATGTCAACCGATTGGCCGGGAATGAGTCGCTCTGAAAGTTTCACCACGTAGTAGCCTTGTTGCGTATCGGCCAATACAATTTCTGAAGTATCGCCAATTCTGCAGGATTCCAGTTGAACACTTTCGGAGAGCAGAACATGCACTGAATCGATGGGATCATGGGTCTCATTCTTCAACTTGAAGGTTCCGTTAACAACCAAATTGCGCTGATCGGGGTAAATCTCCACATTCAGGTTTGCTGCTTTCACCTTGGGCTGTGGAATTCCTTCATATTTCTTGTAGGTCTTCTCATAGCTCACCAGATTTTTCTCACCCTGCTTGTTCGTCACAAACCTGTTGAGAACGGTGGTGTTATACACAATATATCCGCCCACCGCAATAAATCCCGCCACAGCGAACAGGAATACAGCCCTGGTACCCCCTTTGAAATGGGCTCCTGCCACCCTAAGCCGATTTCTCAACGACAGGTTGAAGCCTCGTTTCCAGAACATTGTCGTAATCACAAAAATGATTACCATCATAAAGAGCCATGCCAGCTGATACCATCTAACCCCCACCAAGAAATGCCCAAAACTATTCATATCTGAGTATGGAGATGGCGGTGTCAATGGGAATTGCCAAAGTTTGTGCTGCAGGCCAATAAAATCAAACCCAAAGGCTATGATTATATAGTAAAACATAACTATTACATGCCCCGTAAACTTGTTGGAGGCTAAGGTTTGGATGAATATGGCGAGAACAGCAAAACCAAAAAAAACAGGAAGCTGCTCCGAAAAGATGTTACTGAGGTATAGCGGGATATTCAGGTCAAAGAAACCATGGTAAATTTGGATTGACAAGCACGAAATCATCAGAATCACCGACATAAGGAGGAGAATAAGGAGCATGGCCCAAAGTTTTGAACCCGTGTATAGCCAATTGGGCAAGGGTAACGAGTCCATTATCTGGTCAATTTTATAGCCTCTTTCCCGCCAAACCAACTCACCTGAATAGAAGGTTATGATTATCAGCATTATCAGTATGAAATTGCCTCTTAAATACTCTAATAACAGGTAGGTGACAGGGTAATTGGAGCCATCATACACACCGGTAACACTTATGGCACTATTGAAGAATAAAACCAAACCTGCAACCACCATTCCAATAAAAGGCAAATCTTTAACAACAGTGGTAAAATCTATCCATCCCAATGACAGCATTTGCTTGATGTGGTTAACGCTGCTGTGTGAGATTTTTACTTTTGGCAAATCCACATTCACTTTCATATCATCAACATCTTCAACCACAGCCTTCACAGAACTCTTTCGTCCGCCGTTTTCGGTCACGGTTACCAGCTTAAAACGCCAAAAGGCAAAGGCCAAAATCAAAGCTCCCAGGGATACCCAAATGACCCTGTTGAGCAGGAAGGCACCCGAAAGCGGGATGAGCTGCGTGTTGATTTCAGCAGGGGTCCAGTACTGCGTCGTGGTAAAAAATGTTGCCATACCAAACGGGTCAAGCAACGCTGCCATCTCCTTTGAATCGAGTTTCATGTAATGTGATGCAGCCCACACGTATAGCACCAGAAACAGGATACTGCCCAAATAGGAATAAACCATTCGTTTCTTCATTGAAACCAGGGAAAAGAATACTGCACCCAAAAAGAATGTGTTTGGGATAATGAGCATCATATAGGGCGACAGGTAGGCCATAAGGCGAAACGAGTCGAAGCGGGATGCCTCTAACCAACCGGCTGCGGGCGCAATTATGCTACCCAAATATATGGCCAAGGGGATTGACACGAAGACCAGAATGGCATACACGTACGAACCCAGGAAACGGCCTGCCAAATAGGCCCTCTTTTTCATGGGATACGAGTAGAGCAAGGGGTGTACATTGTGGTCGAAATCACGGTACACGGGTGTACTCATTATGGCTGAGATTACCATAATTCCAAAGGCATTCATAATGGCAATTGTACTAAAAATGGCCGATGGTGAGTTCCGTAGCAGATTACCCAACTGTGTGCCTATGACTACTTGATCGGAGACCGTGGCGAAGAATACCAGTAGAAAAAATAGCATGAAGTAAAGGTAGGTAGCCAGTCGTCTTGCCCTGTACCTCAACTCAAACAGAAAAATATCCTTAAACATAACGGCTAATTCTTGGATTGCATCAAAACGCTGGAAAAGTAAACATCCTCAAGTGCGGGTTCAACTAATTCGAATCCCAACCCGGGCTCGGTTTCCGAGTAGAGATGGAGTTCGAGTTTGCCCGCTCTTAGCTTTTGCGAGATGATACTCATACCGTTGTACTCGCCAATCTCGGCTTTGCCGACAACTTTCCGCCAAATTCTATTCTTTATGGCATTGATGGCTGCTCCCGGCTTGTCGTCAACCAGTACCACACCCGTGTCAATGATGGCCATCTGGTTGCACAGGCTCTCAACATCGTCCACGATGTGCGATGAGAGGATAACCACAATGTTCTCGCTAATCTCGCTCAGCAGGTTATGGAAGCGGTTGCGCTCCGAGGGATCGAGGCCCGCCGTGGGCTCATCAACGATGATGAGCTTGGGTTGGCCAATGAGCGCCTGGGCAATGCCAAAACGCTGTTTCATTCCACCCGAATAGCCTCCAAGGCTTTTGTGCCTGTGCTCCCACAGGTTGGTTCTCTGCAACAATGCATGTATCAACTCTTTACGCTCCCTAACATTTGCAATACCCTTAAGCTGTGCCAAGTGGTTTAGCAACATTTCGGCCGATATCTTGGGATAAAGGCCAAACTCCTGTGGCAGATAACCCAATATCTGACGCACCTTATCCTTGTCCTTCAGTACATCTATACCATTCAAAGTAATGGTTCCGCTATCGGGTTCCTGAAGGGTTGCAATTATTCTCATCAATGTCGATTTCCCGGCACCGTTGGCCCCCAACAGGCCAAACATTCCGTTGGAAATAGTGAGGCTCACATTTTTGAGCGCCACCACCCCATTGGGGTAGGTTTTGGTTAGATTGCTAATTTTTAGTTCCATTGCTTAATTACATTTTCAAAATACGACGGTTACGCTGAATGAAATGTTACAGAAGAAATCATACCCTGACAATTTGCACTCACGGCAATCTTCTTCATATCATTATTTTAATCATTTTTTTTGTTTGACACTATAGGTCCATATTCTCCCTCCCGACGAGGTATTTTCGCTCTTCAGCAGAGCATCCTCATTGTAATGTACAGCTGCTCCGGAGCTGGCCGAAGCCTCAATCGTAACGCTGTTAATAGCTATCTCGGACCCGGAGTTGGCTTTGACCGATGCCTTTTGCGAGGCAAATTTTTTCATTTTCACTGTACTCCCGGCGTTGGCCGTTATATCAATGCTATCACCCTCCCCTTCCATTTTGAGCGTGGAGCCGGCATTGAGTTCGGCATTAACCAAACCAAACTTTCCCCTCAGATTAATAATAGCCCCGGCATTTGCTGTCAAGTCGAGGGCTGGTGAAGAGAGTGAGTCTGAGGAGCGAAAAGTACTACCGGCCGACACGCTCAACTTCGAAAACATCGGGCCTCTTAGTTCGCACTGTATCCCTTTGGAAATGCGACGTTCCAGCTTAATGCTAAGCACATCATCCAGCACCGATACCTGAATCTTTTCCTGAGTGGCGGAATCGGCCTGAACGGATAATTGGCATATTGTATCCTGCACAAACTCAATGGTGAGAGTGCCCTCAACCTTAATTTGCCCGAAGGGCAACAGCTCTTTCTGTGTGGAAAACGCTTCACCCTGTTGGGGTAAATACTCTTCCAGGTTGGTTTTTACCACGTAAATCCCAACTACAGAAAGGATGACCAAAACCACGAATGCAATGAGTAGTAATAAGTTGCTAGTTTTCATCTGTTCTATTTTCTTTTAATGATTTCAATTAATGATTAGCTCTGTTTTAATCTATCTCCCACTCTGTTCATGAAAATCATGCTTTTGCCATGAGAGAAATATTAGTCCGGGTATTATCCCTGCTCCTTGTGGTATTTTTCCAAATCGTGATAGGTTATACCCAGAAGGTGCATGGTTTGGAAGAACTGTGGAACGGTTTTGGTCAAAAACTCTTCCCTTTTGTACTGAATGGCCTTCTCTTTACCGGTATCACTAACAAAGTAGCCAATGCCACGCTTGTTGTAAATGATATCGATGCTCTGCAAATAGTCGAACGCACGCATGGCCGTGTTGGGATTTACCTCCATGGAGGCTGCTATATCCCGAACGGAGGGGATGCGCTCATCGGACTTCCATTTATCCGACAGGATATTCTCGCAGATAATATCGGCGATTTGCAGATAAATAGGTTGTTGCTCATCAAATTGCATGGCTACACCTCCCTTTCTTTAAGTCTGAAGTAACTTACGGTTAGAAAAAACGGAACAATAAGTGAATAGTACCCTATCTTAACTGCAAGTACGAATGATTTCAGGAACTCAGGGGTTCCGTTTTGTTCCATCGGATCAATTGTTATCTCCGGGCTTTGGAAAATTAACTTCACCACTATTCCGGTGATTATCATCAAGCCCATAGAAGACACCACAATAGCAAGCAGCGTTTTAAAGAAGTTGTTCTTCTCGAAATAGATGGCACCCAAAAAGAATATGCTTTGAATGATACAGTAGTGTAGTAACAATTTAAGGAACTCCATACGGAATGGATTCACAATGTAGAAATACTCATTGAAAATGAGGGAAGTAAACAGGGAGTTGACCATGGATGTAAGAACCAACACAACAGATGCAACCACAGAATATACTACTGTGCTGATTAACCAGTTGGCCAACAGTTTTTCCATGGGGTTGGCCGGAAGCATCATGTAAAACCATCCCCTGGATTTTGTACCCAACTCTTTGAAAATAGTCGAGGTGATAATTAAACCCATCAGGAAAATGAATAGTTGCCCCATCCCCAGGAAAGAATAGGTATCGTATGTTCCGCCATTAGACCACGTTTTAAGTAAGCTGATACCAACTAACACACCACTCATGGCACCAAATAGTACAGCATAATGCTTAAAGTTTAATGCCATATATCTACCCATTAAAAGGGTTGTCCGACGGATGGAAATTTTTTTCATCGTACTCATGATTTACCGGTTTTTGATTGCGTCATTAACTAATTGGGAGTCCTTAATCACAGCATTGAAGAGGGTTTCCAAATCCACCTTCGATTCCTGCTGAGTGCCCTTATACACTACATTATGACCCGTAAGGGTCTCCTCAGAGTAGATAACCTCCTTGTCGGTAGTGCCGACAACATGGCCAAACGACAGGTTTTGGGCGATGTCATAGAGGCTAAAGTCGAATACTATGTTCCCCCTGTCAACCACCACCACATGGTCAATCATGGTGGCAAGGTCGCGTACCTGATGGGTGGAAATCACAAAACACCTATCGGGGGTAGCCACCTGAGCAATGATTTTCCTGAACTGGCTCTTGGATGGGATATCAAGCCCATTGGTAGGCTCATCCATGAGCAGAATGGGAGTTTGTGTGGCCAACCCGAACGAAATGAGGAATTTTTTCTTCTGACCAAACGATAGGGCATTAAGATTATCGTCCCCTTCCATTTCAAACTCCAGCATACACCTTTTGTACATCTCCAAATCGAAACCTGGGTAAAAGGGTGCGTTGAACCTGACAAACTGGCTGCATCTTACATCAGGCAGTTCAAACTCTTCGGGAACCAAAAAAAGGTGGCTCAGCACCTGGGCATCGCGAGTTGCAACGTTCAGATCATTTAGGGTTATCACACCCTCGGAGGGTTTCAGCAAACCACCAATCTGCTTGAGCAGCGTGGTTTTTCCTGCGCCATTCACACCAAAGAGGCCGTATATCTTCCCACACTCAAGGTTGAGATTGAGGTTTTTGAAGAGTTTGGGCTTCCTTCGGTAGGCAAAAGTTACGTCCTGTAGTTGAATCATAATTATTTATTTATAGTATTAGTGTATTATTGTCTTAATACACTGCAAATGTAATACAACTTTTTTTACATAACCAAATTTTTTCTGTCTAATTTTTAAAAAAAAGAGGGGGAAAATACATGAGCGCGAATTATATCGCTGTTTTTTAAGATGATAGATTTAGAAAAAAATTAAAAAAATTAAGCTGATTGCGAAAAGTTGCCCCGGTTTATGGCATGGTATTACCCCTGAATATAGGGTCGAAGCAGGTGTTGGAATGTGTCGGTTATGCTTTTACCAAATATTATTTGGACCACGGTTTATCTGTCCCCGGTGCTTTTGTTTCAACTGTTTATTACACGATTAACGGCTTCGGACTTTGCGTTCGGGGGGATTAGAAGTAAAAACTATCAGCCTTGCACAAAAGTTAATAAACAGTACAAATGTTCAATGTTCCACAACAGCCCGACTGATGCAAAACCCTTGTTAACGTCCGGGTTTTATTGATTTTCTATTAATCTTTTAATTTCTTCGATGAAGTCAGTCATTTCATACAACATAGACTCTGTTTCAACTTTAGAGAAATTTACAAAAGCATCATAATCACCTTTCGTTCTATTTTGATAAGCATTTCTTAAGATTTTTCCGTATTTAGCATCTACCTTTTTGGAGGAGATATATTCCTTATTAAACCATCCTATTAGCTGTCCATGCTTTGATGTCTCAAACTTATTTTTTAAAGCTAAAGCTGTCAAAGCATAGTACATTCCATAGTAAATTCTGTTAACAGCAATAGTAAGTTTGTCGCTGACTACAAGAAACTTCGCAAGTTCGATGGTTTCTAAGGCTTGGTTCAAGCGATATTCTATGAGGGAATCTCTGTCTTTCTCGGTAATCATGCGTAAAGCCCGTTTGATAAAGCATTGACAAAAATAGGTTGTTTCCCTCTGAGTGTCCCTAGTTCCGGTTCACTCATTACATGGGTATCGGTTATTATGTTGTACTTTAAGTCAATTTCGTAGCAAATGTCTGAAATCTCACGTTCGGTTTTCCAATCTACTTTTTGTTTCAATACGATTAGAATGTCATAATCTGAGTCCTTATGAGCTTTTCCTGTAACATGAGAACCGAAAAGTACCACGTCCTTCAGGTTGTCAGAAAACCTTGACTTCAACCGATACTTTAGATCATTTAACAAATTCCTCTTATTTATTCTCATGGCTACAAATCTTTTCTCAAAGATACTAAATCTTTCAAAAAATTAAGAACCTTTCCAAATTCGACATCAGCTTGCCCCTAAAGTACATTTATCGGCTTAAATGCCGTTAAACACGCTGTTGTGCACTGGCTATTTGTCTTTCAATGCTATTTCAAGTTCTTTTATTAATTCGTCTTTATTTGGAAATACATAAGTAAATCTTGAAGCAAAAACATTATTCTCATAGCCTTCTAAAATATATTCTGCTCCAATCTCATCCTTTTCTGCACAAATAATTATTCCTATCGGGGGATTGTCATTACTATCATTTATTTCGGTTTTGAAGAAATTCAAATATGCATTTAATTGTCCTACATCCGATGCTTTCAGTTTTCGTGTTTTTAATTCGATTAGGATGTAACTTTTTAGAATTTTATTGTAAAAAACCATATCCACATAGTTGTGCGTATTGTTTATGGTAATTCTTTGTTGAGAACCAACAAACATAAAGCCTTTTCCTAACTCAAGTAAAAAGTCTTCGATATGGCGAATAAGTTTTTTCTCTAAATCCTTTTCTAGTATTGGCTTGTTCTCGGGTATTCCAAGGAACTCAAAGACATAAGGGTCTTTAACAATATCATCAGGTTTGGCTATTTCTTGACCTTTCCTTGCGAGTTGGATAACTGTTTCTTTATTCGCTTTACCAGACGACAGCAAGAGTCTTTCATATAGCGAGCTGTCTATTTGCCTTTTCAGTTCGCGAACAGACCAATGTGAATTCTCTGTTTCCTTTTCGTAAAAGGCTCTTTTTTGTTTGTCTTCAATTATGAGAAGTTCACAGTAATGGGACCAACTAATCTGTCCAGACAGCGTCTGGACATTCGGGTATTCAAGGTAAAATTTTCTCATATTGAATAGATTCGCACGAGAAAACCCTGAGCCTAACTCTTTGGTCAGTTGGCTGGAAAGGCTTAAAATCAGTTGTCTGGATGATTTTTGATCAAACTTACTATTCGATTCGACCTCAACTATTAGTTTTCCAATTTTCCAATAGGTTGATAGGAGTTCTGTATTGATATTCTTCGCAACATTTTTACGTGCATCAATTATAATTGAGCGAATGCTATCAAGCAGTCCATCAATTCTTTTCGAGATATCTAGTCCTTTTTCCATAAAATAAAAGTAATGATTTCCGGAAGTGTTGCCAAATATCTTAACTTGTGCACAACTTGCTAATATGTAAACAAAAACTATTTAATTCCTTGCAAGTTACAAAAACATAAACTGTTTTTCAAGTTGATAAAAGGAAGGAAAAAGAAAAGCACTAAAATCTTTTCCACCTATTGGGATACTATCAGCAAAATGAATGGAATTACTTTAAACGGATGAAATATTGTATTTAAAAGCAAAGGCGGTATTCTTCGTTACAGAAATGCAGAATAAGATTCTGTTGTTTGATTTGAAATGGCAGTTTTTTTAATGTTTACCTCCAACCACAACAACCACCTCGCCTTTCACGCCCTTCGTTTGAAAATGGTGTATTAAATGGGATAGGGTTCCTCTTACTGTTTCCTCATGCACCTTGGTAATCTCACGCGAAACGCTGGCCCTTCTCTCCTCTCCCAATACTTCTGCAAACTGTTGCAGCAGTTTAACGAGTCTGAATGGCGATTCGTAGAATACCATGGTGCGATCTTCGTCCTTCAGCGCCTCAATTCGTTTTATACGCCCCTTTTTTACAGGGAGAAAACCCTCAAAGATAAATCTGTCGCATGGCAAACCGCTGGCAACGAGCGCAGGGACAAAGGCAGTGGCACCGGGAAGGCACTCCACCTCTATTCCCCGTTCAATACAAGTGCGAACGAGAAGAAACCCCGGATCGGAAATGCCGGGGGTACCGGCATCGGATATTAAGGAAACTGTTTGTCCCGAGGCAATTCTATCTGCAATCTGATCTACTGTGTTGTGTTCATTGAACTTGTGATGCGACCACAGGGGTGCTTTTATCCTATGGTGTTTCAGCAAAATTCCGCTTGTACGTGTATCCTCGCAAAGGATAATTGCCGATTCGTTCAGCACGCGCAATGCCCTTAAGGTAATGTCCTCAAGGTTGCCAATGGGTGTGGGTACCAGATATAACTTACTCATCCCGAAATGGTTTGTGGCTATGACAGGTTAAAAGGCGTGGTCTGAAAGAAATCAATGCCAACAAAAAAGCCTGTTACGCTTCGCCGGTACTTCCTCCGAAATTCATTGGGAAAGGCGGCATCCCCGGGGTTGACTCTCCTACCTTTATTGGGCCGTGTGTATTCTCAAATTTGGATACATTGTCCTTAAGCGCCATCAGCAAACGCTTGGCATGATCGGGGGTAAGCACAATCCTCGATTGCACTTTTGCCTTTGGCAAGCCGGGCATAACCCTCACGAAATCAAGTATAAATTCCGAAGCAGAGTGGGTAATAATGGCCAAATTTGCGTAGTTACCCTGGGCAATATCATCGCTGAGCTCAATATTCAGCTGATTTTTCTTCTCATTCATGGCTACAAAAATTGGTGGGCTTAAAGATAAAAAAAGCGAGGGATAAAACCCTCGCTTCTTTAAAAAAGAATATTATCCTACTGTTCCTCAATGCTGTCGGATACAACAATCCCCTTTTCAGCTTTTGCAAGCAGTTCCTGTTCCTCCTTGGAGTAAACAATCAGATTGTCGAATTCTCTCATACCCGTTCCGGCCGGAATTAAATGACCACAAATCACATTCTCCTTAAGCCCTTCGAGAGTATCGGCCTTACCATAAATTGCCGCCTCGTTGAGCACTTTGGTGGTTTCCTGGAACGATGCAGCCGAGATGAAACTCTTGGTTTGCAGTGCAGCTCTGGTAATACCCTGCAACACCTGATTTGAAGTGGCAGGAATGGCATCGCGTGCATTGATCAGCTTCATATCCCGACGCTTAAGAATTGAGTTCTCATCGCGCAATTTACGTGCAGTGATAATTTGTCCCGGTAATACTTCAGTGGAATCTCCGGCGTCAACCACTACCTTTTTATCGTAAATCCAGTCGTTTTCATCCATAAATTCCCACTTATCCACCACCTGATTCTCTAGGAACTTGGTGTCGCCCGAGTCGTCAATTTCAACTTTGCGCATCATCTGACGAACGATAATTTCGAAATGCTTATCGTTGATCTTCACACCCTGCATACGGTAAACCTCCTGAATCTCATTGACAATGTACTCCTGCACTTTTGTCGGCCCTTTAATAGCAAGGATATCTGAGGGGGTAATGGCACCGTCGGAAAGCGGGGTTCCAGCCCTTACGAAGTCGTTCTCCTGCACTAAGATTTGCTTTGAAAGGTTAACTAAGTATTTCTTAACCTCACCGGTTTTAGAGGTAATCGTAATCTCACGATTGCCCCTTTTCACCTTGCCAAAAGCAACCTCGCCATCAATCTCCGAAACAACGGCAGGGTTCGATGGGTTGCGTGCCTCAAAGAGCTCTGTAACCCTAGGTAAACCTCCTGTGATGTCGCCCGATTTACCGATTGCTCTTGGGATTTTCACTAAGATATCACCGGTTTTAATCTCTTTACCCTCTTCAACAACTATATGGGAGGATACAGGCAGGTTGTAAGCCTTAACAACTTCCTTGCCCTGCATAATCTTAATTACCGGGTTTTTAGTTTTATCCTTCGACTCGATGATTACCTTCTCACGATAACCGGTCTGCTCATCGGATTCATCCCTGTATGTTACCTCTTTTATCACTGCCTCAAAGGCAATTTTACCATCGGATTCGGAAATAATAACCGCATTCCAGGGATCCCATTCGCAAACAAGCTGACCCTTGGCAATATCGTCACCATTTTTGATGTACAATTTCGAGCCGTAGGGAATGGTATGGGTTGACAGGGTGATGCCCGTATTCTTGTCAACTATTCTCATTTCGGCCAAACGACCGATGACAATGCTATACTCTTTGCCCTGATCATCCTTCTTGTTGATGAATTTGAGCTCCTCTATTTCGGCTCTCCCGTCGAACTTAGAAACGATTTTAGAGTCGGCGATGATATTGGATGCAGTACCCCCCACGTGGAAAGTACGCAGCGTAAGCTGGGTTCCCGGCTCGCCAATGGACTGTGCTGCAATAACACCCACAGCCTCACCTATTTGCACCATTCTTCCGGTGGCAAGGTTACGGCCATAGCATTTTGTACATACACCCTTTTTCGACTCGCAAGTTAATACGGAACGTATTTCGATCTGCTCAATGGGCGATTCATCAATAATATGGCAAATATCCTCCGTGAGCTCTTCACCCGCGGCAATAATCAGTTCGCCTGTGAGTGGGTGATATACATTATGAACCGTTGTCCGACCCAAAATCCTTTCGTAAAGGGTTTCAACAACCTCTTCGTTCTTCTTAATGGCTGTTGCCACAAGACCGCGTAGTGTACCACAGTCGTGTTCGGTGATAATCACATCCTGCGAAACGTCAACCAGACGTCGGGTGAGGTAACCTGCGTCGGCGGTTTTCAGAGCCGTATCGGCCAGACCCTTACGAGCACCGTGAGTTGAAATAAAGTACTCAAGCACCGAAAGTCCCTCTTTGAAATTGGAGAGAATGGGGTTCTCGATAATTTCACTACTGGTCGAACCCGACTTTTGCGGTTTGGCCATCAATCCGCGCATTCCGCATAGCTGACGAATTTGTTCCTTTGAGCCCCTGGCACCCGAGTCTAACATCATGTAAACCGGGTTGAATCCCTGTTTATCCTCCGATAGTTTTTTGAGTAGAGTAAGGGTTAGTTTAGCATTGGTATGTGTCCAAATATCGATAATCTGATTGTATCGCTCGTTATTGGTAATCAGACCTAAGTTGTAGTTTCCAAGCACCTCATCAACCTGCTCGTATCCCTCGTGAACGAGATCGGCTTTTTCATCAGGAACCATAACGTCATCAAGGTTGAACGACAGACCCCCTTTGAACGCCATGTAGTATCCAAGATCTTTAATATCATCGAGGAATTGTGAGGTTCGGGCAATGCCCGATGTTTTCAGAACAACGCCAATGATATCCCTGAGCGATTTTTTCGTGAGCAACTCGTTAATAAAACCTATCTCCTTGGGAACATACTGGTTAAAAATGATCCTGCCTATAGTTGTTTCGACCAACTCGTTGGTAACCGAACCATCTTTGTTCGTATGAGGCATCAATACTTTAACCACGCTATGCAAATCGGCTACTCCTTCATTATGCGCTATAATGGCCTCCTCAGGCGAGTAAAAACGCATACCCTCTCCCTTAGCACCTTTCCTATGCTTCGTTATATAGTACAGCCCCAATACCATATCCTGCGAAGGCACGGTAATGGGTGCTCCGTTGGCAGGGTTGAGAATGTTGTGTGAGCCAAGCATCAGCATTTGGGCTTCAAGAATGGCCTCGTTACCAAGCGGAAGGTGTACAGCCATCTGGTCGCCGTCGAAGTCGGCATTAAATGCTATACAGGATAAGGGGTGGAGCTGAATGGCTTTACCCTCAATAAGTTTTGGCTGGAAAGCCTGAATACCCAGCCTGTGTAGTGTAGGCGCACGGTTGAGCAATACCGGATGTCCCTTCAACACATTTTCAAGGATATCCCAAACCACCGGATCCTTCCTATCCACTATCTTTTTGGCAGATTTTACGGTTTTTACAATTCCCCTTTCGATGAGCTTACGTATGATGAAGGGCTTATACAACTCAGCCGCCATATCCTTGGGCAATCCGCACTCATGCATTTTTAGTTCGGGGCCAACAACGATAACCGAACGGGCTGAGTAGTCAACGCGTTTACCCAATAGGTTCTGGCGAAAACGCCCTTGCTTTCCCTTTAAGCTGTCGCTTAACGATTTTAGCGGTCTGTTGGCATCGGTTTTCACCACGTTGCTCTTCCTCGAGTTGTCGAAAAGCGAATCGACCGACTCCTGAAGCATTCTCTTCTCGTTGCGTAGGATAACCTCCGGAGCTTTAATTTCAATAAGCCTTTTCAGCCTGTTATTCCTAATGATAACCCTCCTGTAAAGGTCATTAAGGTCGGATGTGGCAAAACGTCCGCCATCAAGCGGAACCAAAGGCCTGAGTTCGGGCGGTATAACGGGTATTACCTTCAATACCATCCATTCCGGCTTATTAATATCCTTCGATTCGCGGAATGCCTCTATCACCTGAAGGCGTTTCAAAGCCTCGTTTTTACGCTGTTGCGATGTTTCGGTACTGGCTTTATGGCGCAGTTCATAGCTCAATTCATCGAGTTTTAACCTTGACAGCAGTGTATAAATAGCCTCGGCACCCATCCCTGCAATGAATTTGTTGGGATCTTCGTCATCAAGATATTGATTATCCTTGGGAAGGCTTTCGAGAATATCAAGGTATTCCTCTTCGGTTAAAAAATCCATGTATTGAATGCCATCAGCGCTTTTAATACCCGGGTTGATGACAACGTAGCGCTCGTAGTAAATAATGGAATCGAGCTTTTTTGAGGGTAAGCCAAGCAGGTAGCCTATCTTATTGGGAAGCGACCTGAAGTACCAAATGTGCGCAACGGGTACCACCAGACTGATATGACCCATGCGTTCGCGGCGCACCTTCTTTTCGGTAACTTCTACTCCGCATCGATCGCATACTATTCCCTTGTACCGAATTCTTTTATACTTGCCGCAGTGGCATTCATAATCCTTTACAGGCCCAAAAATTCGTTCACAAAACAAACCGTCGCGCTCAGGTTTATAGGTTCTGTAGTTAATCGTTTCCGGCTTAAGCACTTCACCACTTGAGTGTTCCAACACTTCCTCGGGTGAGGAAAGCCCGATGGTTATGCTCGAAAAGTTGCTTTTTACCTTGCTATCCCTTCTGAACGACATATTTTGATAGTTAAAAAGTTAATTCAATTTTTAAGTATATCCCATTGGAATTGTCTGCTGCAGAACTTAATCAAGATTAACGCTCAAGCCCAAACCTCTGAGTTCATGTAGCAAAACATTCAACGACTCGGGAATGCCGGGTTGCGGCATGGGTTCTCCTTTTACAATGGATTCGTATGCCTTAGCCCTTCCAACAACATCATCCGACTTGATGGTGAGTATTTCCTGCAGGGTATGCGATGCACCAAACGCTTCGAGTGCCCACACCTCCATCTCTCCAAATCGCTGACCGCCAAACTGTGCTTTACCGCCAAGTGGCTGCTGAGTAATAAGTGAGTAGGGGCCAATGGAACGGGCGTGCATTTTATCGTCAACCATGTGACCCAGCTTAAGCATGTATATCACGCCTACCGTGGCCGGCTGATCAAAGCGCTCGCCTGTACCGCCATCGTACAGGTATGTCTTCCCGTAGCGAGGTATTCCGGCTTCATCAGAATAGTGATTAATCTCGTCGATTTTTGCTCCATCGAAGACCGGTGTACTGAACGTTACGCCCAAATTCTTTCCAGCCCAACCCAGTACGGTTTCGTAAATCTGTCCCAGGTTCATACGCGAGGGTACACCCAGAGGATTGAGAACAATATCAACCGGAGTACCATCCTCTAAAAATGGCATGTCCTCTTCACGAACAATTTTGGCCACTATGCCCTTATTCCCATGCCTTCCGGCCATTTTATCACCCACCTTAATTTTTCTCTTTTTGGCCACGTACACTTTAGCCAATTGAACTATTCCGGCAGGCATTTCGTCGCCAACAGTAGTGCTGAATTTCTTGCGCTTGTGGTCGGCATCAAGATCTTTATAAACCAGGATATAGTTGTGAATGATCGATTTAATGGTATCATTCTTTTTCTTATCCGTTGTCCATTTACTGGGATTGACATTCAGATAATCAACCTCTTTCAGCATGGTTTGGGTAAATTTAACCCCTCTGGGGATTACATTCTGGCCGAAGAGATCTACCACTCCCTGTGAAGTTTTACCATTGACAAGGTGGAACAACTTGTCAATTAACTTATCTTTCAACTCATTGGTCTTTCTTGTAAACTCTTCGTCGATCTTTGTAACCAGATTCTTCTCAAGGTTTTTCCCCTTCTTCACCTCTTTTATGGATCGGGTGAATAATTTTTTATCAATCACCACGCCATACAGCGAAGGGGGTGCTTTAAGAGAGGCGTCCTTCACATCGCCTGCCTTGTCTCCAAATATAGCCCTGAGCAATTTTTCCTCCGGGGTAGGATCGGATTCTCCCTTGGGTGTAATTTTTCCAATCAGTATGTCACCGGGGACGACATTGGCGCCAATGCGAATCATGCCATGCTCATCCAAATCCTTGGTTGCCTCCTCGCTCACATTGGGAATATCGGCTGTTAACTCTTCAATTCCGCGTTTTGTGTCGCGTACCTCGAGTATAAACTCGTCTATATGAATGGAGGTAAAAATATCCTCCTTCACAAGGCGATTGCTAATTACAATGGCATCCTCAAAATTATACCCTTTCCAGGGCATAAAGGCCACTTTAAGGTTTCTTCCCAAAGCCAATTCTCCATGACTGGTTGCATATCCCTCGGTCATAATCTGACCTTTTTTTACGGCCTGCCCCTTTACAACGATGGGATGAAGGTTGATGCAGGTATTCTGGTTGGTCTTTTTGAATTTCGGCAGCATATACCTCTTAACATCGGTATCGAAGCGTGCCAATTGCTGCTCCTCATCATAGCTATACCTTACTACAATTTCTTCAGCGTCAACATATTCTACCACACCATCCTCTTCGGCAACAATTTGAATGCGGCTATCGCGCACCACGATATCCTCCAAACCCGTTCCGACAATTGGAACCTCAGGCTCCATAATGGGTACGGCCTGACGCATCATGTTCGATCCCATGAGTGCCCTGTTGGCGTCGTCGTGCTCCAGGAATGGGATCAGCGAAGCGGCGATGGAAGCAATCTGGTTAGGTGCCACGTCCATCATGTCAACCTTTTCCTTTTCACAGTATGGATAATCCGCTTCGTATCTTGATTTAACCCTGGGATTCATAAATGAGCCGTCATCGTTAAGCGGAGCGTTTGCCTGCGCAATCATCTTGAACTCTTCCTCCTCGGCGCTCATGTATACCACTCCTTCATTGGTCTGGTCAACCTTCGAATTCTCTACCTTACGATAGGGGGTTTCGATAAAGCCCAAATCATTGACCTTAGCATATACGCATAATGAGGAAATAAGTCCAATGTTAGGTCCCTCAGGTGTTTCAATTGGGCACAACCTTCCGTAGTGAGTATAGTGTACGTCCCTAACCTCAAATCCTGCACGCTCGCGTGAAAGACCACCGGGCCCTAAGGCGGAAAGACGGCGCTTGTGGGTCATTTCGGCCAAGGGATTGGTTTGATCCATGAACTGCGAGAGCTGGTTGGTTCCGAAGAATGAGTTGATAACAGACGAAAGGGTTTTGGCATTAATCAGGTCGATGGGAGTAAAGACTTCATTGTCCCTAACATTCATCCGTTCACGTATGGTACGTGCCATACGTGCCAAGCCTACGCTAAACTGATTGGCCAACTGTTCGCCCACAGTTCTCACCCTCCTGTTGCTTAGGTGGTCTATATCATCCACGTCGGCCTTAGAATTTATCAGCTCGATAAGGTACTTGATAATCTCAATAATATCCTCTTTGGTCAGTACCTTAACATCGGAACTGGTTTTTAAATCGAGCTTCTTGTTTATTCTGTAGCGACCAACCTCTCCCAGATCGTAACGTTTATCGGAGAAAAAGAGTTTATCAATCACATCACGTGCAGTGGCCTCGTCGGGTGGTTCCGAATTGCGAAGTTGTCTGTAGATGTGCACCACGGCCTCTTTCTCAGAGTTGGTCGGGTCTTTTTGTAGTGTATTGTATATTATTGCAAAATCAGATATGCTCTGGTTTTCCTTATGTAAAAGGATTGCTTTTGTACCGGAGTCAACGATTTGATCGATATGCTCATTTTCAATAATGGTTTCGCGATCGAGGATAATCTCATTACGTTCAATGGAAACTACCTCACCGGTATCCTCGTCAACGAAGTCTTCTACCCACGATTTCAATACGCGGGCTGCAAGTCTTCTTCCCACAAACTTTTTAAGGTTTGCTTTCGACACCTTTACCTCATCGGCCAATCCGAATATTTCGAGAATATCCTTATCGCTTTCGTATCCAATGGCTCGTAGCAGTGTGGACACGGGTAATTTTTTCTTGCGGTCGATGTAGGCATACATCACGTTGTTTATGTCTGTTGCAAACTCAATCCAGGAACCTTTAAACGGAATAATTCTGGCTGAGTACAACTTAGACCCGTTGGCATGTATGCTTTGGCCAAAAAACACGCCCGGCGAGCGGTGCAGCTGCGATACCACAACTCTTTCGGCACCGTTGATAACAAAAGTTCCCCGGGGGGTCATGTATGGGATGGTTCCAAGGTAAACGTCCTGTACGACGGTGTCGAAATCTTCGTGCTCGGGATCGGTACAGTAAAGTTTAAGTTTGGCTTTTAATGGCACCGCAAATGTGAGCCCTCTTTCAATGCACTCTTCAATGGAGTACCTTGGGGGATCTACATAGTAATCAATAAATTCCAGAACAAAGTTGTTCCGGGTATCGGTAATGGGAAAGTTTTCCGCAAATACCTTGTAAAGTCCTTCCTTTTTACGGTCTTCACTCGAAGATCCGAAATTAAAGAACTCACTGAATGACTTAAGCTGAATATCCAGAAAATCGGGATATTCAAATTGATTTTTTGTTTTGGAGAAGTCAATTCTCCTTGTTTTGATTTCTGAGGACATTGGGATTGGGTTTGTTGAACCGTAATTAATTACAATAAGAAGGTTTAGAGTCTAATCATTAGACTCTAAACCTCTAATACCTAATGCTTCAGGTTTTCTCTATTTAAGCTCAACTTCTGCTCCTACCTCTTCAAGTTGCGTTTTAATCGATTCTGCTTCTTCCTTCGAAGCTCCTTCTTTAACCGCTTTAGGTGCAGCGTCAACTAGTTCTTTTGCCTCTTTCAGGCCAAGTCCGGTTAGCTCTTTTACAAGCTTAACCACTTGTAGTTTTGTACCACCTGCTGATTTAAGAATAACGTCGAATGTGTTTTTCTCAACAGCCGCAGCAGCTTCGCCGGCGGCAGCGGGAGCGGCAACAGCCACAGCTGCAGCTGCAGGCTCAATGCCGTACTCATCCTTAAGGATTTGTGCAAGTTCGTTAACTTCTTTTACTGTTAGGTTAACCAGTTCTTCTGCAAACTTTTTAAGATCTGCCATTGTATTAAGATTTAGAAAATTAATGCTATTAAAAATTTAAAAAATTATCCTTCTCTTTCGCCGAGGGTTTTTACCACACCGGCAAGGGTATTGGGCGCTGTTTGTAGCTGGCCGATAACCTTTTTAATCGGCGATTGCAGCAATGCGATCACATCGGCAATCAACTCATTCTTGCTCTTCAGGTTCACAAGGACGTCAAGCTGATTATCGCCAATGTAGAACGATTCTTCTACAAAAGCAGCCTTCAAAACGGGCTTCTCTTTCGCTTTGCGAAATTCTTTGATAAGCCTTGCGGGGGCATTCCCTGTTTCGGCAAACAATACCGAGGTATGCCCTTTCAACGTATCGAAAATTGGTGAAAAGTCGGTTTTCTCACACTTTTCTAAGGCCTTTCTTAGAAGTGTGTTTTTCACAACTACCAACTTAACCTGCATATCGAAGCATTTCCGCCTTAGCAAACTTGTATCGGCTGCATTGAATTCCGAAGTGTCGGCCAGGTAGAAATGGGGATATTCGTTGATCTGCTCAGTGAGCTTATCAATCAATGCATTTTTATCTTCCCTTCTCATGATAGTTAGGTCTCCTTTGCGTTAATTCATCGATTCGGATACTGACTTGGGATCGATGGCCAAACCTAAACTCATGGTGCTTGAAAGGTAAATACTCTTTATGTAAGTACCTTTTGCTGCCGATGGTTTAAGTTTAATGATAGTTTGAACAAACTCCCGGACATTATCCACAATTTTCTCCGGTGCGAAAGAAACTTTACCGATGGATGCGTGAACAATGCCAAATTTATCCACTTTAAAGTCGATCTTACCCTGCTTAATTTCAGTAACGGCCTTATCCACATCCATTGTCACTGTTCCGCTCTTGGGATTAGGCATAAGCCCACGCGGACCCAGGATACGTCCTAAAGCACCCACTTTGGCCATTACGGTAGGCATGGTTATGATTACATCTACGTCAGTCCATCCTCCTTTAATTTTCTCGATGTAGTCATCCAGACCGACATGGTCAGCTCCGGCTGCACGGGCAGCCTCTTCTTTATCGGGAGTACATAGCACCAAAACGCGAACCACTTTTCCGGTTCCATGGGGGAGAGTTAGTACACCGCGCACCATTTGGTTGGCCTTTCGGGGGTCAACTCCCAGGCGAACATCGATATCTACCGATGCGTCAAATTTGGTGTATGTAATCTCCTTCAGCAAGCCGGCAGCCTCGGTAAGTTTATACTGCTTACCGGGTTCGATTTTCGATAACGCAAGTTTTTGATTCTTGGTCAGTTTTGTCATCTCGCTAAGAGGTTAAAAGTTATTTACCCGGGAATTCTCCAGTAACCTTAATGCCCATACTACGGGCGGTTCCTGCCACCATGCTCATGGCTGCTTCCAGAGTAAAGCAATTCAGATCAGGCATTTTTTCCTGTGCAATCCCTTTTATCTGATCCCATGTAACCGAAGCGATAATGTTTCGGTTTGGCTCTGCCGAACCGCCCTTCTGTTTGGTCAATTCCAATAGCTGGGCAGCCACAGGTGGGGTTTTTACGATAAAGTCGAAAGACTTATCGGAATAAACAGTGATGATTACAGGAAGCACTTTCCCTGCCTGACTTTGGGTTCTGCTGTTGAACTGCTTGCAGAACTCCATAATGTTAACCCCTTTTGAGCCGAGCGCAGGACCTACAGGGGGTGACGGGTTAGCAGCACCTCCCTTGATTTGTAACTTGATTAATCCAGCAACTTCTTTAGCCATAATGCTTTTGCTCTAAAATTATTACTCTTTTTCAACTTGCATAAAGCTGAGCTCCAACGGGGTTTTTCGGCCAAAAATTTTGACCATTACCTTCAGCTTTTTCTTCTCTTCGTTCACCTCTTCGATTACTCCGGAAAAAGAGTTAAATGGACCATCAATAACCTTAACCGTTTCACCAACGAAGTATGGAACGTTCAACTCCTCATCGCTACTTGCCAGCTCATCGACCCTTCCCAGGATCCGATTCACTTCGGACTGGCGCAATGGGATTGGTTCGCCTGTTTTTGGATCACCCAAAAACCCAATCACATTGGGAATATCCTTAAGGATATGGGGGACTTCACCTGCCAAAACTGCTTCGATAAGAACATAACCGGGATAGAATATCCGTTCTTTACTCACCTTTTTACCGCTTCTAATCTGGTAAACCTTTTCGGTGGGAATAAGCACCTGTGAAACCATATCGCTTATTTTTGAGCGTTTGATTTCACTCTCGATGTATTCCTTCACCTTTTTTTCCTTCCCACCAATGGCACGTAGTACGTACCACCGCTTGACATTCTCTTCCATCGATTCCTGTTTCAAAACTTTAGTACAGCAATTTGTAAATGAATCCCATCACATTCTCAAAGGTAAAATCCATGAGGAATATGACCAGTGCAATCAAAAGGGAAGCAATCATGACAATTAATGCACTGGATTGAAGATCTTTCCACGTTGGCCACGTTACTTTGTGGACTAGCTCGGTGTAAACCTCCTGAAGGTATGTTTTAATTTTCATAGTAATTCACTGAGTTGCACGGGAGGAGCGACTCGAACGCCCGACACCTGGTTTTGGAGACCAGTGCTCTACCAACTGAGCTACACCCGTAAACTTTAGGGTTTTGGCTCAATAGAAGCCAAAACCCTAAAGGCATATCGTTTATTCAATAATCTCAATTACCTGACCGGCACCAACGGTTCTTCCACCCTCGCGGATAGCGAAACGCAATCCCTGGTTAATGGCCACGGGGTAGATGAGGTTAACGGTGATGGTCACGTTATCGCCGGGCATTACCATCTCAACGCCTTCGGGAAGTTTAATCTCGCCAGTAACGTCGAGTGTACGTAGGTAAAACTGGGGACGATAGTTGTTGTGGAATGGGGTATGACGTCCACCTTCCTCTTTCTTCAGGATATAAACCTCAGCCTTAAATGTGGTATGGGGTTTAATCGATCCGGGTTTTGCCAATACCTGACCACGCTTAATCTCCTTTTTATCAACTCCACGAAGAAGCAGACCCACGTTATCGCCAGCCTCACCTCTATCGAGAATTTTACGGAACATTTCAACACCCGTACATACGGTTTTACGCTTTTCAGCACCCAAACCAACGATTTCAAGCTCATCGCCGGTATTCACAACACCGGTTTCGATACGACCGGTGGCAACAGTACCACGACCAGTAATGGAGAAGATATCCTCTACCGGGAGCAGGAAGGGTTTCTCGTTATCGCGTGGGGGGATGGGGATATAGCTGTCAACAGCATCCATAAGTTCCATAACCTTATCCACCCATTTGGCCTCACCCTCGAGTGCGCCCAAAGCGGAACCCCTGATAACGGGAGTATTGTCTCCGTCAAACTGATAGAAGCTCAACAATTCGCGAACTTCCATCTCTACCAACTCGAGCATCTCCTCATCGTCAACCATGTCGCACTTGTTGAGGAAAACCACCAATTTTGGAACGTTTACCTGACGAGCAAGAAGGATGTGCTCACGGGTTTGGGGCATAGGACCATCGGTAGCAGCAACGACAATGATTGCGCCGTCCATCTGGGCAGCACCCGTTACCATGTTCTTTACATAGTCAGCGTGACCGGGGCAGTCAACGTGTGCATAGTGGCGGTTAGCCGTCTGGTACTCAACGTGAGAAGTGTTAATGGTAATACCTCTCTCCTTCTCCTCAGGAGCGTTGTCGATAGAATCGAATGTACGAAATTCGGACAATCCTTTTTCTGCCAGAATTTTAGTAATTGCAGCAGTCAACGTAGTTTTCCCGTGGTCAACGTGACCAATGGTTCCGATGTTAACGTGAGGTTTCGACCTATCAAATTTTTCTTTTGCCATAATTCCTGTTGTTTAGATTATTAGATTCCAGTTTAAGTAATTGTCAAGAAAAATTGAGCCAATGATGGGAATTGAACCCATGACCTCTTCCTTACCAAGGAAGCGCTCTACCCCTGAGCTACATCGGCTTTGAGTTTACGAATTGAGCGGGAGACGAGACTCGAACCCGCGACCCTCAGCTTGGAAGGCTGATGCTCTACCAACTGAGCTACTCCCGCCTTTAAAATCATAAACTTTTGTGGGGAGAGCAGGATTCGAACCTACGAAGGCATAAGCCAGCAGATTTACAGTCTGCCCCAGTTGGCCACTTTGGTATCTCCCCCAATCATTACAAAGAACAGAGAGCCGATGGAGGGATTCGAACCCCCGGCCAGCTGATTACAAATCAGCTGCTCTGGCCACTGAGCTACATCGGCAACTTGCTATAAATCCGAGTTCTATGAGCATCGACCCTTCCAAAATCGGTTGGCAAATGTATGAAAATTTTAATTACCTACCAAATAAAAATTTTTTTTTATTAAATATTTAGCCCCCTTAGGTCTATTCGTCCCAAGGGGGCTAATCTTTATCTGGAGTAAAACTTACAATCCCCTTTGTTTCTCCTTGTGTTTCTTAACCTGACGTTTTAACACATCAACACATTCATCTACACCCTCTTCAAACTTTCGGGCCTGCCTTTGAACAAAAAGATCATTACCGGGTATCAGCAACTTCACTTCAACCGTTTTATTTCCGGTGTCCTGAGCATTTTCGACCTTTAAAAAAACCTCGGCGCCAATAATGCCATCGTAAAACCGATGCAGCTTCTCCAACTTGTTATTGATAAAATCAATAAGCTTTTGATCAGCGTCGAATTTGATCGATTGAATTTTTACGTTCATAATTAGGTTCCTCCTCTTTTTGTTTGTTTATATTTAGATTCAGGCACGCGGATGTGCCCGTTGATAGGTCTCCTTTAGTTTTTGAACACTGGTGTGTGTATATATTTGTGTGGCAGACAGATTGGCATGCCCAAGCAACTCCTTAATGGCATTAATATCGGCCCCTCTATTCAACAAATGCGTTGCAAATGAATGCCGTAGCACATGTGGGCTTTTCTTTTCCAGCGACGTTACTGCAGAAAGGTATTTTTTCACTATACGGTAAAGCATCTCCGAGTATGGTTTTCCTCCTTTATTGGTCAATATTAAATATGAAACCCCATTGTCAGGGAAAAAATTCTCACGCTCTGCCATGTACGATTTTAGTATAAGTTCCAATTCAGGTACCAGAGGGATAATCCGTTCTTTCGACCCTTTGCCCATTACCTTAATACTTGATGCCCCCAGATCGATATTCTGTGTTTTCAATCCGGCCAACTCCGACACTCTGATTCCGGTAAAGTAAAAGAGCGAAATAACGGCCATGTCCCTTATACCAACAAATCCCTCGGGGAAAAGGTTTTTTCCAAAAAGATTATCGGCTTCTGATGGCTTAATGAATGCCGGGAGTTTTTTACTCATCCGGGGCGGAACGACACGCTGTAACGGATTGACGCTAATTATACCTGTTTTGTTTAAATACTTGTAAAAACCGCGGAGGGATGACAACTTGCGGTTAACAGAACGAGGGTCCATGCCCGCGGCTACCAGGTGCGACAGCCATGTTCGCACTGTCCTGTGGCTTATCCGGGCTATGCCATGGGAATTTGCTTCAATATGGCAAAATGAAAAAAACTGCTCCAAATCATCGCCGTAGGCACGGACGGTGTGAGCAGAATAATTCTTTTCGACCTGAAGGTATTTTAGGAAACGTGTCAGCATACTTTATGGATGCAATATAGTAAAAAAGCGGGCAAATCCCCAAAAAAAACAGGCAAATTTGCCTGATGCATCCAAAAAAAATGCTACTCCTCGGCCTGCTGGAGTTTCTGAATATAGATGGCTTTTTTCTTGTTCTCGCGACGCTGAATGGATGGTTTCACAAAAGCCTGACGGTAACGAAGTTCCTTCAACGTTCCGGTTTTTTCGAACTTACGCTTGAACTTTTTTAGGGCTCTCTCAATGTTTTCGCCTTCTTTAATGGGTACTATAATCATTACTTACTTTTTTTGTGAGTTGCAAAAGTAGATATTATCGACATTCTTTCCAAAAAAAAAATAATTATTTATTTGCTTACCAAAATAATTAATTGATTACCACGCGATTAACAAAACAACCACAGGCTAAACTGAAGAATTTTCATTATCGGCTAAAAGCGGGCCAGATAACCAACATGAATTTTTGCATCTTTTAAACTCAACCGTTGTCCAAATCCCTCACCAAGCGCATAGCTAATGTTGAGAATCCCACCGGCTGTCAATAGCTGCACTCCGACACCTGCTCCAAATGGATATGAAACTACTCGTTGGCCATTGCCATAATGCGAAACAAGGCCCACATCGTAAAACAGCGCTGTATTGATTGTCTGTTGCAAACGGAACTGCACTTCGATTGCGGCAACCGAGTAGCCGTTGGTAAGAATCGACTCCTGATTAAACCCCCTGAGTATCTGAGATCCCCCTATGCGGTACAGCTCATTATCTAAAAACCGGAAATCATTATTACCATCAACCATGGGAAACAGCCATCGGGCCTGCAGGGCTGAATGGAATACGGCGAACTCGCCGTAAATGGGGTAAAAAAAGCTAATAGCCCCCTCTGCCTCCCCCACCGATATTTTTTCTCTCCGCTCCACCGCCATTTGCGCATCGGCATTCCTTACCCCAACGCTCATGGCAGTTTGTGCCCAAAAATATTTGGAATGAAAAATATCCTCGTTCAACATCCCCGTAGCGAAAGACAGTCTATAAAAATTTGCATTAAAATTTCCATAGCCACCATGGGTTGCAGTGGCAATGGCAGAAGACTTGCGATGCTCAAACCCAACGCCTAATCTACTCCCGTTGGTAAAATAGAAATCTAACATCATTTCGGGGTTGATGCTAATATAGGTCGTATCGCGCCTGTAGAGGTTGAACCGACCACTAATACCGAGGTTTGTACCAAGAACATATGGCCATTGAGTTTGCATGTCGAGCCTCTGGGTCCGTTCGCCCGGAGCCTGCCACTTAATTGAATTGCGTTCTCCGTTCCGAAAGGTATTGCGCAGGTCGAGATGTAAGTCTCCGGTCAACCTAACGCCTGAAATCCCTTTACCTTCCGATTGCAATCCAAGCAAAAACGAAAACCGATTTGATCTCCGGTTGGTAACATAGGTGTATATTCGGGCTTTTCCGGGAATAAATTCCACCTCACTGGGCCGAATAATGGACAAATAGCCAAGCGACTGCATTCTTGTGTCGTAAGAACTAAAGTTCGCCTCATCGTAGGGCCGGCCCATTCGAAAACCAAGAAAAGTTTTCAGAAATCGGTACGAAATCTTAGCATCACCCTTTATATATAAGGTATCCAATACGATTAGCGGACCCTTTTCAACGTTTAACACAACAGATAACAAGGAGTTATCCCACTGCGCATTGTCGTACTTTATTGTTGCAAAGGGGTATCCATTGTTTTCATGCCAATGCAATATTCTGTTGTTAAGGGCTGCAAACTGAAAAGGACTAAGCGTACCTCCCGAGATACTCATGGTATTAACACCTGTGTTGGCAAGCCAACTTTGGGTAATGCTATCGGTAGAAATAGCCCCCCATCGGTATTTGTTGCCCCTTTGGCCAAAGCCTATCGGTGGGTTACTACCGTAATGTATCGAATCAATTCGTGCCTCAAGGTAGCCCTGCTTTTGTATATCCGTAAGGCAACGCCGAAACGACAACCGTATGGATAATGAATCGCCTGTTTTTACAGGTACTTTGCACTTCTCTTCTACCCCGTCGGCAGTAAAGACAATCTTACCTACCCCCTTTTGAGCCAAGGCGTTAGGTAAGCAAATGTAGAATAGCAATAACAAGATAAGGCAATGGCGTGGCACCCTTTGATCTATATTTAATGTACCCTTAAAAATAACCAAATAATCTCTCTGCGGGAAGCAAAGCTTACAAGCCTATTAAGAAATCAGCGTTGACCGTAACGGAGATAATCCGCTACTCTTCGTTATTCATAAACCCCTGCTCGGCAAGCACTTTGAGCAACCCAACGGAAAACGCCAGGTTGTCCTTTTTAGTGTAACGATTATCGGTGAATATTTGTGCCAAGGTTTCTTTCTTATTCTCCTCTAACAACTTTTGGGTTGAAAGCAGCGCTTCTTTTGCTGCATAAATCTGATCAATGTCGCCCGAAGAATAATCCTGATATATCTCCTGGTGGATAACAGAGGCCAGAGGAAGACGATCGGTCAGATCGGGCCATTCGTCGGGATAGCCAACCACAACGGTAGTAACCGGGACAACCCCTTTGGGGATTTTTAATACTTCGATGATTTTTGCTGCAGTGTAGGTTGTGGTTCCCAGATAACAGATACCCAAGCCATTCATTTCGGCGGCAATGCACACATTCTGAGCCACCAAAAGTGCATCAATAGCTGCGGTGAAGAACGACAGAAAATTATCGTATCCCGGAATGGCATTACGCTGAAGGCACCACTTGTTGAAGCGGTTAAAATCGGCGCAAAAGGTCAGGACAACAGGTGCCTGCATCACCATGTCCTGATTGAAATGGCATGGCATAAGCTGCTGCTTAACCTCCGGGCTTTTTGTCACAATGATGCTGTAAACCTGCATATTGCCGGTGGTTGAAGCACGAGTACCGGCGTTCAGGATGTCGTTTAGCAACCCCTCATCTATGGGATCGCTTTTGAATTTCCTTATGGAGCGATGGTTTAGAATAGCATTCATATAACAATGGAATAAACTTATATAAGGCAAAGGAAACCCATTTATTCAAATAGTCTCCAATTAAACTTGGTGTTTTTGAGCAGGAATACAAAAAGCATCGGAAAAAACGCACATAAGATGCTCATTTCCACGAAGACACCCAATCTGTAAATACGGGAGAATGGTTTGTCTCACTCCCAATCTATCATCAGCAGAATTAAAAGAAGGAAAAAGGGTTACTTATCCGATCATTACAGCTTTTCTGCCGTATCCTTCTCGATGAGGTACTGGTTTCGATCGGCCGAGCTGCGTGAAACCAACTCGCCGATGAAGCCTGCCATGAAGAATTGTACGCCAATAATGGCAATTACCAGAGCTATGTAGAAAAGGGGCTGATCGGTTACAGGTCTGTACTTGAGATGATGGGCTTGTGCCCAAATTTTACTGGCAATCAGCCATATGGCGATTAAACCCCCGGAGAGGAACATCAATGAGCCTAAGGTCCCAAAAAAGTGCATGGGGCGCTTCCCAAACCGCGACACAAAGGTTACAGACATTAGATCGAGGAAACCATTGATATACCGCTCCCATCCGAATTTTGAAGAGCCAAATTTTCGCTCCTGGTGCTGAACTACTTTTTCGCCTATCCTTTTAAATCCGGCTTGTCTGGCCAAAACCGGAATGTAGCGGTGCATCTCGCCGTAAACCTCGATACTTTTCACCACATTTCGGTGGTAGGCTTTAAGGCCGCAGTTCATGTCATGAAGTTTTATTCCGGTTATGCAGCGCACGGTGAAGTTGTACATCTTACTGGGCAGTCTCTTAGAGAAAAAGGGATCGCGACGTTTCTTTTTCCATCCCGAAACCAAATCGTAACCGTCATTTTTAATCATCCGGTAGAGTTCGGGGATCTCCTCGGGGCTATCCTGCATGTCGGCATCCATGGTTATAACCACTTCCCCTTGTGCGGCTGCAAATCCCACCTGCAGTGCAGCCGATTTGCCATAGTTGCGACGAAATTTTATCCCCCGCACCATCGGATATTTCCATATGAACCCTTCTATGGTTTGCCAACTTGAATCGTTACTGCCATCGTCAACCAGGATCACCTCATAGGTTGTTCCCTGTACATCCATCACCCTGGATATCCATTCCATGAGGTGGGGAAGCGATTCCTCCTCGTTGTAAAGGGGTATTACGATAGAAATATCCATTCAGTACTAACTACTTAGCTGTTATGGTTTTTATTAATCAAATAAGGGTTTCTCTTTTTTAATGAAAGCCGAAGTAATCAGCGAAAAGAAAGTACCCATGAGTACAAAGCCAAATATTGACGAGAACATCAATAGCAACGGGGTTTGCATTTTACTTACCATTTTCATGGCCATCTCAACCTGATCTTCGCTCATACCCTTCTCAAGGTACATTTCCTCAACGGCTTTCATCATGTTAGCCATATAGTCGGGGTCTATGAAGGTCACCAGCAGGTAGAAAAAGAAACCAAAGATTATGGAAGCAAAGAGAGAAATCAGCACACCAAAGCCTACGGCTTTTCCATAGGAAATAGAGCCACCAAGCACATCATCGCGAAACTTTTTCGTGCCGTAAAAAATAACTCCAATAAAAAATGCATAGTTCAGAATGGAGACCCATGCCGGAGAATTGTATATGTCCATAATATACTGAATCAGGCTCAGAGCGATGAGGGCCAGCCCAAGGATTAAACCATAGTTCATTGAACTTCTCAAAGAGGCATTCTTATTTTCCATAGCGTATATTAATTAAAAAACAACGTTGATTGATTTTGTAAAAGTAATGATAAATTTTTTAAAGCGGCAATTTGTTCGTACCTTTGCAGCCGGGTAAGTCTTATACGACCAGCTCCCACTCAATCCCCCCAGGGTCGGAAGGCAGCAAGGGTAGGTGGTTGTAGCGGTGCGATATAAGTAACTTACCCACTTTTTATTTTCACTGCCTAATTAAAGAACTTTCCTACCTTATTAATGGCTGAAGGTAAAGCAAATACCACCACCCTGTCGTAGGCCTTAATCTCGGAATTTCCCACGGTGATATAGCTCGTTTCGCCGCTGACCACGCCTCCAATTATGGCATCCTTTGGAAAGTTGATATCTTTGATCTTTCCTTTTGTAATGGGAGAATTGGGTTTTACTATAAATTCCATTACCTCAGCATCGGTTCCGGTAAGGCACTTCACGCTCGACACCTCTGTGGTCATAGTGTAGCGAAATATCCGGCTGGCAGTAATCAACTTCTTATTGATCACCGTATCGATTCCCATACCCTCGGCCAGTTGGATATAGTCTAAGTTTTCCACCTCGGCAATGGTCTTGCCAACGCCCATCTGTTTGGCAACCAGGCAAGCCAAAATATTTGTTTCGGAATTACCGGTTACCGCCACAAAGGCATCCATATACTCTAACCCCTCCTGCTTCAGCAGCTCGGTATCCCTACCATCGCCATGGATCACCAATGCATTTTTGAAATACAATGCCAAGCGGGTGCTTTTTTCCTTATCGTAGTCAATTAGTTTGACATTCACATCCTTTTCAAGCTCTGATGCAATACGAACTCCTATCCGACTACCACCAAGGATCATCAGGTTGTTAACCTCTATGTTGGTTTTTCCCGAATACTTCAGCATATCCCTGATTCCCTTCTGGTTGGTGATAACGTACACGATGTCGTTAACCCGAAAAGTATCATTCCCGCGTGGAATAATGGTTTCGCCATCCCTAGTTATGGCCACAGCCCTAAACTGCAACCTCTCGTTCCTTTTGGTAACCTGTACAAGGGATTGATCTATTACGGGGGCATCCTCATCCAGTTTAATCACTGCCAGCGAAAGTTTGCCTCCCGAAAAATCAACAAACTCGGCCGATCCGGTTTGCCCGAGTATGCCTATTACCTCCCTGGCGGCCAATTTTTCAGGATATATCAACGAATCGATTCCAAGGTTGAGGAATATGTCCTTATTGCTGGGCAACATGTACTCATTATTATCTATTCGGGAAATAACTTTTTTTGCCCCGAGGCGCTTGGCCAAAGTTGCGCTGATGATATTGGCCTCCTCAAAATGGGTAACCGCCACAAACAAATCGGCCTTATTAACATTAGCCTCCTTGAGCGCAGCGAAAGAAGCTGCCGACCCCTCTACTGTCAACACATCGATGTTGGACGCAAGCTGGGCCAATTTTTCTGAATCGGGGTCGATGACAATAATATCATGATACTCATAGGATAGCATTCTGGCTAAATGCGAACCCACCTCTCCTGCTCCGGCAATAATAATTCTCATTTAAACCAATTTTAAAATTATGGTGCAAAGTAAATTCAAAAGCAAATTAATTATTCAAAGTTAGGGCAAAATATCTACCATGGTCATGTTTTTTTGGCATCATTCTCCATATTTAATATGAAAGCACCCTGTTTTTCAACAAAATGGAACGGAATCCCCTTCTGCAAGAGTAAATATGCTATGTCATCGTGTTTCCACGGAGGGATTGAACTGTCGATTACAATTTGCTTGGGGTGAAATAGTTGCAATATCTTAGCCAAATCAGCCTTTGATTTGTTGCTTATTAAAAGTAAATCCACTGCCATGGGATTAGCAGCATTCATATCGTTCAACGAGTTACCAATAGGAATAAATATTGAACTTCCTGCAAAACTTACCCACAAACCATAGCGGCTGTTGAGTACTGACAGGCCGTTGTCGTACCCGTCCGATGCGTTCTCGAATCCAATATGAGTCATCTTTTTGCCCCTGAATAGCCCTTTTTTATTCATATACCCTTCGAGATTGAATGCATATTGATCCCACGGATTTTCTGAAAGCCCATCATGGAGCAGTGTAAAAACTTCTCCCCGGGTAAACCCTATCACACTCTTTTGCTTAACGCAAAAAACCACCATTTCCTGCTGTCTATCGCGCTGAATATGGGAATAACCATTTTCAACAAAAAACAGCAAAACGCAGATAAAAAAACCCATCAGCACTGCATAGCGTTTAGATTCCAGGAAAACTGCCAAGAGAACAACGGCCAAAATGACAACAACTGTTTGGGATGGGGTAATGGACAAACCCGTGGTAACGGAGTGGGGCAATGAGTCGGTAAATTTTACCAGCATATTCAACACCAGCAAGGTTTTATCAAGCAGCCAGCCCACTCCGGCAGCAACAAAGGGTAATGGCGCAACTAGGATAAGCCCCACGGAAAGGTACAGTACAATGGACGCCAGTGGAATGGCGTAGAGGTTGGTGAAAATAAAGTAGTTGGGAAACTGGTGAAAATAATAGATGCTTATGGCAAAAGTGCCAATTTGAGCGGCAGCCGATACGGCCACCAAGGCCCAAATCTTATCGAGCCAACGGTTTTTCACATATAGCAAACCGTAGATATGCGGGTAAAAGAAAACGATGGACATAACAGCAAAGTACGAAAGCAGAAATCCTACCTCGGTAATCAGCATGGGGTTTATGGCAAGAATCACAAAGGCCGATGCGCTGAGCGTATTGTAAATATTTGTCTTTCGGCTAAAGGCGGTACCCGCAACAACAAGCGTGAACATTAGTGTAGCCCGGATTACCGATGGCGAGAAACCGGTGAAAATGGCAAAAAACCATAGAAGGCCAATGATAATGAAAGATTTTACAACCCTACCCCGCCTAATACGTCCCAAAAAGAAAAGGAAGGCAGAGATAGTTGCGTAGAATATCCCCACATGCAGTCCCGATACTGCCAGAATGTGCATGGCACCAGATGTGGAAAAAACCCGTTTGGTTTCATCGTCCAGCAAACTTTTATAGCCCATGGTAAGCGCCGACAGAACCGCCAGATTCCCTCCGCCAATTCCAACACTCTCGTAAAGATTTAGAAGAATACCCCGCAACCTGTAGGCAAATGAGATTAGCGGATTGACATCAATGCCGGTGACGAGCCATTCTCCGCTCTGTATGAAAGCCGTTCGGTATATCCCCTTTTTCGCCAAGTAGTCACGGTAATCAAACTGATAAGGGTTTAAGGCTTCGGGAATGGCTGAAAAGGATGATCTGGCGGCCACTATGGAACCGTACCGGAGTGTGGCCATGAGGGTATCTTTGGATGAGAAGTAAAGCATTACCCGTTCGCCAATGGGTATCCATACATTGTCGATACGCTGCCACTCCACCTCACCAAGAGTTCGATAGTTGGACGCCCGCTCTTCAACCGGCTCTAAAAGCCGGATAATAACCTCTTGATTTTTACCCTCCTTGATTACGCTCGAACCTTTATGATTTGAAGTACAAACAATGCCAGCCAAAAAGAGGAATGCCATCACCACAACGCCTGTTACCCAACGATGCTGCCATTTTGAAGAAAAAAATAATGATGCCATGTATAGCAGAAACAACACTACTAATAATAGGGAGAGGTGTAGTTGCGAAAATGGGATGCCAAACGACAGCCCCATAACAATCCCAGATATGTATGGTACTAAGAGCCGAAAGAATGGCACTTGACGGGTAAACTTTTCGTCAGCCATAGTTTTTGGGATTTGCCATACTAAGTAAACAAAAGTTTTTGATTTTTACAAACTTAACAAAGCAAGGACTTTTCCCTGTCCATTCCGCTGAATCAGATTAAAAAGTAGCCTTTCCAATTAACCAATACTGAATTAACCCCTTCGTGCCAGTATGCATATCGTAAGACGCAAGTAATTGAAATAAAAAAACCCCGGTTGCCCGGGGTTCTTTTAAGTTCATACTTTTGAGTATTAGTACCTGTTCTTAATCATCTTCCTTACTGCCCTTTCTCCCCTGGCGTTTTCAATGCTGATCAGGTAAACGCCAAATGGCAGATTGTCAGTCGATATCGACAGCCTATCCTCGCTGTTGACAGGAATACTCATCAACTGCTGACCCATCAGGTTGAATATATTGACACGTACAACATCGTGTGCATTGTCAATCCAAATGGTATGGATAAAGGGATTGGGGTATGTATTGATATTAGCACCCCATGCAATGGTATTGACAGAGGTTACAGACACATCGTCCACGCTGCGCGGGAGAACTTTATACTCCTCGTAGCTGTAGTGAGCTATTCCAATAATATCATACCTTACATGGAGACTGAGAGGTGCCGAGTAGATGTCATCGTCAATCAGGGTTGGGCCTGAGCCATCATCCACTCTCTTCTGTCCAAAGCCCACATTGGCATCGATACATTCAGCATTAGTCAACTTAACCAGAACACTCTCCCAAGATTCGCCATTCACGTCGTATGTACTAACCTCAAAGGGTTCCGGTAGTTCATTACCCTGCGATATGACCACAAATTCAACTTGTACTCCCGACTGCGAGTCGAATGTCAGCTCGGTAAGGCCGTAGTACTCTTTAATCATACCCGACACTACAACATAATCGCCAATGGACGGAGCTATAGAAACTAAATTCTTATCATAGACATAGAGGCCATTCCAAGCACCCACACCGTCCTGGATAAAGAATCCCTGGAACTCACCACCCGGGGCATTGTAGTGTAATGCAGTAACAATACCACTCGTTGTAATCGCCTGTCCGGCAAACGGGCTATTGCCGCTTTCATCCTCAGTAAACTGGATATCGTGAATTGGGGTAAGATCAATAGTGGTTATGGTGACAGTCCAGATCTTTTGGGTTACCCCATCCTGAGCAGTTACCGTGTATTGAACAGGCTGGCTGAAATCCTGTGCCACTCCGCTTGCCGGATCAATGGTAGCTCCCAGCGAAATGGTAATTTGTGGAACTAAAGCAGTCAGGTCGGTTCCGGGCATAACCCGTAGCACTACCGTGGCATTCTGCGAGTTGATTACCTCCTCACTGGCCTGACCTTCTACAGTAAAGCTGAGAATCTCGGCCTCAGTGCTGACAGCAGCTTCGGTTATGGTTACAGTCCATTCTCTCTCGGTTTCGCCATCCTCGGCAACAATGGTATAAACAACCGGGTTGGTAAAATCCACAACGCTGGTTCCCGAGACTTGCTCTTCCCCGTTGATGTATGCTGTGGCACCGGCCGACAGGGTGAATTCGGGAACTATGGCATCGAGGCCAGAACCATGCAGCACCTCCAGAGTTACAGTAGCATTTTCAGTATCAATAACAGCAGGAGCCATTTGGTACTCAACGCTAAAGGCAATGATATCTGCCTCCTGGCTCAGGCCATAGAAATGCCAGCCTAAGTAATCAAATGTATTTATTGGGTACACAATCCATTCGCTATCGTCGGCATTGGTTCCGGCCGAAGCTGCCCAATCGGTATTGCCGGTGAGTACTGAACTCTTACGTACAATGGTATGATCAACTGCAGCTCCGGTTACTCCCGCCACATCGATATTGGCATCGCTGTCAGGATCGCCAAACACATCGATGATGTAGTAATCGGTCCCGTTATCGGTTCTCTCGATGGCCCTGGCATCATTTCCGTTGAAGTGAACAACGCTGGGATAGGCAAGTACCTCATCGGCATTGGCCGGATCGAAGAGGGTTGGCGCAATGGCATCGGTAATGATTACCCACACGTCGTTGGCAGCCAAAACTGCTCCTTGGGGGAAGTAGTGGTAATATTCCCATCCTCCACCGTTGGTAGCCTGTGCAATACGGTAATTATCAAGGCTTACGGGGATACCCGTGGGGTTGTAAATCTCCAAAGCCTTATTATTACCCGAACCCTCTATGTACTCGCTGATAAACAGGTCGGTATCGGGTTCGTCCATGGTGGTGAAGTGCCACTGCAAAGCACCTGACTTTGTAATGGCCGGCGAGGGATTGCCATACATATCCTCAAACACGCCCTCCACAGCATCGATGTAATACTCCGTTGTAAATTCCAGATTTGCAACAGGCAATGTGACCGTACCGTCATCTATGGTGAAATCCTGCGATGTAACAGCAAGAGCCTGACTGTCGTCACTCATTTTTCGAATGATGAACTGCCCTGTACCATCGGTAATGAGCTCATCAAAGCCAATGCTTAAGGCAAATATGATGGATACCCCGGTGGCCTCATGAGCAGGATACCTGCTCACTATGCTTGGCATCAACTCATCGATAATGGTTATTGTCGTTGCTGTCTGATCGTAGAATGTGGGATCAATGGCATCGCTCACGCGGATATGGAAACTTCCCTGCACACCATTTTCAATGGTTACCGTATAGGTACCGTTGGCTGCCGGTATGGGTCCTTCATCATTGATCAGATGCAGTGGCTCTCCATCGGCATCGCACACCCAAAGGTTAACGTTGGCAATGTTTTCAGAGTTCCATGTAATGGTCAGCTCATCACCTGCATGGAAAGTTTCGCCGCCAAGCGGTGAGGTAAGTTCCAACACGCGCTCATCAATTACCACGGTAACCTTGTAGTACATGGTTGTGGTACCATCCTCGGCCTTAACGGTTGCCAGCACCACATCGCCATTGGCAAAAGTTTGCGTTGCGAAGTCGGCCTCATCTATAATGGTACCGTTTATGGCTACTGTTACAGTGGCATTGGCATCAGTTGGTATTGCCTCTATGCCTACGAAACCTGTAAAGTCGTCAACGTACAGGATTGCCCCTGCGTCTGCCACCGGATCATTGACTACAACACCCAGTAACTGTAGGGCGTCCTCTCCACCCAGTGTGAAAGTAGCCAATGTGGCAACGCCGGATGGCAATTCGGTGGTAAACGTAGCGCTCTTCGTATCGGTAGCGTTATCGTTCTCATCCTCAACGGGCGACAGGGTAATCGTGTACTCCTCACCCTTGAGCAATAGCGCATTGGGAACAATGGTAATCAACGTTTTTGCTTCGTTAATGGTGGCTGTGAAGCCAACGGGATCGGTACCATCAGTGAAACTGATAAGCCCTGCCACATTGTCGTTGGTAATCTCACTGTTATCCAGATTGCGAACGGGTTTGCTGAACGAAATGATGGGCTGTACATTGACGGGTACATCCACGGCACCGTTGGCCGGATTGAACATAACAATGGGCGGAAGATTACCCTGATCAGCAGTTCCAACTACCTTGATATTGTCAATCCTATTGTTACCTGCTTCCGTAGATGCTCCGGTCAGGGTAATCCTCACGGCAAAGTTGGGATTATTCCCTACGCCCTCTACTCCTGCAAAATCAATATCCACCAGCTGATTTACCAACCAGTCGTTTGTAAAGGCAGAAATATCAAAGGTCTCTTTAACTATCCAGTCTGTTCCGTTGATGGTGTACTCAACCTGCTGGTGAGTAAAGCCGGTGCCTGTTCGGCGTGTGGGGTATGAAACACGAATGTCATCGTAACCTTCGGTAGAGACAGATAGTATGAAGTACTTACCGTTGTTTTCCTGGTCAGTTCCTCCACGCGGAGCGAAGCTTCCGCCATTCTCCTCTCCCTCAACACCGTTGATAGTGGTACCGGCAAATGAGTAGGCCTGAGTAAAAGTATATGTTAACACTCCTTCTCCCAACGTCGATGCAATGGGCTGCTCCCAGTTCTGATTATTCCCGGGCACATTGCTGTTAAAATTCCAGTAGGCAATGAGCTCCGGTTCTTGAGGCAATTGCTCCATTTCCACCTCAACAGACTGATCTTCCATTACATCATCCACAGTACCCTGGGCAGTTACATAACCCGCTGCAGTAACAGTGTAGTTGTATGATTCGCCGGCACCCACCTCAAACTGGTTTGCTCCCTGCGGAAGGACAACTGCTGAACTTTCGTTCTGGTTAAGCGGAACAACGGTTACCGTTGCGCCGGGAATGGGGTTACCCTCTCCGTCAACCACATCGAAGGATAGCAGGAAGGTTTTCAATTTGAATACAAAGGCGATTTCAGAGGGATTGCCCACGTTGAATACCACCCTACCCAGAGAGGTTTCACCGGTGATGTAGTCACCCTCCCTGCCTGCACCCTTGGCGGGCGAATTGTCAATATAAATCACCAGAGTAGCAGTTTCGCCATTATCGTTAATAACCTGCCAGAAGGGTTCGCCATTAACTTCAGGGGGCAAGGGAGCCCAAACTCCATTAGCAAAAGCTTCAATGGCTGACACCTCCGATGCATCATTCCATGTTATCTCTATTTCCACGGGATCGTTGGGCCAGTTGTCGTAAAACTCAACCTCATCGGTATCAAGAGTGGCGCTGATAATCTGAACATCGGTAAGGGTAACCTTGTAGTAGATGGTCGTGGTGCCATTCTCAGCCACAACGGTGGCCACCACCACATCGCCATTGGCAAGAGGTTGTGTTTCGTAATCAGCCTCATCCACCGGAGTGCCATTGATGGTAATGGTTACTGTGGCATTGGCATCGGTTGGAGTAACCACTATTCCCGCAAAGTCTTCAAATTCGGGAACATAGAGCGAGGCTCCAGCATCGGCCTCGGGGTCATTCACCTGAATTCCGTATAGAATCAGCACATCTTCACCGCCCAGTGTAAAGGTAGCCAACGTGGCGTTGGTAGATGGCAATTCGGTGGTAAACGTAGCGCTCTTCGTATCGGTAGCGTTATCGTTCTCATCCTCAACGGGTGCAAGGGTAATGGTGTAGGCAACACCCTTGAGCAGCAGCGCATCGGGGGTAATGGTAATCAACGTTTTTGCTTCGTTAATGGTGGCCGTGAAGCCAACAGGATCGCTGCCATCGGTGAAGCCGATAAGCCCTGCCACATTGCCATTGGTAATCTCACTATCGTCGAGATTGCGAACGGGTTTGCTAAACGTAATGGTAGGCTCCACATTAACAGGCACTTCTTCTGCTCCGTTAGTTGGATTGAAAGTTACCTGAGGTGGTAAGTGTCCTGCAGGCTCACCCGTAATAATAATGTCATCAATACGGTTGGTACCAGCAACAGCAACGGTTCCTCCGTTTACAGATACCTCGGTTGTATTAACCCAGCGCAGGAACAGCTGAGTCTGATTGTTGCACTCTGCAGGTAGTTCTGCATTGCTCACCACACCAGAGGTGAAGTTGTTGGCAACCACAATATCTTCTACCGCATCTACCCAATCATTGCCATTGAGCGAATACTGAATGCTAAAATCGCGCGGGCCGGTGTTGCTTCCCCTCTGAACCGAACTTACCCTAATGGCTTTATATCCGCTTGTGGAAACAACCACCTGCCAATACTTGTTGAACGGTTCGCCATCCCATGTAGTGCTGTTAGGTGCTAATCCGGCACCTGGATTTCCTTGTACCCATGCAGTAAACAATGCTCCCACAATGGATATTGTTCCATTTCCCTCATCGGGTGTGTAGAGCGAAATATCGTTTCCTCCATTGGTAACGGCTTCTCGCTTGGCTTCATTTTCGAAATCCCAACGAGCTATCACCTCTCTTGTATCAACGTTAAGAACTACATCGATGAGCTTATCTGCCACAACATCCTCCTCAATTCCCTGGTACTCTTCGTAACCCGCTGCCGTAACGGTATAGTTGTAAGATTGGCTTGCGCCCACATTGAACTGATTTGCTCCCAGCGGAATGACAACTGCTGCGTCTTCGTCTGGATCGACAGGCTCAACGTTTACCGCTGCTCCGGGAATGGGGTTACCCTCTCCGTCAACCACATCGAAGGTTAGCATGAAGGTTTTCAACTTGAATATAAAGGTGATTTCTGAGGGGTTGCCCACATTGAACACCACCCTGCCTAGTGAAGTTTCTCCTGTATAGAAGTCGGCTTCTTTGCCTGCATATCCCTTACTGGGCGAATTGTCAATGTAAATCACAAGGGTTGCCGTTTCTCCATTATCGTTGATAACCTCCCAGAAGGTTTCATCATTGACAATGGGCGGCATGGGGTACCAGGCACCCTCGACGAAAGCCTGAAGCGATACTACTTCCGTGGCGTCGTTCCAGGTGATTTGTATTTCCACAGGATCGTTGGGCCAGTTTTCGTAGAACTCAACCTCATCAGTGTCGAGAGTAGCGTTTATAATCAGAACATCGGTGAGGGTAACCTTATAGTATATGGTCGTGGTGCCATTCTCAGCCACAACTGTGGCAACCACCACATCGTCATTGGCAAAAGTCTGTGTTCCGTAATCAGCCTCATCCACAGTGGCGCCATTGATGGTAATGGTTACGGTGGCGTTGGCATCGGTTGGAGTAACCACTATACCCGTGAAGTCATCAAAATCGGGAACATATAGCGAGGCACCCTCATCGGTTTCGGGGTCGTTAACCTGAATTCCGTAAAGTTCCAGCACATCCTCGCCACCCAATTCAAAGGTTGCAAGAGTGGCGTCATTGCTTTTAACAATGAAGTCGTTGAGATCGCGGGGAACCAATTGGTAGTTTGCATTGTACTGAATAATAACCCCGGTAACATCGAAACTAACTTCGGGAATTGAAGTGCCTATATAATCGACATTGTGAAAGTCGGTGCGCAGCACCATGGTGTTGGTTCCGTCAGTAAGGGTGTAGTTAACTCCATTAGCAAAAGTTCCTGATTGAACAATGGAAACATCCTCCAGGTGTACCAACATGGCCTGTTGGTTGGTACCTATGGCATCTATTGTCATGGATGTTGGTACAACAGCATTCCCTGTACTAACAGGGTCGCCGGGGTTGGCCAATGGTACAATCCTCATCATATTATTGGCAACGGTCTTGCGCCCAACGAGGCCTGTCATGGCATCGCCCACGTTGTAAACCGAAGTGATGACTCCACCGGTATCAAAAATAAGTATGCCCGAGTTGTCATCCTCAATGAACTTACGGTTGTTGAATGCATCGGTGGCGGTTACCAGTGCCGTTCCATCGAACCGGAACTCGTCATTGGTGGCATACCCCCTTACATCGTCAATGCTGTTGGCCACAGCACGAATGGTGAAGTTTCCGGTTTCGGCATGGGGTTCTCCATCCACCTGATCGGAGATCCTTAACCTGTACTGTGTTCCAAAGACAACATTGACAGGAATCTGAATTAAATACGATCCATCGGTAGCCGGAACCGTTGCCAGCTGATCCCAATCCCAAGTACCTTCGTTGAGGCGGAATACCTCAATCCTAACATTATCAATATTGGCTGAAGTCCACGTAATCTCCACCTGCTCACCGGCATAGTACGGACCGGTGTGGGTGCTGGTAAGATCAATGGCTTGGGCAGTGGCAGCAGCGGTAGTAAATGTTGCCGAGGCGGGGGCATCCATCGCGTTGCCCACCTCGTCCTGAACCGCAGCCATGGTGATGGTATATTCGGAATCGTATTCCAAATCGGCTGAGGGTACAATGGTAATCTTGTTGCCGGTAATGGTGGCGGTGAAAGTAACAGGGTTAGCCTCACCATCAACAAAAGTTATAAGCCCCTCAACGTTGGTATTGTCAACAGGGACACCAGTTGTTGTGAAGATGGGCTCGTTGGACGAAATAACGGGCTCCACATCAACGGGTACATCCACTGCGCCATGGGCGGGATTGAATGATATAATGGGAGGAAGATTATCCGTTGCAGCCATACCAACCACCCTGATGTTGTCAATCCTATTGTTTCCGCCCTCGGAAGATGCTCCCGTCAGGATAATCCTAACGGCAAAAGAGGGGTTATGCTCTACACCCTCTACCCCTGTAAAGTCAATCTCCACCATATGATCTGCAGACCAGCCGACATATTCAGAGATATCAATAGACTCCTTGAGTAGCCAATCAACGCCATTAATGGTATATTGCACCTCATGGTTCGAAAAGCCACTAGCTGTACGGGTAGTAGGATAAGAAATTTGAATATCCTCATAACCTACGGTGGAGAATGAAAGTATGAAGTACTCGCCGTTATTCTCCGATCCCACTCCACCACGCGGGCAGAAACTTCCTCCAGCCACTTCCCCAACAACACCATTGATGGTTGTCCCGGCAAATGAGTATGCCTGAGTGAAAGTGTAGGTTAACTCACCGTTGCCCAGGGTTGAGGCAATGGGTTGATTCCAGTTAGTATTTGAAGCGGGGGTGTTGTCGTTGAAGTTCCAGTAAACGAAAAGTTCAGGTTCCGGAACTATTTCATCAATGGTAACCGTAACCGTAACGCTCTGCGAGGGCATTTCGAAGGTGTACTCTTCACCCGCGGTTATGGTAGTTGTTGGGTAAACGGTTTCATCGGCACCCTTAACCTCAATGGATGAGAATTCCTTACCTGCTTCAATACCGGAAATGGTTACGGTAACCGTCGCCCCTTCAGGTGCTTCATCCACGGGATCTGTAACAACGGTTGCTGTACCTCCCACAACATCTGCAATAATAATGTCATAAACCGGAGGAGTATTGTCCACTACGGAAATAACAAATTCTCTGTGAATACCTATATTAAAACTAATTGTAAGGGTAACCTCATCGCCAGCATTCACACCCGTGAAATAATCCGGGAGGATGGCCAGAGTTGCCGTACTGCCATCAATATCGGTAACAGTGTAATCGGTATCGAGTACCAGATTGTCTGACCCGTCGTTAATGGAGGCAATGGCAGTGGCGTCGTTCCATGTGATAACGGTTTCCACGTTGTCGGGAGCGTATAGGTCGAAATCGGCTGCCAGCGGGTTGATGGTTGCGCTTTGCGCAATATTAACTGTAAATACAGAGGGGTCACCCACATCGAAAACAAGATCAAACCCCAGCTCATCGCCTTCGGATATCCCGTCAATGCCACTAATAAACGTATTGGAGATGCTCAACGTATTGCCTGCCAATGTATAATCCGTTCCCAACGACAGCTCATCGGAGTTAAGGAATACGGTAACACCAGTGGCATCATTCCATGTAATCGTGGTGGAAACATCGGCAGGATTATGCAGGTCGAACAGGGCAACAATCGGGTTGATGGTGGCATTGGTTATGACTGATTCAATCACCGTGATGGTGAATGTGGCAGGATCGCCGACATCGAAGTTGATGGTAAGCTCAACTTCATCGTTCTCATTCAATGTCAACCCATTCAAATATGCCTTGTTGATGGTCAGTACATTTCCGGCGATGCTGTACTCCGTTCCGGCGGTTAGCTCATCAACCCCGTTGAACACCGATACTACCTTGGTAGCCGCATACCAGGTTATGGTAGTGGTTACATCATCGGGATTGGTCAGGTCGAATTCGGCATTTTCCGGATCGATGGATGCACCGGCATCCTTATCGCCCCATAGATCGTTAATGGTGATGGGCTTATCAACAACCGTAATGCTGCGATTAATGCCGACACCCAGTTCTTCCGCTCCCGAAACTGTATTCCTGTAATATTTATACTCGTAGGTTCCGGCCTTTAGGTTCAGAGTAACGGAGTACCATGAGGCATCCTTTCCTCCTGTGGCGGTTAACTTCAGGTTGGCATTGTCCCCTGGTTCAACCCATGTTCCATAAATACCTCCAAAATTTCCCGAAATGTAAATATCCTCCATATCGGGATCGAACCCCTCGATAACGGAAACATCAACGTTGAAAGTTATGGGGTAAGGAGTCTCCTCGGTGGTAAATGAAACCGATTGAGTGGCAGTGCCCACATTATTGTCACCCTCCACGGGTGCCAATGTGATGGTGTAAACCGTCTCGTAGTCCAAAGCGGCATTGGGGGTAATGGTAATCAGGTCTTTTCCCTCGTTGATGGTGGCACCAAAGGCAACATCACCATCCAAAGCATCCTTAAAGGTTATCAGGCTTGCCACATTTTCATTGGTAATCTCGCTATCGTCAATATTCCGAATGGCCTTATCGAAAGTGATTGTTGGGTTTACTGTAACCGCCACATCGGTAGCGTTATTTAGTGGATCAAAAGTGGCTGCCGGTGGTTCTCCGATATTTTTTACCGCTTCTGCCCAAGTTTTAGCTATTCTGATTCCGTCAATTACTACTCCCTGAGAAGCATTGTATTGCCTTAAAGCCACGCTACCGGGGTTAATATCAGATTGGCCAGCATCGGTAAGTGGGCCAATGGTTGGCGTACCCGGTTCTTCTGTTGGCATACTGTCAAAAACAAACAGGCTAACAATGTCATTGGAAGCGCCCTCAACAATTTCATACTTTAAAACCAGTAAATATGTCGTACCCTTAGTATATGGAGAACCAGTAGTAGAAGTAGCAGTAATGGAACCCTTGCTTAGGCCAAAATTGAAATTGCTTCCGGATCCGCCATCCATGAAAACTCTACCTCTGAAAGTAGTTTCAATGGGATTAGGGCCAAGATGGAAAAAGTATCCACTATAAGTTGAGGTTACATTGGCCAAAAAGGCACAGTAAACAGTTCCGGAAGTTTGGGCAGTGAATGGTTTATTGACATCTTGTCCATTATTATCTACATTAGCCGCTCCACCAATATCGGAACCAGCATAGCCGGGAAAGACTAATCCGTCTGTTATATCTATTGCTTGGGTAACACCTCCACTATGATCCGACCATCCGTTATCTGTAAGAAGAGCTCCGATGGGGTAATCGAAATCTTCAACAATCACCGAACTTAGGGTAACGGAAACAGCAAGATCATCGTCGTTTACCGTGAAATTACGAGTCCAGTCAAAAAGGTTATCGGCAGTAACGGTGTACGTATAGCTGCCGTTGTACAAATCTATGGTTGTTTTCCCTGCGGCATTGGTTGCTGCCAACGGGGTACCTGCTACGGTTACAATGGCCCCCTCAATGGGATCAGTGCCATCGGTAACGGTGAATGTTACGGTGTATTGAATGGGTATTAACTCAAACTCAACGGTTACGTTGGAGGTCTCCTGCAGATTGTCAATGGAGAAATCGTTGGTTGTATTGCCTCCCACCGGAGTGCCATTCAAAACCCACTCCTTCACCTGATAACCGGCCTCGGGCGAAGCTGTAAAGTTGATCTTTTTACCGGCATCAACGAAATCGCCGCTGGTGATTGCAGCACCCCCGTCTATTTGGGCGGACAGGCTGCCATGGCCGCCCACCACGCTAAAGGTAACCTCATAAGTTACCGATGAGGCAATGGTGGTAAAGGTAATGCTTTGCAATTCTGTTGCGTTATCGTTTGCATCCTCAACCGGAGCAATGGCAAGGTAGTAAACCTGATCGTTGAGTAGGTCAGCGGCAGGGACAATGGTTATCACCTTTTTGGTTACATCAATGGTGGCATCGAAGGCAACATCTGTGCCCGAAGCGTCGTCGGTTTTAAAGGTAATTAAATCATCAACGTTGGAATCTGTAATCTCTGTATCATCAATATTACGGATTGCCTCATTGAAGGTTATGGTTGGGTTAACGTCAATAGCTACATTGGTAGCACCGCCCTCGGGGAGAAAAGTGGCTACTGGAGGGGCATCGTCGCCTCCTGAAATCTCAAATGCTGTAAATCTAACATTATCAAATCTATTATTTCCTGTTCCACTTGCAGCACTTACAATAACCTTAATATAAACCACCGGTTGGTTATCAATGGCAGTGATCGACGAAAAATCTACAGACTGCGTAGAGAATGAAGTAGCATTTCTGCCGGTTATTGTTGTGAAAGAATTAAATGCAATCCCATCAGTACTATAAAGCCATTCATGATTGGAAAATCCTGTATTGGTTCCGCGGGTAGAATATGAAAGATTTAAGCTTTCATACCCGGTAAGTGATATTTTAAAAACTATTCCTTTATTGTTAAAATTTGAACTAACATTTACCAGCGAGAGTGCGCCGGTTGCAGCGGTTACGCTGCAAAGATCAGTTACGGGAGCCACTCCACCGTAATAAACAACTGCACCAGAAGTGCCAAGCCAATTATCGGAGCCATTTGTGCCATCTGCATAAATAACTGAACTAGCAGCCATAATGCCACATTCTGCAGCCACATTTGCTGTTTCATTTCCTGTGGTTGTAGGGAATGTCCAACCTGCAATTGTTTCCTGCCCCCACCCCATATTGCTCCACAGGAGCATGGTGGCGGCCATAAGGGTTGTTGTGAGTAAACTTTTTAGTTTCATGGTAGAAAGATTTAGTTAGAATTATTTGAACATTTATTTTTTTGCGATTTTTTTCGGGATATAAATAGCCAAATGTTTGGGAATAAACGATTTTTAACAAAATTTTCCCGCCGCGAAAAAGCGGGAAAGGGTTGTCAAATTACAGCTAATTTTGGTTTGATGCAAGAAAATAAAACGGAAAAATGTAATAAAAATACTAGTTGGCTGATAGCAGGGAGGATAGAAAAGCGGGATGGGGGGATTAGATTAAGTCTTACATAAGCCTCGTAGAGGCGGAACTATGGTAGCAGCAGCAATACATAGTATGAAAATAAACCCCGTAGGGGTGGCATTATGATATACAATAAATAATACCGCCCTTACAGGGCTTTGATTTGCTAGATCCTTTTTTTCTACCATAATCGCGCCCCTAACGGGGCTTTTAGATAACTTCGGACAGGGGTTGCAGCGTATCTTTGGGGCGTAGCCCCAAAATCTTCGTAGAATGTCATAGAGGAACAGAACAACCAGGGGAGGTTCATAAGCAAACTCCGTAGTCCCGACATTGAAGATGTCGGGATGAAATTATGGTAGTAATGGAATTATACAAAACATTATTAAACCCCGTAGTCCCGACAATAAAGATGTCGGGATGATATTATAATGTCGCCCTTACAGGGCTTATTTTTTATCCGCTTTTTCTACCCCTCTCTCGATGGGTTGGGGCGGAGGGGTTAGGGGTGGTCAAACATTAGCCTCGTAGAGGCGGAACTATGGTAGAAGAGATACATAGCATGAAAATAAACCCCGTAGGGGTGGCATTATGATATACAATAAATAATACCGCCCTTACAGGGCTTTGATTTGCTAGATCCATTTTTCTACCATAATCGCGCCCCTAACGGGGCTTTTAGATAACTTCGGACAGGGGTTGCAGCGTATCTTTTGGGCGTAGCCCCAAAATCTTCGTAGAATGTCATAGAGGAACAGATCAACCAGGGGCGTTAGCCCTAAAATCTTCGTAGAATGCCATAAAGAAATTGAACAACAAGGGGCGTTAGCCCTGGAATCATTTATTTTTATTCAAGCGCATCCATGTGACTGCGCCACAATGTTAAGTTTTTGGGTTTCTAATGGGGCTGAAGCCCTTTTTTAGTTAGCTTTATTACCCGTCGGCTGACCCCGATGCTTCGGGGCGGCGGCAATGAATGCATTGAAAAAAATCAAAATATTTTGTAAATAGTTCAGGGGCTGAAGCCCCTGAATAAACTGAATCTGCAAGGAGCATCTGTTCCGGGCTTTAGCCCGGAAAGTAAAACACCATTATTATACAACACTTTTAAGGCAGTTCTATTGCCGTTGCCTTAAGGCAACGGCAATAGAAAACAAACAATGCATAGGCTTTAGCCTCATTAATGCGTCACTTACCCTCAAAGATTGACTTGGAGTCAAGCCTTGAGTTCCCCCCCCTTGGCACGGAATAAAAAAAACCCCGGTTGCCCGGGGTTTTACATGGCAAATCACACAAAATTAGTTCTTAACCATTCTGCGTACTACCTGCTCTCCATTCTCCAAATGGAATGAAACCAGGTAAACACCTCTATGAAGTGCGGCTGTACTGAGCATTTGCTCGTTTCCGGTGATATGAGCATTTAAAACCACCTGTCCGATAAGGTTGGTAATCACCACCCTGCTAACCCTGGCAGAAGAGGTAAAGCTGATAAACCCATCGAACGGGTTGGGGTACACGTTAAGGCGGGTGAGCGCATCGGTCTCAACTCCCACCAGCCTCATGGTTACCTCAACTTCAATATCGCTGCCCGATACGGTAAAAGTGCCTGTATAGTCAACGTAATCATCATGTGTAACCAGGAAACTGTAGGTACCATCGGCAAAAGTATGCGATGCAACACCCTCCTCATTGGTTGTGATGGAGCCATCCATCCCCTCTGCAGTAATAACGGCTCCTTCAATGGGCCCCGTCTTATCGCTTACCGTAAAGGTTACATTGAATATTCCTTCGTACTCAAAGTTGGCTGTTAGGGTTATATCGGCAGCAGGCATGGCAAACGAGTAGGGTGAATCGGTGCTGACCACATTACCCTCGTCATCGGTCCAATTCACAAACGTGTAACCCGAATTGGGAGTGGCAACAACCGTAATATTCTCACCCTGCGGGAATGAGCCTGCTCCCATAGCCGTTCCGGCATCTTCAGGATTAACCTCCAAACTCAAATTATACATCGTGGTGCTGTCTTCGACAAAGTGTGCAGCAATTTCAACATCATGGTTGGGCATGATGAACGTATAGGGATTATCCGAAGAAACTACCACACCGTCTATTCTCCAGTTTTGGAAAACATAGCCATAATAGGCTTCGGCGGTAAGAGTTACATCTTCGCCGGGCATATAATCATAACCACCATCAACCCAGCCTGCCCCCATGGGGACAATGGAAACGTTAACATCATAGCGTTCTTCGATTATGTTCATCATGAAAAATGCCGGGGCACCCGCATCGAACGAAACTATGGCAGTTGCGTAAACCACCTCCAGTTCTCTATTGTCATTCTTCGGCAATAGCTGCTTTTTATCCTCGTCAAAATATACCCTTAGGCGGGCAGTGCCATCGTTGTTGTCGGTTACGTCATAGAATGGCCATTCCATCTCCTGAGTCATCCAGTCCATAATGACAATGACATAAATGCCTGTTATCTCCGTGGCATCGTTCCATGTAACCTCAATGTCCTGATATGGCGGCATGCCATTGTAATAGGTAACCGACTGCGGATCGATGGTAGCATTGGTTACTCCGCTCTCAATGGCAGTAATGGTCAGCGTTTCCTCATCACCGGTATCGAACTGGATGGTAAGTTCCACCTCATCGCCAACGGCAGTAAGGTTATCGGCCAAAAAGCCATTGTGAATGTATAACCAGGCCCCTTCAGTAAAGTAATCATCGCTAATTATCAACGCATTACCCTCATGGGTAATGGAAGTTATTGCATTGGCATCTCTGTAGAAAACAATGGTAATCAAATCGTCAGGATTGGAAAAGTCGTAGAAAAGGTGATCGGGGTTAACGCCCGGACTGGTCGATTCCAGTATTACTATGCCAATCCATTCATTGTATCCCGAGCCAAATTCGACAATTAAATTGAATACCTGCATTGGTTGAGGATTCATAGCAAGGATAAAATCGCTGGCAATGGTCAGGATATTTCCATTGATGAAATAATCCTCATCCTCAACAAGCGTCACCGTTATGCCGTCTCCATCATCATCGTCATTAATATTTTCTATGGTACAGGTAATGCCCTCTATTGTAGTTTCACTTCCCCAGTTGATGTAAAACTCAACATCCTGCGGATTCTCAATGCCAAAAATCTGATAATCGGGATTAATTTCGGGATAATCCCAAGGCATAAACTCTACGGTTACATCAAGATCGCTCTGAAGATTATTGTAAAACAGAGTATTGGCATTGAAGTTGGGGACAATGGTACCGTTTATCTTCCACTCCTTCACTCCGTAGCCCCAGTTGGCATATGCGCGGAATTCTATATCCCACCCCTGGGTTACCTGTTGTCCACTGCCGATGTAGTTTCCACCTGCTTCGGCATACAAGTAACCAATTTCGCCTATTACGCTGTAGGTAACCGTGTACATTTGGGTTGTAGCCTGGAATACGGCTGTTAACTCTAAATCGTGGTCAGGCATCACAAACACGTATGGGTTATTGAGACTAACCACATTTCCATCACCATCTTCCCAGTGATCAAAATAGAATCCTACGAATGGATACGCCTGTAAATATACCTCTTCACCCACTATATAGTTACCGGTTCCATTAACCCAACCGCCATTTGCGGGCTCGATGGCAACATCCACATTAAAGAACTGCACCATTAAAGTCATCAGGAAATGAGCCGGAGCACCCACATCGAAAGAGATGCTCAATGATACATATGAGAAAATATCCTCTTTGGCATTTCCGGCATCGAATAGTTTGGCTTTATCATCATCCCCAATGATAATTCTCAGCAGTGCTGTTCCATCTCCATTATCGGTAACAGTGTAGTAGGGCCATTCGAACTGATCAACATTCCATCCGTCAATGGCGGTTACTAAGATTTCTGTAACCTCGGAGGCATCGTTCCAGGTTATGGTGATATCCTGGTACAAAGGTACTTCATTAACATAAGTAACCGATTGCGGGTCAATTGATGCATTCACCACATTGCTCTCCACGGTATTTATGCTAAGCATGGCCTCATCGCCCGTATCGAACGTAACGGTTAAGGTTACTTCATCATTAACAGACTGGAGAGCCTGACTTAAGTAAGAATTATGGATAAACAGCCATGTTCCGCTCAGCAAATAATCTTCCCCTTCCGTCAGGGTTGTCCCCCCCTGAGAAACAGACTCTATTGCACCGGCGCTTTGATATATAACTATGGTAAACAGGTCGCCGGGGTTGCTCAAATCGTATGTTAGTGTATTGGGTATTAAATGTGGTAATATACTTTCAACTACCACTATGTTAAACCATGCATAGCCCCACTCTCCAAATGCAGCAACAAAATTAAACCAATCGCCAGCTTCGGGGTATAGGGATTGCATAAAGCTGCCTGCAATGGTGAGCGTATTGCCATCAACAAAGTAATCGGTGCCCTCCTGCAGGGGTATTTCATTTTGATCATCTCCATCCCAATAATAGCAATAAATCTGGTTTATCTCGGACTCGCTCCCCCAGAAAATGGTAAAGTTTAAATCATTGGCCTCCTGTATGCCATAATACTGGGTGTCGGGAGTAATTTCCGGATTTTTATACTCCTGATTTACCCAAACCCAATAGTAATTGGTTGTGAATCCGTCCTCGGCGGTAACAGTAAAAAGGGCCCCATTACTGAAATCCATAGCGGTTGGGAACTGGTAATCTACTGTTGCCCCTTCGGATATGGTCATGGTGGGCGTGAGAGAAGTAATATCGGTATCCCACGCAATGGTTACCGCAATGTTAGCATAGTATATGTTCACTATCGCATTTGGATCCTCAAGAAATCCAAAGCTAAGAATATACGCATCGGAAGATTGGGTTTTTGACACTGTACCTTCCAATGGGGAAGTTGCAACAGGAGCAACAGCGTTGACCTGTTTCTTTTCTTCGGCTTTGGCAATGAATAACCCCATGCAAAGCGAGAAAAGGATTAAAAGGGTAAAGGTTTTTTTCATAATCGGTTGATTTTAGTTAATATACGGATTCTCAATTGTTTTAATTTAGAACATTTAAAAAATTGAAGCTATTCCGAACCCGTTGATGTAGCAAATCCTATTCCACAAATTAACTTTCTTTAACAATTTTCTTTCCTTTGAAAATAATAATTTAAAGACCACAAGGATGTTAATAGCATAACATGAAATAGGGCTAACGGGAGGCACAAAAATTTAACCATAACATCCGGGTAGATTGAACTTTTTATGCTTAATGGCATTTAGTATAATAATATGGTTATTATGATTAACTTTGGGGTGATAAAACGCATTTAGATACACAATATCATAACACTTTAAAAATAAACGCTATGTCGAAAATAAAAATTGGAATTAACGGCTTTGGCCGTATCGGGCGTTTGGTATTCCGGGCTGCCCAAAAATTCGATAACGTAGAGGTTGTGGCCATCAACGACCTTATTGATGTTGACTACATGGCCTACATGCTGAAATACGACTCTACCCACGGCCGCTTCGACGGAACTGTTGATGTTAAGGATGGCAAGCTCATTGTAAACGGCAAGCCCATTCGCGTTACCGCCGAGAAAAATCCTGTCGATTTGAAATGGAAAGAGGTTGGTGCCGAGTATGTTGTAGAATCTACCGGTCTATTCCTCGACAAGGAGAAAGCACAGGGGCACATCGCAGCCGGAGCTAAAAAAGTTATCATGTCGGCACCCTCAAAGGATGATACTCCCATGTTCGTTTGCGGAGTAAACCTTGATAAGTACACCAAAGATATGCAGCTTGTCTCCAACGCATCGTGTACTACCAACTGCCTTGCTCCCATTGCCAAGGTATTGAATGATAAGTTTGGCATTATCGAGGGTCTTATGACAACCGTTCACGCTGTTACTGCTACCCAGAAAACCGTTGATGGTCCCTCCATGAAGGACTGGAGAGGTGGGCGCGGAGCAGGGCAGAATATCATCCCCTCCTCCACCGGTGCAGCAAAAGCAGTTGGAAAGGTTATTCCTTCGCTCAACGGCAAGCTTACGGGTATGTCGTTCCGCGTTCCAACCCCCAACGTTTCAGTGGTTGACCTGACCTGCCGACTGGAAAAGCCGGCCACATACGCCGAGATATGCGCAGCCATGAAGGCAGCCTCTGAAGGCGAACTGAAAGGCATTCTCGGTTACACCGAGGATCAGGTGGTATCCACCGATTTCATTGGCGAGACCCAAACCTCGGTATTCGATGCTAAAGCAGGTATTTCGCTGAATAACAACTTCGTAAAAGTAGTCAGCTGGTACGACAACGAAATGGGCTACTCAATGAAAGTTATCGAACTAATACAGCACATGTATAAGGTTGACAATGCCTAACATTGCCAATCGATAGATTGCACGAAGCCCGATGTTGCTAACATCGGGCTTCGTTTTTAAAACTCCTTATGATTACTGTTAATAGCCCTGCCCCCTGATAAATTCTTCAATGGATGGCTCCTGTATTCTGCCAACGTTTTTAATCATAATATCAAGCGTTTTGGTCTCCTGATCAATCAACTCGTCCTGATTGTCGGCTATACCATAAGTATAGTTAATAACGCTAAGGAGTTTCCCCTGCCGGTCGAAGATTTTCCATTCCCCATGCTTCAGCCCTTGCAGGTAAGCTCCCTCCATTCGGCTGCTCCCATCGGGGAAATAGGTTATTGCCGGGCCATTCTCCAAACCGCCTTTGTACATAAGCGTGGTTTTATACATTCCGTTAAGGTAGTACTGGGCAGTTAGCCCATCCTTCTGATCGTTTTTCCAATGCACACACTCATATACCTCGCCGGTAGGATAATAGGTTTTTACCTCTCCGTCCTTAATGCCATGCTTGTAATTCTCAACCAGAGCCACTTTCCCTGTCTGCGTAAAATATTGCCACTCACCATCCTTCCTGTTCATGTAGAACACCCCCCGTGCAATCTCTTTGCCATTGGGATAGTATAGGATTGTTTGGGCCGAATCGCCGCACTGGCTGTAAACCATCCGTGCGCGCAGGGTGCCACCCTCGTGATACCGAAGGAACACACCCCTGGGCTTATCGTCTTTAAAATATCCCTTATATGCCACTTTCCCGTTCTTGTAGTACTTTTTCCAGTAGCCCTGTTTCAGATTATTGTTATCTACCTGATTGAATACAGTATCGGTCACTACTGCCTGTTGCGCCGAAAGGCCCGTGGACAGCAATACACAGGCTAAGGTAATAGCGATGATTCTCATAGACTTCACCAAGATTAAGTTATTTGGAAATGATAACGGCAAATATAGAAATTCATTATAAAAAAGCCCCCGGATAATACCCGAGGGCTTTTGAACAGTATATATTATGGTAAAGAATTCTACTTCACCTCTTCGAAATCCACATCGGTAACCTCTTGCTCGTTACTTCCAGACGGTTCGCCAGTGGGTTGCTGTGCTTGCTGCTGTCCCTGCTGAGCTTGCGTAGCTTTATACATCTCTTCAGAGGCGGCTTGCCATACGGTATTCAACTCGCTTGTGGCTGCGTCGATAGCCGCAATATCCTGCTTCTGGTGTGCCTCTTTCAGCTTTGCCAATGCCTGCTCAATAGGATCCTTCTTGTCAGCAGGAATCTTATCGCCAAACTCTTTGAGCTGCTTCTCGGTTTGAAAAATCATACTATCGGCAGCATTGAGCTTATCAACCCGCTCGCGGGCCTCGCGGTCGGCAGCCTCATTGGCTTTGGCCTCCTCGCGCATGCGCTTAATCTCGTCATCGGTAAGCCCGGATGATGCCTCGATGCGAATTCGCTGCTCCTTGCCGGTTCCCTTATCCTTGGCCGATACGTTCAGTATTCCGTTGGCATCTATGTCAAAAGTAACCTCAATCTGGGGTACTCCACGCGGAGCGGGTGGGATTCCATCCAAGTGGAATCGCCCGATGGTTTTATTACCGCTGGCCATTGGCCTTTCGCCCTGTAGCACGTGTATCTCTACCGAGGGTTGATTATCGGATGCCGTGGTAAACGTTTCGCCCTTACGGGTTGGGATTGTGGTATTGGCATCGATAAGTCTTGTGAATACACCTCCCATGGTCTCGATACCCAGCGAAAGGGGTGTTACGTCTAACAACAACACATCCTTCACCTCTCCGGTAAGTACGCCCCCCTGTATGGCAGCCCCAATGGCCACCACCTCGTCGGGGTTTACCCCTTTGCTTGGAGTTTTTCCAAAGAATTTTTCAACCACCTGTTGAATGGCCGGGATACGGGTTGAACCACCCACCAGAATTACCTCGTTGATATCCGATGGCTGCATACCGGCATCCTTCAGGGCCTTCCTGCAAGGCTCAATGGTAGCCTGAATCAAATGGTCGGTAAACTTCTCAAACTGAGCGCGGGTTAAGGTACGCACCAGATGTTTCGGAATACCATCAACCGGCATGATGTACGGAAGATTTATCTCCGTTTGGGTTGAACTGGAAAGCTCAATCTTGGCCTTCTCGGCGGCCTCTTTCAAGCGCTGGAGTGCCATGGGGTCTTTGCGCAGGTCGATGCCCTCATCCTTTTTAAACTCCTCAGCCAGCCAGTCGATGATTACGTGGTCGAAATCGTCGCCACCCAAATGGGTATCACCATTGGTCGATTTCACCTCGAATACCCCGTCGCCCAGCTCAAGGATGGAAATATCGAACGTTCCCCCACCAAGGTCAAATACGGCAATCTTCAGGTCTGTGCTCTTCTTATCGAGGCCATAGGCCAATGCAGCAGCCGTGGGCTCGTTGATGATCCTGCGAACTTTAAGCCCTGCTATCTCCCCTGCCTCCTTGGTAGCCTGACGCTGCGAATCGCTGAAGTATGCCGGAACGGTAACCACTGCCTCGTGCACCTCCTGTCCCAGGTAATCCTCAGCCGTTTTCTTCATCTTTTGAAGAATCATGGCCGAAATCTCCTGCGGAGTATATTTTCTATCGTCAATTACCACGCGGGGCATATTGTTTTCGCCTTTAATCACCTGAAATGATGCACGCTCCGACTCTTTGGCCACTTTATCGTAGGTCTCGCCCATAAATCTTTTAATGGAGAAAATGGTCTTCTTCGAGTTGGTTATGGCCTGACGCTTGGCGGGATCGCCAACCTTACGCTCGCCATTCTCAACAAATGCCACTATGGAAGGGGTTGTGCGCTTACCCTCGCTGTTGGGTATAACCACAGGCTCGTTACCCTCCATAACTGAAACACAAGAGTTTGTAGTTCCTAAGTCAATTCCAATAATTTTGCTCATCGTTTATGTTTTTAGTCAATTAAATATCCATTTTATTTTCACGACATAGGGGTTTCAATGATTGTGCCATTGATAAAAAAACAGTCATCGGGTGATATATTGGCATACCACAGGAAAAAAGGCACTACGTTTTGTCATATAAAAAAATCTTTATAAATTGCAAATTATTGACTATAAACACATTATCGCAAAACTGGTTTCCAAGGCTCTAAAACATAATCACAAATGCGTGATATTCAATTCTATATAATGAATCTATGCCAAAAAGTCATATTAAAGCCATGGGGAGGGTTCTCTACATGGTTCGACGAAAACAAAAGGCGTTTTAGGGTTTTCGCTTCAACTATTAATATATCTTTGTAACGAAAGATTTACTAATCAAACCAAGTTCTCATGTCAACAGAAGGAAAAGCCAAGGTTGTTACAACCCACGTTCTATACGAGATGAAGTTGAGGGGTGAAAAGATTGCCATGCTCACGGGGTACGATTTTTCCATGGCACGCATACTCGATGCCGCAGGCATTGATATCGTTCTTGTGGGCGATTCTGCCTCCAACGTGATGGCCGGGCACGAATCGACTTTGCCCATCACCCTCGATCAGATGATTTACCATGCTCAGGCGGTGGTTCGCGCCACCAAGCGTGCGCTTGTGGTTGTCGATTTGCCGTTTGGCACCTACCAGGGCGACTCCAAACAGGCCCTTTGCTCGGCCATTCGTATCATGAAAGAGTCGGGAGCCGATGCAGTCAAGTTGGAAGGTGGCAAGGAAATCATCGAATCGGTGAACAGAATTCTATCGGCCGGAATCCCCGTGATGGGTCATCTGGGGCTAACGCCCCAATCCATTCATAAGTTTGGAACCTACACCGTGAGGGCACGCGACGAAGCCGAGGCAGAAAAGCTGGTAGCCGATGCCCATCTACTCGAAGAGGCAGGATGCTTTTCCATTGTGCTGGAAAAAATACCTGCTGCGCTGGGAGAAAAAGTAGCCCATGAACTTAAGGTTCCCATTATCGGAATTGGAGCAGGATCCGGAGTTGACGGACAGGTACTGGTTGTTCACGATATGCTTGGCATCACCCACGAGTTTTCGCCCAGATTCCTACGCCGATACCACAACCTATACGCCGAAATGTTAGGAGCATTCCAGTCATACATAAGAGATGTGAAAAGCCTTAGCTTCCCCAATGAGAGGGAGCAGTACTAAGAAATACAATGCAGAGGCAGATTGGTTATAAACCTGTAAAGTAGCCGCATATGGCTTTCGATCCACAGCGCATTCTCTACGAAGACAATCACCTGATAGCGGTGAACAAGCATTGCGGCGACATTGTGCAGGGCGATAAAACCGGAGATACACCCTTGCTTGTTGAGGTACGACAATTCATAAAACAACGCGATTCGAAGCCGGGCAATGTCTTTTTAGAGGCCATTCACCGCATCGATCGTCCTGTGAGCGGAGTGGTGCTGCTTGCAAAAACCGGCAAGGGGTTAAGCAGAATGAATAAACTGTTCCACGATAACGATGTGGTTAAAATTTACAGGGCAGTGGTGGGCAGTAAGCCGCCCAGACCGGCCGATACACTCACCCACTACATTGTGAGGAATCAGCAAAAAAATAAATCATTTGCCTACACAACACCCAAAGGCGATGCAAAAGAGGCCCGATTAACCTATAAAACCGTTGGCCTAACCGATCGGTACTACCTGTTGGAAATTGAGCTACACACCGGGCGTCATCACCAGATAAGGGCGCAATTAGCAAAAATAGGCCTCTACATCAAGGGCGATTTAAAGTACGGAGCCCCACGCTCGAATCCCAACGGGGGTATTCATCTACACGCTTTCTCACTCAACTTTACCCATCCTGTGTCGGGAGTAAATGTAAACATTGTTGCTCCCACCCCCGATGACCCCCTGTGGAATGCCTTTGGCATTACGTTGACCGGCTGATCAACACATTCTGCCTTCAACGCTACCGCCATGAAACCGCATAGCCTCATCAGCTCAGCCCGCCGAACCCATAAGGTTTTTTGGAACATATTTTGCTTATGGCAAGTTTTCAATTGTTTTATTATTTGTATTTTTAGCCGTTCGTGAAGTTTTTAGTCCATGCACTACTCCATTTTAGCCATTTGCCAATCGCAGCAACTACTTGAGAACATCCAAAAAAACCTTTCAAGCAGTAAGTATTGCTTTACGTTTCATGGTTTTATTAAAAAAGAAGGTATTGCAATTGAGTGCCAGCACATTGAGGCTGACCTGATTCTGATTGACTATAACCTTTCCTCTTCATCGGTTAAGGAATGTCTCCAACTGTTACGATATCATTCTCAGTTTAAGGATAAAGGAGTTGTAGTGCTGGTTGAACCCAACAATGGAAATATTCATGAGCTCCTTGAAATTGGCGTGGACGATTTTATTGAGATGCCAATCAATGCTACTACGTTTGCAAGCAAATTAGTGCTTAATATCAATAAAGCTAAAGTCGTTAAAGACTTAGAGATTAAATCGAGCCAATTCAGTGACATATCCCTCGCTGCCAGTAAGGCGGGAACATCGCTAATAATGATTAGCAGCAAGGGTGAAATAATGTGGGTAAACGAAGGGTTTGAAATGCTGTACGAATGCACGCTGGATGAATTTCGCAATCGCTTTGGGAACAATCTTTTTGAGGGTCATCCAAATACCAACACCATAGAGGCAATGAAACAGTGCAGGGAGGAAGGGATTTACGTGGTGTACGAATCAGTTTGGCAAACAAAATCTAATCAGCGGAAATACATTCAAACTACTCTCACACCCATTTACGATCATAGGGGTCAGTTCAGCAAGATCATTGCCATTGAAATGGACATCTCTGATCTGAAAATGGCTGAATCGGAGCTGAACGATAAGAATGACAACCTGCTTACGTTGACTGAATACCTTGAAGAATCCAATACGATATTGGATCAACAACGTTTGGAAATTGAGCAACAAAAGGAATCGCTGGAAAAGGAAAAACAGAAAACCGATGAGCTGTTGCTCAACATTCTCCCAGAAGTTGCCGCGCATCAGCTTAAAAAGAAGGGATTTGTGCGACCCAAAAACTATAGCCAGGTGTCCGTTTTTTTCGCCGATTTTGTCAACTTCTCCAGAATTTCAAGATCGTACGAGAATATTGAGGACTTCATCACAGCGCTTAGCTTTTACTTCGAAGCATTCGACGAAATTACAACCCGTCGTTTTGTTGAGAAGATTAAAACCATTGGCGATTGCTACATGTGCGTGGGGGGTGTTCCTCAGGTGAATAAAAGCCATGCGTTCGACACCGTACTGGCAGCATTGGAGGTGCAGCAATTTGTGGAAGAGGTGGCCAAAAAGGATAGGGAAGCGGGCAAACCCGTATGGCGATTGCGGGTTGGCATCCACAGCGGCAGCGTAATGGCCGGGGTCATCGGGAAGAAAAAATTTGCCTACGATATTTGGGGCGATACGGTGAATGTGGCCAGCAGAATGGAAGCCAACGGTGAAGCAGGAAAGGTTAACATATCGGAAACCACCTACCAGCATATTAAGGATTACTTCCAATGCACCTATCGGGGAAAAATTCCTGCAAAGAGCATAGGCGAAATCAACATGTATTTTGTAGAACGGATACTCCCCGAATATTCAGAGGATGAACACGGGTTCGTACCCAATGCTCTGTTCAGAAAGGAGCTGGCCAAATATTAGGCACTTCTGACGACTTACTCGCCTTTATCGACTATGACCAGCAACCCGTAGTATTAATGTGATAAAATGGCATGCTTTTCCGACTAAATCCCTTTAAGGGCATCGTCAATATTGGAAAAAGCAAGTGGCAGCAAAAATGCCACGTCTTCCACAAGCACAATTTTTTCTTCTCCCACCATCAACAGCTGAATGGGAGCCCCTCCCATGCGCCTGGTCTCCATCATCACCTGCCTGCATCCTCCGCAGGGGGATACGGGTTCGTCGGTCGGTTTACCTTCATATTGTGCAGCAATGGCAATAGCTTTCACGGCTATACCGGGAAATGCAGCCCCGGCATAGAACAGGGCAACCCTTTCGGCGCATAAGCCCGAAGGATAAGCTCCATTCTCCTGATTGCTGCCCATCACAACCTCGCCATTGGCGAGCAGTACTGCTGCCCCAACAGCAAAATGGGAATATGGGGAATAGCTGGATTTAACGGCCTCCTTGGCCTTCAATGCCAACGACTGAAGTGGCTCCGGCACTTCTTTCAATGCGGAGAATGCCGAGAATTTAAAACCAAACTCTTCTCTTTTTACCATGGGAAACGGTTTTACGTAATGCCAATAGGGATATTCCAACAACCAAAGGTACAAAAATACCCAAATATCCAAGTGGCAAGGGAAAAATTGGGCATGGCCATAGCCCTTTTCAACATTCATGGTCTTTTTGTTATGGTCATTTTTGGTTTTAAATTGTTTGCCAAAATCCATTTTTATTTTTGGCAAGAACATCTATATTTGGATAAAATTTCTCGCATGCGAAAAGCCATAATTCTAATAGCCTCAATTGTTTGCGCCACAAGTACCTTTGGCCAGAAAACAATGTCACGAGAACAGTACATCCTTGCCTATCAATCGATTGCAAGGGCACAAATGGAAAAGTATGGTGTTCCTGCCAGCATAATACTGGCTCAGGGAATGCTGGAAAGCGGAAACGGGAACAGCACCCTGGCGGTTCAGGGCAATAATCACTTTGGCATAAAATGCCACAATTCATGGTCGGGGCAGAAGATATACCACGATGATGATGCCAAGGGGGAGTGTTTCAGGAAGTACAAATCGGTGGAGCATTCCTATCGCGATCATTCCGAATTCCTCCGGGGAGGACGAAGGTATGCCTTCCTGTTCGACCTTGCTCCCACCGATTTCAGAGCATGGGCAAAGGGCTTAAAAGATGCCGGATACGCCACAGATCCGCAGTATGCCGATAGGTTGATTAAGATTATCGAGGAGAACAAGCTTTACATTATCGATAGGGGCGTGGACATAAAAATTGAATCGCCCACCAAGGGTACGGGAAGCCTGGTTGACCCGGAGAATTTCACCATCGACATTTTCAAACAGCGCGAGGTTTACACCCGCAACCGCATAAAATACATTAAAGTAAAAGAGGGCGACACATACGAAACACTGACTCGCGAAATGGAATTGATGCCATGGCAATTAGCTAAATATAACGATATGGAGCGTGGAGGCAAGCTTACCGTGGGACAGGATCTATACTTCCAGCCCAAGCGTAGTAAAGCCGAGCCAAACCACCCCATTCATACGGTGGAAGAGGGCGAAACCATGTACTCCATATCGCAGCTGTATGGCATTAAGCTGAAGTCGCTGTACAAGAGGAATAGGATGAGCCTTGGCACTAACCCCGAAGTTGGCGAGAAGATCTACCTGAGAGGGCGCAGGCCAAAAGATAAGTAGGCAACAACGATTGTTTACAGAAATCTATACCCCCCAATCCCTCTGAATCCCATGAGCAGTTCCTTTATGGGTAGGCTGCGCCTGCCGGGCAACTGCATTTCGTCGATGGAAACAGTTCCCAGGGCACAATGGACATGCACAAATGAACTGCCATCGGTGTAAATGGATCCGGGAAGGCAGTTGCCCTTGAAAGTGCTTACAAAAGTGCTTTTCAACAATCTCACCGTCATAGTTTGCCCTTTCCCGTCGGTGAGCTCCGACCAGGCCCCCGGGCTGGGGCTCAATCCCCTAATAAAATTATGCACCTGAACAGCGGGGAAATTCCAATTTACCCTGCACCTTTCCTTGACCAGTTTGGGTGCCGGTTTCAACTGGTCGGCACGAATGCCTACGGTGGCCTGATCAATGGGTTTATATTGCCCGGAGGCAAGCAGTTCAATGGTGTTCAATACCAAATTGGCACCCGGTGCCAGCATCCTGTCATGAAGTTGCCCTGCAGTTTCGTTTTGGCCAATTTCAATCTCCTCCCTAAGGAGTATTTTTCCAGTATCAATCTTGCTATCAAGCAGAAAAGTTGTCAAGCCCGTCTTACTCTCGCCATTGATAATCGCCCAGTTAATGGGAGCTGCTCCCCTGTACTGCGGCAGCAGCGAGGCATGCAGGTTGAAAGTCCCCAATCGGGGGATACCCCATACCACTTCGGGCAACATTCTAAATGCCACCACTACCATGATATCGGGTTTGAGGGAGGTTAAGCGTTCAACAAATTCACTGTTTCTCAACTTCTCGGGCTGCAACACCTCAATGTGATGATCGAGTGCAAAGGTTTTAACCGGCGATTGTGAAACCTTTTGCCCCCTGCCGGCAGGCCTATCGGGAGTAGTTACCACCGCCGGTACAGGGTAGCCCGCATGGAGAATTGCCTTCAAAGGCTCCACGGCAAAATCTGGAGTTCCCAGAAAAACAATCTTGATATGGTTACTATGGGACATGGTGATATTTAGAGACTTATTTAACTGTTAAATAGTGTTTTCGCGGTGTGGTTAGTTGCCGATTACAGAGCACTTTCGTATCAAGGTACAACTTTAATTGATAGGGGCTGTGTTGTTAGAATATGCACTGCAATGGTATCATAATGAGTAATAATAGTTTTTAATTTTTTTCGCCATAAGTTTACGGCGTTCCAAAAGAAAATCCTCGTAATGTGATGCATCCATATTCACGATGTTTTCAGGAATACAGTTTATACTCAAGTTTTCCTTTAACAATGATAGTTCTGAAATATTACCAAATTTCATTTCCTTCGAATCACATTGCTCAAAGACTGTTTTGAAATAGTCATTTGGAGCTTTATCTCCGATTGAAATATTCGTTTGAGTGTCAAGATAAGTATAATTGGCTATTTGATTATATTTTGATTTATCGGTTATTCCATTTTTCTGCAAGTACCCTTTCGGGAAAATATGATGTATATCGCCCATAATTGAAATTAAATCTCGGACTTTCGTGCCATTCATTAAAAGTGAATTATCACTGTTATGTACTTGTGCAGCTAGAAACACATTGAAAAAAGGGCTATTAATTGCCGAAGTTTCTAAGTCTTGAACTAATCCAACTTTCCAAAAACTATCAGATAAATTGGCTTCCTCTACCTCTTTGAAATAATCAATAAATCCTTTTTCAGAAATCCTACGAATATCCAAATCCATTACAGTTTCGGGTGAAGTGATATATCGACTTGTCAAGGTTGATAATACATACCATTTTGAAACATAATGTTTTATTTGAGTCTTGTCAATTTGATTACTTGAATTAAGTATTAGATAAAGGGTATATGCAAAATCCAGTGTCATTTGTGAGTTTGTCAATCTGCTTGAGATAAATCCTGCTGATTTTATTGCAAGAATGAAGTTTGTAAATGCAAACTCATTCATAAAATCAATTACACCTTCAGTTAGTTTTCCAAATGAAGCTTCTGCAATTTCTTCTTTATAGTCTCGCGTTTCAAAGTCACGACCTCCTAATAAGCTTACCAAGTCTTTCATTTTTCCGCGACTGAATTTGTACATAAAAGCAACACGTAAAATATCACCATAATTTGGATCATAAATTTCTTCTCTATCGTCTTTTAGCCATTTAATTTTAGGAGCAAATTTTGATTCCATGAACTCCTTATCTTTGGACATTTCATGATACCAGTCTGGTTGTACTGCCAAATGAGAAAAATAGTCTATTGCTTTGCGAAGCTCATTGCCACCATATTTTACATTTGCTGCAATTTTTGACATAGCAAAATCAGATTGATTCAGTTTCGCTCCTTGACTATTTATTCTGATAAATATTTCAGTTACTTCATCAATTGTCAGTTCCTTATCCAGTGTAATAACTCCAATTTGGCGGTTTTTTATTCCTATTAAATTGTCTAAAATATCATGTAGTTTGTCAGAATCCATTTCAGGATTTAATTCACAATATTTCGCAACAAAACTACCACGTTTAAAATCCGATTTGAAAACATCGGCAATGTCAGCAATCCACTTTTTATCTTTTAATATGGCATTATCTTGAACTTTAAAAATTTCTTCTTCATCAATTGCTAAGGGATTAAATGAGATTTTAATTCTTTTCTTTTCGAAATCAGAGTTAATCACTTCTATTCCCATAATGGCTGTCATTAGTGCTGTTACACGTTGCTGGCCATCAATCATTATCTTTTTCCCCTCCGACAATGTTCCATCTTTTAATTTCATATTTGGACTTTGGGAAATTATCAAATACCCAGTTGGGTAGCCCGTATATAGCGAATCTATCAAATCACGAACTTGTTTTGGTTTCCAAACAAAAGGCCTTTGAATTTCAGGTATAGCGATTTCTTCTGATTTTATAAAATTTAAAATCTGTTCGATTGCAATATTTGAAGCATTATATTTTTCTGCCATAATCTGTATATTATTTCATGTTACGTCATTTTTTAAGCTGTCCTCTAATTTTGGCATACTCTCGTACGCAACCCCATGGGCTATTTCTGGCTTTCGGTTTCTTCCGAGGGTGGTACCATCTTCAGGATATGCCCCATCTTGTCGCGCTTCGTACGCATGTATCTCTCGTTGTACGGTGTAGGCGATACTTCCAGTGGAACATTTTCAACCACTTCCAGCCCATAACCCTCCAGCCCTTTTCGTTTCACCGGATTGTTGGTCATCAGCCTCATTTTTGTAACACCCAATTGCCGCAGAATGCTTGCTCCTACGCCATAATCGCGCTCGTCGGGCTGAAATCCCAGTTCAACATTGGCCTCAACGGTATCGAGCCCCTCCTCCTGCAGCTTGTATGCATGTATCTTATTGAATAACCCTATTCCCCTACCCTCCTGATTCATATATACGATTACACCTTTCCCTTCCTCCTCAATCATCTCCATGGCACGATGAAGCTGAGGGCCGCAATCGCACCGTTGCGAATGGAAAATATCGCCGGTAACGCAAGAGGAATGAACTCTGACCAGAATAGGCTCATCGGGTTCCCATGTGCCCTTTATCAGTGCAATATGCTCAACGTTCTGCGACTTCTGCCGGAAGACGATGAGGTCGAAATTCCCAAATGCCGTAGGCAGATGAACCCTAACTCCCGTTTCGATAAGCGTCTCGAACTTCAGCCGATAGGCGATAAGATCCTGAATGCTGATTATTTTAAGGTTAAACTTTTCGGCTATTACCAACAGCTCGGGTAATCGGGCCATGGTTCCGTCATCGTTCATAATCTCCACCAAAGCCCCCCCGGGTTTAAGGCCTGCCAACCGGGTGAGGTCAACCACTGCCTCGGTATGCCCTGCCCTACGCAGCACCCCTTTTTCCTTGGCTTTCAAAGGAAAGATATGGCCGGGTCGGGCAAAATCTTCGGGTCGGATTTTGGGATCAACCAGAGCCTTAATGGTTTTTGCCCTGTCGGATGCCGATATACCAGTGGTGCAGCCATAACCGATAAGGTCAACGGAAACGGTAAAAGCAGTTTGATGCAATGCCGTGTTGTTGCCCACCATCATCTTCAAATCCAGCTCATCGCACCGATCTTCGGGAATGGGCGCACATATCAGCCCCCGCCCATGCTTTGCCATGAAATTGACAATCTCGGGGGTGATGAGCTCAGCGGCGGCAATAAAATCACCCTCGTTCTCCCTGTCCTCATCGTCCACCACTATGATAACCTTGCCATCCTTGATATCCTGAATGGCCTCCTCAATGGTATTTAACCTACTGATTTCTTTGGGTTGGTTGCCAGACATTACTACTAACTCCTTTTAAAAATTTTATGAGCCCGTGCAAAAGGGCAATGTTCATGCTAAAAAAGTGCGTTGCAAAGCGCAAAACTAATGAATGGATATTGATTAATCTAAGCAAAAAGTCAACTAAGGGCAGCAAATATAGGAACAGCTGAACTGCCAGCAGTACCAAATAAAAATGGCTGTGAAAAGACAGTATGGCGCTGGCTATCAAGGCCATCAGCAGAAAGAAAGGGCCAAACCAGCGTAAAACCTTGTGCGATAGAAAAGCAAAAGCCGGTCCCTTGTACGGAGGCCAAAGCATACCATAGAATTCCGTGAGGTTCTGAAAATTGCCTATGGAAATTCTTACCTTCCGCCTGTACTCCTCAATCAGCTTATTGGAAACATCCTCGTACACTACTGCCTCCAACGAATTGATGGTTTTCTTCCCCTGTTGTATAACCTTCATGTTGATGAAGAAATCGTCCATGAAAAAATTCTTGGGCACCTTGCAGTAGCTGTCTTTTCGTATGGCAAAACACCCCCCAAAAGGGCCCATCATGGCACCCCAAACCAGCCCTTCGCGATACTTGATCATAACTTCGCGCGAGATGTATGCACTTTCCTGAGCGGAAATACCCTCCCTCTTGATGCCCGTATTCATCATTCTGCTATCCACCAGGCCAATCACAGGATCCTTGAAATATTTCACCATGTCGAATATGGTTGTTGGTGTGAGCATCACGTTGGCATCGGTTGAAATAATAATTTCGCCCCTGGCCATATCGAGCAATTGATTCATAATGTTGGCCTTGCCCTGTCTCTGCATAAATTCCATAAAGGTAACTGCTCCGTACTCCTCTTTCTTTTGGGTTATAATGGCATTAGTGCCATCAGTTGAACAATCGGAACCCACAAGCAGTTCAATCTTCGTGGCCGGATAGCCTGTTTTGAAAATGCTGTCAATCTTCTGCCCGATTACCATCTCCTCGTTGTGGGCAGCCATGATTACCGAAACAAAAGGCAACTCATCCTCAAGGGTAAACGCTGTGCTACGGGGCTTGCTATTTATGGTTAAAAGCCATAGGATAAATGGGTATAGAATATAGGTATGGAAAAGCAAAAGCGAAGCTATCCAGAAAATTACAATCACGATATTCTACCTTTTATTGACTTTGCAAAAGTAGCAAAAAAGAAATGCCTTTCGATGGTTAAATTCAGCAATATGGGCTTTCAATTGGAAACGGGGCATCTCTTGACAGCACTCCCCTGTTCGTGGCAGTCTCCTTTGAGTGGCATTACAACATTTCGCTGTAGAAATCGAGCAGCGCTTTGGTAATCCTGTTATTGTCCAGTTTTATCCTGGCGAAAAGCTTAGCATTTTCACCCATCTTTTCCAGTTTCCTCCTATCGTTCAGCAGATTAATGATTTGATAAGCAAAACTGATGGGCTCATCGGCTATGGCAATTTGCGTTTCGGGATCAGCTTCAATCCCTTCAGCGCCAATGTTAGTGCTCACCACCGCCTTTCCCAAAGCCATGCCTTCAACTATTTTTATTCGCATTCCGCTTCCGGTGAGCAAGGGAACAATCATCAATGCTTTTGTTCGCATAAATTCTCTGGCATCCTCAACCTCTCCGCAGTAAACTACCCCCTCATAGGAACCAATCTTCTGCACGAAATCGTCGGGAGCACCTCTACCCGCCACATAAAACTTGACATCCGGCAACTCGCTACGAACAAGCGACCAGCAATTGTCTAAAAACCACAAAATCCCCTCGCGATTTGGATGCCAATCGAGCCCTCCAAGGTGGAATATCGACGGAAATTCAACGGTTACCTCCCGTTCCCCCTCAATTTCGTCAAAATTGTATCCGGTGGGAACCACCATGCTCACACCCTTAAAGCCAAGATTGGTAAGGCCCTGTTCATCCTTCTCGGATATGGGGACGAGGATATCCACCAGACCCAATGCCTTACGTTCCATTTTCTTGATGCGCTTGGCCAGATGATCAGTGTAAAACCTATTCAACTTCTTAACCTCGTTCGATGCACGTCTTTGCCAAATTTCATGCTCCACATTGTGGGCACGTAGGGCTATGGGGCAGCTGGTTTCCGATCTGATGATTTTTATGTAGGGGATCAGGTAAAGACCCTCCAATTGAACAAGGTCATAAGTATTGGATTGGAGAAGTTGGGATAACCGATTTGCAAATTCCTTACTTTCAAACCGTACAGCATTGTATGGTTTTGAGGAAAACAAGAAGTTGAGCAGTGCCTTGAAAGGCGATATTTTTGTATCAACGTAAACGGTTTCAACGGAAAATTTTTCGGTAACGCAATCCGGTATATCCTTGGCCAAAGTTCTATGTTTAGGGGTAGCCATTGCCAATAAGGTAATGTTTGCGCCGGCATTGCTCAATCCGGTACACATACTTAGCGTGGCAAAAGCCCCGCCATCATTGGGCGGATATGGAACCTTATTGGCTAAAACAAGGATATTCATACCTAAACCAGTAAAGCCTAAATAGATTCCCCAAATATAATAATTTTTATGATATCAGTAAATCAAGGGGTTCTATTTGTCTTTGGAGTTTTTTTGGTAAAATACTTCGCTATTCGGGTTATGCCAAGTACTTTTTTGGCAGCCTCCACGTAGAAATCGGCATTCATTATTACCGAATCTCTTGTTGCTTTATAGGAGAGGAAAACGCCCAGAGGCAACAGTATGAACGACGAAACCCACATTCCCATGGCAGGCGACCAGATTAATTCGCGAACGAATTTTTCGCCGGTAAGCGATATTACGTAATACACCACAAAGAAGAGAACCGAAACCACAACGGGCATACCAAGCCCTCCCTTGCGGATAATCGCACCCAACGGCGCACCAATAAAAAAGAATACAAGGCATGCAAACGAAAGTGAGAATTTGCGATGAGTTTCAATACGGTAACGTGCCAAAAATTTCCCTCGGCTTTGCAACTCGCTGCTGGTCGATGTCACCTGATTTTTCGCATGGCGGGCATTGGCCAGGGCTCTGCTGGCAATGCTATGCCTGTTCTGAATGGGCAGCGAATTAAAAAGGGAATCAAAGTTCAGAGTGTAGGCAATCTTGTGCATGGTGTCAATCGCAACTCCGTATGGGGAGGCAATAAGAGTTGTCGTTTTTAGGCTCTGCTCAAACCCTTCTCTTCTCATGGAAATCTCCCGGTGTATGGAATCGCTAACCTGCTGCAACTGCTGAAGGTTGAGTGCCCGGTAGCTGCCTTTAAACAATTCCTCGCTGGTACGCTGCAATTCAAAACCCTCCAGTTCGAGAAGTATGGTTTGCTCGTCAAATGTGTTACGGCGAGCAGGGAATTTTTGTGATTTTGTGCGTCGCAGCTGCCTGCTTTCCAACATCTCTTCGTAGGTGGAGCCATGAAACAGGTTGACCACCATATACTTCTCATCGTTGGTTACGTACATGTACCCCGAATCGGCAAGGGTAACCACAAGATTTCCCTCCTTGGAGCGATGATCGTAAATGAGTATGTTATGCATCAGGCCGCTACGGGGATCTTTCCTATCCACTTTTATCACGTAGCCTTCAATATCGTAGTTAAATACTCCGGGTTTTATCTGCAGTTCAGGCCTTTGCTGTTTTAAATCCCAGAACAAGGTTGATATTTTCAGGTTTGTATATGGCAGTACCCTGTCGGAAAAGAAGAAGGCCCCAATGGAAATTACCAGGGTGAGGTACACAATGGGTCTCATGATCCGGGGCAGAGAAATACCAGCCGATTTCATGGCAAGCAACTCGTTGTTCTCGCCCATTCCTCCCATAGTCATCAACGAGGCCAGGAGGGTTGACAGTGGCAGAGCCATGGGAACTAATCCGGCAGAGGCATACAGTAAAAGCTCTGCAATCACATCTGCGCTTAAACCCTTTCCCACCAGATCGTCAATGTATTTCCACAGGAACTGCATCAGCAGAATAAACATGACGATGAAGAAGGTAAGGAGCAATGGCCCCAGGTATGTCTTTAAAACCAATCGGTGTAAGCGCTTCATTGATCAGCAATATCCATTGGGCAAAAATAGTGAAAAATAGGGGTGAAATACCAAATCATGGGCATGATAGTGAAATGGCATTATCCAATAAACAAAGAATACCGCCATCAACACGCTGATAACGGTATAGCTCAACTTTCATTACCCTTTTTGTAAAAAAACGGTAATAAATACCGTGAAAAGTACTACTATACACCCAGTATCCTTCTGAGTTCCGACACCTGATGCTCCCAAAGCGAGGTAATATCATTGGCCTCGTCCTGGTTAGTATCGGGATCAAGCTGTTCGGTTACAAAAAGGGATAATCCTCCGGTGATTTCATCCGTTTCGATACGAAATTCGAAAAAGGAGTTCTGGTCCTCGGGGTTCCCATTTTCCAGCCATTTGTAACGTATAAACTTATTTTCCTTTTTGTTAACCACCTCGGCATAATGCTCAACCTTATCCCAAATAAAGGTAAATACACTGCCATTGAGATTAACATCGTCAGCAAACCACTCCGACAAACCCGAAGGCGTACTCAACCGATTAAAAAGAATACTTGGTGAAGTATTGAGAGAAAATTCAAGCTCTATTACAATGTTATTTTTCACTGATTACAATAGTTTAATTATTGCTATCTCTTTCCTCACGTAAAAAATATTTATTTCCTTTTTGCCAATATAGTGAATTTTTTTAATCCCGTGGCAATGTTTTAGCTTTTTTTATTAACATCTTCAATATGTTGGAATAAAAACCCATATACCGGTTACCGTTACTGGAAAAATCAATAAACATATTTATCGGGATAAACCTTTGTGAGAATAATTTTTTTTTATACTTTTGCCCCCGCTATAAAAATGGCGAGGTAGCTCAGCTGGTTAGAGCGCATGATTCATAATCATGAGGTCGGCGGTTCAAGCCCGCCTCTCGCTACGGTAGCAATAAACCACTTACAGCATATGCCGTGAGTGGTTTTTTTATATGGCTTTCCCCATTTAGCCTCAATGGATAGGTTTGTCAGTACAGCTATTTTTGCGGTTCGGGCAGATTGCAGTAATCCCTGATAAGGTTTTTTGTTTCGGGGTGTCCCAGCAGGTCGGCCTGACGCAGGTCGTCGCAGCCATCGTACAACTTGCCGGCGCGGATTTTGGCCATTCCCCTCAGGTAAAATGCATCAACATTGGAAGCATCGAGGTTAAGGGCAGCATCAAGGTCGAAAATGGCGCCGTGGAAATCGCTCATGGCATACCTGCTCTGCGCCTGGCTAACGAATGCCTCAACCCTTTGCCCATCGTCAGCGATAACCCTATCGAAGTCGGCTATGGCGCCCCTGTAATCGCGAAGCTGGTGCCTTGAGGCACCCCTGCGGAAATAGGTTTCCGTCTTTTGCGCATCAAACTCCAGGGCCTTAGTGAAATCCCTGACAGCATTGCCATAATCGCCCTGATTGTGTTTTGCCAGTGCCCTGTAAAAGTAAGATGGCTCGTAGCCGGGATTAATGCTTATGGCCTTGTCGAAATCTTTGATTGCGCCTTTATAGTCCTTAGCCTCAAGCCTCGAAAGCCCACGGCAGTGGTATGCCACCGAATTCCCCGGGTTGAGCTCAATGGCTCGGGTAAAATCGGCTATGGCTCCCCCATAATCCTTCTGACTGTGCTTGGCCAAGCCCTGGTTAAAGTAATACTCAACGCTTTGTCCGCAGGCGTATGGCAAAGCAATGGCAAATGCCATATAGGCAAGCAGTATGCATCTTTTCATCATACCGGATCTTGGATTCCGTTACTGGCAAAACTCCTTAATCAGAAAATCAACCTCTTCCCTACCCAACTCCTTGGCAATTTTAAGGTCTATACACCCTGAACTCCTGAGCCCCAACAGAATTTTTGAAAATCCTCTCAAATGGTAGGCAACATCCAGCTTGGGATCAATGGTAATGGCCGAGTTAAAATCGGCAATGGCCCCCAGATGGTCCTGAAGCTCCGCCTTGGCGCTTCCCCTATTGAAAAAAGCCATGGCAAATTTGGGATCTATCACCAAAGCCTTGTTAAAATCGAGGATACCTCCCCTGTAATCCTGCAGCTTAATTTTCGACAGCCCTCTGTTATTAAAAGCCATGGAAAACTGCGGAATGATTCGCACCACAGTAGAAAAATCCTCAATGGCTTCCTGATATTTCTCAATTTGCATTCGGGCATTGCCCCTATAGTAATAGGCTATGGCATAACGCGTATCCAGCTCAATGGCCAAGGTATAATCGTCAATAGCCCCGTTAAAGTTACCCTGTTGAGTTTTCAGGTTTGCCCGATATATGTATAAGTACTTATCGTTGGGATTTAGCTGGATGGCGCTGTTAAAATCAGCTAATGCTCCATCGAAATTTCCCTGTTCCTGCTTTAGGTTCGCCCTAAGCAGGTATTCCTGACTGGTCTGGCCATTAGTAGCGAAACAGGAAAAAAGGATAAGTAGTAATGTTAGTAGTTTAGCGTTTTTCATGCTAAGTAGTCTGCTTAAATGGGTTACAATATTTTCAAATCTCCAAAAATGATGCTAAAATTAGAAGAATTAATTGAATAGAAAGCTACGATTGCCCAAATAAAAATCATTTACTTCCACATCCGGTTATTGCTCATCGCGCAACTCTATGGGCTTAACGTTTTGATTCTTTTTTTCCTTTGCCTTCGCCTTTTTCTTCTTTTTGCCCTTTTCAGCTCCGCTTCTCTTTTTTTTGATGAAAAACCGGACTATCAGCCATCCTCCGGCACCTATTATCCACAGGGGCCAAAGCCTTATAAGAAAGAAAATGAATAATACCAATCCTTTCCATCCCCTGTTCATAGAGTTTTTCAACTGTTCCCAGAAACTTACCATGGGCTCGGGCTCAAACTTATATTCAATGCGCTGAAACACATTGAGATAAATCGTACTGAAGTCAACCCTGCTGTTTAAGTATTTTATGCGTCCCTCCATGGATTCAATCTGTCCGCGAACCTCGGCCAACTTGGTCTCAATTTTCAGAATTTCGTCAATGGAATCTGTCCTGCGTAGCAGTCCAAGAAACTTCTGCTCCACCGCCTTTTGGTTTTTCAACCTACTCTTTACGTCGATGAACTCTTCGGTTACATCCGACGTCTCGACTCCCTGATACTCCACTTTTTTAGCAATGGAGAGCAGACCATTAACCAATAGATCGAGATTGCCCGATGGCACTTTGAGGATCATATCGTTGGATATCCTGTAATCGAAGTTATTCAAATTCTCCGAATTAACCCATGCCTTGTTAAGCTTCAGCACAGAGTCGATCTGCATTCTTGCCTTCTGATAATCAACAACCTCTATCCTGATGGTGGCAGTTCGGATAAGCTTCTGCTCGCCGAGTGGATAATCGTGCGGGGCCTCTTCATTTAGCCTATCGGCAGCCAGCATGGCTGACGGTGGTTGTCTCATGGAAAATCCCGATACTTCATCAAAAGCAGCGTATTGGTCAGGGGACATTTCCAGTGCTTTATCATTTGTTGACGACTGGCATGAGGCCAACATTGCAAGCACACAAGCTAAGTGGACTATCATTTTCATGGTTTTATTTTTTTTGCAATTTACTCTAAAAGGTCGGGCTACAAAATATATGCATTGGAAAGTTATAAATTATTTTTCACACCAAAAACTATTTATGCTATCCAAATACAAGGCGAATGTATTTCAATCAACCATTTATCCGGGATATATCCAAGGGGATGGCGTTTCAACACCTATTTGTAAAAATTTTTTTCGAATACCGTAAAACTCTGCTCCTTCATCACCAGCCTTTTCCAAAATGCATGCAAAAAGCCCAACCCATATCCAAAAAGTTGAACCCAGGCAGCAAGGATGCTTAAACCCGCCACCTGCATACTCCCGGATTCAAAAAGGGCATGAACAAACACCAAAAGGCAATACAGAGCGGGAATAAAAATGAGGCAATAACAAAACAACGAAAAAACCAATAGTGCAATCATGCCAATCACAAACGCTGTTGGGAAGAGATGTACCAGTTTTAATGACCCGGGGTGCAGCATATGTAGGTTGATTCTGGCCACCCCCGAGTTGTAAACCTGCCGGAAAAACTTTCGAAAATCGGTTCGCCGTTTGTGAAAAACATAAGCATCCGGGATTAAAAGGGTTGTAAACCCCTGCGATACCATTCGAAGGCTAAGGTCAACATCCTCGCCAAAACGCATCGGGGCAAAACCACCTACCGCCTCAAAAGCCTTGCAATGGATGCCCATGTTGAAACTGCGCGGATAAAACTTGTCCATTCTTTTCTTTCCACCCCTTATCCCACCGGTGGTAAAAAATGAGGTCATGGAGTAATTAATGGCTTTTTGAACGGAAGAAAACGAGGGGTGTGCCCTATCGGGTCCTCCAAATGCATCTACCGGGCTATTTTTCAAGGCTTTATTCACCTTGTCAAAATAATGCTCAGGGATTATGCAATCGGAGTCAAAAAAAATCAGGTATTGCCCACTTGCCCTCAGTGCCCCGAAGTTTCGGGTAGTGCCGGGTCCTGTATTTTCCTTTACAAGATATGTAATATTTAGCTTGTCGGTGTATTTACTGATAACATCAGCGCAAGGGATAGTAGAGCCATCCTCAACCACAATCACCTCAAAGGATTTGAAACTCTGATGGGTTAAACTTTCAAGCAGTTCATCCACCTCATCGGGTCGGTTATAGACAGGGATTATTACGGAATATTGTGGCGTTGTCATATGCGTAACAAAAGTAGCATTTTTATGAATTAGTTCACTGCAAAATACCCCTTCAACCTGTTGAACGAATACGCATCTAACAGCTTATGCTTCTGCAGTTCGTCAACGCTATGGATATTCCCTGCTTTTTCCCTATAGTAAACTATTGCCCTTGCCTGATATTCGGTAATATACGGGTGCTCTCGCAGTTCCTGGTACGAAATCAGATTAAGGTTCATTTTTTTAACCTTGGTGGTATCGACCCAAAGTTGCGGTTTGAGCGATTCCAACAGGCCCTCGGGAAACTTATATATTTCTTTTAGCTGCTCCACATGGGTATAGCCTCCCAGCATCTGCCTGTAGTCAACAATCCTTCGGGCATAAACCCTTCCTATACCCTTCAATTTAATCAGTTCAATGGTATCGGTCGAGTTCAACTCAATCACAATCAGATCGGCAATCCTATCATTCTCCATCTCCCTAATTGGTGCCACAGGTTCTGATGCAGGTATTTCAATGTATGGCTCCAGCCTTTGGAACATTTTTTCGTCAACCACATACATCTTTGCAAAATCGGCCGATGATTTAAAAACTCCGCCTTTACTCCTGTAACTATCAATCACTGCAGCCTGCCGAACGCTGAATCCAAGTTTAACCAAATCGGCAACAGAAATAGTATTCGGATTAAAAGGGAATAGCTCGGGTTGGAGTGGCACAGGCTTTTCCGCCTCGGAAAAGTTAAATTTTTCTTTGGCAACACGAGGTTCGTACTGCAGTGCAGTGAAAAAACTATCAATCCTGTAAAAATCAGCAGGGTTGGCTAATCTGGACTCGTGTCGGGAAAAAACTCTGTAAACAGAAGGCAATAGGGCTGCCACACAGATTAAGAAAAGCAGAATAATCAACCCATTACGTTCCCCTTTTGAATAAGTCAGCCAATTTTTCCACATTCCCTACGAACGATGCTGTCATACAGAGTGATAAAACCCGTCAACCTTCGTTTACATCATTCTCTTCGTTTAGGATGAAGAGGATGGAGCTAAAATTCACTTTAATGCTATCACCGGTAATGAGGCAGGGCGACGAAAGCACTTTCTCGCCCATTTCGGTAACCTCCCCTTTGAGCAGCACAACAATCTTGTTGGTTAAATCGAATTCTTCATTGGCCTTAGCAAATACAACTTCTCCCCTGTTAATGAAATTCCTAAGCTTCCTGAAACGCCAGTCGGACCAGGGATGAACCTTCACCAGTAAACGCTCGGCCATATCGTATCCTGCAAACAGCCATAGTTTATCCTTCAGCTCGGGTTTTTTAGCAAACTTCCTTTGAATGGCCGAAGAGCTGATTTTAATGGCAGTTACAGGCGATTCGGCGATAAACGTTGCCCAGTAGGGGGATTTTCGTAGTGTATCGTAAGCGCAAATAACCGAGCCGGGTTGAACAACGCGGATCAGTTGATCATCCTTCTCAATGCGGGCTGAACCCCTGATTATAATGTAGAAACCATCGCTCTGCGAATCCTCGTGGCATATTTTCGCGTTGGTTGCAAACATCTTTTCATTGAATTGCGAAGCAAAAAATTCCAAGTCACTTTCGGAGCACTTATTCAATGCTTTCAGTGAATGCAAATATCGTAATGACTCGGTTTGTTTGTATTGGGGTGGCGAATCGATAATCTGCTTCATCTGACTTTGGATCACAGCCTCCAAACCTTCGGCATCAGCCGGCTCGAGCCTACCCTGCTTTTCCAACTTCTGAATGGTAACCATCTGGTGGTTGAGCAGCGATCGTGAGGCAATTTGAGTTTCGATGGCATGGTAAACCTCCGGGAAAGTATCCTTCAGGTTTCGCAGGAAGGTCAAACCCATTATTCTGTTCTCGTTAATTTCATCTTCAAGGCCCGATATTTTTTCAACCTCCTTAGCCTGTTCGGCAGCGTCCCCCGAAATACCCACGGTCAAACTCGATAAACTCTTCAGGTTCTCCTCCTGGGCCACCACAAATCCTCTGGCACAGTCGTAGCTAAGGGCCAGTTTTCTGTAAAAACTCTTTTTCCAGAATGCGCCAAGCAGGGGCAGAGTTTGTAAAAACAGCAGTATTTTCGGCGTTTGCCACATCTGTTCAAGATCTTTCCGCTTGGCAAGCGATACCTCGCCATTGTAATCCAGCAGGTGATCTATTTCATCGGATAAATTCTGAACGGCAGCAGGGCTTAACACACCCTCGCTAAACTGCCTCCAATAACTCTCCTTTTCCTTAAACAACAGCCTTTTTCGAGTTTCGAACAGAGTATCCAAATCTTTAGCATCGGTTTTTATATCCTTTTCTTCGGGCAGGTACTCAGCCACCACTTCCCAATCGGCCCCCGACATAAAGCGGTCCTCTTTAAGTTTCGTTATCTCCTTCTCGCTTCCTTTACGCAGCATAGAGATGGTTTGGTGGAATAGCTGTAAACGCGCCTCGCCCACTTTGGTTAATCCTAATTTTTCGATTAAAAATTTAATGGTGGTGGCGTTAACTACAGAGGTCAGGAATACAATACCTGCCGTAATGGAGAAAATTTGTGTTCTCGGCTCGATTGCCATAGAAACCTCGCTGGCCACAATGAGAGAAAGGGCAAGTCCAACGGCCCCTCTAAGCCCGCCCCACCATGCCACAACTCCATCCTTGGGAGTTAACCCATAGCCAATGTGCTTCATTATTGGATAGAACAAAGTTATAACTATAGCCCTAACTATCGTTATTGCCAGATATATAAGCAGTACCACCAGAAAATCGCGGGCTGTGTACGATACGCGCAGGGCAATCACAACACCTACAATCAAAAAGATCAGGGTATTGGCTAAAAAGGAGGCCAACTCCCAGAACTCGTGAAGGAAGTGGGCCACCTGAGGGCTCACGCGTGTACGTCCGATACCGGCCATCATAATCCCGTAGGATACCAATGCCAACACACCGGAAACATGGGCAAAATGCTCGGCAACAAAGAAGGCAAGGTATGCCGCACCCACCACTACCGTGATTTCGAACAGGGCATCGTTAAACACCTTTTTTAGCCAGGTAACCACTATCCAACCAACGGCCATCCCCAGAACCACACCGCCAACGGCCACTTTGAAAAATATTGCCAAAGCGCTTCCGCCACCGCTTCCGGTAATCATACCGAATATTACCATAAAAATCACGATGGCACTACCATCATTCAACAACGACTCGCCATCAATGAGCGTAGACAACTTCTTACTGGCTCCCACCTCCTTAAGGATTGAAACCACGGCCACCGGGTCGGTGGCGCTGATGATAACACCGAATAGCAATGCTATCTTCCAATCCCATTGGCTCAAACCGATATTGGTTACCTTTATCAGCATACAGGCTGCTCCTGTGAGCACAAGGGCAACAAAAATCCCGGGGAAAGCCAGAATAAATGCGTTGGTAAACGATTTTTTAAAGGTGTGTACATGCATGGCAAAAGCCGCCTCGAAAATCAGGGTTGGCAGGAAGATGAACAGGATAACATGTGGATCGATATGGCCTGCCCAGTTGATGGATTCGCCAAAGAAAGCCAAACCGCTTTCTTCCGTCAGCCCCCAAAACGATGAGAAAAGACCGACACGATAGGCAATACCCAGTAAAAAACCGATGATTAAAAGGCTTATGGTGTATGGAATGGCCACTTTACGCAGCCAGTGGCGCGTGGCTACCCCAATAAAAAGCGAAATAATGATAAACAGCAGGGGTGCCATGCTGGTATGTCCCGTCGCTTCGCCCCCTCCTCCCGATTCGCTGGACGATAAAAGAATGTTTGCAAACGGAGATGCAAGTCCTGAAACCCAAACGAACCCTGCCTGAAAAAGCAAGGAAATTTTAGAAAAAAAGAGGGCTAAAGTGCTCATACTGAAAAATTTATTCGTTTCTTTAAATTAAATTAAATACCAACAGGGAGATTTTCAACTACCCTGAATTGAAGAACAAAGTTATAATAAAAAATACCCCAAATAGCAATGATTAGAAATAAAAATTCTTCCGTCATGCTGCACCTTTCATAAATATCGAATTTATACTAACGGTATGCTGCTCTGTCGATATCTGCTATGGACTTAAGTTCCTTTGGTGGATTGAGATATTTGGCCAGGAATGCATAAATTTTCAGCCGAATCTCTTTGGCCGACTTGGTATCCAACCTATTGAACGAATGACCTCCCGGTGCTTCCTGGTATATTTCGTACTCAAACTTTTTCCCGTCGGCTTTAAGCGATTTGATAAGATGCTCAACCTCCAACGAGTAAACATCATCATCATTGGTATTGGTATGCACCAGCAAAGGCGTTTTGAGCTTGTGGGTATTCCATGCAGGCGATCTGCGCCTATACTCGGCCACATTCTCATTGGCCGTTTTACCAATATGGTAATCGGCTGAAAAAAGATTGCGATAATCATCGGTCAGATAGCCCATTCGGGCTATTAAATCAGACACCGGAACCCCGGCATAGGCACACTTATAATCATCGGGGTAATCAAAAATATTCATAAGCGTGATCAGCCCGCCATGGCTCCAGCCAATAATACCTATCCTATTTTTATCAACAAATTCGTAATTCTCCAGCATGTAGTTACGGCTTGCATGGGTATCCTGAACCTCCAATCCACCGTAATCGATCTTTTCCCAGAACTCCTTACCATACCCCGTACTTCCCCTGAACTCCGGTGCCACCACGATATAGCCCTGAGCTAAAAGTTCCTTTACAATATGAATGTAGTAGGTCGAAAAATCGGCATGTACACCACTGTGAGGGAAAACGATCAATGGGTATTTTTTTGAAGTGTCGATACCCTTGGGGACGAAGACGTATGACCAAAACTTCACGGGGTTATTGGCACCCATGGCTGTCGGGTTTTTCACCACTGCCGGCGGAGGTCCGTACATGTACACCTTATCCACCACTGCCACATCAGCCAGGCGGTTGAACCAAAGGATATCGTCAATGGATTTCTGAAGCTCGTCGATTCGGTGCGTGAGGTTACGATTGTAATCCCTCAACGCTTTCAACTCCTCCTGCACATTCATTTCGCCCTGGGCTTTGATCAGCAAGGGCGACAGGCAAATAATCAGGGCAAGTACTCTTTTCATTGGTCAAAAAATTTAATAGCCGTTTTTTATACATTTAGGTTGCAAATCCGCATCATCACTACGATTTGACATTATGCACCCTAATTGGTTTACCCCAAACTTAACGATTAAAAGGGTTTAAACAAAGCTAATGTGTATGTCCACAAAGTTAAAAGACAATTCGTAGTAAAAAACAAGGGCACTGTATTTGTTTTAGGTTAGTAATGCATACCTTTGCATTCTAAGGAATTGAAAACATTATTTTTCTCGATGAAAAAAATTGTCTCGCTACTCATCCTGGGCTGCACAGTGCTTATCCTCAACGGACAGGAGCCCGAGCCATCCACCGGCGTTAAAATATCCACCGATAAGGTGAAAATCGAAGGCAAATACTACTACATACACATTGTGCGTAAAGGGGAGACGCTTTACTCCATAAGCAAAGCGTACAATGTGAATCAGATAGAGATTGCCATGGAAAACCCCGATATCTATCTGGGATTACAGGTTGATCAGGCGCTGAAAATTCCCATTAAGGAGAGTCAGCACGGTATTCTGGGCGACGATCAGGATGAAAACTACATTTACCACGTGGTTCGAAAGAAGGAAACCCTTTTTGGGTTGTCACGCAAGTACGAAATTTCCATCCAGGACATCATCGAGGCCAACCCGGAGGTTGAGGAGGGGTTGAAAATCAGTCAGGTGGTGCTTATCCCCAAGAAACGGGTTCAGACCTTGGGGAGTGCCAAACCCGAGGAATCGGAAAGGTTTATTTACCACGAAGTAAAACCCAAGGAGGGTTTTTTTGCCATTTCGCAAAAGTACGGAGTGAGCCAAAGCGTTATCCGGCGATTCAATGCCGACCTTGTAAAGGACGGCATCAAGCTGGGTACCGTTCTGCGAATACCCAAGGACCCACAGGATACTATTCTGCACGCCGGCACACTACAGCCATGCCAAAAGCCTTTGGAAACGGGAGAAGTGGCAGTGACAGAACAGCCCACGTTTATTTGCGATACCTTTGTTTACAACCGATGGAGAGATGTTTACAACATCGCCTTCCTGTTGCCTTTCTATCAGGGCGATCCTAAAAACCTGATAACCGAAGGCGTGGACGAGAGCGCATCGGAAAGCAGGAACGCTTCGTCATCGTTAAGCTCCGTTACCCAAAGCACCTCCATTTTTTTAGATTTTTATCAGGGAGCTCTTCTGGCCATCGATTCGTTGAAAAAAGAGGGACTCTCAATTAACCTAAACGTTTACAACACAGGGAAGAGCCCTGAGTTGACACGTAAACTCCTGACCAACCCGGGCTTGCAAAATGCAAATCTGATTTTGGGCCCCGTGTATCCTGAATGCCAGAAACCCGTTTCCGATTTTGCTCTGGAAAACCGCATTCCCATGGTTTCGCCTCTGGCTCAAAACAGCTACCTGCTGGAGAGTAACCCCCTTTTCTTTCAGGCTAACCCCTCATTTAATACGCAGATTGAGGGTTTTATCAGTAAAATTGATTTCTGCTCCGGACAGAATATTGTTCTGCTCCACGAGGGGGATAGCACTAACATTAACCTCATTGAAACTTTTAAACAGCAAATCCAATTGAAAATATCATCATGCAGCAATCCCGATGATATTCATTTTAAAGAATTTACGTATAAACCGGGTGGCCTTCCTTCCGAAATTCAGGAAAGGATAAGCCATAGCCTGGTGTTGGACAGGGAGAATATTGTACTGGTTCCATCGAACAACGAGGTTTTTGTGGCCGATTTATTAGGAAACCTGCATACCCTCTCTACCATCTATAAGTATCCCATTAAGCTATTCGGATTCCCACGATGGCAACGGTTTGCCAATATTCAGGTAGAATACTACTATCAGCTGCAGCTTCACCTTTTTTCGCCGTTTTTCATTGATTACGGCAAGCGCAATGTTAAAAGTTTTGTTGAGAAATACAGGGAATTATACCGCTCCGAGCCATCGCAGTACTCATTCCGTGGATACGATGTAACTTTCTATTTCCTTAGCGCCATGAAAAAGTATGGTGTTGATTTTCAGTATTGCCTTCCTCAGCTTCACGTTAATTTACTGCAATCGGACTATAGCTTTGAAAGGGTTGGGAGTAACGGAGGCTACGAGAACAGGTCTATCTATCTCCTTTACTACAGCAAAAATTTCGATATTCTCAAGCTGGAAAATGCCTTAGATGTAAATGATGGACCTATACGGCCGTCTCTTTACATCAATGAGAATGAAAAAGTGGAAGCGGTTGATTTTAAGACACAATAACATCGCCTTTCTTACTATAACAGAGGTTATTCCTCTTCACGAAAAGCATTAACCAATAGATGGACAAATCGTCAATCAGAATTTCTTTAGAAGCAGGATGGGTTTCCATAGTAATCAATACCCTTCTCTTCATAATCAAATACTGGGCGGGAGTGGTTAGCGGGTCGGTTTCGATTATCGCCGACTCGTGGCATACGCTGAGCGATTCCATTAGCTCTGTTTTTCTAATCATAGGCCTTAAGCTTTCCGGCCGTCCGGCCGACAAAGAGCACCCCTTCGGGCACGGGCGATACGAGCTGATCACAACAATCCTTATAGGGTGTTTATTAGCTATGGTAGCCTATACCTTTTTTGTGGAATCGGTAGAACGGCTGCAAAATAGGGAATCGGCCGACTTTGGGCTTATTGCCTTGGTGGTAACCATCCTTTCGGTTGTGATTAAGGAGGGCATGGCCCAGTACGCCTTCCGTGTGGCCCGGAAATCAGGGTCGAAATCGGTAGCAGCCGACGGGTGGCATCATCGGAGCGATGCCCTGTCATCGGCCATCATTCTGATAGGAATTTTTTTCAACCGCTACTACTGGTGGATAGATGGTGTGCTGGGCATCGCTGTAGCGCTGCTAATCTTCTATACTGCCATTGTGATCATTAAAAAAACGGCGAATGTAATCCTGGGAGAAAAACCCTCTACCGAATTGAAAGAAAGCATTTCCAACATTTGCAGGCAAGCCATAGGCTACGATATTTTCCCCCACCATATCCATATTCACAACTATATCAACCACAAGGAGATTACCCTGCATATCTACCTGCCGGATGAAATGACCATATACGTGTCGCACGACATCTCATCAATCATTGAGAAACGGCTGGCTGAGGAGTTGAATGTTGAAGCCACCATCCATGTGGAGCCCATAAGCCTCATGCCTACGGATAATGACAAAAGCGTTTAGCCGGATTTACAGAATGGTCATCTCTTCAATCAACCGGTGAGCACCGGCAAACTTATCGATAATGAACAGGACGTAGCGTATATCGGTAACAATGGTACGTTGCATATCGGGCTCAAAGATGAAATCGCAGGCCATGGCCTCGTAGTTTCCGTCGAATGCCACTCCAACCAACTGCCCATTGGCATTGAGAACAGGGCTACCGGAATTGCCGTTGGTGATATCGTTATCGGTTAGAAAACATACAGGCATCCCATTGGCATCGGCATAGCGATCAAAATCCCTGCGATTCCACAGCGCCTTTAATTTCTCGGGTATCTCAAATATTTCCTGCGATGGATTTTCCTTTTCAATTACCCCCTTAAGGTATGTGAATGGCCTGTAGTAAACCCCATCGCGAGGGCTATACCCTATCACTTTGCCATAGGAAAGCCGCATGGTTGAATTGGCATCGGGGTATTGCAGTTTCTCCTGATTCATCTCTAGCAATGCGCTGGAAAAATCGCGCAGCGATTTCTGGTAGATGTTTTTATGGTAAGCCAGGGTGTCGTGCAGCATCTCGTTATAGGACAATAGCCTGACGTACATCATCAGCAATGGGTCTTTCAGCAATGTGTCCACATTGGGTTTTCGCAAAAAATCTCCATACTTCTCGGGCGATGCGAAAATGGAATTGTGGTAAAAATAATCTGCCACCAAGGGTATTATCAACTCGGAGTGCTCCTCCTTCCGTATGTCATCTATTAGTGGACTAACCCCGTCATAGGGAAGATTTCTGATTAAACTGGCAAGCCCTATGCTGTAAATACTTTGGTCAACCTGAGGGAAAAACCCTTCGAACAGCGACTCTTTGATTTTTGCCAACCTTTTGGCCTCCCGCCGGATTTTCCGTTTGCTGGTTTTTTCTTCAAGCATCAGGAAAACCAAGTCGGATGATGCTTCGATTATCCCCGAAACCTTTGAAGGCCACTGCACAAGCGTGCTGATAGAGCGGAAAAGCTCTTCATAACGATTATTGCGAAGGAATTGGAAATATTTATCCAGCGATTTCAGCGCCTCAACCCTGCCCATCCTGTTAATGGAATCTTCCATGGCCCACTGGTACAGCGAATCCTCGCGTTGCCTTAATTTTTCCTCCACATTAAATCTTCGAATCGATTGCGCCTGGTAAGTATCCTTTTGCCAAAAATTGACCAGCATATCATGCGTGTCGGTATAGTTAACCCTTACCCTTTCATCTTCCTGCATGGCCTGTTTCACCACCTCGATAAAAGCACCCCATGTACGTTCAACCCAAGGGGCTACCACATCCCGTTCGTGTGCTGCATGGAATGAGGGTGCAAACCTGCGTGTGAGACCGGGATATCCGATAACCATAGTAAAATCGCCCTCCTTCAGCCCTTGCAGCGAGACGGGAAAATGATACTTTGGGGCGTAGGGTTTATTACGCTTGTCGTATTCGGCAGGCTGCCCGTCGGGCGAAGTGTATATCCGCAACAGAGCAAAATCGCCGGTATGCCTTGGCCAATGCCAATTGTCCACATCGCCTCCAAAATTTCCAATGGACTCAGGAGGGGCACCCACAAGCCTTACATCGAGAAAGCGGTTGTAAACGAATAGATAGAACTCGTTGTTGTTGTACATGGGAACAACATTGGCATAAATCCCCTTTTCTGCCTGCATTACCTCCTCTGCAACCGTTTTTGATGCCTCCGCAACGTTTTCCAGTAAGTCAATTTCATCCCCATTCCTTTGCATCAGCTCTTTAACCCGAGGCGTAACATCCTCAACCCTTTTTAGGATAAGGGCTGTTTTACCCGGAATATGCAGTTCCGATTCGTAGTCGGCAGCCCAGAATCCATCGCGCAAAAAGTTATGCTCGGTGGAGCTGTGGAGCTGGATATCGCCCACAGCACAGTGGTGGTTGGTTAAAACGAGTCCGTTTGGCGATATAATTTCGGCACTGCAACTCCCATCGTCAAGGAGCACAACGGCATCCTTAAGACAACTTTTGTTAACGCTATAGATATCTTCGGCCGAAAGTTTCAACCCCATGTTCTGCATCTGCTCCATATTCCGTGATATCAGGGAAATAAGCCACATACCTTCGTCTGCCCTGAGCTGATTGTGGAGGGACACCAATAGGATAGCCAAAAGAGAAATGAAATACGCGGATTTTCGTTTTAAGGCCATAATAAAGTAGTTATAAGAATTCGGATTCAAAGTTTTTTGAAAACGGACACAAAGTAACTCAATATTTTTGGATTTCAATAATTCATATGCCAATTAATCACGAATTTATGGATAACCCTGTTTAGAAAACCAAAGTCAATAGTTGCACAAATCAAATATTATTAAGTATTTTTGCCGTTTCAGAACCTCGACATGGACTGGGTTTTAAAGATAATCTCACTTTTAACGGCATACATTTTAGGCAGTATCCCAACCTCCATATGGGTTGGAAAGATATTCTATCATATCGATATTCGCGAACATGGCAGTGGCAATGCCGGAGCCACCAATACATTCAGGGTTATGGGTGCCAGGGCAGGATTTCCGGTATTTTTTATCGATATGCTCAAGGGATATGCTGCGGTAAAAATGCTGTATCTAACCGATTTTTACATTCCCGAAACCGGGCAGTTTGTTAACTTTCAGCTGGCCCTGGGGCTGGTGGCCATGATAGGCCATATTTTTCCAATTTTTGCAAACTTCAGAGGGGGAAAGGGGGTTGCCACCCTTACCGGTGTCGTGTTAGCACTTCACCCGTGGGCCACCCTTTTTGCGTTCCTCATATTCTTCACCACGCTGATTATCACAAAGTTTGTTTCGCTCAGCTCTATGATCGCCGCCTTCTCATTCCCGTTCATCTTAGTCTTTGCCTTTAGCGACACGACACCCTCCCTTATCATTTTCTCCATTATCATTGCCGTTCTCATGCTTTTTACCCACCAAAAGAATATCGAAAGGCTGATTAAGGGCGAAGAATCAAAATTTAAAGTGAAGAAAAACAAGAAGCCATAGGCACAGGCTTGTAAAATATCCGGCGGGTTCTGCCTTTTAATGTCCCATGACAATATGATTATGGGTAAAAGCAAAAAAAATGATAACGATGGAGACTTGGCTCCCGATCCCGACGTGTCGGGATCGGGATCGGGGTTAGCCGACGGGCAAAAGAGGTAACAAAAAAAGGGCTTCAGCCCCATTGGAAATTATTTGTTTAATATCGCGCTGCACTACAGTTTGAAAAATGCAACTACTCAAGGTAAATATCCCCGGGATATTCAATGGCTATCAGCAAAAGCCCTTCGGGAGGTGCCGATGTGCCGGCCAATGAACGGTTACGCGCTTCAATGATTCCGGCAAATTCTTCGGGAGTTATCCTTTCCCTGCCCACATCTAACAGGGTACCAACTATAGCCCTTACCATATTTCGTAAAAACCTGTCAGCCTTTATGGTGAACACCAACTTACTTCCTATGGTTTCCCATTTGGCAAAATATAGAGTGCAAATAAAGGTTTTTACATCGGAGCCGGTTTTGCTAAAGCACTTAAAATCTCTGTATTCTGTCAACTTATCTGCAGCAATCTGCATCTTTTCCACATCCAGATTACCTCTGTACAAGTAGCTTGTGCCAATGCTAAAAGGATCCTTGCAACGGCTTATGGTATATCGATAGGTACGTGAAATGGCGCTAAACCGCGCATGGGCATCAGGCTTAACGGGATGAATGTTCATGATGGCTATATCGTTGGGCAGAAGCTCATTCAGGCTATTGATCAGTTTACTATCCCCGTGCAAATCGGTTCGAACGGAATCGAAGTGCGCCACGTAGAACGATGCATGCACCCCGGCGTCGGTTCGACCGGCGCCGGTTACAGAAATATCCTCCCTAATCACCGTGCTAAGGGCCTTTTCCACCTCGATTTGTATGGAAATGCCATTGGGCTGCGATTGCCAGCCCACATACCTTGTTCCAAGGTAGGCCATTTCAAGAAAATAGCGCTGCACTTTTTTTCATCAAAAATAGAAAGATTACTCAGAATGAGCGCTCTAAAAAATCATTTTTTTAGAATGTCGATAACAACAAGCAAGAGAGAGTGTGCCCGAGGTAACACCTGCCGAATGAGCCATACGAAAGGGTTAATGTTTAAAACTTTAGTGAAAATGTTAAATTCTTTAAAGCCGTTAAAGGGTTGCACACTGTTAGTTTGGGCTATCTTGCCAAATATTTCAAGGGTATATGCATAAACGTCGCGGCTTCAAGGTTGAAAATCTAAAGAGGATCCATCGTAAGGAATTAGTTTTTAACTCGTTGGAACTCGATGCCATTAATATCTACTGCAAAAGGTATCACATAAGAAACAGGTCGAAGTTTTTACGTGAAACCATCATTTCCAAAGTACTCAACAAATTCGAAACTGACCATCCCAGGCTTTTTTAGCCTGTTTGCCCCCTCGCCTTCCTTTGCATAAGCAACACGATGGGTAAACACGCCATGTATAGCGCTGCCCCGGAGGCAAAGGCAATGCTGAACCCAAACTCCACGGCAAGGATTGTTGCCACAGGTGCAGCCAATACCGAGAAAAAACCGTTCACCCCCCAAGCAACGGGAATTTGATTGGTTGCGAATGTATGCAGGTATCGCATCCCCAACGGGAATAGCATACCCATTAGCAGCGCCAATGGTGCGATTAGCAAAACCAAAGTTACTACTCTGGTATAAATGGGCAATCCCACGATATACAAGTTTATCCTATCGCCCAACGGAATCAATACGGAGGTTAGCAGTGCAATACCCAGAATGGCAAGCAACATTCCCCTCCTAATGTATATAAACGACGACAGGTAACTTCCCACAGCCGAAAAGCAGAGCATGGTGCTAATAATAACAGCACTCGACATAATGGGGTTGCCAACAACCAGTATGGTACGTTGAATCAAGGATATTTCCACCAGCATAAAACCAAGCCCAAGGCATGCAAAGTAAAACCAAACAGGCGCGTTAAAACTACGGTTGGCAACAGAAATAAGCATGGGAAAAGCAATGGCTATAAGGGCGAGCAAGAGGCAAACTGCCAGGCTAACCCATACAATGAAGTAGCCCAACTCAAGGAACGGGACCCCGTCGGCACCCATCCAGGATAGATAGCTTCTGAATTTACCCATCCTAAGAAACTTGGAAAAGAAAGGGCTATTGTCGGTTGGCGGTTCGAGGCTGAAAGGGTAATCGACTACCCCCTTGGAGGGATCATCGCAAATCATTTGGTTTGCAAGGTGCTGAAAGGTTGAGTCGGGCATCATATTCAGCTCCTCTAAAGGAGCCGGAATTACCATATCGAAGCCATTTTCCAGGGCAAAGTTAAAGGCCATATCCCTTTCCGTATTTTCAAACACATTTCGTTTCAGCAAAACCAGCAGGGTATTCCAATTGCGCATGGCTAACATATACTCGGAGGGTTTTAGTCCCAAATCCCTTGCAGATTCAGCCACCAAGGAGATAAGTTTGAGAGAATTTCTGGGTGGATTATCCATAAAGGTTGAGAATACCAATAATCCCTCAGGGGTAAGCAGATGGTAGGCCTTGACAAGAGATTCGGTTGTAAACAGGTATTCCTCTTTCAGAGCCGATAGTCCGGCACCACCGAAACTCCCCACCGAAGGGAATACAATGGCATGCCATAGCCGTTGTTCGTTGATTAAATACTCACGTGGATAGGCCGTGACAACGCTTACCCGTTCGTCAAACCAAGGGTATGCAGCCAATCTGTCGGCAACAGGCCTAAGAGGTTCCACTATCGTAATCTCTTCACTCCCTAAAAGCCCGGCCTGTGTGGTAAGAAAAGTGGAATTGGGCTGAAGCATCAACACCTCCGGGGAGTGAAACAGCCAGTACGGGAATGAAAACAGGTTTTGATGGTAGAAAGCTGTATCGGCAAGCGCTTTTTCGAAAGCAGCATAATCCTGTGCATTTAAAAATGCCATATCCACAAGGGGTACCCTGCCAAAGTAGGACAGGCTCAAACCACTTGCCTGCCGCAAACTGCCGGATGATACCATTTCGAATGTCCCCTGAGGAGTTGAAGCAGTATGGATAACACGCGAATCGGGAATCAGCAGGGTTTTACTAAGGGGCTTAAATTCGGATTTGAAAGGCACTTTAGGTTGAAAAAAGAGCAGTAAACAGCCCGCTAACCCCACCGTGGTTATCGCAAGTTTCATCTTCGATGATTTGGCGAGGAAAAATCCGGCTACAATGGCCATTAACCCAAAAGATGAGGCTAAATTGGCTACAGACAGGTAGCGCGATAGCGCTATAATCAACACTCCCCCCACTGCCGAACCGGCTAAATTCCATGCGTATAGTATAGGAATGCTATTGCTGCGGATTATGAAGAAAAGGCCCAATACCATTGCCCCCGAAAGGAATGGTAAAAACAGGATAAAACAGGTTAACAGCAGTTTGGCTGCTTCAAACTTCGACGTAAAAACCAGAAGCGTATCGAAGCGAATACCCGGTATGCCAATCAGCAATGGAGAGGACAACATCAGCAATCCGGTAATTACCGGCAAGCGGGATATAAGTTTGGAGGCATACTTCTGCCCCAGTTTTGGCCAAACCGCCAGAATCACCCCGGATGATCCAAATCCCAACATGGCAACCGATACGGCAAGATATGCAAAATGATACCATTGGCCATAGGATATAAGGTTAATAATGGCCAACTGAAACCCTATGATAGCTACAGAGAGCAGGAATATGGAGGCGTTTTCCCTATTCATTCTTCCGCCCTGGTGAATGGCACAAAACGTACCGGAATTAAACTCCTTGTTTTAACCTTTCCCCCCTTTTTCTCCACCAGCATCAGCTGTTGCACAAGGAATGGCGACCCTACGGGAATAATCATTCTCCCACCCTCCTTCAACTGCTCAATCAGCGGGGGTGGAATATGGTCGGCTGCCGCAGTTACCACAATGATATCGAAAGGCCCCTTTTCAGGCCATCCATGATATCCGTCGGCTATTCTCGTGGTTACATTGCTGTAATCCAATTTTCTCAGTGTTTTTTCTGCAGAACTCCCCAGCTGAGGCACTATTTCAATGGTATAAACATGTTTCACTATCTCGGCAAGCACTGCTGCCTGATAACCTGAACCTGTGCCTATTTCAAGCGCAATCATCTCAGGCGAGGGCTTCATCAGTTCGGTCATATATGCAACTATATAGGGTTGCGATATGGTTTGCCCATAGCCAATGGGTAGCGGCCTGTCTTCGTATGCGCTATTCCTGTAACTGTTTGGCACGAACAGATGGCGCGGAACTGTTTCCATTGCCTTTATGGTTGCCCTATGGACAACTCCTCGCTGTGTAATTTGCGTTAGAACCATATTCATACGCCGCGAAACGTACTCGTCGGAGGCCTGGGCAAGAGCCAATTTCACAGGGATCATCAGCATGAATGGGAGCAACAGTCGCCGCATTGAAACACTTTTTGTTAATGGCACAATTTACAATTTTTTAAGGGCAATTTCAATACCCGGCTCAGAAGAACTCTTTCAATCTGTCCGGAAAACCAAATCTACTTTAAAAGTGTTATCTATTCATCAACGGGAAATTCGATAAGCAACCCTACAGCCGCAATACCGCTTTGAAATGGTGATATTTCGTACTGTTCATACGCTTCGTTTACTTAAAAATTTGACAAAAATGGTGTAACTTTGCAGCTTCAAAAAATGGATGGTATAATCTATGAACAAGAAAAATATACTTCATATTGCAATTGTTTTAACCGGCGCAGCACTGCTGGCAACCGTCATTTTAATCCCCCGCCTGGCCGACTGCTCCGGAGCCAATGGTAAGTATTACCCCAACGATACCATCCTTTTCCTTAACCCTACCTATCAGGTACCCATCCCACAGGAAATTACCTTTGCCGGCGAGCCTGTACCCCTCCACCTGTTCGACGTGCGCGAAAGCCTCGATCGCGAGCTGCAGGTCAATACGTATTGGCATTCACAAACGGTACTTCTACTAAAGCGGGGTAACCGCTACTTCCCTATTATCGAGCCCATTCTGAAAGAAAAGGGCATCCCCGATGACTTTAAGTACCTTGCCGTGGCCGAGAGCGCTCTTACTCAAGCAGTGTCCCCATCACAAGCCGTTGGGTTTTGGCAAATTCTCGAGCCCACCGGAAAGGAGTTGGGACTGGAAATAAACAACGAAGTGGATGAGCGTTACCACATTGAAAAGTCAACCTATGCCGCCTGTGATTACCTGCTGAAAAGCTATAAGCATTATGGCAACTGGACAATGACTGCTGCATCGTACAACTTTGGACGCAACGGGATTAACAGGCAGATAGAACACCAAAACAATAGCAATTACTACGACATGGTGCTTGGCGAGGAAACCGGCCGTTATGTTTTCCGCTGTATTGCCCTGAAAGTAATCTTTGAAAACCCTAAGCAGTACGGTTTCTTTTTTGAACCGAAGGATTTATACCCGCCACTCAGGTATTACACGGTGGAAGTCGATTCCACAATAAGCAGTATTGCCTCTTTTGCCGAGAAGTACAATACCAGCTACAAAATGATTAAGCAGCTGAATCCCTGGTTGCGGGAGAATTATTTAACCAATAAGAAAAAAAAGGTTTACACCATCAAAATCCCTATGGAAGGCTTTAGGGAAAGTGCATACCAATAGGAACATACCAAATTGCTTTGGTACAAATCATAATAAAGGACAACCAAGGCGCTAATTAAACGTTTTTTTAGCCATGGAACCACAAAAGGGCGAAGCAGGCGAGGTCATAGTTCAGGGAGCCAGGGTTCACAACCTGAAAAACATAGACGTGACCATTCCTCGCAACAAGCTTACCGTGATAACGGGATTGAGCGGGAGCGGTAAAAGTTCCTTGGCTTTTGATACCATCTACACCGAGGGTCAGCGCAGGTATATCGAGACTTTTTCTGCCTATGCAAGGCAATTCATGGGGAATATGGAGCGACCCGATGTGGACAAAATCACCGGGTTGAGCCCTGTGATCTCCATTGAGCAGAAATCGACCAACCGCAATCCACGCTCCACCGTTGGAACCATTACAGAAATTTACGACTTTCTACGATTGCTTTACGCCCGCGCTTCAATTGCCTATTCGTACAACACCGGTGAAGAAATGGTGAGGTACACCGAAGAGCAGATAGTGAGGCTGATTGAGAACGATTTTCTCAATAAGAAAACGGCCATCCTTTCTCCCATAGTAAGAGGAAGGAAAGGGCATTACCGCGAGCTGTTCGAACAGTTGCAACGCAAGGGATTCCTTTACGTCAGGATAAATGGTGAGATAACGGAGATACGCCCCGGTATGAAGCTCGACCGTTACAAAATTCATCATATTGAACTTCTTATTGATAAGCTGCCAGTGTCAAACGAAGATAGCAAACGGTTGGCATCATCGGTGGCAACAGCCATGAACCACGGCAAAGGCACCATCATGGTGCTTGATATGGAAAGTCAAAGCATAAGGTACTACAGTCGCAATTTAATGTGCCCAACCACTGGCATCTCGTATGATGAACCTGCTCCTCACTCCTTCTCGTTCAATTCGCCCCGTGGAGCATGTCCCCGTTGCAACGGTTTGGGTACGGTGGCCGAGGCCGACATTAAAAGGGTAATTCCCGACCCCAAGTTGAGCATCAAAAAGGGTGGCATTCAGCCACTGGGGCCCTATAAAAGCAGCCTGATTTTCTGGCAATTGGATGCCATTGCTCAAAAATACGGCTTCGATCTGAACGATCCCATCGAGAGCATTCCCGAAGATGCGCTTAACGTTATTCTCTACGGTTCGGAAGAACAATTCACCCTTAAACATCAATCGCTTGGCGTAAAATCGAACTATTTTCTGAGTTTTGAAGGCATTATCAGCTACATACAGAATATCCATAACGAAGATCTTAATGGTCATGGGCCAAAATGGGCTCAGCAGTTTATACAGTACGCTGTTTGTCCGGTTTGCCACGGTACCCGGTTGAAAGATGAAGTTAAGTGGTTTCGTGTAGATGGGAAGGATATTACCCAGCTCTCGCGTATGGACATTGAAACCCTTACGCAATGGTTTGACAAATTAGAAGATAGGCTGAATAACAGGCAGAAAGCCATTGCCACAGAGCTACTCAAAGAGATAAGGGAACGTTTAACCTTTTTAATGGATGTGGGATTGGGTTACCTCTCGCTGGGGCGTGGAGCGGCATCGCTTTCCGGTGGCGAAAGTCAGCGCATCAGGTTAGCTACCCAAATCGGATCGAAACTGGTCAATGTGCTCTACATTCTCGATGAGCCCAGCATAGGCTTGCATCAGCGCGACAATATCCGGCTAATTGACTCTCTTCGTCAACTTAGGGATAGCGGGAACTCGGTCATCGTTGTGGAACACGACGAGGAGATGATCCTGTCGGCCGACCATGTGGTAGATATGGGCCCAAAGGCCGGAAGGCATGGAGGACAAATTGTGGCCACCGGTACTCCGAAGGAAATTGCAAAGTCCAATTCTCTCACTGCTTGCTATATCAGCCATAAGAAGAGAATACCCATACCCAAAAGCAGAAGGGAAAGAAACGGGAAAAGCTTGGTGCTGATTGGCGCAAAGGGCAACAATCTGAAAGATATTACGGTTGAATTTCCCCTGGGGCTTTTTATTTGCGTAACAGGGGTATCGGGAAGCGGCAAATCCACCCTTGTTAATGAAACCCTACGCCCGTTGCTAAGCAAGGCCTTGTACCGCTCTTTCGACGAACCGCTTGAGTACAAGAGCATTCACGGGCTTGAGCATATCGATAAGGTGGTCGAGGTGAATCAGGCACCCATTGGGAGGACGCCACGTTCGAATCCTGCAACCTATACGGGAGTTTTCACCGATATTCGTAAGCTTTTTGAGCTTACCCCTGAGGCAAAAATCAGAGGCTACAAAGCGGGACGCTTTTCGTTCAATGTCAAAGGAGGACGATGCGAAACATGCAAGGGCGCGGGTGTTCAGACCATTGAGATGAATTTTCTGCCCGACGTGTATGTCACCTGTAAGGACTGCGACGGATTGAGGTACAACCGCGAAACGCTTGAAGTGAAATACAAGGGGAAGAGCATTAGCGATATATTCAGCATGACCATAAATCAGGCTGTGGAATTTTTTGGCAGCATTCCGCATATACTACAAAAGGTAAAAACCCTGCAGGAGGTTGGATTAGGCTATCTCACCCTGGGTCAGCCATCAACCACCCTGTCGGGTGGTGAAAGCCAACGCGTTAAACTATCCACTGAACTGTCAAAACGCGATTCGGGCAGAACCCTTTACATACTGGACGAACCCACAACCGGGCTCCATTTTGAGGATGTACGGGTGCTGCTCGATGTGCTCAACCGCCTGGTTGATAAGGGCAATACCGTTATCGTTATTGAGCACAACATGGATGTGGTAAAGGTAGCAGACCATATCATCGATTTAGGTCCTGAAGGGGGCGAAAAAGGCGGCGAAGTGGTATGTGCGGGAACTCCGGAAGAGATTATGAAAAAAGGTATTGGCTATACGGCCAAATACCTGAAAAGGCATATTGAGCGGAAAAAGTAAAAAAAGTCTATCGCGCTATTGCGAGAAGAAGAAGTTATTCAGCTCGTAGATCTCCTCAACAGAGAAGTTAAGTGTTCCATCGAAGAATTGTTCCACCGCTTTCAACAGCTCCTCAAACGAAATATATCCATCGCCATCACTGTCGAAACTTCTGAATTTTTGGGGTATGGTTCCCGGTTCAAAAGTGATGCTTCGGGTCCATATGGGAGCCACAGGGAGGACTCTGATCTCTTCCCTACGGACAGCGGTGGGCATGTCAAACATTTGGGCTAACGCATCGGGCGAAAGTTGAACACCCCTTTCGTTCACAATGGCCCCCTGCGGTGTATTGGGCTCATCATCCATATAATCCAGAATGCCGTCGAAGTCTGAATCGAATGGGCATCCCAGCGAATCGACCTCAACCCCGAGAGGGGTATCGGGGCACTCGTCAAACCGGTCGAAAACGCCATCGCCATCCTGGTCGGCCATCATCACTTCGTAGTCAAAATAATCCAATTCCATGAACTCCTGCTCGATCTTGATATACTTGGGATCGGAGAATAGGTCGAAATGGAGTGAGAAGTTCGTAAACAGGAACATATCGTTGTAGCCGTTGGCTGTGAGGCCATACCGTTCAGCCACCTTATTGTCATAATTATCCAGGAGATCGGTAAAGGCATAGTTGATTGAAGTAGCCACTCTAAGGTTTACCCTATACGAAAGGTAAAAGTCGAAGCCTGCCTCCAAAGGAACCATAAAAGCCAACTGGGGATATTTCCCAAGATCGTGATAATCCTCTTTGCTCAGGTCCCTCTCCCAATTGTCGTCAAAATTTCGTAACGAAGCAGCCCAATGGTTTGGGTCTGTTTCGGGGAGATTCCGTATGGTTCCGTCGGACCAGAAATGATAGTAATTCTTATCCGCCTCATCGCCATAATAAATATTCCCTTTAGGGCTAAATGTAAATGAAGAAACCCCCAACGAAAGAAAGGGTTTGAAGCGTTTGGTAAGCCCTAACCAATGCCCGAATCCATATTCCAGCGACACTCCCCCCAAAAACAGCTCGGTTTTAAAAGACGAATTGTGATAGATAGGATCGCCATCATCATCCACCTTAAGTTTTGACACATCCTGTTGCATGGCGCGGGAAATGTTAAAGTCGTGCCCTTGCAACGTACCATACATGAAAAAGAAATTTAAACGGTAAAAGTTCTTTTTCCCGACAAATGCTGAGCCATTCAGCCGATAGCCAAGCGATCCGCTCATGGGATTTGTCCCCGGATTTTTTATATCGCCTAAAAAGTGTAATACGCCTGCCCCAAATGAAATAACCGGCTTATATACAGGGTTTTCCACCTCAACTTCCTGAATGAGCATGCTCATGTAGTACTCCTCATCGTCTTCATCCTGAGCAAAAAGAACCAATGGACTGACGGTAAAGAGCGCAAGAATAAAAAAACCGACAAAAAGTTTACGGCTAATCATTATAAAAGGCAACTGCTTTAGCATGGCATAGAGCTATTTATACCATTTTTGATTTGTAATCATCAGGGCTTCCTGAACGGTTATCCTAACACCATTGTTGTAAGCGGCTACAAAAGCATCGTCAATCGGGGTTGTATTCCATATCTTCACCCTGTAATCACGAGCTTCCTTATACTCTGTAAACGATCCGATTGAGTATTTATACCACCCTTCGTGTTTTTCCGTTCTCACATCCTCCGATATATTCAGTCGTCGGAAATACCTCTTTATATCAACAGGGCGGTGTCCGGCGGCCAGTTGAACTCTGTAGTACACCCCTTCTTCCGGCTCGAGCATGTAGCTCACATCCAACTCTTCAACTTTTTTGGCAAACCGAGGTTTATCTTCAATCTTTCTATACTGAACAGCAATTTCCCTCCCTCCTTCTGCATCGGTCTCCGTATAGGTAGAACTAATGGCCGGTGTTGCGGAAGGTGTTGATAACTTTGGCGCAGGTACTGAAGAGATTATCCCATCGAGGTATCGCGGATCGGGGTTATTGAAATCGGCATCCCTCTGAACAATATCTATCACCTGGGTGGATCCGTTAAGAATAAACGAGAAGGTTCCCTTTAAGGGCAATTCCACCTTGCCTTTGTCATCTTCAGGCAACAATTTATAGTTAACCACAAAGCGTTCTTCCGGAGGCAGGTTCATCCACAGAAATTTTACTGTGTTGTCCTTAAAAGTGAAAATGGCATCGCGGGGATTTATGGCTTCGGCAGAGTAGCCCGCCGGAATCACTTCCTCAATTTTTGCAAATTTTTCAGTACTCCCTTTATTTACCAGTATGTTAACCCTCATGTCATTGCTCTGATCAATGAAATAGGGCGTCTGCCTTATACATCTCACATTGCTGGCCAGCAGCGAAACTGGTGGTTGAACAGGAATCATCTGCTGATACTCCGAAATATCAACAATCAGGTTTGGGTCAATCTTAGAGGATGGGCGTATTGAGATATTGCTGGGCGCAAGGTCAACCGTTTTCCTTTCATTCCCATCGATGTAGGAGAATGCACCTGCAAGGGAAAAGTTGCCTTTCAACCTTTCATCAACCCTTACACGATACGATAATTTGATCTCCTCGTCGGCAGGCAGCCTTAGCCAAATAAACTTAACCTTTTGGTCTTCAAACGCAAAGGAAGCATTGGGGTTAGTGGTAACCTGAGCTGTCAGGCCCCTTGGAAGTTCCTGTTGAAAGCGGGCAAAACTTTCTGCCTGTCCCTTTTTCAAAGTAACCGACACATCGAATTCCATACCGGCAGTAACCTCGCGCGGAACAGACATGGTCAGAGAGGCATCGCCAATGGAGAAAAAATTCAAGAATAATACTCCCAGTAAGTTTAGTAAAAGTCCAAAATACTTGAGCATAGCTTAATGTATGTTTTTTTGGCCTTGTAATTCAGTACGCAATTATAGCAAAATTAACAATAGATTTTTTTATTTCTGTAGAAATGTTGCAGTTTGTTCATTTTTTTCGAAAATTGTTAGAAACTTTTTCAGAAAAATACACTTTCCAAACGAAAAACTTCCGCCAACGGAAGGTCATTTCCAAGACAATGAATACCTGAATATATAATGCACGTAGGGGGATCAAAAGCAAATTATATACATATTTGCTGTTTTGTTTATGCATTTTATTTTATTTATGATTATTCATTTATTTATTTTGTATATAAAAGTAAGTTTATTAAATCTCATGTCAATTGTTCAATATCGAATTGTATGAAAATACGAATGTGGATTTAAGAAAAAAGTCTCCACATTTATATCCTGAGAACTAATCCGATAATTTGTGATGGGCTATTCTTGAAAATAGATCATGGAAACGTAATGCACAACGCTGTCCGAAGGATGAATCTCTCCTGAATGTCCTATGCTTAAAATTTCACTCTTAGCCTTTTCCGATATCCTTTTGGAATACTCTATTAGGGTCATGATAGCTCCATATCCGCATATGCTGGAATGTTGAACTTTTACCAGTGTGTCAATACCCTCTGCATCCAAAGTTAATGCCTTGTCAATTATCGGCCTATCCACTCTTTGCCCCTCCTGAGGGGATACGTAATGGGAAAAATCGCTGGATGCAACCACGATAACATGCTTGCCATACCTGATAATGGCTTTGTAAAGCTTTTCAGCAAGGACTGCCGATTGCTGGTATGACTGCTGGAGTATGGAAATGGGGACAATGCGTACCGATTGGGGCAGGTAGTGCTGAATAAACGGTACCAACACCTCTCCCGAGTGCTCAAATTTATGGGCATCGGCTGAAGTGGGCAACTCTAACAGACCGACCAATTCAGTATCAATCTCCGCGAGGCCGAAGGGAGTTTCCCAAAAATCATGGACATCAACGGCAACAGGTGGACCATAGCCTTTATGATTTGGATTTACAATAACAACTGTATCAATGGGTTGTTTCGAATGCTGCAGTATTTTGAAAAAATGTACCGCCTGATACCCTGAGTAGATATAGCCCGCATGCGGGACAACACCGCCAAGAATGTGATGGCGGGCAAAATCAAGGTTTATGCGCTGGGCTTCCCTATTTTCGATTTGGCCAATTAGTTTGTTCAATTCTTGGGAATTGGAAGGGTAGAATATGCCTGCCACGGCCGGCTTTCGAATGGATTTTTTCATAATTTCAGATTTTAAAGAACAACAATCCTGCGACCACATCCGGCGCAATTACCCTGATTGTCAATGCCCTTTGACCCAATGCTATAACCACTCCTCTCAATAACGACCTTTCGGCATTGCGGACATATGGTATTACTCAAATCGCCTCCCTGCGACACATTACCAATGTAAACAAAATTGAGCATCTCCATGGCCAAGGTTCTCAGTCGTAGCAGAGTTTCTGTCGGAGTTGGATGGATTTGCAGGCGATAGGATGGGAAATACCTGTTGATATGCAGCGGAGTATCATTCCCCAACTCTCCGGCGATCCACTTTACCATTTCGCCAAACACTTTCGTATCGTCATTCAAACCGGGTATAACAAGATTGGTTATTTCCAAATGCTTTCCCCGTTTCGCAATGGCCTGCAGAGTGTTTTTAACCGGTTGTAACGAGCCTCCGCAAATGTCGTTGTAAAACGAGTTTGTATAGGCCTTTAAATCGATGTTAAAGGCATCCACAACGTCAAGTAATTGCTCCAGGGGTTTTCGGTTAATATAACCGTTGGAAACCATTACATTCTTCAATCCCTGTTGTCTGGCGGGGACTGCTATATCGAACATGTATTCAAACCAAACAATGGGCTCATTGTAGGTATAGGCTATCCCACAATTGTCCTTATACTCAATCGATGCCTTCAGAATCCGGTTGAGAGAAACGCTTTTTGTATTTAAAATTTCCATGTTCGAGGGATGAGAAATATGGAAATTTTGGCAAAACACACATTGTAAGTTACATCCAAATGTACCAACCGATAAAATGCTACTGCCGGGGTAAAAGTGGTAAAGGGGCTTTTTCTCAATGGGATCAAAGTGAATACCCGTTACCATGCTGTAATTGGTGCTAAAAAGCTTACCCTGGTTATTGAGCCGGACTCCGCATATTCCGGTTTTTCCCTTTTGGATATGGCATCCATGGGGGCATAACGCACATTTAACAGTGCCATTATGCGAATCTCCGGAATAGTACATCGCCTCTTTCATGGATTCACTGATAAAAACCGGATGAAAAAACCTCATTCTCGCATCTTAAAGGTACGTAATTTTACCTTGTTTTCAAGCCAATATAGAGGGAATAGCAACTCAACGAAAGCCAATTTTTTATTACACCTGCAATGCGATGATACACAATACACCTTCTCTCCCACCTCCCGACAGGTGAGCAATTGTTCAATTATCCGATAGCCAAAGTTTTTGAATAAGCAGAAGCCAACATTGCTTATACATTAATGGTTGGTGAAGGCATTTAGAAATTGCTAAATGCCAGTATCACCCCATTGGAAGATATCCGTTAGTTTTTGGAAAATTCGGTATTAAAACAAGTAAAAGGCCTAATGCTTAACCATTTTGAACACTGCCTTCTCTCCATTACGGGAATAGAAGGTGGCAATGTAAACACCTTTTGCGAAATTGGCAGTACTGATGTATGGCGTACTCAAAGGGATATCAAAAACTACCTGACCCATTATGTTAGAGATAACCAAACGGTTAAAATTCTCATAATGTGTTAAATGAATGGCATCGCTGAATGGGTTAGGGAACACTTTAATATTCACCAGATTTTGAGTGTTCACATCCGTAGTCCAAACATAAATTGGGTAGGTCTTAGTAGTTACACCATCCTGTGCAGTAACGGTAAACTCAACAGGAACGGAAAAATCCATCGTGGTGGGATAAACATAGTTAATGGTGGCACCCTCGGTTATGGAAATAACCGGTGTCAAGGCAGTAATATTGGCTCCCTCAGGCAACCATACAACCACATGATCCTGAGCAATGAATACTTCATCCTGCCCTTCTTCAAATTCAAAGGATAGAATATTGGCCTCAAAATATGTTGCCGGGAAACCCCACTGGTCGTTAACGACCATATCGTTCTCTACATTAATCTCACGATTTGGATCGCCATCCCATTCACCTCCACTCCAACCTTGCCCAAACGCATCGGAGAAATATTTATACTGGTGTATTCCGTTCTCCACTTCCAAGGAGGTGGTATACAGTAATTCATGGATTGGTTTGTAAACCATGAAATTATCCAGCATAAGCATTAGCGCATCGTGTGAAACGTATTGAATGGCTATGTTAACCTGCTGCCCATCGTAGTCGCTCAAATCAAAAGTGAACTTAGTCCACTCGGCGGGTACTTCAATATAATCGCCTTCGGAAATGGGAACAAATTTGGTTGTATCGGCTCCCTCGGTTGATATCAAAACCCTTATACGCTCCAAACCGTAGCTATCGGTGATGGATTTCGCTGCGAAGCGAAGCAGGCATGAATCGATAAGAGATATGGAGGGGGAAATGAGCCATTTATTATCGTCCTCCGTTTTGGATTGCACGGCAATCAAGTACTTATCCCCGTCGAAAGCCGGTTGGGTACCGCTGACATCGGGTACTGCCATGGAAGGATTGAATACCATAAATGCAAAAGGTTCCTCCTCCCCCGGAAAATCGAACTCGCTGACAGACCAAGTGGCATCATCATTAACCAAATGGGTGATCCAAGGGGGAAAGAGGGTTGCAAAATCGGGGTATTCATCCCAACTTTCGCGGAATATTACGTTAGCCGCCCTATCTTCTTCTACTTTCTCAAGGGTTATGGAGCCTTCGGTTCCCGGAACAGCCCACTCTGTAAAGTCACCTGTCAAAAAAACGCTGTGCGTTTCGGGGTCGAAACCATCGGCCAAAACCATATTTACGTTAAAAGTAACATTACTATATGTTGGAGGAAGGGTGGCCGTAACGTAAGCCTGTATATTCCAATTATAATCTAAATTGGAATTTACTGACGACAATTCATTCCATTCGTTTTTAAAATAAACCATATTCCCCTTCCCTGATACTGCGGGCCCTCCATCACAGCCGGCGGGATAACCTCCTTTAGTATCAACGCTATAGCCAATCCACAGCTTGGTAGTATCAACTATCTGAAATGGGGTTGATAACGCCACAGTATTCCATTGCGCGATATCTACATGGGTTACCACTTGTGAGTACACTTCCTGTGCGTAAGTCCCTATCCAAATTTTCAGGGTATAAACACAGTCTTCATAATTAGGAAAGAAGCTGATTTTTGTAACATACAATCCGTTATAATCTTCAATATCCTCCGGGTTCCAGCGTGCTGCCACGCTGAATTTTACTGCAGTATTGTTTCCAACGGAATTGGCATTTTCTCCATCATCCCAGTGTATCCACTGCCCGTCATCGTTGCTGTTTCTGTCTTTTACAAATGGCAAACCCGTTGTTTTTGCTGCCGTTAATCCGGGGATATCATCAAACATACTGTAGCCGGGTTGTTGTAAAACGTTGCAGGTGGCAGGAACTACAAAACCAAAAAAAAGACCTATAAATAGGGTTGTGACAGCTGTTTTTGTACGAATTGACATGTTATTTGCTAAATATTTAACTCTTTCTTTATGAAAATTGCGCGATGTTTTGCGCTATCGATTATGATTCTTAAAAATAGAAATTCAGGCCTCCGCCAATCAAATGGTAGATAGGTCCTGTGAGACCTATTTCTGCTTCAAAAATAAAACTCATGTTATTCCTGATGCCCACTTCCACCCCCAACGGGAGCCATAGTAAGACATTTACATCCTTCTTGGGAAAATTCACATCCACATCGGCACCCGTAAAAATTCTAACCTCTTTCTTTATGGGAAATGTGATATTAAAAGTTCCGTCCACTCCAAAAACGCCATAGTGGTGAGCTCCGGCGGCAATGGACATATTTTTGGCAATGGCAAATTCCACATCGGCTCCAAAGTACTCCGATGGGCCTAAAAAACCAAGGTTCAGGCCGAAATCAATACCCTTTACAATGCCTGCACCTCCGTGTAGGAAAAGGATAAAATCAGCGCCCCCGTTGATAACAACTGCCGGTTCAAGTCCAACTGAGAAAGTTTTAGGCTTTAAGGTTTGCCCCGTATTAAAAACCTGTGAATGTGCAACTGATACCGTTAGAAACAGCATGAGAATCAAGAAAAATCTCTTCATAATCCCATTATTTAAAGTGACTAGCAAAAGTAATAATATATTATTGAAAACGATTTAAAAGGGAGATTTTGTATTCGACATGTATATAATGTTGTAGCTATAAAAAAACAATATGCTTAACTTTAGCCCCTGATTTTTAAACTAACCCCATCAAAGAGTGATATGAAAAAATATGTGTTGTTTCTGATAATGTTATTCGCTTTGTCACAGAGTTCGCTGTGTCAGGTTGAGAAGTACTACCGGGTGAAAATATATACACCGGATGTTTCGGATATTCTCCGACTGGCAGCAAAAGGATTGCCCATGGAAAGCGGCGAGCATAAACCCGGAGCCTACATTGTAGGAGAATTCTCGGAAAGCGAGTTGACGCTAATTGGCGAAACCGGTTTGAAGTACGATATTCTTATTGATGACCTGAGCGCTTTTTACTGCAAACGGAATGAGCCTTTCGATATTGACCGTATGAACATGGAAATGAAGGCCTCCCGAAGGTCTTTTAAAAATTATACAACTCCCGAAAACTTTTCGTTAGGGAGTATGGGAGGATATCATACATACACGGAGTTGCTTGCAGAATTGGATGAAATGAAGACCCTTTTTCCAAACCTGATATCAACCAAACAACCCATTGGGACAACTAATACCATCGAAGGAAGGCCTGTGTACTGGGTAAGGATTTCCAACAACCCCGAGGTAGATCAGGAAAAACCTGCTGTGCTTTACACAGCCCTTACTCATGCCCGCGAACCGGCCTCGCTGCAGCAGATGCTGTACCAGATGTGGTATCTCATGGAAAACTACAATAGTGATCCTGAAATTCAATACCTTATCAACAATCTGGAGATGTACTTTATTCCCTGTGTCAACCCCGATGGCTATATATACAACCATACCACTAATCCCAACGGTGGCGGGATGTGGCGTAAAAACAGGCGCAATAATGGTGACGGCTCTTTTGGGATTGACCTCAATCGTAATTATGGCTACAATTGGGGATACGACAACAGCGGGTCGTCGCCCTACGGCAGCTCTGAAACCTATCGAGGTACTGGACCCTTTAGCGAGCCCGAAACACAGCTGGTAAAGCAATTCTGCGAAGCAAGAGAAATATCGCTTGCGCTCAATAACCACACCTACAGCGATTTGCTTATCTATCCATGGGGATACGCCAATATACTGACTCCCGATTCGCTGGTTTTTATCAAATATGCCCAGCTGCTTACCTCGGAGAATCACTATACATACGGAACGTGCTACGAAACCCTTAACTACGTTTCCAACGGTAGTAGTGACGACTGGATGTATGGTGAGCAAACCACCAAGAATAAGATTTTCGCATTTACGCCCGAAGCGGGAAAGCCTTCGGATGGATTTTGGCCTGCTGTTAACCGTATTGAGGAGATATGTGCCGGGCACACCGGGATGAACCTGTATCTGGCACGGCTGGCCCTTGCCTATGCCAACGTCAAGGATTTATCACCACGGGTATTCAGTAGCGTAAATTCATTCTTCCCCTTCGAAATCACCTCGCTGGGGCAGGCAAACAACCCTACATTCACCGTAAGCATTCAGCCAATCTCGTCCAACATACAATCTGTGGGCGAACCAATTGTTTTCAACAATCTGGATGTTCTGGCTTCGGCTGTCGACTCCATTGGCATTGCCTTTAAACCCGGCATTGCCAACGGTGATTTGGTAAAATTTGCGTTGGCTGTAAATAATGGCAGCTATACCTACACAGATACCATAGTGAAACAATACGGCTCTTTGGAGCTAATCATTGATGATCAATGCAACAACATGGGCAACTGGACCAGTACATCGTGGAATATTACAAGTCAGTACTACCATTCAGCTCCCACATCCATAAACGACAGTCCAAACAGCAATTACCCCAACAACGCTACCACGTTCATTACCCTGAATATGGCGGTTGACCTAACGGATGCCGTTATGGCATGGGTCGATTTTATGGCCCGATGGGACATTGAAAAGAATTGGGACTATGCCCAGTTTATGATATCTACCGATAATGGATCAACCTGGACTCCGCTTCAGGGTCAGCATACATCGATTGGGGGAAGTTATCAGGATTCGGGCAAACCTTTATACCACGGAACTCAGAGCAATTGGGTTAAAGAGGAAATCTCCCTGGGCAGCTACATAGGGCAAACCGTTAAGTTCCGCTTCCGCATGGTGAGTGATGTAATGATCAATGGGCAGGGATTCTTTTTCGATGATTTTAGAATTGAAAAAATGGTGCCTTCGTCCGATCCCTCGTTAAACCTGCCATCCGAACTATCGTTCGTAAAGGGAGATAGCCTTACCATTGATGTGAGCGAATACATTTCCAACTTCATTGATAATCTTGAGCTCTCGTGGGAGGGGAATGATAAAATTATCATAGAAAAGAATGGATGGGAAATCACCTTACGGGTTGATGATGAAGAGTGGATTGGCACTGAGGATGTTACATTTACAATTTCGGGCGAATTCGGGACATCGTCCTCAACGGTTGCCATAGAATGTACCGCTCCCGGCAATTATGTTCCTGTGATTGTCGGACAATATGATATAGTTACCCATAAGAATGTGCCCATTGAGATAACCCTCGATCATCTGATTGTGGAGGATGAAGACAACACTTACCCCGACGATTTCAGCCTGACAGTACTTGAGGGCGACAATTATTCGTGCTCAAATCACACCATTACCCCTGCCGAAAACTATGTAGGCATGCTCTCTGTTCCTGTTTACGTATCGGATGGAAGAGACGACAGCAATACCTTTAACCTTTCGGTTGAAGTTAGAATACCTGATGATGTCGTTGCAACTGATGGTAGAAGTAGCATTCAAATGCTATACCATGCCGAACTCTCATTGCTTACCATTCTTGTCAACCCCGATGAGATGTTCCACACCCTTCAGATTTTTGATATGCAAGGACGAATGGTAACGAGCAGGATGATTGCCGGACATTCCCAAAGGATAGACGTATCGCTGGCTAACCCCACAAAGGGCTTGTATGTGGTACGTCTTTTGGGCAAGAGGGTGTACTCCGAACGAATTGTGCTGTAGATATCAGAGCACTTTAAAACAGAAGAGTGGGTTTGCCTATGCAAACCCACTCTCATATTATTCGGTTAAATGGCAAAGGCTAACTAAAAGTTAACAAGGAAATAGAGCGACCCACCAAAGTAAGAGTATGGGAATAATGTTGCCACAAACCATGCATGTTCGGATGGTTCGGTGGCGATTTGCTCCTCAACATGCCGCGATATAACCATGCGCTCCTGCGTTCTGTACGATTGTCCGATGAAGTTTATACCTGACATTAATCCAAACTCGCCACCAATACAAACCTTAGGGAGAAAATAGTATTCAGCGCCAGTAAAAAGCCCAATGCTTACTGTATGGGTTGCCCCATAGTTTCGCTCAAGAGTTCTAACTCCGGTTGGACCAAAAAAAGCAGTTGATGGTGTGGGATTGGCCACAGACATTTGGTTTCCATATTCATACAAATCCTTGTCTTTATAAAATGCATATCCCAGATCAGCCCCGACAAAACCATTCAATCTTTTGTATGAGCGAAACATTTGGTACCCTCCGGTGATTCCATAGCCGTTTTCAATGTACGTGTACCTATCTATCAGCTGTTCCCTGCTCAGGGGGTTAACAAAGACAGCAGCGTCGTTCTGTACATATTCATTATCAACCATTTTAGTAGATAGGATACTAATAGCCAGCCTTGCAGCTGAATTATCGGTAAGATAATACCGGAAATAAAGGGTATTTTGTCCCAAATTGAGGTTATTGTACCCCGAGCCATTGAACATATTACCAAAGTATTCAAAAAATGGGGTTCCATCTACTCCAATCCCCAAATCGCCTGCCTGAGGCAAGTATTCGGAATCGCCCTTGCTCGGCTTGCCGGCACTTACATACTCCTCCTGTGCCATGGCAAACAAGCTAAGTGAGCAGGCAGTAATTATTATAAGTATTCTTTTCATTCTCTGTTTGTTTTTGTTTTAAATTTCTTCTTCCCTACATTCATTTTTTTTATTTTAAAAAACGAATTGCCATAGGATGCTTTGATTGTTTAGGTTAAAAATTTATCTCGTTTAACCACAAAACTATTCCCAAAGCTCTCCACCTCCAAAGTTCAGAGGTGTTAAAACGGGTGAAGACTCGGTAAAATATCCGCTGGTGGTGTAACGGTATGTCTTGACAGTTGTTGAGGGGTAAGTAGTATATACCTGTTTGGGAGCCTGAAAACGGAAATAGACTGTTTCATTAACAGGCACATTAGCATCGAAACGACCTGAGAAATCAACCGTTACGGTTGTTGACCAACCGCTATTAAATATGGTCATAACAACTCCTCGGGGAACATACTCTAAACCGACTTCCGTTTCATCTGTATCAGCATACCCTTCGAACCTTCTGGAAACAGTTTCGACATGATTGCTCAATGCTTCAATGGAGTTGTACGTTATTTGCTGAGTACGAACTTGCCCCGGCTTAACTGCTCCCAATGTGCTGGTGCCAGTAAACTTATAAAGTTTAGGGATTACTCCTGATACAGCTCCATAGGGTTGAACCTGATCATAAGTAAACTCAGCTGGAATTAATTGCACAGTCACCCCAGTATTGGTAGCCGGAACAGTGGCCTGTATAAACCCGTTATTAACATAGGCAGTATCTATCCAATTGCCTGAGGCCGAGGGATTAAATTCGCTATTAGGGATAGAAATTAGTACCCGTGTTCCATTGGGTACAAATTCCAACCCTTGATGGGTAAGGTCCAATTCGGCATAAAGATATGCCTGTACCGTCGCCTTTTTTGACAAATCGAGGGTTAGTTCTGACGTTTGGATTTCATCCTGACATCCTGCCAACACAAACGCGGATGCCAACATTAACGCTCCAATTCTTACAATCTTTTTCATAGTAATCATCATTTAGTTTCTAATTTAAGTTAGTTAATGAAAGGTTATGATTAATTAAATGCGAAGATAGAAAAAAAAAGAATGGCCAATAAGTTTTTGCCAATTCTTTTCAATAAAATGCTCATTATTAACCAATTTTCCACAATCGTCTTGGCAGATTCGGGGAACTATTCCATGATTTTTACTCAATGCACATTGGCGATTGCATTAGGTTTTTTAGCTATTTTTGCCATAGCGAATTGCAAAATGGCAGAATGGTTGATCCTGATGGTATTTTTCTATTTCATACCCTATTGATTCTTTCATGATTGACATATCTGCCGTTGAGTTTTATCACAATTTCGCTTGTCGTAAGCTGGGAATTATGGATCTGTTGGGCAATCCAAACAAGGACATAGCCGGTGTGTTGTCTTTAAAATTAATCTTTTCAGTCCTGTATCTGTGTCAAAACTAATTACATGGCAAAAGGTACTTCCGTGGCTTAGGAATAAGTACATCCTTACCCTGGCCATATTCATCCTGTGGATGTTGCTATTCGATAGCAGCAACTGGCTTGATATCATAGCCACATATAAGCGAATCCGGAAATTTGAAAAGGAGAAAATGTACTACCTCGAAAAGATTGAGGCCGATCGCAATCGCCTGGAGGAACTCCGAACCAACAATGAAAATCTTGAGAAATTTGCCCGCGAACAGTACCTGATGAAAAGGGCTGACGAGGAAATTTTTGTCATCTTACCCGAATAATCCGCACAAAAAACGGTTAGCATTACTTTCTCTCCATGAGTACAACATTCTCAACATGGTGAGTATGGGGGAACATATCAACCGGTTGGATACGGGTTAACTCGAAATGCGTACTCAACAGGTTTATATCCCTGGCTTGGGTGGCAGGATTGCACGACACATATACTATACGGCAGGGATTGGCATCTTTGAGGGCATTAATAACCTTAGGATGGACGCCCGCACGGGGCGGATCGAGAATAATCACATCGGGCTTGCCATGCCGCGAAAGAAAATCGTCGGATAGCAATTCCTTCACATCGCCGGCAAAGAAATTAACGTTGTCTATCCCATTGATTTGTGCATTTCTATGCGCATCTTCTATGGCTTCAGCCACATAGTCAATGCCTACCACCCTGCTACATGATCCAGCAATAAAGTCTGCTATGGTTCCAATGCCCGTGTACAGGTCGTAAACCAGTTCCGATCCTGTCAAAGCAGCATACTCCCGCACTACTTTGTACAATTGGTATGCCTGTAACGAGTTGGTTTGGAAGAAGCTCTTGGGACCCACCCTGAACTTAAGACCCTCCATCTCCTCGGTAATATACCCATTGCCTCCATAGCAAACCACCTCTAAATCGCCTAAGGCATCGTTGGGTTTGGGGTTGACTACATACATCAACGAGGTAATCTGAGGGAATTGCTTCTTCAGATGATCCAGAATATCTCCTATTGCGGGCATATCCGCATAACCTACCGAGAGGATAACCATCACTTCGCCTGAGAGCGATGTGCGGATGGTGAGGTTCCTAAGGAATCCCTGCTGACTACGCAGATCGTAAAAAGGGTATCCCTTTTCGATGGCATAGCGGGCTGTCTCCAGCCTAATGGCATCGGACGGATTGGGTTGCAGGAAACACTGTTGAACCTCGAAAACCTTATCGAACTTCCCCGGCACATGGAATCCCAGAACAGGCTGTGGGCCTATTACCTGACCGCTTTTCAACTCCTGCTCGGTGATCCAACGGCGATTGGAGAAAGTGTACTCCAGCTTATTCCTGTAGTATCGCTTATTCTCCGATCCGATAATTGGCTTTACCTCTGGCAACTGCACTTTCCCTATTCTGGTAAGCTGATCGACTACCTGTTGCTGCTTGTACCGAAGCTGTTCAGCATAGGGTAGCATCTGCCATTGACAGCCCCCGCAAAAACCGAAATGCGAACAAAAGGGCTCTTCGCGAATGGGTGAGTACTCATGAAATTGTTTTACAAACCCCTCCATGTAGCTCTTTCGCGTTTTGGTAACCTGTATATCAACCAAATCGCCCGGAACGGCGAAGGGAACGAATACTACTTTGCCCCCTACCCTGGCCAACGCTTTACCTTCGGCAGCAGTATCCTCTACCCTCACTCTTTCCAACAATGGGTTTGGTCGTCGTTTTCGCACAGCGTATCGGAATGTGTTTATTATTATCAAATGTCCAACGGGGCAAATGTAGCTAAGTTCGCCGATTAAGCGATGACTTTTGGTGCAATGTGACTGATGAAAGGGATAGCCGGGCGGTTAGCCGATAAAATCACTGCTTACTGGAATTACCTTCCATAATACCCATATAAAAGCGTTACTGTAGTTTTTAAAGGTTCAAATTTTTAATGCAAGTAGAGCCTGAAAAGCCAAATACCTCATTTTTAGGCCTTCTCTGAAAGAAAAGGGGAAATTGGCTGTAATAAAAATAAAGTCACAACTGTAATCCTACCCACTATTTCCAGTCTCTATTATAGGCTATACTAACCTTAAATGAAAAGCCGTGGTTTAGAACGAAAGGACCACATTCGTACCCCAAATCGGTATTTGTAGCTGGATACGGAGTAAATGGAAGAAGTGTAAACCATTCCAAATCATACCCCACAGCCGCAAGGATGAAAAACTTCTTATTTGCATAGTAATACCTACAACCTAGAGTAAAAATTATTCCGTCCCAGACCATGAATGATTTAGTTTCCTCCAATGTATATCCGGGATTTTGTGCGTGGGCATTGTTTACACCTACGTCGGAAAGAGTAGTCGAGCCTAATCCGACTTTCATATTGTTACTCGAATATATGCCAAAACGGGATGCAGGACTATGCACAACTCCGAACCTTCCCCCTGAGAGACAAAATTGCCTAAGCATATCATACCCAACCAGGATTGTATAACAGCTCGTTTTGAAGCTGGGGTCGTAAAATGGGGTACCATTCAATGGATACTCACTCCCTACAGGCTTCACTTTTGCTTCAAACTCAATGGGAAAGGGCAGTGTGGTATATCCAAAGCCGTAAAAAAATCCCCAGAGCCGGTTTTGTTGAACATCCCCCTCCATGTATTTGTATATGCCGGAAGTTTTAAGCAGCTCGATATTGGTGTATTTACCGGTGAATGGGCAGGTGGTTAAAATTCCTCCCACATTCTCTCCCGTCCAGTTTACGGAGCCTGAAATATTCCCGGTTTGCAACCGAAGCCAAAAGTTTTTAAATCCCAAATACCCTCCGTATTTGGATACTTTCCCAATGAGATTGTTGTCCATATTTACAGAAACACCCATTCGCAGCCCTATCCGTTTTATGCCAAAGTTCCCCTCAATGGAAGAAAGGGCATTTTGGTTAAAAGTGTAATCTAAATATAGCTCCCTGTAGAACATATGGCCCTTTGGGTAAAATAAGTGATCCCCACTTGTAACATTCCATTTAAGTACAGGAATATACGAATAGGTAATAAATGCAGGCAGGGTGTCCCTGTCCTGGGCGTTAATGCCCTGGTTAAAAAACAAGGCTAATAGAAGTAGAGCAAGGATCTTTTTATGCATGGCAGTAAGGGTTATTTTGCGTCAAAATTAAATGGCCTTAAGCCTTTTGGTACCTACCACGACAGTTTGTGATGTACTTATTCCAAATGATGGCAAGCATCAAAAAAGCATACACCAAACACCATTTTTTGTAATCCAAGGATTAATGCAGCAGGAACAATGGCCTGAATATTTAAAGTCGGTTTTGGCACTATTCCGCCAATTCTCTCCCCCGCACTCAATTTCCGTAATGATTAGTGATCTGGCCGGGGCAATTGACTCGTTACTTTATAGTTTGGATAGTCTGCAGTGACCATTGGTTTGCCATAGCCTACGCCATATTCAGCTCCATAACCCGAAGGTTAAAAAATGAGACGTTTTGCTACTCCTTTCAGGCTGTCAGTTTCTTCATTAAAAGATAATGCAAGTAATTCGTATTCAGTACGTTATAACTCTTAGGCAACAGACGGGTACTAGGTAAAATCTTGAAAAGCAAAAACCCCGCCGTGGCGGGGAATGGGATGTGGGAGCTACTGGATTCGAACCAGTGACCCCCTGCTTGTAAGGCAGGTGCTCTGAACCAGCTGAGCTAAGCTCCCAAATTTATAAGGCACGTACTTTTTGTAAAAAAAGCGCTGCAAAAGTAATGGCATTTTTCTTATTCCCAAAATTTTTCAGAAAAATTTTATCATGGTACGATATCGGCCACCACAAAAGTGCTCCCACCAATGAAAATCAAATCATTCTGCCGGGCATTTCCCCTTGCTGCATCCAACGCTTCGCGTACGCTGTCATAGGCATTACCGTGCAATCCGTATTCTGAAGCTAAAAGTTTCAGCTGTTCTGCTTCTAATGCCCTGGGAATAGAAGCCCTGGAAAAGTAGTATTGTGCTTTCCCGGGCATAAGCGCAAGAATTTGCCTCACATCCTTGTCGCCCACAACTCCAAAAACAATATGCAGCTGATTGTGAGGAGTATTCAAAAGTTGTTTTACTACCTGTTCCACTCCATGGGCATTGTGCCCTGTATCGCATATGGTAAGCGGGTTCTCATCTAATACCTGCCAACGCCCCAGAAGCGAGGTGTTTACAACCACCTTTTCCAGTCCACTTTTGGTGTTCAGTTCGGTGATGGCAAAGCCATTTCCCCTGAGAATATCTGCGGCTGCAAAAAATGTTGCCAGATTCTTCGCCTGGTATTCGCCCAATAAGCCTAATTTCACATGGCACTGCCAATCCCTTTGCTGTGCCTCTATGGCAAATAGCCTCAATCCTCGGTTGACAATCCCCATAGGATCAACCTTGTACAATTCGTCGGCAAAGCTTAACGGGGCACCCTGTTCCCGTGCCTTTTCAATAAAGACGCCTTTCGTCTCACCATGGGTTTCGCCAATCAGAACGGGAGCTCCGGGTTTGATAATCCCTGCCTTTTCCAAAGCTATACTCTTCAACGAATTGCCCAGCAAATCGGTGTGATCTAAACCTATGTTGGTAATCACCGCCAGCTCGGGAGTGATGATGTTGGTGGAGTCGAGCCTGCCTCCCAGCCCAACCTCGATAACGGCCACATCAACTTTTTCAGTGGCAAAGTATTGGAATGCCATGGCTACGGTCATCTCAAAAAACGAGGGTTTAACCTCGTTAAAAATAGCGCCATGATTGGCAATGAAATCAACCACGTACTCCTCTGTAATCATCTGTCCGTTAACCTTAATCCGCTCGCGGAAATCTTTTAGGTGCGGCGAGGTATAAAGGCCTACTCTGTAGCCCGCCTCCATAAGAACCGATGCCAGCATATGCGAAACGCTACCCTTGCCATTGGTTCCGGCCACATGAATGGATTTAAATTGTCGGTGCGGATGATTAAAATAGCTGTCCAAAGCAAGAGTATTGTCCAGATTAGCCTTATAAGCAGCCTTTCCGATACGCTGGTACATGGGAAGCTGAGAAAATAAAAACTGAATGGTTTCCTGATAATTCATTACCCAAATAGCATTGTTGCAATACGATGGGTTGTTGAAGTAAACCCATTTTTGTCAATTACTTATCTGCAAAATAACGTACAAAATCTGGTAAGCCAATGGTATTTTTAGTAATTTTGTTCGGTTAAAAACGATTAATAGGTAAAAATCCCATGGCAAAAAAGGAAGCTAAAATTTTTGTACTCGACACCAACGTTATTCTTCACGACTTTAACTGTATATACAATTTTCAGGATAATGATATCGTGATACCCATAGTTACTCTTGAAGAGCTGGATAAGTTCAAAAAGGGTAACGAAATGATCAACTACCACGCCCGCGAGTTTACCCGTGAGTTAGATAAGATTGCCGGCGATAACCTATTCAACGGCGGTATCTCGCTGGGGAAAGGGCGCGGAAAACTGAGGATTGAAACCGGAAAACCCTTTCCTCCCGAAATGGAGCATTCTTTCGCCGATAAAAATTCTGATCATAGGATACTGGCAATAACCCACTATCTGCAGAAAAGCAACCCAACCCGCAAGGTCATCTTCATCTCAAAGGACATTAACCTCAGGATGAAGGCGAAATCATTGGGGCTCATGGCGCAGGATTACCTGTCGGACAAGGTTCAGGATCTCGACATCCTAAAAAAGGAGATAGAGATGATTGAGAATGTTGACGATGCTTTGGTTCAACGCCTTTACGAGACGCAAGAGGGCATCGACCCCAAGGAGATCAATCTAAAACCGCACAATAACCAGTACTTCATCATCAGAAGTACAAAATCCAGTGCCCTGGGTCACTACAATCCATCAACCAACACCATTGGAAGAGTGGAAAAGGTTAGAGCATACGGCATTGATCCCCGTAATTCGGAGCAAACTTTCTCTCTCGATGCCCTAATGAGGCCCGATATTCAGCTGGTATCGCTTACCGGGAAAGCCGGAACCGGAAAAACCCTGTTGGCACTTGCTGCTGCCCTGCATCAGGAGAGCCGTTTTAACCAGATCCTGTTGGCCAGGCCAATTATACCCCTCGCCAATCGCGATATTGGCTATCTCCCGGGCGATGTTAACGAGAAGATTGGCCCATATATGCAGCCCCTGTTCGATAACCTGACCGTGATAAAGAATAAATTCAAATCCAACAGCAGGGAATACCAGTACATTGAGGAGCTTCAGCGAACCGAGAGGCTGGTGATTACACCGCTGGCCTACATCAGGGGGCGGAGTCTTTCCAACGTCTTTTTTATCGTTGACGAGGCACAAAACCTCAGCCCTCACGAAGTGAAAACCATCATCACCCGTGCCGGAGAGGGAACTAAAATGGTATTCACCGGTGATATTCAGCAGATCGATCACCCCTATTTGGATATGAAATCGAACGGATTAACCTATCTCTCCGATAAAATGCTGGGACAAAAGGTGTTTGCACATGTCAACCTTGTAAAAGGCGAACGCAGCTACCTTGCCGATTTGGCAAGTTCTCTCCTTTAACCCATTACAATTTACCTTTACGCTATGGATAACTCGAAAACACTGATAATTCTGCGTCATGCCAAATCATCGTGGGCGGAACCCGGCGTACAGGATTTTGACAGATCGCTGGAACCCAAGGGCGTAAAGGATATTACAATGATGGCAGGCAAGATGAAAGCTAAAGTCAGTGAACTCGAGGCTATCTTTTCCAGTCCGGCCGAAAGGGCCATTCATACTGCCATGCTATTTGCGCAAACTGTAGGTTTCCCGCAGGAAAAAATACACGTTAGAAAGGATTTATACACAGTGGGGCACTTACAGCTCAGGGATATGGTAAAAGCTTTCAAAAACGACCTTTCCACTGTAATGGTTGTTGGGCATAACCCCACCCTCACCGATTTTGTTAACCTGTTCCTCGATCGCCCCATTGACAACGTCCCTACATCGGGAATTGTGGGCCTAACCTTTTCGGCCAAAAAGTGGGAAGGCATAGAACAAAAAACGCTGACTTCAAGCTTCTTTCATTATCCCAAAGAATTCCGATAACCTTTTTACTAACCAAAAACTGCCATTGTGAAAAAGAAGGACTACATCAGCCGGGAGGTAAGCTGGCTTTCGTTCAACGAACGAGTACTTCAGGAAGCTGCCGACAAATCGGTACCCCTTGTAGAGCGATTGCGTTTTTTGGGCATTTTCAGCAACAATCTGGACGAGTTCTTCCGGGTAAGGGTGGCAACCCAGCTGAGGTTACTGAATTTTGGCAAAGGGATTAAGCAGTACATGCCCGAAAAGCCTAAAAAAATATTGGAGAAAATTCAGCGCATTGTGCAAAACCTTCAGGTTCGGTTTGATGAAATTTTTAATGAAATAGTGCAGGAGTTAAAGGAAAAAGGAGTTTTTCTGATTAACGAAACCCAGCTTTGCGATGAGCATGCAACCTATATCCGGCAGTATTTCAAGCGCAGAATTGCCGACGCCATTGCTCCAATGATGATCAGCAAGATTGACAAGTTCCCCGAGCTCCACGATCGAACCATCTATCTGGCTGTAAAGCTATCGAAAAAGCTGGTTCCCGAAGCGCATGAATACTCGCTAATGGAAATACCAACGGCCGACTGCCCCCGGTTCATCGAACTGCCTGCCATTGGCGATAATAAATACATTATTCTTCTGGACGATGCCATCCGTTTCTGCCTGAATATGGTTTTCAGCAATCTGCCATACGATACTTACGAGGCTTACACCATCAAAATTACCCGCGATGCGGAGCTGGATGTGGACAACGATATAGCCGAGAGCCTGCTGGAAAAGATATCGAAAGGAGTGAGCAACAGGAAAAAGGGACAGCCGGTAAGGTTCGTTTACGACGCTACAATAGCACCCGATCTGCTACAGTTCATCGCCGGGAAGTTGGATCTGGACGAGGACGACAATATCATGCCGGGAGGAAGATACCATAACTTCAAAGATTTCATGGGTTTTCCCAATCCCGGTGGCCCCGACCTGATTAACGAGCCCATGACATCGGCTCCCATTCCCTTTCTCGAAAATGCTCCCAGCATCCTTGAGGTTATCAAAAAGAAAGACTTCTCGCTCCATTACCCATACCAGAGTTTTTCGTACTACGTACAGATGCTTCGCGAAGCGGCCATTGATCCTCAGGTTACCAGCATAAAAATCACCCTTTACCGCGTGGCCACCGAGTCGAAGGTGGTGAGAGCGCTGATGAATGCCGCTCAGAACGGGAAGTCGGTAACAGCAGTGGTGGAGCTGTTGGCACGCTTCGACGAGGGTGCAAATATCTTCTGGAGCAAGAAGATGGAGGAATCGGGAGTGAAGGTAATTTTTGGTGTTTCAGGACTCAAAGTGCATAGCAAGCAAACGCTTATCACCCGCATGGAGAATGGGGTTCCGGTAAGCTATGCCACGCTTAGCACCGGTAACTTTCACGAGGGCAATGCCAATGTTTACACCGACTTCAATGTGTTTACTGCCGACAAGCGATTAACCAGCGAGGTGGATAAGGTTTTCACTTTCCTCGAATATAACTTTAAGGCTTTCAGCTACAAACATCTACTGGTGGCGCCCTATAACATGCGTCGCAAGTTGTACTGGCTGATTGAAAACGAGATTCGCAATGCCAAAAAGAAATTGCCCGCGTACATCTACTGTAAGATTAATAATATTGTGGACTACGAGGTTATCCGTAAACTGTATCAGGCCAGCAATGCAGGGGTAACCATTAAGCTGATGGTCAGGGGTATCTGCTCTCTGGTGCCGGGGATCCCCGGACAAAGCGAGAATATCCAGGTGGTAAGCGTTGTGGATAGGCTGTTGGAGCATTCACGCTTCTTCATCTTCTGCAACAACAACCACGAGAAGTACTACATTACATCGGCCGACTGGATGACCAGAAATCTTGATTACAGGGTGGAGGTGGCATCGCCCGTTTACGATCACGACATTCAGAAGGAGCTGAAAGAGATATTTGAAGCCGGTTTTAGGGACAACGTCAAGGCGCGAATTGTTAACGCCAAGCAGGATAACACTTACAAAAAGGAGTCGAAGAAGAAGCCCTACCGGTCGCAAACCGAGTTGCATGCATTTTACAAAACAAAACACAGTAAAGTTAAGGAGAATTGAAAGTTTTAAAATTTGCAGCCATCGACATTGGATCCAACGCAGTACGCTTACTTTTGGTGAACGTAATGGAGGGCGTGAATTGTCCTGTTTTCAAAAAATCATCCCTTATAAGAGTTCCTCTCAGGTTGGGCGATGATGCCTTTTTAACCGGGAAGATTTCGCAGAAAAAGGTTGAAAAGCTGATAAAGATACTGTTGGCATTTAAAAACCTAATGGATATCAACGAAGTAATATCCTTTAGGGCTTGTGCCACTTCGGCATTCAGAGACGCTTCCAACAGCAGCGAAATTGTTAATGCCATTCTTGCTGAAACCGGCATCGAAGTGGAGGTAGTTGATGGAAAACGGGAAGCCGAAATTATATGTACCAATCAACTTTTGGAAAGACTCGACAGCGACACCCACTACCTATACGTTGACATTGGAGGAGGAAGTACAGAATTGGTACATTTCAGAAAAGGAAAGCTAAAAAAATCCATTTCTTTCAATATCGGGACTATTCGCATGCTCAATAATCTCATTAAGAGTGAGGACTTTGACAAGGTAAAGGAGTGGATTAAGTCGCTCAAAATATCAGGGAAAAATATTTCCATCATCGGTTCGGGTGAGAATATTAACAAAATACTGAAGATCTCGGGCAAAAGGGATAAGGAAATCCTCACGCTGAGCGAGCTAGCTGAGATAGACAAGTTTATGAACTACTATACGGTTGAAGAGAGGGTAAAAGTATTAAGACTAAACCCCGACAGTGCCGATGTTATAGTTCATGCTTCAGATCTTTTTCTAAAAATAATGCGATGGGTAGGCGCCAAACAGATTATCGTACCCACCATCGGCATTTCCGATGGGATTGTCCACGAGCTATACCTCGAATACCTTAAACAGAGGAAGGACTTGATGTTGCCCGGCTAAAACAATGAGTTTTCAGAGGCAAGACAAGGGTGCTATTCCACACTTTTTCCACACAATGATTTCATTCGATGCAAGATAAACCGAAAACTGTTGCTTTCTATACGTTGGGCTGTAAGCTGAATTTTTCCGAAACTTCCACCCTGGCCAGGCAGTTTCAGGAGATGGGTTTTCAGCGGGTGTCTCCCTCATCCGATGCCGATGTGTATGTTATCAACACGTGCTCGGTTACCGAGCATGCCGACAAGAAGTGCAGGCAGGCCATCCGGAAATTTGCCAAGCGTTCGCCAAACGCATTCATTGCGGTAGTGGGGTGCTATTCGCAATTGCAACCCCATGAGATAGCCGGGATAGAGGGGGTTGACCTGGTGTTCGGAACGCACGGCAGGGAGAACGTCCCTGCCTACATTAATACCACCGGAAAGAATGTAAAGGTGAAGGTGTACAACTGCGAAGCCGATACGCTCAACGACTTCTTCCCCGCCTATTCGTCAGGCGACAGAACGCGGTCGTTCCTGAAAGTGCAGGATGGATGCAGCTACCGCTGCAGCTATTGCACCATCCCTCTGGCACGGGGCGAAAGCCGTAATATTCCCATTGCACAGGCAGTGCGGCAAGCTCACGAGATAGCCAAGCAGGGGATTAAAGAGATTATACTCACCGGTGTGAATACCGGCGACTTTGGCCGCACCACCGGCGAAACGTTCATCGGGCTGCTTGAGGCACTGGCTGAGGTTGAGGGTATTGAACGTATCAGGGTGTCGTCCATTGAACCCAACCTGATCGGGGAGGATGTCATCGCCCTTTTTGCCCGTGGGGGCAAATTCCTCCCGCACTTTCATATCCCCCTGCAATCGGGTTCCAACCGCATCCTGGGATTGATGAAGCGTCGTTATAGCAGCGAGTTGTTTGCACAAAAGGTGGCCCTCATCAAGAGTGCAATTCCCCATGTTTTCATCGGAGTGGACGTCATTGTGGGCTTTCCGGGCGAAACCGACGAGGATTTTCGGCATACATACCGGCTCATTGAAACGGTGAAACCCGCATTCCTGCACGTATTTCCCTACTCCAGCCGCCCCTCAACACCCGCAGCGAGTTTCGAGGGTAAGGTGAAGTCGTCGGTTATCACCCAACGGGTGCAATCTCTTATTCAACTGTCAGATAATCTGCATAGGGAGTTCTACTCCATGAATACCGGACGTACGGATGAGGTGCTTTTTGAATCGTCAAAAAAGGGCGGGTTGATGTACGGCTTTACAAAAAATTACGTTAAAGTAGAGTATCCTTTCACCAGGGAGTTGGTGGGTAAAATCGTTAAGGTAAAACTGACAAAAACAGCACCCGACGGTAACTTTCTGGTGGAGTTGATACCATAAATTTGAGAACGCATTGCAATGGATATAGAAAATATTTGCCACAGTGTAAATGAGTTGGCACGCCAAACCGGGAAATTTATTCGCGAGCAGAGGGCTACCTTTACCATTGATAGGGTTGAAAGCAAGGGACTGCATAACTTCGTCTCATACGTCGATAAGGAAGCGGAAGTCCGTTTGGTAAATGGCCTTAAGGGCATTCTCCCACAGTCTGGTTTTATTGCCGAGGAGGGAACGGGTAAGCCAAACCCGGGGGGCTTGAACTGGGTTATCGATCCTTTGGATGGCACCACAAACTACATCCATGGATTGCCTCCATACGCCATAAGCATCGGGCTAATGGACGATGACAGGGTAATCCTGGGTGTGGTGTACGAGATTTGCCTTGATGAGTGTTTCTACTCGTGGGGCAATGGCAAGGCTTTCCTTAATGGTCACCAGATCTTTGTTACTCCCACAGCCAAAGTCGAAAATTCGCTGATTGCCACAGGATTCCCCTATTATGATTACGATCGTGTGGGGCCTTTCCTGCGCTCCATGGAGCATTTCATGCGATACTCGCACGGCATGCGCCGTTTGGGATCGGCTGCCACCGACCTGGCCTACGTGGCCTGCGGCAGATTTGAAGCCTTTTACGAGTATGGTCTCAACGCGTGGGATGTGGCAGCCGGAGCATTCCTCATTGAGCAGGCCGGAGGCAAAGTATCGGACTTCAAAGGAGGGAATGGTTACATTTTTGGCCGGGAAATTGTGGCATCAAACGCGGCTGTTTTCGATGAGTTTTTGGAAGTGATTGCCAAATTTATGGTAAGTAAATAATCATAGCACTGCACTATGAGGGCGCTCCTATTCTACTTGTTCTACATTTCAACCTGGCTAATAGCCCAGATCCCCTCAAAGGTAATCTATAGATTTTCCGATTTTTCGTGCTTCATCATGTACTATATAGCGAGGTATCGCCGTAGGGTGGTGCGCACAAATCTTACCAATTCATTCCCCGAAAAAAGTGAAACTGAGATTGTTGCCATTGAGAAAAAGTTTTACACACACCTCTGCGATCTTTTTTACGAAAACATTTTCCTGCTACATGCCGGCAGGGAAAGGGCCATGAGAAGGTGTCAGTTCAATAACACGGATTATTTTGAAAAACTCTACCAACATGGAAAGAGTGCCATTATAGCCAGCGGTCATTATGGAAGTTGGGAACTTTACGCCCTCATGGGGGCATCATTTAAGCATATCCCCCTGGGTGTTTACAAACCCCTGACGAACAAAAGGTTTGAAAAACTATTAAACTCTGCTCGTGAGCGTTTTGGAGGCGTACCCGTGCCAATGAAACAGACACTGAAGGTTTTTATTGGCTATTTACAGGAGAAAAAACCGGTTTTACTGGGACTGATATCCGACCAGACTCCGGCAGCGGGCGATATTCACTACTGGACAAACTTCCTGAACCAGGATACTCCGGTGTTTTTAGGGGTTGAAAAGATTGCAAAGAAGTTTGATCTTCCCGTTATCTTTGGGAAAATGACTAAAATTAAGCGCGGGAAGTATAAAGTTGATTTTGAAGTTTTAACTGAAAACCCAAAGGATACCAAGCCTTACGAAATAACCGAGATGCATGTTAAGGCATTGGAGAAACTGATCAGAGAGCAACCCGAATATTGGCTGTGGTCGCACAGACGATGGAAACGCACAAGGAATAATATACCCGAACACGATACCCCATGAAAAGCATTGCTATTGTCATACTCAACTGGAACGGAAAGCATTACCTTGAGCAGTTTCTGCATAGGGTTGTGCAGCACTCCATTCTATCCACCCACAGGGTGGAGGTTGTGGTGGCCGACAATGGCTCAAACGACGGCTCGGTGGCATGGCTGAAAAACCAAATGCCCGCAATCCGCATAATTGAGTTTGACAAAAACCACGGCTTTGCGGGAGGTTACAATTTGGCTTTAAAGCAAATAGATGCTGATTACTACCTCCTGCTCAATTCGGACATCAAGGTTGAGGAGGGCTGGTTGCAGCCCTTAGTCAACTTCATGGATGCCAATCCCATGGCCGCTGCGTGTTCTCCTAAAATTCTCAGCTTCCATGAGCCTGAAAAGTTTGAGTATGCAGGCGCCGCCGGTGGCTTTATCGATCTTTACGGTTATCCCTTTTGCAGGGGACGTATTTTGAGTACCATCGAGAAGGATGAAGGGCAGTATGATGAGGCTGCTGAAGTGTTTTGGGCATCGGGAGCATGCCTTTTGATTAACGCAAAAACCTATTGGGAAGCCGGTGGGTTTGACCCCGACTTTTTTGCCCACATGGAGGAGATTGACCTGTGCTGGCGACTGAAGCGATTGGGCTACTCCGTTTGGTGTATCCCGCAATCTAAGGTTTTCCATGTGGGAGGTGGAACCCTGCCTAACAACAGCCCGCGGAAAGTTTATCTCAACCACAGGAACAATCTGGTGATGCTGCTGAAAAACCTGGACAGGAAGAAGTTGTTCTCCACTATGGCTGTACGTTATTCACTCGATATTGCATCGGTATTTGGGTATGCCCTGGGTGGCAAACCGCAGTTCTCGTGGGCGGTGGTAAGGGCGCACCTATACGTTATCCGTAGAACCATTGGGATTATAAAAAAACGACGGGCAATAAAAGAGCCCAAAATTGCCATTTATCCATACAGCATTGTTTGGCAGTATTTTATCAAACGAAGAAGGGTTTACTCTCAACTGCCAACAACCTGACACGGGGCTACCATTGATACAAATCTATTTCTTAACCAGGTATTTGCTTTTTATCAGCCCCAATTTCTGTAGGAAATAAGTGAATGTAACCCTGATAACCCCCCATCCATAGGTAATGCTCCTTCTGAGGTTGATTGACGAAGCTTCATCAAAGTACTTGGTGGGGCAAGTGATTTCGGCAATCTCAAATCCTGCGAAAAAAATTTGAGCAATCATCTGATTATCAAACACAAAGTCGTTTGAGTTGAGTTCGTAGGGTATAGAGCGTAGAACATTGCCCGAGAAGGCACGGTATCCGGTGTGGTATTCCGAGAGTTTCTGATTCATCATGATATTCTGAAACAGGGTGAGCATCCTGTTGGCAATGTACTTGTAAATGGGCATACCCCCCTTCAGAGCGCCATTGCCTAAAATTCGCGATCCAAAAACAACCTCGTAAACACCGGTGGAAATCAGATGGCACATGGCTCCTACGAGCTGTGGGGTGTACTGGTAATCGGGGTGTAGCATCACCACTATATCGGAGTTCAACTCCAAAGCCTTGTTGTAGCAACTTTTCTGATTACCCCCATACCCCTTGTTTTCGTCGTGCTTAACGATATGCTTAATGCCCAGCTTTTCGGCCACTTCAACGGTTCTATCGCTGCTGCAATCATCCACAAGGATAACGTAGTCAACTATATCAAAGGGAATCTCATTGTACGTTTTCTCCAACGTTTTCTCAGCATTATAGGCCGGGAGAACAATGGTTACTACTTTGTCATTGATCATTTTGCGGCGGTGTTGAGGGGCGTTTCATGAATACAAATCCATTCTTACTGTACAATACCTCCAACTGGGGATACTCATCCAGTATTGATTTGGCACGATGTATCTTAACCACGAAATAGGCATCGCGGTCTATATCGCCGGTTAGTAGCCAGTTGGTATCGTACGACAGCGGGTTATCGGGTTTCTGCTTCTGAGAGTAGAAATAGTGCGCATAGCTCTTATACTTCAATGTCTGAATATAAACATCCTTGCCTTGCAACTCTTTGAAAAACTCAATGGCAGCCCGTTGCGAATATCCCTCGATACGGGGAACCACAAAAAGTATGGTAAGATTCACAAAAACCAGAACCAGGGCGAAAAGGGAAATAGTGGCCACCTGTATGTTTTTCTTCCTCAGGAAATGGAAAATCAAAACAGCAGCAATCATTAAAAAGCCGATTAGCACTTCCAAACCTGTCCACTGCACATTGGCCTGCAAATTCCCCATAGCAAACGGATCTTTTATAATTCCACAAGCGATGATTCGCTCTTTAAACTTATCAATATAAGGCAGTACCAACACGGCCAATCCGTATATAAAGCCAATGGGATAAAGAATTGCATTAACCCATGATTTAATTTTCACCTCTTCCCTAAAAGACTGATAGATAAAAGTGGCTGCGAGAAACGACAACGGGAAATAGGCCAGTGACGAGTAGTGTACAATTTTGGTTCTTACAATGGTGAAAACCACAAGAACGGTAATGAGCAGAATAATCATCGTCATCCTGAAATGTTGATGGTAAGATGAAAGGCCATTGGTTCTTTGTAAAGCGGGTATTGCAAAAACCGATGCCGGAAACACTCCCGCCAGCAGTACCACAAAATGGTAAAGCAAAAAACCCCCATGGCCGGCATCCTTAGTTTTAAAAAGTCGGATCTGATACTCAATGAAATCGACAATGATGGAGTAATTGCCAATGGCAATCTGAAGGATAAACCATAAACCTCCCGTAATCGTCAATGCAATGCCGAACAGCACAACATTGCGAACGGTAATTTTAACCCTGAACCTTCGAATGATGAGTACCACCAATGCCGTGATGGCGAACAGAAGGAATGCAACGGGGCCTTTGGTCAACACGCCCATCCCGATAAAAAAACCTGAAAGAAGCGCTTGCAGCCATTTTCTCCCCCCTACGTCATCGCGTGAGTAAAGTATAAAAAAGTAGATACCAAGGAAGATGAACAGGTTGAACCACGGGTCGATGATGCCCGATTTGAAGTAGAAGAATGGCAATACCGACCCTCCAAAGGTCATTACCCATGTCAACCCAAACTTTGATCCTATCAACCGCTTACCAATACCATAGAGAATCATTAGGGTGATAATTCCGCAAATGGCATTGGGAAAGCGGGCGGCGAACTCGTTAATCCCAAATATTTTCATGGAAAGCACCTGCATCCAAATGAACATGGGGGGTTTTTCCCAAAATGGGATAAAGTCGATTTGAACTGTCAGATAGTCGCCTGTGACGATCATTTCCCTTGCCGATTCGGCAAAATTAATCTCGTCCCAATCGAACAGGTGGACGCTTCCCAGAAACGGAATCATGAGAATAGCCGCAAGGACTATTAAAATCAGGTAGAATCTGTCAAATGATTTCAGCAGGTTTCTCATTTCTTTGCAAAAAGGTGATTTTGTAACGGGGTGTCTAGCCATTGGGCTTTCCAGCGGCTTACAACGTAAACGGAAAGCATTGCCATGGATACTCCGATGAATGAACCTGCCAGCACATCGGAAATGAAGTGTTGAGACAGGTATATCCTCGAGAACCCGACCAGCCATGCCATGCAAAAGTAAACCGCTTGAAGCCAACGGTTTCGGGTTGTGAATATGAGGCAAAAGAAAATGGCAAAGGTGGTGGCCGAATGCCCCGAAGGAAATGTATTGAACCTGGCAATCCTAATCCCCTCCACCAGATGCAGATTGTAAATGCCCTCGAAAAAAACACTTGGGCGAGGCATCCCGCTGAATACCAATTTTTTTAGAGCCTGAGCAATGATGCCCGACGAGAGAAACGCCATGAGCTGCCCAAGGCTCATCCTGATACTGACAAATAGGAGAAGAATAATAACTGCTGCTGCAAAAATCCCATCGCCCATGTGGGTTATGTACTTCATGATGAAATCTCCAAACGCTGTGGTATGGCGATTGATCACAATATGTATGTCTGCTTTGCCGAAAGTGGCCAAAAGGATCAGGCCAGCTATCAGCAACAAGGTATATATCAGTAGCACAACCCTATAGCGACGTAAAAAGGAAAGCATTGGTAATATTTTGCGCAAAGATACTCAGGTTATAAGATTTTACAAGTGGCTGACAATTCGTTAAAGCATTTTTCACTGCAATGCCAAATCATTCGAAAGACTGAATACTACTTACAGATTTTGGAGGGGTACCTAACAATTATCAATGTAAAAAAAGGCTTAATAGACATTTTTGATGCTCAAATCTCTTGAAACCGTTGCTATGTTTACCTTTGACGCAAATCAAAGGCTATGAATAAAAAAAGTGCCCTCACTGTGGTAGTACTATCACCAAGAAGAATGG
>Ga0209719_1000095_pt1 | contig 125361 bp, 100 predicted proteins | sample AD_JPNAS2_MetaG_FD_184421 | JGI IMG/M metagenome (GOLD analysis project Ga0209719, IMG submission 184421) | Active sludge microbial communities of municipal wastewater-treating anaerobic digesters from Japan - AD_JPNAS2_MetaG (SPAdes) (version 2) | ecosystem: Engineered > Bioreactor >...
GGAAATGAAACTTCGTATCTGCTGACTGACACTGCCGCGCATTTGTTGGATAATACCAGGTACTACTGGCAGGTGCGGGCGGTGAACTCGGCTGGGGCGGAGACAGGGGCTGGAGCGTGGAGCGCGGCTCGTTCCTTCACGGTGGACCGGACGCCGCCGGTAAATCCTTTGCTTACCCTACCCGCAAACAGTGGAACCGTTCAGGGCACGCCGACCTTCAGTTGGAAAGCGGTGCCTGGGGCGAAGTACTACGAATTATGGGTTGATGAAGCGGATGGCGATTTCTCAGACCCGGTCTATAAAAAATCAATGCTGACGACGTTGAACCACAAACCTCCGATCATCATGGAAGGGGGATATCGCTGGCGGGTGATTGCCAGTGACCTGGCGGGCAATGAATCAGAGGGGGGCGAGGGCTGGATTGTTACGGTCAACCCGTTGAAGCCTGTGGCGCCGGTGCTGACCGGGCCTGCCAACGGCGTATTTCTCAATGATGAGAAAACGGAGATCGTGCTGAGCTGGAACCCGGTGACGGCTTACGCGCAGCGCTACGAATTCAGGGTGGACGACGACCCGCGCTTTACCTCCCCTGCATATTCAGAATCGTCGGGAAATGAAACTTCGTATCTGCTGACTGACACTGCCGCGCATTTGTTGGATAATACCAGGTACTACTGGCAGGTGCGGGCGGTGAACTCGGCTGGGGCGGAGACAGGGGCTGGAGCGTGGAGCGCGGTTCGCTCCTTCACGGTGGACCGTACGCCGCCGGTTAATGCCCCGGGGTTGAGAACACCCGCGAATGAAGCATCTATGGCGACCTATACCCCCGCGCTTTCGGTAAATTCGCTGAAAGACGCGAAATGGTACCGCTTTACCGTGTACCAGTCAGGCACCTGCGAGGCGAACGACGGATTCATCAGCCCGGATGTGACCGCCACCAGCTGGGCAGTACCGGCTGCCCAGGCGCTGGCTTATGGTAAGTATCACTGGTGCGTGCAGGCGGTCGACGCGGCGGGCAACGCATCCTCGTGGTCGGAGGCGCGCGTGTTCACCCTCACGTTCCAGAACCAGCCCGGGTTTGCGGCGACAACGGCGAGCGCTACCCCTGGGTTCTCATGGTACGCGGTGAGAGGCGCCAGGGGCTATCGGCTGGAAGTGAAACCAGTTGTGGAGGAGGGCAACACCGCCACGCGTGAATACTCCGTATACCTGGGCACGGTAACCAGCCACGTTATCCCCGCCATCAAAGCGCTGGACCCGGGGGCGTATCAGTGGCGGCTGCGGGTGTACACCGCGGCGGGCAGCGAGGAAACCCCCTGGAGGCTGCTGGTGGTGCTGCCTCCCGCGCCGGTATTGGACACCCCGGACAATGGTTCCGTTCATCCCGGCGTAACGGTAGAGCTTAACTGGTTCCCGGCAGCGGGAGCGGCACGCTATGAAATTCAGGCGGATAATAACAACAATTTTAGAACGCCCGAAATCGATTATGAATTCACAGAAGGTCCGGTTACGACCAAAGAGGTAACTTTTCCTTTCGCTGGCGGGTTTTACTGGCGCGTGAGGGCGTATAACTACCTGGGCAACCCGGGCGCGTGGAGCGCGGCGAGGTATTTACGACTCACAACACCCTGAAGGCAAAACGCTAATTAACCAGCGTCAGATGTGATGATACGAGAGGGTCCCAGCGCGGTTTTCCGGCGGGACCCTTTGCTTATCCTTGAACTGTTTGGGGTAATAAACCCGTCTGCGTTAAAAGGCCTGCGGCAATGAGCGGTTTAAGGACCAACTGTTCCCCAGGCGCTGGTTTTGGTGGGAGAGGGAGTGGGCGTGATGCTGCCTGTGGGTGTGGCTGTGCCCGGGGTGGTGGTGAAGGAGGGCGTTTTGGTGAGGGTGGCTGTCGCTCTCACGATGGTAGGCGTGATGGTTGGGCTTGGCAGCGAAGTAGAATAGACCATCACGGGATGTGTGTCTCCACCGGAGATGTCCATTACATAATTCACTGCCGCGCGGCACCCGCCTTCAAGGTTGGCGGCCACGTGCAGCCAATCCAGCCGGTTGCCCGCTTCCCAGGTGCGCTTCAAAGCGTGCCACAGGCAGCCAGGACCAGCGTTGTAATTGACCAGCGTGTAGCGCCACAGGTCATCGTGAGAGGCTACAGCGCCGGCTGAAGCCCCGGTGAGGTTATACAGCATGCGGTCCACCTGGGCGCAATTGCCCACGATCGTTTCGCCAAATATTTTTACGCTGAAATTGGCTTGGGTCAGGTCGATTCCCAGATCGCAATCCGGGCAGGTGGCATTGGTTTTTTGTACCAGCGCCCCCCGCAGCGTTGTCTGCTGTTCCTGGCTGAGGTTACCATAACCCCGGGCGCAGGTATCTTCGTAAAGAACGAGAGGGCAGAACTGAGTATAAAATTCAGGGTTCCACAGCAACGCGGCTTCCGCCCCGTCTTCTGTGAGCTGACCAAACCCCACCTCTTCCGCGTTATGGTAGATGCCGGGCCAAAGCTGACTTTCGTGGGCAAAAATATTTTTTAACAGGATGGAAGGAATGCCGGTCTCGATTGACGTACGGATGATCTCATCATCAAACTGGTTTTGCCACAAGGTTACCGCTTGCATGGCGGCTTCCATGCCGCACTGGTTGGCGGAAGCGTAGTAATCCAACCCGCCGTACGGGCAATCGCCAGCGTCGACCACGCCATTCTGAATCAGCATGGCGGCCAGGTAATGCAGCGGCAGCGAAGTGGACAAACTAGCACGATCAGCCGGGTTTTTCAGCCAGGCAGGAAGCCCCTCCACAGAGGGGAAGGACTGCCATATCGCCGCGCAGGAGGACATTTGCTGCGCCTGCCATTGAGAGCTGATGATATCGACGTAATACCCTGAGCGCTCCGGCGCGCCAGCGTTGTCGGCTGGCATATCCGCCCACGGCAGCACTCGAATATAGGCGGTGTACTCCTCTGTGGTGTCGCCATAACTGGATTCTCCCCAGAAGGTCAACATCACTCCCTGCTCGCCTGTTTGCCATAGCGGCAGCGGACAGCGGCTGCCTGCGCAAGAGAATTTGGTTCCCCCGTAAACGCCATGAATGCGGGTGATTGATTCGTTGGCGAGTTTCTCTTCGCCGATGAGCACGACCTCCGGTCGCCCTTCCCACTTGTTGGTTGTGCCGGGCAAGACAGAGCCATTTACCGTGATCCACACGACGGGAGGAGGCAGGTTGACCATGATCTCGTTTGCGGAGAGCGAAGAACGCGTATTTTGCAGGTACAAACCGCTGCATGAACTGAGGTCCTTTCCCTCTTCTCCGGCAGTGCAGGGCGGGGTGGTGAGCCAGGTGTTTAACACCTGGTCACCGCAGAACTTTTGTATCTCCAGTTCCGAGGGGGTGCCAGCGTGAGCAGTCGTGAACTGGCAGACGATGGTGTTGTCACTCCAGCGAGCCAGCCACCAATCGTATTGGCTGTCGTCCACCGTTATCCAGGTAACCCGGTCGGGTCCATCCTGAGCTGAGGCAGGGTGAATATTCACCGAGTTGGTAATCAACAATGCCACCGTCAGCACCGTCAGGCAAACGAGCAATATCCCTTTACCGGTTAAATATGAAAACGCCCCTCGGACACGCATGATGATTCAAATTTTTCCTTGATGAAAAGGATAGCATAGATCGGTGCTTAAGTAAATGAATTTACAATCTCGCAAAATCGCATAATGAACTTATAATCATAGTAAAAGATTTACAAATTTCTAAGATTGAGAGTAAAAATGCAAGAGAGAGCCCAGGGGGGTCTTTTGGAACCCCAAACCTATTCTATCTCGGGTAGTGATTTGGTGGCGTTAATGGAGGCGGTACTGGCAAAAAATGGAACTTTTCGCTTCACCGCCAGCGGCAGCAGCATGGCGCCGTTCATTCAAACAGGCGACATGGTCACAATCTCCTCACTGCATAAGGGAAGGGTAGGATTGGGCACGGTTGTGGCTTTCAAACACCCTGTGGGCGGGCACCTCGTGATTCACCGCGTTGTGGGCGTGGCGCATGGCACTTTTTTGATAAAGGGCGATAATACACCCCATCGATCTGATGGCTGGATCCCGTCAGGCTGTTTGATCGGCCGCGTCTTAGAAATCACCAGGAATGGCAGGCGCGTATGGCTCGGGTTGGGTGTTGAAAGGTATTTAATCGCCTTTTTTTCGCGCTGGCAATGGTTGATCCCGCTGAGAGGCGCGCTCGCCGCGCTGCGCCGCAGGTAGAACCCCGAACCATGGGCCTGATACCGAGATCGTTCGCTGGTTATCTTCAAGGTTGAGGGAAGCAGGCAAGAGAGTGTGGTCCATCATCATTAAGAAAGTGAATTATACTTAACTACCAATAGCAGAAAGGGTGGAAGACCTTCATGGATAATGAACTTGAAGAACGCAGCAGCCTCGAAAGCATTTTAGATTACGCGCAAACCTTGTGGCGCTGGGCTTGGCTGCTTCTGATCGTGGCAATCGCCGCCGGCGCGGTTGCGTTTTACCTTACCAATCAAAAACCACGCGTATATGAATCTTCAACCAGAGCGGTCGTCAATGTCGTCACCGGTTCGAATTTTTACGACGCCTATTCGGCTTCGTTTGGCGCTCAACGCCTGGCTGAGACGTATTCACAGACGATGATCACACCTGAGCTGCTGCAATCAGTGTCAGAACGGCTTGGTTTTGAAGTGACCGGCAAAATCACCGTGACCCCCGTGGAGAATTCCCCGATTTTTACCATTGTTGTCACAGACAACGACCCGCAAAAAGCAGCGGACACCGCCAATATGCTGATTACCATCTTCGCCGAGAAGGTCATGAAGGATCAATCTTCCCGCTATTCCGAGCTGAAACAGGGCCTGGAAGAGGAAATTGCCCGCATTGACCAAAATCTGACTGATATAAATGAGAGACTGGCTATTTTGCAGATCAAAGAGGCTGAACTGGCAGAGGCTGAAAAACGCGCCGCCCAGATGGCTGCTGAAGGGCTTGAACCTATTGAGGTTGTGCGCGACCCGAATGATTATGTGACCCGTGCACAACTGGAACTGGCGCAATCCCAATATCAGTCAACTCGTTCATCACTATTCTACAATTTACAACAAATTAAATTAACCGAGGTTCAATCTGCCACTACCATCAGTCAGATCGACAAAGCGATGGCTAATCCAGAACCCATACAGCCGCAACCGTTTAAGAGCGCCGGTTTGGCGGCGATCGTGGGGTTGATGGTAGCCGCGGGAATTGTTTTCTTGATCGCTTTTTTGCAGGATGAAATCCGGGACCCGGAAGAGTTTGCGCGCCGATGGGGGGTGCCGGTGGTGGGTGTGATTACCCACTACCCGTCCAACCAGGACAAGTTGATCACGGTTGCCAAACCGCGTATGTCGGTGTCAGAAGCCTTTCGTTCACTGCGCACCAACCTTCAATTCAGCGGCATCGACACCCCTTTGAAATCGGTGCTGGTAACAAGCCCATCGCCGTCAGAAGGAAAATCTTCGGTCGTGGCCAACCTGGCGACGGTGATTGCCCAGAGCGAGAAGGAAGTTGTGTTAGTGGATGGAGATTTACGCCGACCCACGCTGCACAAGGTGTTCAAATTATCCAACCGCATCGGTCTTTCGGATTACTTTATCCGCGAACCTGAAAAAATGTCTGGCGTGGTAAAGAAAACGAAAGTGAATGGGCTGAACATAATCTCATCCGGCAGCCTCCCGCCCAACCCTTCCGAGCTTTTGGGTTCAACCAAAATGCACGATGTATTAGGTTTGCTGGAGAAGCATTTTGATATGGTGCTGCTCGACTCTCCTCCGCTGCTGGCGGTAACAGACGCGCTGATCCTGGCGAAAAGTGTGGATGGCGTTCTGCTGGTGGTTGACCCGAAAAAGACCAAGCGCGGGGCCATCCGCCAGGCCATTGAACAGCTGCAGCGCCTGGACGCCAGGTTGTTAGGGGTGGTTCTGAACAATATCAAAATAAAACGATCGAGTTATTATTACAACCGCGATTACTACTATAGCAAACAGTACGGCAAGTCTAACGAGGACGGTACTCACGAAGAACCAGCGGTCGAAGAGGATAAAACGCGGTAGAGGGCCCAATCACAAATGACCGGCGAGCCGAACCCAGCGGTGAAAGGGACGAAAACGGACAAAAAGAGAAACGACACACTCTTTTGTCCTTTCCTCGGTTTTGAGGATGATCCGACAACCGCGCTGGCGTACCCCGCCAAGCTCAATTTTTGTTTTCGCGCTAAACCCGCCGCCCCGGTCAGCCTGGCGCACCAACGCGATAAATGCCTGACCGAGTTCTATGTGGATTGCCCCGTTTTTCAAAGTGAAAACCCGATCCCGCTGCCAGAGAGCATCCGGGGTGAACGGAAATCGAAAACTTTTCAGTTCAACTGGGTGCCCCTAGTTGCTTTAATAGCAGTAGTCATCATCGGTCTCGTAGCTCTGCTGCTCACCGGGGTGTTTACTTTTCGTGGATTCACACCGCCGCTGGCTGACATTTCGACCGCGACTCACACGCCTGCACACCTACCAGTGGTGCCGCTTTCTGCAGAACCGACCACTACTGTTGAAGCAACTGCCACACTGGTGCCAACAGTGACCGCTACCTGGTTGATCCCGGGTAAGCACACACCGCGCGCGTTGGAAACGCCGTTCGGCACTTCCCCTCAATTGGTGATCCACAAGGTCGCCGCGGGAGAAGGGTTTATTTTACTGGCAGAAAAATTTCATACTACCGCTGACGCGATCAAGGCCATCAATTACCAACTTCCGGATTCATTATGGGAGAATACCCTGCTGGTGATACCGGTCAACACCGATGATGTTGCGGGATTGCCAGCTTTCAGCGTGGTTGAGATACGCGCGGAAGGGATGACGATTGAATCTTATGCCGCCCGGATGCAGCTGGATGTGGAAATGTTGAAAAAGTACAACGATCTGCCTGAAGGTTATTCGTTTCAAATTGGCGAAATGCTGATCGTACCGATGACAGAATGATCAACATGGGTAGAGAGTGAACCATGCCGAATGTCCTTTTTGTATGCAGCGCCAACCGGTTCCGTTCTGTACTGGCAGCTGAATATTTTACATCTCTGCTTGAAAAACAAGCACCGAGCGGCGAATGGGTTGTGGGCAGCGCGGGTATTTGGGCAAGAGAAGGCGTGGCTCCCACGAAAGAAGCGCTTCAATGGGCGGCGGGTAAACAGCTTCATATTGAGTCTGTGCGATCCAGAGAGATATCAAACGCGCTCATTGTCGAGGCGGACTTGATCATCGTGATGACCAACGGTCAGCGGGAAGCCATTTCTATCGAGTTTCCCGAGGCGAGAGAAAAACTCACCCTGCTCTCTGAAATAGCCGCCGCTCAAATCTATGATATTCCAGACCCAATCATAGAAAGCGGTGAAGAACCGCTACAGATCGCGGAAGAAATTTCCACGCTGATTGACGCCGGGTTTGAGCGAATTCTCAAGCGGGCGGCTGGGCGAGCCAATAACCTGGGAGCGCAGCTTCGTGGAGCATAAACCGCCTAACGCGAAAAGACGCCTGCTGTGGCTGTTATTGGTATTATTGTTCCTGGTAAGCTGCGGATATTTGCTCTGGACAAACCCCCTTCTGGGCAAGCGGCTTCCGCAATTCACCTATGAGCCGTTGGCCACATTTACCGCCATCCCCACCAGCGCCGCGCTTACTCTCACACCTGAAACGGTTAAAACAGAACCCGCGCTGGCGACTGTTGAGCCTGAACCCACAAGCGTTTCACCTGTTTGTGGGCAAACCCAGCCAATGATAATCCTGGCTTTGGGCATTGATGAATCAGAACAGGCGGATATGATCAGGGTTGTGAGAGTGGATTGGCTGAAGCACCAGGTTGTGGTGTTATCCATCCCACGCGATTTCTGGGTTCCAATACCGGGGCTGGAGGAGCATAATATCAGCCAGTTTCGCATTAACGCGGCTTATGGCTACGGCGAGTACTTCAACGGGCGTGGTCAGGGCGTGGTGAAGTTTTCTGAAACCATGTACCAGAACTATGGCGTTACATTTGACCGGTATGTGGTGGCGCATTTTAATACTTTTACAGAACTGGTTGACCAAATAGGGGGAGTTGACATCGACCTTGAAGAACCCATTGGGGCGTATGCGAGCGCGGGTCATCATCACTTTGATGGCAAATCAGCCCTGCTTTTCGTCAGGCAAAGGATAGCGGATCTAGACGCGTATCGTATCCAGCGGCAGTCAGCCATTTTAAAGGGATTGTACGAAAAACTTTCTAAACCTGAATATTTAGTCCAACTCCCTGGGCTGGGAGTGAAATTTATTAAGGATAAGTCGGTCATCACTGACTTACGCTTGCAGGATGTATATACATTCAATTGTTTCATCCGTGAAATCAACCGTGATTCTTTGGTTTTTATTGATATTCCTTATGACCTGTACACCCCTATGATCACCAATTATGGCCGACATATCAAACTGCCCAAGCCAGAGGCTGGGGTCTTTATCCAAAATGTGATCAAAAACGGAACTGAATAACCTTGCCGGTACCTCCCGGAGGCAATAGGCGGAAAAGTTTTTCCCGGACAGATTAAGTCAAAATACATGCAAACACTTCTTACCGGCTGGCAATTTTCTTGTTCTCTGCCCAGGTGGCTCCAAGGTCTAACTCAGACGACGCGTAAGAGAAAAACCTCAAAGAAATGCTTCTGCTGCAGCCCGACCATTTACCAGGAAAAGAAACGCAAAACGCTACTGGGTAGCGCACGGCGGCGCTCTTTTCGGTATCCTTATCTTTCTATAACAGGAGTAATAAGGTATAATATATCTTAATATATTGATAAGAATACAGCGATCAAGGAAATGAAACCATGAGCGAACTGATCAACAATAAGCAGAAACGAGTTGAGTTAATGAAGTCTCTTATCCGGCAACTTCACCAGGGCATGGCAGAAGACCGTGTACGCATGCAGCTGGAAACCCTGCTGGACGAAGCCGATTACAACGATGTGTTTGTAATGGAGGTACAACTGATTCAAGAGGGTATACCGGCGGAGGTTGTTCAGGATTTGTGTGATACGCATACCCGTGTATTGAAAAAACACCTGGACCTGCAAGAAACGCCGCAAACCATACCTGGGCACCCTGTACACACCTTTGTTGAAGAAAACCGTGAATTGACCAAAGTGACCGCGCAGATCAGGCACCTGATGAGCCTGATAGCCGAAAAGCCCGCTGAAGAAGACGTGAGCGAGCAAATGGGCGAAATCCACCAGTTGCTCAATAACCTGATGGACGTGGAAAAACATTATCAACGCAAAGAAAACCTGCTCTTCCCGTATTTTGAAAAAAACAACCTTCCCGGCCCCCCAGCGGTGATGTGGGGGAAGCATGACGAAGTCAGGGAATTGTTAAAAACCACACTTGAGGGGTTTCAACAGGTGAAGTCCTTTTCAGCGGGAGAGGCCGCGGCTTTTAACCAGTTCAGTGTGAGCATGGTGGTGGACGCGATTGATGAGATGATATACAAAGAGGAAAAGATCCTCCTGCCGACCGCCCTTGATATTTTAAGTGAAGAGGATTGGTACGCCATCTACCTGGAAAGCGACGAGGGTGGTTATTGCCTGTACGTTCCGCAATTCACCTGGACGCCAGAAGGTGATTTTAAAAGGGAAATAAGAAATCCATCTGGAGTGGGCGCTCGAATACAAATGCCAACCGGCAGCTTCACTTTGGATGAACTGGTTGCCTTGTTCTCCACTTTGCCTTTTGACCTCACTTTTGTGGACAAGGACGATAGCGTGCGATATTTCAGCCCTGGAACAGAAAGGATTTTTAAGCGTACGCGCGCTATCCTGGGTCGCAAAGTCCAGTATTGCCACCCGCCGAAAAGCGTGCATATCGTCAACCGAATTGTGAAGGACTTCAAAGAAGGGAAACAGGACCAGGCGCGCTTCTGGATCAATAAGGGCGGGCGCATGGTCTATATTGTCTATTATGCGGTGCGCGATGAGCAAGGAGGTTACCTTGGCACATTGGAGGTAACGCAGGACGTTACGGATATTCGCGCATTAGAAGGCGAACGCCGCCTGCTGGAATATGATGGAGCACCGAAATAGGGAAGAGACGAAAATCAGGAGAAAGACATGGAAATAAACGCGAAGACCAAACTGCATAACCTATTGAGCACTTATCCTCAATTAGAAGAAAAAATCATCCAGGCTGCGCCTGCATTTAAGAACCTGAAGAACCCCGTCTTACGGCGCACGGTTGGACAATTGGCGACGGTGGAAAAAGTGGTGCAAATTGGCGGGCTTGACCTGACGACTTTTATCAACCTTCTCCGCCGTGAAGTAGGACAACCTGAATTGATCCCGGATCCTTCCTCGGATAATGGAAAAGACAAAAGCGCGCCAGGCGCTAAACCAGATTGGACTAACGGTAAGATTCAGTTCACTGTGGATGGGAAAGAACTGCTCGCAAAAGGTGAAGTGCCGGTAAACCACGTGAATGCGCTGCTGCCACAGCTGGAAGAAAACAAGCTCATCCTCCTGGTGACAGATTTTGAACCCATCCCAATGATCGAGGTGTTGAAAAAGCAAAAACGGGAAGTGTTTCACATGGTGGATTCGCACGACGCGGGAAAACACCTGACGTATATAAAATAAATATGGAGACGCTTCAGCCCATCCGCTGTATTTGAGATAACACATTGAAACAATAGGCCGGTAAACGGCCTGTTGTTTTTTTTATACCTCACTGGGGCATCCAACCAAGCATTCCCTCAAACCATGAAATTGAAATCCATCTTCTTAAGGTTATTGGGTTGGCAAAACTTGATTGTAATTTTCTTGTGTTACTATATAATATGTCTATCTTCATCATTAAGCCGTTTCACAAGAAGGGAGGTTTCCGGTCATTGTCTCTGTAACACAACCTGTTTTGAAGAAAGCAAATGTTACAAAAAACAAAAACCTGAGGAGAGAAACATGAAAAAAACCGCATTACTCTTGATTAGCCTGCTGGTGGTCTTTGCGCTGGCATTATCAGCCTGCGCGCCAAAACCACCTGTCGCAGAGCCGCCTGTTGTTGAAGAACCTGCTGTCGAAGCACCCGCCGTTGAAGAACCTGCAGCGGCTGTAGACCCCATGGCTGAGTTAGTCGCAGCGGCTCAGAAAGAAGGCAATCTGACCGTGATCGCCCTCCCTCGTGATTGGTGCAACTACGGCGAGGCTATTGACACGTTTAAAGCCAAGTATGGAATCGCGGTCAATGAGCTGAACCCTGACGGCGGTTCTGCTGATGAAATCGAAGCCATTAAAGCCAACAAGGATAATAAAGGCCCGCAAGCCCCTGATGTGATTGACGTTGGATACGGCTTTGGCCCGCAGTTGATCGAAGAAGGGATTGTGCAGCCTTACAAAGTCTCCACCTGGGATTCCATTCCGGCTGAATCCAAAGATCCCGATGGCTACTGGTATGGTGACTATTACGGCATTATGGCCTTCGAAGTCAATTCAGATGTCGTCGAAGTTCCGCAGGATTGGGCTGACCTGTTAAAACCGGAACTAAAGGGTCAGTTCGCCCTCTCTGGAGATCCGCGTGCTTCAGCACAGGCTCAGATGAGCGTCTACGCCGCGGCTATATACAATGGCGGCGGGCTGGATGACGTGCAGCCAGGGTTGGAATTCTTTAAGCAGGTGAACGATGCGGGTAATTTCGTTCCTCTGATTGCCAAACAGGCGACTGTTGCCAAGGGCGAAACCCCGGTTATCTTGCGCTGGGACTACAACGCTTTGGCGGATAAGGACTTCCTGGCTGGCAACCCGAACATTGAAGTTGTCTACCCGGCGAGCGGCACAATCGCGGGTATCTATATCCAGGCGATCTCGGCTTACGCTCCGCACCCCAACGCTGCCAAGCTTTGGATGGAATTCCTGTATAGCGACGAGGGACAGAACATCTGGCTGAAAGGCTACTGCCATCCTATTCGTTACGCGGATATGCAGGCTCGCGGCGTGATCCCGGCTGAGTTATCTGCGAAACTCCCCGTCTTCAATGGTCCAGTTGCGTTCCCGAGCATTGACCAGATCAACAATGCGAAAATGATCATTGCAGACAATTGGATGTCCGTCGTCGGCGCTGATGTCAAAGAATAACTCTTTCTTAACTGATCAGAAAAGGGACGCGCGAAAAGCGCGTCCCTCCAGCAATAGTTGGCGTAAATGGATCGGGGTTGTCCCTTTCTTTATTTTTGCGCTCCTGTTCATCCTGCTCCCTTCCGTGAACATTCTGGCTGGCGCCTTCCGTACCAATGCCGGGAGGTTCACCCTGGCCAACTTCGCCGGGCTCTTTGAACCATCCATTTTGAGCGCCTATTGGGTGACGATTAAGATTAGCCTGACTACCGCGCTCGTTGGTGGCTTGCTGGGTTTCTTGATGGCCTATTCTGTCACTGTGGGTAAACTGCCCAAAGCGGTTCGTAACATGCTCATGACCTTCTCAGGCGTTGCCTCCAACTTTGCTGGTGTCCCTCTGGCGTTTGCCTTTATTGCCACTTTAGGGCGAACGGGTCTTATCACCCTCATCCTCAAAAATGTGCTGAAACTGAACCTGTATGCGCTCGGGTTTAACCTTTACAGTTTCTGGGGACTGTCGCTCACGTATTTGTTTTTTCAATTTCCCCTAATGGTCCTCATTATCACCCCGGCACTGGATGGGTTGAAAAAAGAATGGAGCGAGGCAGCCGAAAACCTTGGCGCTACCCGGAGCCTTTACTGGCGCAAGGTCGCTCTACCGATCCTCACTCCTTCCATTTTAGGCGCGATCATTCTTTTATTTGGTAATTCTTTTGGCGCTTACGCTACCGCTTACTCTCTCACCGGAGGTTTCATCAACTTGATCACCATTGTGGTTGGCTCACAGATCAAGGGTGATATTCTCTACAACCCGGGCCTGGGTTATGCGCTTGCAGTTGGCATGGTGATTGTGATGGCGGTTATGATGGCGATTTATTATTACCTGCGCCGCAAGAGCGAAAGGTGGTTGCCAAGATGAAACGCGGATCTTTTTGGTCTTGGTTGTGGGTCATTATTGGAACTCTTTATTTTCTTCTCCCTCTCATTTCAACATTTGATTTTTCGCTACGCGCTAAAAAAGGAGAATTATCTTTTCTCGCTTATACGCGCGTTTTTACAGACCCCAATTTTTGGGCAACCATGCGTTTTTCCCTGCTGATTGCCTTGTTTACCATCTTTCTGAGCATCGTCCTTATTGCTCCCACTGCCTACTGGATTCGTTTGCGATTGCCGAAATTGAGGGGAATCGTTGAGTTTATTTCTATGCTGCCTTATGTGATCCCAGCAATCGTGTGGGTTTTTGGCGCCATTCGAACTTTCAGCGGTACTCCTTTTTTCTTGACGAATACCCTTTTTGGCACCTACGTTTTACTTACTACCGGCTATGTCGTTTTGTCATTGCCGTTTGTTTATCGGTCAATTGATGTTGGACTGGCGGCGATAGACGTGAAATCGCTTACTGAAGCCGCGCAGAGCCTTGGGGCTGGCTGGGGAACCATTCTGTTCAAGGTCATTTTCCCCAACTTGAAGGTCGCCATCCTTAGCAGCTCTTTTCTGACGCTTGCAATTGTCATTGGCGAATACACCATTGCCAGCTTCCTGGTTGGGATTAAAGCCTACGGCCCGTACATGTCAATGATCGGGCAGAATAAAACCTATGAATCTTCTTCCCTGGCCATCATCAGCTTCTTGCTCACCTGGGCCTTTATGGGGGTGATTCAGCTACTCACTCGCGGAAAAACTTCTGGCAGCTCAATGGCAGGTGCCAGGTGATATATAGCAAAAACAATAAACCTTACGGAAAAATGGTGACTTATGGCATTTCTTACTCTTAAAAACGTGTCGAAAGTTTTTGGTAACACGACAGCGGTGGAAGACTTTAACCTTGAGGTTGAAAAAGGCGAGTTCGTTTCATTTCTCGGACCTTCAGGATGTGGAAAGACCACTACGCTGCGAATGATTGCGGGTTTTGAGTTACCAACAAGTGGGATTATCACACTTGATGGGGAAGATATTACCTATAAGTCGCCGAATCAACGCAATGTGGGCATGGTTTTCCAATCCTATGCATTGTTTCCCAATCTGACCATTGGGCAGAATATCGGTTTTGGTTTACAGGTGCGCAAAATGCCCAAGGAAGAGATGGAAAAACGCATCGATGAAATGTTATCCATTGTTCATCTTGAGGCCCATAAAAACAAGTACCCGCATCAACTCTCGGGCGGGCAGCAGCAACGCATCGCATTAGCCAGGGCCCTGGCGATCAACCCACGCGTACTGTTACTGGACGAGCCACTTTCCGCGCTTGACGCGAAGATCAGGGTGGAGTTAAGGCTGGAAATTCGCCGTATTCAACAGGAAATGGGTATTACCACAATTTATGTGACCCACGACCAGGAAGAAGCCTTGCTTATTTCTGATCGGATTGTGGTCATGTCTCAAGGGCTTATTGAGCAGGTGGGCACGCCGGATAAAATCTACAATTACCCCTCTAATGAATTTGTCGCGCAGTTTGTGGGTCAGCTGAACCTCCTGCCAATCACGGATGTTGATTTAGAAAATGGAAAGTGCCTGCTCGCCGGTCAGGAAGTGAGGTTTGAACACACTCCCGGGCGCATTATCAGCGAATCTCCCAGGTTGGCGATTCGCCCCGAGGAACTACAAATAGGAACCGGCGAGGGAAGGAATGCCCTGAAAGGACGGGTGGAATCGGCCCTCTTTTTAGGCGCCGTGGTAAGGTTGCGTGTTGATATCGGCGGCGTCTTTCTCTCTGCTGACTTCTTCAATGAACGGTCTCGCACTTTACCCCACTCCGGTGATGAAGTGGTCATCAGCTTCCCTGAGTACTCATGCTGGGTGATGTAAAGAGTTACTGAAAGCACATAAAAGAGAGAAACAGCCTTTTATCCCAGCCGGGATGGCAAAATGAACTCAAATTTATTGAGAAATGATCTGGCGAGATTGGGCGATCATCACACGATAAACCCGCCCGAGGTTGGAAATTTCTGAGTTGATAAAAATAATGAATATTTCCATTTGGTTAGAATAAACCCTATGGCAGAAACCCAGACCCTGCTCTCGGTTGGCATTGATGTTGGCACGACCACTACACAGGTGGTTTTTTCGCGCTTAGGGATTACGAACGCAGCCCGCACGGGTTTGATACCGCGCATGGCCATTACAGATAAAGAAGTGCTGTACCAGAGCCCGATTGTGCTGACGCCGCTGCTGGACCAGGATTTGGTGGACGCGGAGAAGCTGGTCGAAATCGTGCGTCGTGAATATCGAGCAGCCGGGATTGAACCCGCGCAGGTAGGCACCGGGGCGGTGATCATCACCGGAGAAACAGCCAGAAAGAAAAACGCTGACGCCATCCTCCATTCACTTTCGGGGCTGGCGGGCGATTTCATTGTTAGTGTTGCCGGCCCACAGCAAGAAAGCCTGATTTCTGGCCGAGGATCAGGAGCAGCGCAGTACTCCAGGGAGCACTATCAGATGGTTACCAACCTGGATATCGGTGGAGGGAGCGCGAATTGCGCGGTTTTCAAGGGAGGAAACCTGATAGGCGGCGCGACGATGAACTTTGGTGGAAGAATCCTCACCATCGACCATACCAGCGGGCGCGTGTTGCACATTGCCCAGGCTGCCAGGTATATTTTGCAAGATTGCCAGTTGAACCTGCAAACAGGAGACACTCCTGCATTGGCTGACTTGCGGCGCTTTACAGACCGTATGGCGGAGGTTACGCTCGAACTGATCGAAGGCGGCACCTCTGTTTTAGCCCGGCAGTTATACCTCACCCCTCCTTCACAAGTTTCAGGCGCAGGATCGAGCCTGATGTTCAGCGGCGGGGTCGGGCATTACTATTACCATCCTGTGGAAATAAGAACCCTGACAGACGTGACCGTGCACGACGATGTGGGCCCCCTGCTGGCTGAAAGCTTGAGAAACAACGCTGCTCTTTCGGCATACCGGGTTATCACGCCGGCTGAAACGCTGCGCGCCACCGTGCTGGGGGCGAGCACGCAAACCGTCTCGCTTTCTGGTTCCACCATTTGGGCTGAGCGTGAAATCCTTCCGCTTCGGAATATCCCGGTGCTGCATCTGCCCGTAGAGCCTGAGACCCAGCCCTCCGCGCTGGCCGCAAGCTTGCAGGCCCTGGTGCGGCAGAACAGCCAGGACCCATTAGAAGACCAGTACGCTATTGCGCTGGACCTGAACTCCAGCCTGGATTTTGCTGCGCTGCAACACCTGGCAGCCGGAATTGCTGAGTTTGCTGGCAGCTTACCAGAGCAGATGCCGTTGCTCATCATTGTAGAACGGGATTATGCCCGGGTACTGGGGCAAACGGTGAAAAGCCTGGCGCCAGAGCGGCCGCTGCTGGTGATCGATCAGATCGGTTTGATGGAAGGCGATTATATCGATATCGGGACGCCATTGATGGATGGGCGAGTGGTACCTATCAGTGTGAAAACGCTCGTTTTTTACAATTAGACCAATCTGTTGATTCATTTTATAATCAAGGTACCAGTACCTCAATAAGCGGAGCGCGGATGCTGTTAAGAACAAAATTGCACGGAAAGACCTATGAATTCCCCGACGTGCGGCTCTTAATGGGCAAAGCCAACGAGGAGAAATCAGGCGATCGGCTGGCTGGCGTGGCGGCTGAGAGCGCGGCTGAACGTATCGCCGCCCGCCTGGTACTGGCTGAACTGCCATTATGGGTGTTACGTCAGAACCCGGCGGTTCCGTATGAACAGGACGAGGTTACCCGTGTGATCCAGGACGCGGTGGATGAGACGGTTTACGCGGAGATCAAAGACTGGACCATTGGCGAGTTCAGAGAGTGGTTGCTGGCGGATACGACCACGCATGAAATGATTCAGCGCGTCTCTGCAGGCCTGACCGCCGAAATGGTGGCAGCGGTCACCAAATTGATGTCTAACCTGGACCTGGTTCTGGCAGCCAGCAAGATACACGTCACTGCGCATTGCCACAATACGATGGGCGCGCCAGGGAGACTTTCCAGCCGGTTACAGCCTAACCATCCGACTGACTCGCCCGAGGGCATCCGCGCTGAAATCTATGAGGGGCTGGCGTATGGTTGCGGTGACTCTGTAATTGGCATCAACCCTTCGGATGATTCATATTCTTCGGTCTCGCGACTTTTAGAAATGACCTATGACCTGATCAAGGAGTGGGAAGTTCCCACCCAGAATTGTGTGCTAGCGCACGTCACCACGCAGATGAAATGCCTGCAATCTGGATCGCCGGTTGGGCTGGTGTTCCAATCCATCTCCGGGTCACAAAAAGGCTGCGAGTCATTTGGCATTAACGTGGGCATGCTCGATGAGGCTTATGAACTGGCGAAAAAGCACTGCTTCCCCTCAGGACCCAACTTTATGTACTTTGAGACCGGGCAGGGATCCGCACTATCCGCTGATGCGCACAACGGCTGGGACCAGTTGACGCTGGAAGCGCGCAATTACGGGTTAGCCAGGCGCTATCACCCTTTTCAGGTGAACACTGTGGTTGGTTTTATCGGTCCCGAGTATCTGTATGACGCCAACCAAATCCAGCGGGCCGGGCTGGAGGATCTCTTTATGGGTAAACTCTCGGGTATTCCCATGGGTGTGGATGCCTGTTACACCAACCACGCGCGCGCCGACCAAAACGCCAACGAAAACCTTGCGGTACTACTTACCGCGGCGGGCTGTAATTACTTCATGGCTGTGCCGATGGGAGATGACTCGATGCTCTCTTATCAATCCACCTCCTACCATGACACAGCCTCCCTTCGTCAGTTATTCCGGCTGCGCCCGGCCGCTGAATTTGAGCATTGGCTGGAATCGATTGGTTTGATGAAGGATGGGCGGCTAACTGAACTCGCCGGCGACCCCACCTTTTTCTTAAAGCGATGAGCGAATGATGATGGAAGAAGAGAAGATCAATCAGATTGTTGAACTTGTACTGCGCCAGTTGCAAGAAGAAGGGCTGGTGCCAGGCGGGTTAAAAAATCAACCCGGTCAACCCACTTTTCCACAAGAAACCATTACGACCGGTGCAGCGACAGTATTTCACCCAGGCGCTGCTTTATCAACCCACGCGGAAATAGAAATTGACCTGCCCGACCCCGCTGGTGATAACCTGCGCTGGCTGCCGCGAGTGAAAAATGCCAAAGACCCCGGAGCGTTAATCGAACTGATGGCATCAACCTCCGCCCGCATCGGCGTAGGAAGGGCAGGGCCGCGCAGCAACACAGCTTCCCTGCTGCTGTTCCAGGCAGACCATGCCATCACCCAGGACGCGCTGTATCGTGATGTTGACCAACGCTTGCTGGACGAGTTTAACCTGATGACCGTGCAGACCAGAATCACGGAGGGCAGAGAAGAATATCTGCTGCGGCCAGATCTTGGGCGGCAATTGAGTGACGCGGCTCGCCAGATGATCACGGAAAAATGCCAGAAGAACCCTGATCTCCAGCTTGTGGTTGGCGATGGCTTGAGCGCCCTGGCAATTGAGAGCAACCTGCGGCAGATTTTCCCAGTCATTGTTCAAGGAGCCCAGTCAGCCGGTTTACGCATGGGCACACCGTTTTATGTGAAATACTGCCGTGTGGGTGTGATGAACGATATCGGTGATATTCTTCAACCGAAGGTCCTTATCCTTCTTATTGGTGAACGCCCGGGACTGGGCAGGGCGGAAAGCATGAGCGCCTACATGGCCTATCAGCCCGGGGCGGGGCAGAACGATGCAAACCGCGATGTGGTCTGTAATATTTTCGAAAAAGGCGGCACCAACCCGCTGGAAGCCGGGGCGTTTATTGTGCAGTTCGCGCAAAAAATGATGCAATTTCAAGCTTCCGGTGTCAAACTGAAACTGGCGGCAGGGTAGGGAGCGTATGGCGGTCCTTGACAAAATACAGGCGAAAGCGTTATCCGTGCAGCTTATTCCGCGCGTGGAAGATAATTTTGCGCGGCGGCTTAACTTAACCCCTCTTCAGCTTTCTGTTGGGCTGATCACCTCGAATAACGATGATGCCACTTACGTTGCCGTTGATCATGCTACCAAAATGGCGGACGTGGAAGTGGTGTACGCGCACTCCTTCTACGCTGGATCCAAACACGCTTCAGGGTTGCTTTCAGGCGAGATCATTGCCATTCTGGCAGGGCCCAACCCGTACGAGGTGAATGAAGGGTTGAAAGCCGCGGTGGACTACCTTGAAACGGAAGCCTTCTGGTACTCTGCCAATGAAGACGCTTCTGTGGCTTTTTTCCCGCACGTCATCTCGCAGACCGGTTCGTATCTTTCTCGCACCAATAACTTAGCCGTCGGCACACCGATCGCTTACCTGGTCGCCCCGCCAATAGAGGGACTGGTGGCGCTAGACGCAGCCCTGAAAGCCGCGGCTGTTTCCATCGTTGCGCTTACGATGCCACCTTCTGAGACCAATTACATGGGTGCCATTCTCACCGGCGAGCAGCCAGCCTGCAAGGCGGCCGCGCAGATGTTCCAGGAAAAGGTGCTGGATGTGGTCAGAAACCCGTTCAGTGGCATTTAACAATAAAAAAACAGACGACAAGGTGACAGGATGGAACTGACCAAACCAATCACGTATTTTTTGACTACCGGAGAAGTGAATACCACGCGGACATTTGAACTTGCCCGCGCCCGCGCGCTTGAACTGGGGTTGAAAACAGTACTAGTGGCTTCGACTTCGGGAAAGACTGGCGCCCTTGCGGCGGAGTTTTTTAAAGGTTTTGAAGTGGTGGTCGTTTCGCACTCTGCAGGTTTTCGAGAAGACAACCTGCAGGAATTGACCAGTGACTCCCGTCAGAAGATCGAAGGTCTTGGCGGAAAGGTTCTCACCGCTACGCACGCCTTTGGCGGTATAAACCGGGCGGTCAGGCGTAAATTTAACACCTACCAGGTCGACGAGATCATTGCGGGTACGCTTAAAATATTGGGGCAGGGGTTGAAAGTGGCGATTGAGATCGCACTCATGGCTGCGGATGGCGGCGCGGTGCGTACGGATAAACCTGTACTGTGTATCGCTGGCAGCAACGCCGGCGCGGATACTGCGGTTGTGCTTATCCCTGCTTATTCACAGTCTTTTTTTGATATTCGCTTGCTGGAAGTGATCTGTTTGCCTTCGCCAGAGCATCGCGAATTTCAAAAATAAAACCATCAATGGTTGCACCCTCTATGATTTAAACCTGAACGTTCACGCACCAGGAGAGCCACGCAAGGACGCGAGGGGATGGATTGCGGCTTCAGCGGTTTTGTTTATTGCACTCAAGCGCGCGTTTCCTAACCGGCATCATCACCACTGGGGCAGGTGGTTCGCGAATCTGATTTAATCTCCCAACCGAAACCTCAAGCGCTTCTTTTCTTTAACATTCTTTCCAGGTATTTCTTGCCCTCGGCAGCCACTGATGGGATCAGGATGAGCGGAAGGATGATCTCCCATTGGGCCCAACCCAGCGGAACGGTATTGAAGAGAGTGTTCAGGAAGGGCACATAAATCACCAGGAAGACGAGCATCAGCGAGATGAACACACCAACATTCATCCATTTATTTTTGAATAATCCGATTTTGAGCACCGGGAAATATTCTGAGCGTGAAGTGTAAGCGCGCAGCAGTTCTGAGATAGAAAGAGTTGTAAAAGCCATTGTCTCAGCAAATTCAGGCAGTTCGGGGTGAGCGCGCAGACCGATAAAATAGGCCAGCAGAACTGCGGAGGTGATGGCGATCGTCTGCACGATGATCCCGCCGCGCATGTATTTATTGATGATGGATTCATTTGGCGGTCGGGGCTGTTGTTCCATGATGTCAGGGTCACCGGTTTCGTTGGCAAGCGCCAGCGCCGGGGCGCCATCGGTCACCAGATTCAGCCATAACAACTGGATGGCTGTGAGCGGTGATTTACCGGTGAACAGAGTGGAGAGGAAGATGATTAAGATTTCCGCGATATTGCACGAGATCAAGTAATATACGAACTTGCGGATATTGCTGTAAATGATGCGTCCTTGCTCAATCGCGGAAACAATGCTGGCGTAGTTATCATCCGTAAGCACCATATCGGCCGTTTCTTTGGCCACATCTGTACCGGTGATCCCCATTGCCACGCCAATATCTGCGCGTTTGATCGCCGGGGCATCGTTCACTCCATCGCCGGTCATGGCGACCACCTGGTTGTTGGCACGCAGCGCTTCGACAATCTTCATCTTATGCTCTGGCGAGACGCGGGCAAAGACGTCTGTGGTTTTTACGGCTTCGCGGATCTCTTCGGCGCTCAGCAGGTTCAATTCTGCGCCCGTGCGCACAGTATGCCCAGGTAAAAGCAGGTTGATGGATTTGGCGATGGCAGCGGCGGTGTTGGGGTAATCTCCTGTGATCATAATGGTGCGGATACCCGCTGTGCGCGCCTTTTCCAGCGCCGGGTTGACTTCTGGGCGTGCCGGGTCGATCATCCCCATCATGCCTACGAACACCAGGTCTCGTTCAAGGTCTTCGATATCCAGCTCAGTGTCATTGACTTTGGGCGCGTTAGGGACGAGCTTGTAAGCCAAACCCAGAACCCGCAACGCGTCCCTGGTCAGGCAGTCGTTCGCCTCTAATATTTGGCTGCGTACTTCTTCATTTAAAAGTATCTCTTTATCATCAATCTGCGTGTATTTACTGCATAGATTCAGCACAACGTCTGGCGCGCCTTTAACGATAATCGCGTACCAGTCCTTTTTTGATTCATCATGGATCGGCGAGGCGTCATTGAACTGCACCCCTCTGGTGGAATGAATGGTGACCATCCTTTTGCGCGTTGAGTCAAAAGGAACCTCGTTTTCGCGCGGATATTTTCCCTTAAGTTCGCCCAGGATAACCCCCGCTTTTGCCGCTGCTACAACGAGCGACCCTTCGGTCGGGTCTCCTATGAGATGGTAGCTTTCACCACCCGCATCGCTGACGGTCTCGAGGTATGCGTCGTTATTTAGCACGCCTACCCACAAGGTTGTGGCCAGCCCTGGGTAATCCTCGACTGTTATTTTTTCCCCTGCGTAAAGAAAATCCCCCGTCGGCGTGTAACCGGTGCCGGTAATTTCAAAATCCATCCCATCGACCCAGATGCGGGTAACTGTCATTTCATTTTGGGTGAGCGTGCCGGTCTTGTCAGAGCAAATCACCGTTGCGGAACCGAGGGTTTCAACGGAAGCAAGTTTGCGGATGAGCGCGTGCCGGCGCACCATTTCTCGCATACCCATGGCCAGGCTGATGGTCACCACGGCAGGCAGACCTTCAGGCACCGCGGCAATCGCCAGGCTGACAGCGATCATAAACCCGTCCACCAGTGTCTTGATCAGGCTGGATGAACCCTCCGGACCAAGCAGGTGGCGCACGACAATAACCACGAAAACGAGCGCGCAAATGCCCAGCGAGGCCCACCCCAGCACTTTGCCAAGCGAATCCAGGCGTTTCTGCAAGGGGGTTACTTCCTCTTCAACGCTTTGAAGCATGTCGGCGATCATCCCCAGCTGTGTTTTCATGCCTGTGCCGATGACGATGCCCATACCCCGCCCGTATGTGACCGTGGTGCCCATGAAGGCGGTGTTCTTGCGGTCCCCCAGGGGGATGTTATTTTCCAGGCGGAAAGACGCGTTCTTTTGCACCGGTACTGATTCACCGGTAAGTGCGGCCTCGTCAATGCGCATATTGATGGATTCCACCAGGCGCAAATCCGCGGGAATGAAATTACCTGACTCCAAGAAAACCACATCGCCCGGAACCAGTTCAGGGGCGGGAATATTGACGCGATGACCGTCACGCAACACAGAGGCCTCTGGCGCGGCCATCTTCTTCAACGCAGCCAGCGCCTCTTCGGCTCTGCTTTCCTGCACGACACTTAAAATAGTGTTGAGGATAACGATGGCCATGATAACTGCGGATTCAATATAGTCGCCCAGGAGCGCGGAAATGATGGCTGCGACCAGCAGCAGGATTACAACAAAATTATTCAACGCGTTGAGCACGCGCTGCAGGAAGGAAGTTCTTTTTTTTACAGTGAGTTCGTTTTTACCAAAATGAGCGAGTCTCCGCGCGGCTTCCTCTGAGGTCAAACCACAGGTTAACTTCGTTTGTAATTTTTGTTCGACTTCGGAGGAATCGAGCGCGTGAAAACCAATGGTTAAATCGAGAATTGCAGGAGACTCCATATCCAATACTCCAAATTTTCAATGGAACGGTGGTGAAATCCCATAAATTTCGATGAAAGGGGGTCAACTTTCTGGTAGACACCCTGCAGCATTGGGGGATCAGGTTTACCCATCAGCCTAACTCCGGGTGATTGGATTTAACGAACCAGGATCACAATGGCGCCGATGGAAAACAGCCAGGTCTTTATGTGAGGTAGTATATATCCGCGAAATTGTCGTGTCAAGTTGAACATATGGAGGGGTGTGAGGGGGTCAGCACATCGTATACAGGTCTTGGAGCGTATGAGAACAGGTTTCCAGAATGGGTTGGATAAAGCGTAACCGCTTGGAGGTCAAATACCATGAGGGCCATCCCTCTCGGAGTAACTACCCTCGCAGCATGGAGGGACTGTGTATCTGGCATTGTCGCGTCTTTCGATAAAGCGGCGTATCACAGCTGCCGGCAACCCCGCTGAACGGTCGATTTTTAGGCTTTGTGGACACGCAGAAGGTGCTCTGGGGGAAAGGCGCCGCTAACTGAGCGTATTTTTATGAGGGTTGACTGAACGGAGGAACGGACGTACCAGTTACCGGGTTGTGGAGAACCTTCGGCTCTCTATCCGCGAGCATCCTTGCGGTAATGTCAGCACGATGTTGGAACAGGTTTTATTTCGCGATTTTTCGCAATTTCTTGATGCCTTTCAGGAAATGTCCGTTCAGCACATCTACCAATCCCTCCACCTGCAAGATAGACATGCTGTCACTGCCCATCATGGTGAGAAAGCGCAGCGGCATATCATTGACGATCTTCTCCGCCATCATCTTCAAATAAGGGTCTTTCGCGCCTATCTTGGTCACCTGCTGGTTGATCAGATGCCTTATCAACCTGCCAAACCATTTATCCTGGATATCAGTGATGGTGGAGTTGACCGTGTGAGGAGCACCTTTCACCCGTTCGCGAGCGGGTATGCTCCTTCCGAGGATGGTGGAAAAATCGGCGTCACTTACCGTCCACCTCGCTGAGGGGTGGTAATATCCTGGCGCTTGAGCGCGGAGGTCTGGCAGGGCTGCCTTAACCCGCGTTGTGCAGGTGAGGACAGCCTTTAACTGAATGTCGCGGCTGGATGTGCCGATGCGGACCTCATACTCTCCCTCTTCAACGTGCCAGTCTGCCAGGTTGACATTGTAATAAGCGAAATCTCGTTGAAAGAGGGTGAACTCAACCTGCTGGCTTTCCCCGGGAGATAGGCGCGCCTTGATAAAACCTTTAAGTTCCTGCTCGGCACGGATGATGACGGATCCTTTTTTCGCGATGTACAGCTGAACCACCTCGCTGCCTGCGCGGGAACCAGTGTTGCTCACCCGGCAGGTAACCTTTAATGTATCTGAATCGCCCATCTTATTTGATGAAAGCTGCAAATCACTTAACGAGAAGGTGGTGTAGGATAGACCAAAACCAAAGGGAAAACGCACAGGCACATGGGCGCTGTCGTAATAACGGTAACCGACAAAAATACCCTCACGATATTCCACGGTAAGCGGGTAACCGGGGAAATAATTGAAAGAAGGGTTATCCTCCAGTTGGAACGGCCACGTTTCGGCGAGTTTTCCCGAAGGATTGACACGACCCAATAACAGGTCAGCCACCGCGCCGTTCACCGTTTCACCTCCCAGGTGCATCAGCAGGATGGATTTAACCCTGTCAGCCCAGGGCATCTCAACCACGCCACCGCAGTAGAGAACAACGACCACGTTGTGGTTCACCTCGCTCACAGCTTCGATCAGGCGTTCGTGGCTCTGCGGCAGGGCAAGTGTTTCACGGTCGAATGTCTCGGATTCAAAGCGGTCAGGCAGTCCGACGAACAGGAGAACCACATCCTTACCGGCAGCCACCTGGCAGGCTTCAGCGAGAAGCCCCTCATCGGGCGCATCAGCATCTTCAAAGTAACCCGCAGCGTACTCAAATCGCAGTCCGAGCGATTTCAATTCTTCAACAGCGTCATTTACCCGTATGGGGGTGATGCGCGAACTACCGCTTCCCTGGTAGCGGGGATTTTTGGCGAAAGCGCCTATCAGCGCGACGGAAGAGGAAGGGTTTAATGGCAGCAGATTGCCTTCATTCTTTAGCAGCACAGCTGATTCAGCTGCGGCGCGCCTGGCAAGCGCCCGGTGGGCGCTCACGTTATATTGAGCACGTTTCTGCCCTCGCGCGCGCAGCAGAAGCGCGGTGACATTTTCGGCTGTCTGATTCAGTAATGCAACAGGCAGATCGCCGGCTATGACCGCCTGGGCGACCCTTTCGTCGTGCGTACGATCGAGGTGTGGCATCTCCAGGTCGAGCCCTGCCGCCACCCCTTTTACCCTGTCGACCACCGCTCCCCAGTCTGAAATGACCAGCCCTTCATACCCCCATTCCTGGCGCAGAATCTGGGTGAGCAAGTATTCATTTTGGCTGACGAATTCGCCAAACAAGCGGTTGTAACTGCACATCACGGTCCAGGGTCTGGCCTGTTTGATTGCGAACTCGAACCCAGACAGGTAGATTTCTCGCAAGGTGCGTTGATCCATCACAGCGTCCACAGTTAAACGTCTTTTTTCCTGGTTGTTGGCCGCGAAATGCTTAAGAGAGGTTCCCACTCCTTTGCTTTGCACGCCTTCAATAAAGGCAGCGGCCAGGTGGCCTGAAAGATAAGGGTCCTCGCTGTAATATTCAAAATTACGGCCGCACAGGGGCGAACGCTTGATATTCATTCCCGGGCCCAGCAGTACAGAAACACCTTCCTGCAGGCATTCTTCAGCGATTGACTGGCCAACTTCTCGCAGCAACGCCGGGTCGAACGAACAAGCCATCGATACGGCGGTTGGGAAGCACACTGCCGGTACATTCTCGCTGATCCCCAGGTCTTCACTGCTCGAAAGCTGCTTACGCACCCCGTGCGGACCATCTGTAACCATGATGGAAGGCAACCCCAACCGGTCAATTAGTTTCAGGTACCAGTAATCTTTGCCTGAGCAAAGAGAGGATTTCTCCTCCAGGATCATTTGTGCCACAATCTCGCGGGCTTTGGCTCGTAAGTTCATGGTTTTCACTCCATGCCGACGTAATTAAATTCGCTCATTTGCAATTTCTCCGCTTCTGTTCATATACAACCAAACGCAAAGGTCTCGAACATCCTCTCTTATCCTTGAGCAAACAGCCCTGCTTGAAAAGAGAAAAGGGTGCACTTTTACTCGGCAGCGGGCTGCTTCTTACCCTGGTAGGCGGACCTTTTACTGCTTACTTGTTCAGCAACCTGGCTCGATCAAAGCTTTGTTGGAAAAAATTAAAGAGAATTTCCACGCCGTAAACCAGCCATCAGGTTGCTTGAAAAGTACCATCGGCGATACGAGAGCCGCAAGAAACCCAAACGCCATTCTCATTTTACACTCGTTTTTTTCTGACAGCCGGCGGCACCCTCCTGCCGCTACCTGTGCCCAGGTTCAGGTGCGTGTTCGACGGGCTGGTTCAATTTCTCACCGAGGTTTGTCACCTTCGGGGATTTTGAAAATCGCCCCGTTGGTATAATTAATTCACCTGCTGAGAGATTCATTCCCCCCAAGCGCGGTTACTGTCAGCCCATGACCACCAATAAGTACATCAAAGCGGTTTCCTATAACATCGTATATTTTCTGGTAAGCTCGTTGGCTTACCTGGTACTGACGCCCATCGCCATCCGTGTGATGGGCGGTGAGTTTTACGGTCTGTGGATGATCCTTTTTGCGGTCGGGCAGCTTTCGCTTATCGGCACGTTAGGAATCGAGACTATTGTCAACAAGTTCGCCGCAGAGGTGAAAGAAACCTATGGAGCGGATGCCAATCTTCTCTCTTCAGCTATATTGGTTACGCTGGCGATGGCTTTCATTGTGGCAGCGATCCTGTTTACTTTCCGTGGCTTCCTGGCGCAGCGCATTGGACCCTCACCCGCACACCTGACCCAGTTTAAAAACGCCTTGGCGGTATACTCTTTAATGATCATCCCGCAGTTCACGATTCGAGTTTTTCATGGATTTTTCCTGGCGCAAATTATGAACCGTTTTGTGCGCCTAATGGACCTGCTGAACTCGCTCTTGCCGTTATTAGGAGGGGTGATCCTCTCGCTTGTGGCGCAAAATTTGACCCTGCTGGCCTTGTGGAACTTATTTGTCAGCCTGATAGTGTTGGGTGTCTTTCTCTTTCGCACATACCGTTTGATCGGTTTACGCTGGCTGCCTACTCGCGTAACCACCAGGCGCCTGTTGGGATTTTCTCCTTTTATGTTCATTGAGTCTGCCGCGATCAATCTCTTCCAGCAGTTTGATCGTTTATTGGTGGCGTTAATGCTCGGTCCAGCGGCATCCGGAATTTACAGTGTCGCCACCGGTGTGGGGCTGCGCATGTCGATTATCGCTGGCAGTGTGACCGAAGTGCTCTTACCTTACGCCAGCCGCAAGCATTCACTTGGTGAGAAGCATAAGTTAGAAAATATTGTGCTTAAGGTTACGCGCTATATCAGCCTGATGGCTGCGCTGGTGGGTGGTTTGCTGATCATTTGGATGAAAGAATTGCTCACCGTGTGGATCTCCCCGCAGTACGCTGAAGCCAATGCATTGTTCTTCTGTGTGATCATACTGGCGTACAGCATACTCAGTCTCAGCCGCCCGGCGCACCAGACCCTGGTGGGGTTGGGCAAGGTCAGGTTCACCTCCCTGGTTTACCTGGGTTCTGCGGCACTCATGCTGGTAACTCTCTGCCTGCTTTCAATGACCAGGGGGTTGCTTGGCGCTGGGTACGCCAACCTGGTGATGACACTTTTGTTATGCATGAGCCTTTATTTATTCAAGTGGTTTGAGGATGATCAGGTTTGGCGGTATTTTGCCACTGACCTTATACTGGGTATGCTGCCGTTGGTGGTGGCGCTTATTCTTGTCGGTATGAGATGCGCTTTGCCGCTTAAATGGGTTTTCACCATTGGGCTGTTGGGGTTGGTTTTCTTTGTCCTTGCCAGGGACGATGAGCTGAAAGCCCGCCTGAAACGACTGGTCACAGGTTCAGCTTTGGCCAAGTCGTCGGAGCGTGGTTCTCAGGTGAAAGACAAATGAGCACCCCAGGCGGAGAACGCGAAATGGCGAAGATCTGTGAGCATTTCAAGGCGCAGGAGTTGGAAAAGTGAAGCTGGTTTTTTGGGGTAAATATATTGACACCTACCTGGCTGATACACTGCAGCGCTACGAAGAATCTACCAGGATGCCGGTGCAATATATCGTGGTGGAGGGCGAGTTCACCCGCCGAAAGGTGGCTGCTACCCAGGCTGTCAAAAATCGTGATCAGTTGACGGTTTTAGAAAAAAGAAAACGCCAACAACAGGCCGACCGTGTCCTTGCCGCAAACCAAGACGCGGTGCACCTTTTTCTCAGCTTTTGGGGAGACAAGCGGCTTTTTGGCGTGCTGCTGAAAGCGGTGCATCGCGGACGAAACGTGGCAGTGGTCTTCGAGCCTTACGCGAGCGTTCCCCTGGGTTATTGGAAGGATGAAGCGCGCATCCTTTCTCATTTTAAAATACTGAGCCGACACATCGCCTACCGGTTCTTATGGCCGTTGATAAAGCGCGCTGCTAGGGGTCCGCTGCCCTGTGTATTGGCGGTTTCTCCACTGGCGCAAGAGCAATTGCGCAAGGTGGGTTTCCCGGAGGAGGTGATTTTCCCATTCGGGTATTTTACCGAGCGTAAAAATGGCATACCCGTTCAACGGAAACAGGCGGAAGTTTTGCGCGCGCTGTTTAGCGGGACTTTGATCAGGCGCAAGGGGCTGGATATCGCCATCGCCGCGGTGCGGCGGGTTAATTCCCCCACGGTCAAGGTTCAGCTGGATATTTATGGCGCGGGAGAAGTAAAGAAATTTCTCGCCCACAGCGAACCGGGAATCTCCTATAAGGGCGTCTACCTTCAGGAACAGGCCCAGCGCGTCATCAGCGCTTACGACTTGATGCTCGTTCCAAGCCGGCACGAGGGCTGGGGGCTTGTGGTAAACGAAGCGTTGATGCAGTCAGTGCCGGTGTGCGCCAGCGACCGCGTGGGCGCGAAGTGCCTGCTGGAAACTTCAGGCGCTGGCTTAACCTTCAGAAGCGGTGACGCGGCTCACCTGGCTGCACTTCTCGCTCACCTGGCAGCGGACCGCCACGCGCTGCAGGTGATGGCGCAGAATTGCAACAGGATTGCCAACCTGATCACTCCTTCAGCCGGAGCGGAATACCTCAGGGAGGTCATCCAATTCTATTTTGCAGCTTCTGGCCGCAAGCCGAAGGCTTTTTGGCTGAACGCTTCACCAGAAAACCCTTCACCGGACATGTTCTCTCACCGTGGAAAAAGCGGGAGGTAAAGGACCAGGCGGCTTGACAAGGTCTCCTCATTTAACAATTTCATCTCTCAGCAACCAGGGGTTTCGCGGCGAAGTATAATTAACTTGCTTTTATCATCTCAATCTTGTTGAAAAGGAAAAAATGACGCGGATTGCGCACATCCTGGGGGGATGGTCTGTCAATATCGGCAACGCCTTTTATCAACTGGCAGGGTATCAGGTGCTGCGTGAATGCGCCCCCGGAGCCGAGATTACACTTATCCCTGAGCAGCCTGGTTACCCGTCTTACTGGAACTGGAAGGGCGGAAACCCTGGTAACGCCTTGGAGTATGTTGGGCGAGTTGCGCCAGATTACCTGGTGTTGATGGGACCAGTTTTTCGCCGCGAGATTTTCAACATCTGGGCAGATGCGCTGGAAAGACTCACGCGGGCTGGCACCCGGCTGGTGTTACTGGGGGTTGGCGCGATGACCTACGACGCTCCGCATATACACCTGTACCGCGAGTTCCTGTCGAGGTTTCGCCCTGTATTGATGGTGACCCGTGACCGCGAAACTTACCATTTGCTTGGAGACCTGGCAGAACACGCTTATGACGGCATCGATTTTGCTTTTTTTCTCGCCGATTATTATCCGACCTGCAGGATCGAGGGTTTTTCCAATACCCTCGCCCTCAATTTCGATAAGATCCCCGAACCGAAAATTGCGACAGAAGGCAGCACTTCTTCCCCCGGTGCTTCTTTTCATTTCGCCGGTATGCACTGGCAGGTGAAGTTTCCACGCTTCAGAACCTGGCTGGCGCGCAGTTCTCGTTACGGAATGTTCTTGGAAGGCTGCCTGTTCGGCGGGCGCAATGAGTTAAAGGTGGGTGGTTTTGATGTGATCCGCTTGGACCATCGCCCTCACCCCTTGCTGCGCGCTAAAACCTTCCGTTCGCCGCGCACACTGGTGAACGACACGCCCTACCCGTACCTGGACGTTTACGGAAATGCCGCGCTCACCCTTACAGACCGTGTGCACGCTGCTGTTGCCGCGCTGCAATATGGTAAACCGGCGATGTTGTTTTCTTCTTCGCCGCGGGTGCGCCTGCTGGACCGGCTGGACTTGGCAGGCATCGGTGAGCAGCCTGTATGGCTGGATATGGAAAGGCTCAGAGAAGAAAAGACAAACATCAGGGATTTTCTTAAGGCGAATCTCAAAACCTGACCTGCTATGAAGGTAATTGAGAACAGCCCAAGCGGGTGATGATGCGGCAGAACCACGGATTTGAATAAGGAAGGCGAGCAATATGCCTGCAACGCGGCAGGAGTTATGGATAAGGCGATAAGCAGGTTTTCATAAGAAATATAACCCTGCTCTGAGGATGAATACGAACGAAATACGGACAGGTGAGTACCGGAAGGTGAATTCCAGAATAAGCAAGTTGATCGCTTTGCTGCGCAATCCTTTTTACCGGAGGACACTGTTCAGGTATCGTGTGGCGGCGGCGGTGGAGCACGACGCGCTGCTGAAAAGGCTGGGCAAAGATTTGCGCACGGTGGTGGATATTGGCGCCAATCGCGGTCAGTTTGCGCTTGTCGCCCGTTTTCACTCGCCAGAAGCCAGAATTATCGCCTTTGAACCGCTGGAAGAGCCGGCGGAGGTCTTTCAAGAGATGTTTCGGCTGGATGCTCTGATGGAGCTTCATCGTTGCGCGGTTGGAGCCCACGCCAGTGAAGCGGTGATGCATCTTTCGAAAGCCGATGATTCTTCTTCACTGCTGCCGATCACAGCCCTGCAGACCAGGGTTTTCCCGGGAACGCAGGAACGCGGTACCCGGCGGGTGACGGTTAGACCCTTGACGGACGTGCTCTTGCCACGGCAGATTACACCTCCATCGCTATTAAAAATTGATGTGCAGGGCTATGAACTTCAGGTCTTAGAGGGCGGCGTTGCCCTGCTTGATTGCTTTGATTACCTCCTGGTCGAATGTTCTTATGCAGTGTTTTACAAAGACCAGGCACTGGCAGGCGAGGTGCTCAGCTACCTGGAAAAAGTTGGTTTTGTTCTTATACAGCGCTGCAACCTTATTTATGATCAACATGGAGTGCCACTTCAGGCGGATTTTTTCTTTCAACGCAAGTAAGATACAATCATTCAAGGAACAGTGTCAGGACGATATTGACCAACAGTTTGGGGAGCGAAACATTGCGCATTTTGCTGCATGATTATGGCGGTTACAGTTTTACAAACCAGTTAGGAAGGACTTTGGCGGGTAGAGGGCACCGGGTACTGTATTCGTATAGCCTTACAACCCAACTGATGCAACGTTTTGCACCGCGACCCGCGCATGAAAACCTGGTAATGGCGGGAGTACAGCTACCCCGAACGTTCAATCGCTACAGTTACCTGCGGCGTTGGCGGGATGAACGGCTGCACGGGCGCCTGGTCGGAGAGCAGGTGAGGAATTTCCAACCGGAGGTTGTGCTCACGGCCAACACCCCGCTTGACGCGCAGGTGCTGATTCAGCGCGCCAGCAGGGAAGTGAAAGCGGCGTTTCTTTTTTGGATGCAGGATTTGATCGGGCTGGCCGCTCAAAAAAACCTCTCCTCCCGCTTTCCATTGATCGGCCCTCTGCTCGGAGCGCATTACCAGCAGCTTGAAAAAAAGTTGGTCATTGCCAGTGACGCGGTGATTCTCATTTCTGACAGCTTTTTCAGTTACGTGCGCGGTTGGGGCATCACGGCTGAGCGTATGCATCTACTCCCCAATTGGGCGCCGCTGGAAGAGATCCCCCTGCTGCCCAAAGAGAATCCCTGGGCAGAAGCGCAAGGGCTCGCCGACAAATTCGTCTTTCTCTACAGCGGTGTACTGGGGCTGAAACATGATGCCAGCCTGTTTCTCGCCCTGGCGGAATCTTTCCGCTCCGATCCTGAGGTGCGGGTGGTCATCGTGGCTGAAGGACCTTTTGCCGAAAAATTACAGGCGCAGGCCTGTGTCAGTGCCCTTGAGAACCTGGTCGTGCTTCCCTATCAACCACCTGCGGAATATCCCCAGGTGCTGGCAAGCGCCGATGTGCTCATGACCATTCTCAATACTGATGCCGGCGCCTACTCTGTGCCTTCTAAAGTCAACTCGTACCTTTGCGCCGGTCGACCGCAACTCTTGTCGCTGCCCTGCGATAATGACGCAGCCCAACTGGTTTCTTCACGGAAAATCGGATTGGTCTCTGAGCCGGGAGATGTTGAGAGCTGGTTGATGAACGCGCGCGCGCTGTATCAGAACCGGTACAATCACAACCAGATGGCGATGTACGCGCGCGCCTACGCTGAAGAGAATTTTGATATTGAGCGCATTACCGATAAATGCGAAACCATGATGAAGTTAGCCTTGAGAGGTGGTTGATGGCAGGTTCAAATGGAGGGCAGGCATTGGCGGCATCCGCGCAGACCCGCTTTTTTGACCGCCATAAACGCGCGTTCATGTTCGCTATCATGCTGCTGGTTGACGCGGTAGCGTTGCTGCTCGCTGCGTGGCTGGCAGTGCTGATCCGTTCTCTCTTCTCGCCAGCGCTCACTGACCCTGCGCTTTATTACGCGCTTTTCCCTTACCTGCTCGTCTTCTTGCTGGCGAATTTTTTCACCCGCCTTTACCCTGGCAACGGTATCACTCCTGATGAGGAATTGCGCGGCTCCACTTACGCGATCAGCGCTTTCATGATCCTGCTGGCAATATTTCTTTTTCTCACGCAGCGCGGGTTGGAATTCTCCCGCTTTGTGTTTCTTCTTTTCTGGTTGCTGGCAGTCATTTTTGTCCCGTTGCTGAGATTGCTGGCGAAATACTTTGGCCACCGCCTGGGTTGGTGGGGAGAGCCCATCGCCATCCTCGGCTTTGGCGAGAAGGGACGCACAGCCTATCACTTTTTCAAACGCAATTCCCTGTTCGGGCTGAACCCTCTCTTGATCGTCCATTCATCAGGAAATGAACTGCGGGAGGAATCGGATGTGAGAGGGGTTGCAACACTGGATGAGGATATGTTGGCTGCCAACCCTGAACTGGTGCGCAGATTGGGCATCCGTATGGCGGTCATTGTTCCTGATGAAGTTTCAGCGAACCTTAACTCCCTGTTGTTGGACGAACAACCGTTCGGGCTGAAACGCCTGGTACTGATCTCTCCCTTTACCTGGCTGGGGGGCCCGGTAGTGACGGCTCACCACCTGGACGGCCTGCTTGGACTGGAGGTGGAAGCCAACTTACTTAAACCGCTTCAGCGGGCCATCAAACGCTGTATGGACCTGGCGCTGGGCGTGATTGGTTTTATTTGTTCTTTGCCGCTTTTTGCGGTAATCGCGCTGCTCATCAAACTGGATTCTCCCGGCCCGGTGCTGTACCGCCATGAGCGCGTTGGCAAAGGCGGCAAGCCCATACGCATCTGGAAATTCCGCACAATGGTGCAGGGCGCTGACGCCCTGTTGGCCGAGCTTGTCGCCCAAAACGCTGACCTGCGCGCGGAATGGGAAGCCAATCACAAATTAAAGCAAGACCCGCGCGTTACGCGCATTGGGCGCTGGTTGCGCCGAACGAGTCTGGATGAACTACCTCAGGTGATCAATATCCTCAAAGGCGAGATGAGCTTGATTGGTCCGCGGCCGATCGTGCGGGAAGAGGTGAAGTTCTACCAGGAGGGTTTCGCGCTCTACCAGAAGGTGCGCCCCGGTTTATCGGGGTTGTGGCAGGTCTCAGGCCGCTCAGACACGAGTTATGCTTACCGCGTTTCATTGGACGAATATTATATTCGCCACTGGACCATCTGGCTGGACATTTTCATCTTGTTGAAAACGCTGTGGGTGGTGGCAAGCAGAACGGGCGGATATTGAAATACACGCTGAAACAGCAAAACGCGGCCTATGGCCGCGTTTTTTTGACTATACTTCGGGTGAGTTTCTACAACTGTCTCATTTTCCTATCTTGCGGCGTGAGCGGATGCCCTGAAGCGCGCAGGTAGAACGGCTTTGTTTGCCTTCGAGCCGCTCCAGGTAGAGCCAGTAGGCGCCAAGCCCCAGCAGTGCGCCGAGAGTATCCAGGGCTAAATCGACCAACTGGAACGCCCGCCCAGGAATGAAGTATTGGTGCAATTCATCTGTGAAGGCGTAAAACAGAACGAGGAAAATGGCTTTGATAAATGGCCCGCGAGTGGGTCTCTCGCGCTGCCAGAGCGCCCGCGCGAAAAGGAAAGACAGTATCGCGTATTCGAGTATGTGCGAGATACCGCCAAGGTAAAAAATGAGCGAACGCCCGAAAAGTTTGCTCCACCACAGCCAGCTGTACAGCCGGTTGGGGATGTGGCTGTAAGGGTTTGAATCGGCAGAGAGAATAAAAATCACCGCCGCCCAGAAGAGCACAGGCAGCCAGCGGCAGAGGAAAGGCTTGAGCGTTTTACGCGCGCGGTTGTCTATTGAGCCTCCATTGCCTTCTGCAGGCTGTTCCAAACCAGTACATCCGGGCGCAGGTAAGACGAATAATACTGGTGGTTCCGCTGCATCATTGCTAATCGCAGGTCAAAATCGTCCACCAGCCTGCGTACCTGGGCGACGCACTCTTCGGGCGTAGCGAAAGAAAGGTAATTCAAGTCACTGGAAAAATCACCGGGCACCTGGTAACGCAGGCGTTCCGATACAATCGCTTTCGAAGCGGCCACATATTCGCCCAGCTTCCCGCCATTTGAACCAAACAACCCCATGGTTGCAATGCCGATATCGCAATCGTGCATGCGGGCGAGATATGCCTTCTTGTGGAAGACGCGCCTGTCAGGGATCACGTAGTTACCGTGCACTGCCAGCGCGTAATCGCTTGGGTAGATGCCGCCGAAAAATTGCTGAGGGAATTCCCGCCGAAGCATGGCAATGCACTCACAGCGCATTTTATTGATGTCCAACCGCTCTTCGAGGATCTGGCGATCGGTGATATTTTTTGTGTTCCATACCTGGGTTAAAAAGATGATCTTCGGCTCGCGACTGGGGTTGGGGCTGCCTTCAAAACGTCTGTACCAGTTGACCGATGAGCCTCCTTTGAGCGCGAATAACCAGGAGACCAAACGGCTGTGCAGCGCAAGCACCTTGACCAGGTCAGCAATATTCCCCCGCAAGGCGGACCGCCCGTTCTTTAACAGGCGCCTGCCCAGCCCCATACGGGGGGCGTACGACATGTAGTAAAGCCCCAATGGCTGGATTTTCGCGGAGAGGCGCCCGTGCGTCTCCCTGGCGTAGCTGCGTTTGAAATAAACCTCACTCCATTGCAGGATCTCAGGGATGACGCGGTCGCTGTCATCCATATCGTAAGCGATCTTGCGCTGACCGTTTAAGGTGAGCGTCAGTAGCTGTGCCCCAAAACCGAGGATTTGGTACGCGGGAGACCTTTCATAAGTGCACCGTACCAGCCCCTTTTTGGCGAGCAACCCAATACCGGCGTACAACTGGGTTAAATGATGCGTATCCTCGTAATGATGAAAAGTGAGCGAATGCATGGGTATGAGAAGGTAATCTTAAGGATTGACTGCGATCGAAATCAACCCAATACGATCGGCTTTTTGGCAGCGCGCTTACTCAATTGTAAAAGAAGGCACCGCTCCGCGCTTATCCCCCCAGCGCTTCCAAAAGGCTATCAAGCCTACCGCGAATCCCAAACCATAACTGATATGCATGGTGATGAAGGCGATTGGCAGAATTAAGAAATTTCCCCACCCTTTTTTTTTGGATATTTGAAAGGAGCTCAGGATGGCGGCGAAGAGGTACGCCCCGAGTATGCTCGCTAACAAGATCCACCCAACGTTTCGGAACAAGGCAAGCGCGAGCGAACCGACGATGCTCAGGATAAAGATCAACGGGATAAACTGCCGGGCGCTCATCTGTTGAGGGTGTTTTTGCAATACTCTCACCTTATAGAACCCGTATTGATAGTATTGTTTCCATAAACCCCTCATTGATCCCCGGCTGTAGTATACAGACCTCACATCATCCGCCAGTAACAGCTTTCCACCCAACTCGCGTATGCGATAGTTGTACTCATCATCCTGGTTGCGCACCAGTTCTTCATCGTACAACCCGGCTTTTTGGATGACCTCTCTCTTATAAGCGGGGAAGGGGATCGTGTCGACATATTTCGTTTGTCCCTGGGTAGTACGGAAGGCGGAATTGCCCACCCCAAAGCGGGCGCTCATGGCGAGCGCGATGGTTTCAGCCAGCGGAGTTAGCCCGATGGTTTTCATTGGGCCGCCCACGCCGTCCACTGTATCGTTCGCGAGGTGTCTCAGGCAATTCTCTACGTAATCAGGCGCGATGACGCAATGTCCATCCACGCGGATGATGATGTCTCCCGCGGCCTGCCTTAAGGCGGTGTTCATGCCGGTCAGGACGATCCTGCCGGGGTTATCCAGTAGTTTGATGTTTGCGTGCTTGTGCTGGTATTCACGGACGATCTCACGCGTGCCATCTGTGGACATGCCGTCGGCGATAAGGATTTCCATCTGACCGGCCGGGTAATTTTGCGCCAAAACAGCGTCTAACGCCGCGCGAATGGTAGGCCCTTCATCGCGGATGGGAAGAATGAGGGTGACCTTTTTGTTTTCCGCAGCGCTCATCTTTCACCGGTAAGTTTGCGCATTGATCATGGAAACGAACGGTTTGAATTTCCCATTGGCGTTCTTTTCAATTTCCGTTACTTCTGTGAGGGTGATATTCACCGAGCCAAGGTACTGCTGCAAACGCGCGGTGATGGCGCCCAGCATCGCGCTGCGGGTATAGGTCTCATCTGGAACTACTTTCACTTCAAATGAATCCAGGGTGTGTTGGATCAACTGCCCTTCAATCACCGGCAGACCGTTATACAGGGAATCGAGGATGTAAAGTTCACGACCGTCTTTGGTCAGCACCAGGTCGTTGCTTCTCCCGGCGATACTTGCCAGCGAAGGCAGTTTGCGTTCGCAGGCGCATTGGTGCTGCCAGTTGGGTAAGTAGCCAAGGTCGTGATTGGCGTAACGTACCAGCGGCATGTCGTCATTCATTAACCCGGTCAGCACGTATTCGCCCGCTGTGCCAGGCTCCGTGCTGAATTCACGTTTTTGAGGATCATACACTTCAATAATGCCGCTTTCCGGCCAGTAATGTTGCGTCAACGCTAAACACTCGCTGGCTGCCGCGCAGGCTTCCGCCATGCCGTAAGTGTCAATGACCGGGCAGTTGAACGCCCTGGTCATTAATTCGCGATACTTTGGCAGGGTGTTTTCTGAGTTGCAAACGATCACCTTGATCTGCGGAGGGCGAAGCCTTTGCTCAAGGATGAACTTGGACAATATCGCGCAGGAGGACGGGTACACCATCAGGTGAACCGGGCGGTATTTCCACAGGGCGCGCACGTAGTCTTTCGCGGTTTCAGTGTTGATGTGGAAAACCGAGAAATAGACCTGGTTTAACCCGCCATTCCACACCCAGTAAGGCGGGCGGCGCTGGTTAAGCGGAATGACCTTTTGCCCTCCCAGCATCCCCCAGCGGTCACGGTGATGAACGCCAAACCAGCGCCTTGTGCGCGCTTCGTGCAGCGCGTAGATGTTCCTTATCACCTCGCGGCTTTCGAAGATCAGCGTTGGTTTGCCAGTGGTGCCACCGGTATGGTCGGTATACAGGTGTTTCGATTTTGAATTCTCTGAAAGGAAGGCGCGCGGGTTGTCTCGCACTTCTTTCTTGTCCAGTATGGGCCAGTTTTGCAGCAGCTCCCAACTCGCCTTATCGCCATTTCTTCTTCTGCGCTGCCACTGCTCGCGATAAAAGGGCACAGTGGTGGCGGCCACCTGTAACAGGCGCGCCAGTTGAACTTGCTGCCATTCCTCCCACTGGTTTCGCTCCCAGGATTCTCTTTGCAGCGCTTCTTCCACTAACGTTTCTGTTTGATGATCAAACCTGAGATGGCGTAAATAGTATCCCCAAACACTCGCCGCGAGGTTCTTCAGGGGAGACGGCAACACCTGGTAAACGCGTTGTTTGATCACGATTTTAACAATTTATTGAACAGCGCTTCCCACCGCGTGAGGATGGCGGACCAGTCGTAAGTTTCGGCTTTCTTTCTCGCGTTTGCACTCAAGCGAGACGCCAGTTCTGGATCGGTGAGGATACGTTTCACTGCCGCTGCCATTGCTTGGGGGTCGTTAGGCGGAACGAGAAGGGCATCGACCCCATCTTCCCAGATATAGGGTAATTCTCCCACATTGGTGGTGACGATGCAAAGCCCACAGGCCGCGGCTTCTACAACCGCGATCCCAAAGCTTTCACAATTGGTGGTGTTGAGGTAGATATCAGGTTTTTTAAACCATTCCTGCAGTTGCGAACGGCTGATGAACCCGGTGATGGTGATGTTGGATGACAACCCCTCCTGGGCGATGACCTCCAGCGTCTGCTGTTTGGCGCCGTTGTAAAGGTCTGCCCCGCTCATGACCAGCTGAATTTCGGGGAATTCTCGTTTGAGAAGGCTGATGACCTGGGCCGCCAGTACCGGGTTGGCGGGAAAATCGAATTTTCGCAACCAGCCGATTTTTGGCTGGCAGAGCGTCCTTCTGCGGTAGGGGTAAAACCCGGTGTCGATCGCGTTTGGCAGGTGCAGAATATCCGAACGCCAGCAGGAAAAATAATGGGCGAACTGGCTTGAAGGGGTTGTGACAATGTTGGCTTTCTCAATCATGCGCCTTACCCGCCGCGGGTGGCGCCTGGAGAAATCGATGAACCTGCCCCCGTGAATGGTGATGCAGTAAGGTTTTTTGAGCAAGCGTAATAGACCGCAGGCGATTTCCGCCCAGATGAAAGCGCTTCCATTATAGACTTCAACATACGCAGTTTGATACGCCCGCCTTTGGCTGATGATGGTCCACACCATATCCCAAAGCCGCTTCAGGCGCCTGGGCGAGCCTGAAGCGGTGACCACCCCATACCCGAGTTCTTTAAATTTCGCGCTCAGGTCTTCGCACACGCACCTGCCTAAACCATGAGGGGAGAGGAAATACCCGATAAACAGGATGCCTTTTTTTTGCTCCTGCCGGGTGGATTGTGTTCCTGGTGGTGAAGCGCGCATGTCAACCTTTCACGCCGGGGTCTTCGCTCAACTTGCGGATCACCCGCGCCGGCACACCGCCGGCGAGGTGCCCATCAGGGATGCGCCCGCTGGCAACCGCCGCGTTGCTGGCGATCAAACAACCTTTTCCAATTTGCGCGCCGCCCGCGATGGTTGTATGCGCGCCTATCCACGAGCCGGCGCCAATCTTCACCGGGGAACACTTGATTTCCCCAAAGCGAAAAGAGCCATCTTTCAGGGTATGATTCGCCGCCGCCACCACCACGTATGGACCGATCATGACCTCGTCTTCGATGACGATCTCTCCATCGCCTAAAAACACACCGCCGTAAGCGATATAAACATTTTTCCCCAGGCGGATTGAACGCGCGTCGTAAAAGGTGATGTTTCTTCCCAGGCGCAGGTTGCTCCCGCAGGCAGCAAAGAAAGGCCGGCATAAAGCCCCTCTGAGCGCAAAAAATATGGTGTTATTGGGGAGCCAGCTGGTTAACAGCATGACGACATGCAAAGGCCAATCGTAGCGTAGGTAATGAAATAATCTGTTCACGGGTTGCGCAACCAATCCTGTATATCCTGGACCATTTTACTCACCTGCGTTTCCAGCGTGTTTTCTTTTGCTAATTCCATGCCTTTTTTGATCAACGCCTGGCGCTGGCGAGGGGAAGAGATCAAGCCCATGATGGCTCGCGCCAGTTCAGCCGCATCGCCGGGTTCCACCAGCAGCGCCGCGTCCTGGGCCAGCTCGGGGATGGAGCCCACCCGCGTGGCGATAACCGGCAGCGAGTGCGCCATCGCTTCCCAGACCGTTCGAGGAAAGCCCTCAAAGGCGGATTGAGACGCCAGAACAAATAGATCAGCCTGCTGGTAAAACGAGAATAGATCCGCGCCCACCGCGCGGTAGCCGTGGTATTGTACCCTTTCGCTGAGCCCCCGCCGCGCCGCCAGCTCGCTGATGGCTTGCAGTATATTTTCCTTTTCTTCAACAATTCCCACCAGGTCTAAAACCACGTCAGCCCCCGCGCTGACGACGCGGGCGAGCGCTTCGATCACATCCAGCACGCCTTTTTCGCGCGTGATGCGACCGCTGAACAGCAGGCGGAGGGGTTGTTCCTGGCAGGTGTCTTCGCGCCGGTAAAAATCAGCGTTGGTCAGGGTGGTGGTGCGGGTTTCGATCAGCCACGGCACTTTGCCGCTTAACTGCTGGTAAAGCGCGCGGTTGTTGACGATGTTCAGGCTGCGCCTGGAAACGCGCATCTGCTGCTGGTAGTTCAGCATCGCCCAGGCTCTGATCAAATTCCCACGCCACCACGGTTGGTTCAGGTTTTTCAAGCCGGTGAGGTAATCGTTCACCAGCAGCAGCGCCACCGGCGCCCTGGCGCCGCGGGCGACCACGGGCAGCAGCGCGGAGGGACCGCGGATCAGCATCACATCCAGGTTCGGGGTGTGCTTCGCCACCTGGCGCCGGGTGTGACCGCTGTGGAGCAGCCTGCGGGGCACAGAGCCGTGCGGCCCGATATCGACCAGCGTGACGTTGCCTGAACCAAGGCGGTAATCCATCATTTCTGTTTCATTTACCCAGGGCGAGTGCAGGAAACAGGTGACGCTTTCACAACGCGCGGCCAGGCTGTCGATGAACCTGCCCTGAAACCCCGGCGTGTAGATGCCATCTGGTTTTTGCAGCGCTGGCACATGGTAGTAAAAACCCAGTTTCATTTGGCTGCCTCGGGGAGCCTGTACAGGGTCATCGCGGCCACCAGCCCATACACAAACCAGGTGGCGGTGTTCGCCAGGGAGGCCATGGACCATAAATGCGCGCTCATTTGCACGAACCCAACCAGCACAGCCAGCGCCCAGTACTGCTTGCCGCGCAGCAGGCGCAGCGCGCGCTTAAAGCCCGAAAACGCCAGGCTGACGAGCAGCGCCGCGTAGGGCAGCGCGCCCACCACGCCGGTTTCAGCCAGGTGACCGAGGTAGGCATTGTGAGAAGACTTGCGGTTGTAGTAAGCCTGCCCCCTGCCGCGCAGCAAAGCCGGTATGTCCAGCTCCACCGCTTCTTTTCTGAAGCGCCCGGTGCCCACGCCCACCACCGGCGAGGATTTGAACAGGCGCAGGGCTTTTTGGTTCATCAACTTGCGAATCTCGAAGGATTTGTCTTCTTCAAGGCGGTCAAATGTGCTCGCCCGGGTGTAGACCGCCGTGGAATAGCGCGGGAAGCTGACCAGGAAGAAGTATAAACCCGCGCCAGCCAGGGCGATCAACAAAAGGGTGGTGATGAACTTCCCCGGCCTGGCCATCACCAGCAGCAGCGCGGTCAAAATTAACCCGATACCGGTTGCCAGCCAGTTGCTTCTGGAGCCGTTAAGCGCCACCACCACAAAGAAAAGCGCCATGCACAGCGTCAACCAGGGTTTATGCTTGTTTTTCGCTGAGAGCCACAGGTAGAGCAGAAACGGCGAGAACGAGGAGAATTGCATGCCGTAGGTGTTCTGCGGCAGGATTTGAGGGTTGCCCCCGGCGCCGTAACGCCCCCAGATGAGCGCTTCAGCCAGCCGCACAAGCGCGAGGGCGAAAACGCACCAGCCGATCCAGCGGCTGATGCGCGGCAGCATCCCCGGCTGGCTGGCGAGGTAGCTGGTTATCACAAATACCAGCATCCAGTAGGCGTACTGCAGCAGGATGACGAAGCCGCCGCTTTCGATCTCCACGCCCAGGCTCAACAACCCGTTCGCGGCTACAGAGACAAAAGCAGCCGACCAGAACCACACGCCCAGCAGGATCCACTTTTGGTGCCGGCGGAACCAGCGCCTGGGCGGTTTGAAAAGGGCGTAAACAGCGATGAAGAAGAAGACCGGGGCGGAGAGAGACAGGCCCAAAAACGGGATATCCACCAGCGGCAGCACCAGGTAAGCGATGAACACAAACCAAAGCACGATGACCGCCCTGGGGATCGCCCCGGCGAGCCTTCGCGCGCCATTATTGACCGGGAGCTGAAGGGGCCTGGCGCTGCTGGTGAGTAAGCTGGGTGGCTGCATACGCTTTATTTTTGACGGAGCGCGCTTTGATACACTTCTTTCAGACCGTCTATCATGGTTTGCGTGCCAAAGCATCTTTGGGCGTGCGCCCGCGCGGCTGTTCCAATTATAGCCCGGGTGTTGGAATCGCGCAGCAGGCGCAGCGCGATCTCGGCTGCGCGGGCGGGCTGACCAGGTTCAACGAGGTAGCCGTTAACGCCGTCGTCGATCAGTTCCTGTACCCCGCCAGAGCGAAAGGCGATCACGGGCACGCCGCCCGCCATGGCTTCCATCACCACCCGACCTGAACCTTCGGTGAGCGCCGGGTGGATCAAGACGTCAAGGGAGCGCATCATCGCCGGGATGTCCTTTTCGAACCCAGCCCAGGTGAGGTTTTCAGCCAGCCCGAGCGCGTCGGCTTTTTGCCGCAGCGCCCGGGTGTACTCCGTTTGCCCCAGGTCGGCGCTGCCGCCAAAGACGATGAACCTGGTGCGCGGCGCGGCGGCTTTGACCAGCGCCGCGATATCCAGGAAAACATCATGGCGTTTCATTTTCGTGGTGAGGTTGCCAACCATGCCTACCCGTTTTTCGCCCGGCGGAAGGTCGGCAAGGCTGCTCAGCTCGCGGGGCGTTCCCGCACCGGGGGCGAAATCCGCCAGCTCCAGGCCGTTTGGGATGACGCGCACCGGGAGGCGCATTTCTCTGAAAACTTCAGCGGTGTAATCAGAATTGCAGATTATGGTGTCGCTCCAACGGCACATCAGGCGCAGGGCGAGGTCGCCCAGGAGCAAAGGGTACTGGTTGTGCTCGCCGATTGATTCTCTCACATGCCAGATGTGGGGGGTGGAGGTGAGCCGCGCCGCCAGCGCGCCTGAGGGGCTCATGCTGTTGTTGGTGTGAACCAGGTCGATCCGCTCCTGGCGGATGACCCGCGCGATTTTGAAGGCGGCCAGCGCGCACCGCAGAAGCCGCCAGGCGTCCGCCAGCGGCGCCCTGGCGCGTTCAGCCAGCGTGCGGCGGCGGTATTGCTGCCAGGTGGGCAGCGGCAGCAGGTGCACCGCTGAGGCGTAGCGGCGCGCGCGCTCGTTGAAACCGGGGTCCGAGCCGCGTTCAAGCACGACCTGGCGCGCAAATTCATCGGGCAATGACCGGAGGATCTGGTAAAGACTTTCCTTTGACCCTCCCACAGCCTGCCCCGCCTGCACGTAGAGGATGTTCATCGTTTAGCTGCCAGGAGCGCCCGCGTTTTCAGGTAAGGGTACCTCAACAGGTAGCGCCAGTGCCGGCTGAGGAGCGCGGCGCAGGCGCGCCAGGTGGAGCGCGGGTCTTTTTGCCTGGCTGCCTGCCGCATAAGCGCTACCTGGTGCCGCACCTGGTATTTTTCAATGGCTTTGAGCACTTCAGCGCGTGGAATGGGTTGATAAAGCGGGTTATCCAGCGCGTCGGTGAGCACGCCCAGCCATTCCGCCACGAACCCGGGTGTATACAGCGAGGTCTTGCTGCCCCAATAGAACCTGAAGTTGGCGCTGACGACCCCCGGCAGATAGGCGACCTGGTGATGCACGCCCACCCTCAACCACAAGGCGCGGTCCATGCAGTAGTGCAGCGATTCATTCACGCCGCCCACTTCATTGAGCAGCTGCCGGCGAATAAAGACGGTCGCCTGCCGCACGTAGTTCTCGTTTAACAGCTCGACCAGGTCAAATGGTTTGCCGCGGGCGAGCCGCAGGGGCTTTCCATTTTCACCGACGATCCACATATCGCTGCAAACCATGCCCGCTTCGGGATGTTGAAGGAGGTAATCGACCGCGGTCGATACCGCGCCGGGGGCGTAGGTGTCATCGGCGTTCAGCCAGCCGATGAGCTCGCCTCGCGCCATGGCGAATCCCTTGTTCAGCGCGTGCGATTGCCCCCTATCGGGCGCTGAGACCCAGCGCAAATGCGGGTACGCTTTGAGGATGTCAAGCGTGCCGTCGGTGGAGCCGCCGTCTATGACGATGTGCTCCAAATGGGGGTAAGGCTGCCCGCGGACGCTCTCGATGGTTTCACGGATGAAGCGGGCGGCGTTGTAACAGGGGGTGACGATGCTGACAGTGGGAAGGTTCATGAGCACTTACGCAGCGCTGTTTGTACAGCCATAACACGACAGGGTTTCACGGATGAAGATGGCCGGGGTGTGCCTGGTAACTCGCTCCAGGGCGGTGACCCCCGCCTGGTGCCAATCTTCTTTCAGCGACCTGCCGAGCGTTTGCAATAAAGCGCCGGGGCTGTCCGCTTCATACAACCAGCCGGCCCCCGGCTCCAGCAATTCAGGCAGGCAGCCCATGCGCGGGGCGATGACCGCGCGGGCAAACGACATCGCCAGGATCGTTGAGCTGGAGGTGAGGATAGCGCTGAAGGGCAAAACGACGATGTCGCTCGCGTTGAAAAAGAGCGCCAGCTCCTCATCTGGAATATAGCCAAAATGGAACCTGATGCGCGGGTCTTTTCCAGCCAGGCTTTGCAGCTGCTCGGCGTACCCAGCGCCGGGCTCTGGTTTTCCGGCGATGAGGAGCGTGGGCTCGCGCTCTTCGATCTCTTTGAAGGTTTGAATCAGGTTTTCCAGCCCTTTGTTACGGCGCACGCCGCCAAAAAAGAGGAAGACCGGCGAGCGCGGCGGCAGGCGCAAAATTTTGCGAGCCTCTGTTTTGGAGGGCTTGCCGGAAGCGTAGCCGAGATAGTGTGGATGCGCCACTTCAATGACGTTGTTTTTCCTGCCATAACGCGCGGCTAAAAGCCGCCTGGCTTCATGGCAGTGAACGATGACGCGTTGGGTGAAATTCGCCGCCAGCCAATGCCCCAGGTAATCGATCCAGGCCGGGTTGAGCGGATGGGTGGGCTTGAGGTTGTGCAGGGTCAGCACGGTGCGGTAGCCGAGCAGGCGGGCGAGCAGCAGGAAGAGCGCGAACCTGGCCACATAAACAAGGCGCGCGCGGCTGCGCCCGCGGTTGCAATACAGAAATTGAAAATAATGAAAGTGCAGGATGCCGACCCTGTTTCGATTTTTGAACAGCCAGCGCAGTTTGTGCGCATCCGGCTCATCGAGGAGCTTTATTCCAGCCTCCTTAAGCCCTGATTCCAGCATCGCCCAGTAGGGGTTGCCCGCCATCACCCGCAGTGAAGGATAATGCACAACGCAGGTTGCCCTGCTGCCGGGCGGGTTTCTCATGACGGGGTTTCTCCAGCGCGGGTGAGCAGCTCTTCAACCTTCTGCAGGTAATCTTCCAGTGAATTGCTTTCTTCCACCTGCCGGCGCGCGGCGGAAAGGATGCGAAGGTAACCCGCGTGGTCGAGGGTGGACGCGTGAACCCGTTCCGCGGCGGCTGCCACATCTCCCTCGGGCAGCAGGTAGCCCGTTGCTCCGTCCTGCACCACTTCCCGCGAGCCTTCATTCCCATAGGTGAGCAGCAGGCAGCCGCTGGCCATGGCCTCCAGCGGCACGCGCGAGAAGCCGGTCTTGAAGGACGAGGGGAAGAAACAGAAATCATGCTCGCGGTAAAGCCGGCTCATTTCATCCTGCCCCGCCATGGGGCGAATGTCCACCTGCCCGCTCAAGTGGCGCGCCTCCACCTCGCGCCGCAGCAGCGCCAGGTAGGCCGCGGACTGCGCCTCGCCGATGATGAGCAGTTGGGCGGGCACGCCGCGCCGGCGCAGTTCCTCCACCAGCAGGATCCCATCCAGGCAGCCCTTCTGCTCTTTGATGCGCGCCGGCAGGATGATCTTCACCGGCGTGTGAATTCGCGGCGCGGCTTTGAACGGGAAGCGCGCGATATCCAACCCCGAGGGGACGACCGAGGCGTTACGCGCAAACCCTCCCTGCGCGCGGGCGTGCTCGAGCGCGGAAGGGCTGTTGAAGAGCACGCGCATGCCTTCGGGCCACTGCCAATCTGGCACAATCCTCCCGCCGCTCACCAGCCTGGCGCCCGTTTTAACCAGGCGCTTAAGCCAGGTTTTGAGCCGCGGCTCGTCCGCGTTCTTGTAGAAGTACAACCCGCGTTTCTGCAGCCGTGAAAGGTAAATGAGCTCCGAGCCGCCGTCATCGAGGATCAGCGGCGTGGGCTGCCCGGCGAGAAAGGGCAGAATCGCGTTCGACAGGTTCTGCATGTGCCAGAGGTAGATGACCCGCGGCTGCACCTGGCGGATGACCCGCTCCACTTGCAATAATTCGCGCCGGTCAAACAGGATCTGCCGCAGCGGGTTGTCTCCCGCTGGTCTGAGCGCCAGCAGGCGCAATGTTCGCTCCTCGCTCTGGTGTTCACAGCAGCCGCGCAGCGCGCAGCGGTTGGTGAGGATGGTGAGCGAGTGACCGCGCCGGCGCAGACCCTCCGCCACATCACGGCAGCGCAGGCCGAAACCGCCGCCGTGATGCGGGGGGTAATAAGCGGTGATGAAGAGGATGGTGGTTTTCTTGTTCAAGTGAGGAAATGACATCCCAGCTGAAAGATTTTCGCGGCGCCGGGGAATTTTCGATACCGTACGCTTGCCAGCAGGAGGGCGGTGAGCAACCATGCTTTCGAGAGAGGCTTCACGATTTTGTTCATCAACTTACAAAGCTCGATTACTTTCTCGTATTCCTCTGCTTGAAACAGGTCAGTGACCATAGGGCGCATCTTTTTTTTCACGAATAATACCCTGGTGGATTCTTCAAGTGCGTGCTTGTTTTCAAGCACGGTTATGGCCATTGCCTTAATTGAAGAAAATTTTTGCAGCAGCGCCTTTTTGTGGGTTGCTTGAGACAACTGCTGGGGATCGTCCGTTTCCCTTTCATAGCACAGCACTTCTGGCAGGTGGGATATTTGAATGCCGAAGATGCCTGCGCGGATTTCGTACTCAATGTCCTCGTTCGTCCAGCCTTCAGACCATGGACCGATTTGGTCAGCAGCCCTCCTGGTCCATAAACAGGCGCCTGTGCTCCAGGGGCGCCCAAAGAGTAATGTGGGCAGGATGGCGTCAAATGCCTGTTCGTTGCGAGGACGCAAAGACCCTGAATTGAGGTACTCTCCACTGAACTGCCTGGTCTTGCAGTAACACATCCCGTTTTCAGGTTTCTCTTTGAGTTGCAAGACCATTTTTTCCAGGAAGGCTGGATGCCACAGGTCATCAGAATCAAGGTAGGCGAGGTAGGCACCAGTCGCTCGCCGCCGGCCAGTTTCCCGCGATGCGCCGGGTCCCTGGTTCTCTTGGTGTCGAATCACGGCAACCGAGAAATCCGCGCTTGCCTGAATTTTTGGCCTGTAGGCCTGGCTGGAGCAATCATCCACCAGGATCAATTCAATTGGTCGGTAGTTTTGCTTGTAAACCGCATCGACGGCTTCATCGACCAGGTTAAAACGGTTATGAAGGGGAACAATGACCGAAACTAGCGGGTTGTCTTTTCCGATGCTTGCCATTGATTGTCCAAAACGAAGAATCCGCCCCATTCCTTTGGGGGCAGCTTACCGCTTTTCAGTATATTCCCAGGCTCAACAAACAGCGTTTTCGCGTTGGGTACCCAAAGGAGCACATCCTTTCCACGATAGATTTTTATATCCAGGTAATATTTACCCGGCAGCAGGAGCAGGTTCGGAATGTTGCAGGTTACTACGGTATGCTTGCCGGTAACTTGGAGGGGGACACCGGAGAGATCACTATGCAGGACGGTCAACCTTGTGCCATTTTCGTCATTGATGCCGATTGTGACGATCAAACCGCGAAAAATGGTTTCCGATTCGATCTCCAGGTGAATGGTGATGGTTTCTCCTGACATAAAACTGTTTTGAGTTGACCCGGTTTCATCAGCAAAGAACACTCTGGATAATTGAAAATTTTCTTGTTCATTCCTGGCCAAGATGGCATGTTTTTTCTCTGCTGCCATTTCTTCATTGGAAGCCAGGTATTTTTTCACGACTTTCAGAGAATCGCCAGCCAGTTCAAGCCTGCCGGAGTTCATCAAGATCGATTTTGTGCATAACTGCTGAATCGCCGCCATATTATGGCTGACAAACAGCACCGTCCGCCCTTCCTCGCTGGCCACGTTACCCATCTTGCCGAGGCATTTTTTCTGAAACTCAGCGTCGCCCACCGCCAGCACTTCATCCACCACCAGTATCTCGGGGTCAAGGTGCGCGGCCACGGCGAAGGCCAGGCGCACGTACATGCCGCTGGAATAGCGTTTGACCGGCGTGTCGATGAACTTCTCGATGCCTGAGAAGTCGACAATTTCATCGAACTTGCGCGCCACCTCGGCTTTTTTCATGCCTAAAATGGCGCCGTTGAGGTAGATGTTCTCGCGCCCTGTGAGCTCGGGGTGAAAGCCGGTGCCCACTTCCAGCAGGCTGCCGATGCGCCCTTTCACCTTCACCACCCCGCTGGAAGGCGCGGTGACCCGCGAGAGAATTTTGAGCAGCGTGCTCTTGCCGGCGCCGTTGCGCCCGATGATGCCCAGCGCCTCGCCCTGCTCCACGCGGAAAGAGACATCGTCCAACGCCAGGATCGACTGACCGGCGAGGCGGAAGGGGTCTTTTTGCCCGATGCGCGAGTAAGGGTCTGGCTGGCCGCGGGCGCGCGCCCACCAGCGCTCCAGGTCGCGGGTGAGGCTGCCGGTGCCGATGACGCCCAGCTCGTAGCGCTTGGTGAGATGTTCAACGGAGATGACGGGTCTCATAAAAGTATTTCCTTGTGTTTTCTGAAGAACATCCCTATTAAAGATTTTCGGTTTGAAGACATCTTAGACTTAAGGGCAGTGTAGGCTTTCTTGATTTGATTCCAATCCACTATATCGATTAAGACATAGGAGAATGCGAAAACGGACACTGATAAAATCCGGCTAGTGAAGTAAGCATGGATAAATGAATGGTTCGCTGCGACACCGAACCAGAAAAATGGCAGCAGACCAATTAACGCAATAATAATTGTTGTATCAAGGCGATATTTCTTTTTATGCCATATTACGGCAAAGAAACCATAAAAAATCATCAGTGGAATGACTACAAATGATATCGGGTAATTTGAAATGGTAAAGGTATAAAAAGTTTGCAGGTTTTTCTTAATGGCATCAAATGAATTAATATGCTGGATATTCCCAAAAGGAATGTCACGGCCAATTCTTTCAAGAATGCCATTTATTCCTTCAGCAATCACATTTTCTTTCAACATAATACTGGCCAGCACCCATTTCGTTCCCCAGAGCAAGGCATAGCCGATCATCCAAGATAGGCCGATGTAAACAACAAAACTGAAAACCGATTTGAAGGAATTTCGAGTCTCGACCGTATTCCTGGAAATTAATAAAACAATCGCTGGAAAGCCAAATGTGATAAAAGGAGCGGTCAATAGGTCCACAAAACTAGTCAGCGCTCCAATAATAAAAAAGGCAATGATATATTTCTCTGTCGACATATCTTTGGTTTTAAGAAAAAGAGCAATTGCAGAAAAGCAAATAAAAAATACCATTGAAGCATGAACTGTGACCGGTATTATAGAAATATTAACCAGGACTATGCTTATTGCAAAGGACAGCGCGGCCAGCATCGACAGTTTTTTTGAAAACAACGCGACCAAGTACCCAAAAAAAATTAAGAAGGCAATTTGAAGCGTTTTTTGTACGCTAGAATATGGCATGAAGGTTAACATCGGTCTAATAGCGACGATATATCCATGCCAGTAACGAGGATACTGGTTATTTGGGCGGAAGGCATATTGGATTTGATCATACAGCGAATTGACACGGTAATTTTCTTCATTGCTATTCGACCCAGCATAAAACATCGCCTTAAGAGCAGATTTCAGGGGTTGATGCTCATCGATGTTGTAAATAATTCCTAGCATTACACTCTCAGTTAAGTTATCCAATTGATTTAACTTATGTTTTCCAAGTATTCTTGGGCGATCGCCTTGTTCCTTTAGGGTTAACGCTGATGAAGCAATATTTTCCTTGATCTTTGTTCCCGGTATCAAAGATACGAGTGTAAGCGAGAGGACAAAAAAAAGGACTAAACATAAATAAACAAATAAAAAATTCCCAACCATCTTAAAAAGAGATGCATTTTTATTTCGTTGGTTAGAATTATGTTTCAAGTGACTATTATTCCTTTGAGATTCATAGTTCATCTTATGAATGGCAGGTTTCTCCCTTTACACCGTGTCAATAAAAGTTTTTTCCACCTGGTTGAAAATGACCACGCCGATAAACAAAATTACCGCCGCGAATGCCGCGCTGTATCCCAGCATCCCCCACGAGGCGTTGCCCGCGCCCAGGAAGCCGGCGCGAAAGGTTTCGACGATGGGAGTGATGGGATTGATCACCGCCACCCAGCGGTATTTCTCTGGTATGGAAGAGACCGGGTAGATCACCGGGGTGATATACATCCACAGCGAAATACCGAAGACCACCAGGTGCTGCAGGTCACGGTACTTGGTAGTGAGCGCAGAAACGATGATGCCGAACCCCAGCCCAATCCCGGCCATCAGCAGGATGAGCAGCGGAAGGCACAAGGCCCACAGGGTAAAGCGCACAGGCGAACCGCGCAGCAGGTAATAAACGAAGAAACCCAGGAAGAACACGAACTGGATGGCAAAGGTGATGAGGTTGGAAAGGATGATGGAGAGCGGGGTTACCAGGCGTGGGAAATACACCTTGCCAAACAACTGCGCGTTGGAGGTGAAAGTGGTGGCGGTTCCGTTGAGACAGCCGGAGAAATACGCCCACAGCACGTTGCCGGACATATAAAAGAGCAATCGCGGCAGGGCGTCGGTGGACAGGCCGGCGATATTGCCGAACACCACGGTGAACACCACGGAGGTCAGCAAGGGCTGGATGAGGAACCACAGCGGCCCAAGAATGGTCTGTTTATAGCGCGAGACGAAGTCACGGCGCACAAAGAGGGCGATCAAATCGCGGTAATTCCACACCTCCTGCAGCTGCAGTTCAAACCACTTCTTGCGCGGCGTGATGATCAGGTCCCAATCAGAATCAGGTGTGCTTCCCATATTTGTCCAGGATGTGAGCGGATGGTCGCGCTAAGGCGAGGTTCGAGCCTCCGGGCGCGCGTGTTCTCCTTGATATTGTAATTCAAAGCGCCTGGTCATGACAATTCCCAGCAGGGTACCACCGCTGACCGTGATCACCAGGCTGATAAGAGGGTGGGGGAGGATGAATGAAATGCCAATGACCGAAATCACCAACCAGGCGCCGAGGTTCCACCATAAATCCCGTAAGCGCGACCGCGCGACCTGCCTGAAAAGCCGCGGGGTAGTGTTCAGCGCCTCGCCTGGTTGTTCGCTGTAATAGTGGACCAGGGTTTCCCTGTGGATGTAGATGGCGGTGCAAACGGCGAAAAAGAGCCAAACGGAAAAACCGAGCTTTTCGCCCAGCATATAATTATCCATGAGACCATAAACCATATGGGCCGACATACCGCAAAGCAGGCCTCTCAGCAGCGTTTTGACGATGGAGCGGGCTTTGCGTATTGCCATCAGGGTCATGGTAAAAAAACTGCTGAACAACGCCAGGTAAATCACCAGGGCGGGCAAACCCATATCGGCGGCCACGGCCAGGTACATATTATGCGCGTAAAACAGCGGCCTCACGATAGCCAGGGGCGTGGCGAACGGGTAGATATCATGGAAGACTTTGCCGTAGGTTCCGATGCCGGCGCCGGTAATCGGCAGGTCCTGGATCAGATAGAGGGTGTTTTTCCAGTACTCGACCCTGATCTGCAGCGTGTTGCCTTCAGGGTTGGAGTAGGTATCTAAAAGGAGGAAAAATCGGGCCGGGTCGCCATCGGCAAAAACCCATATGCCAACCAATAAGGCCACCACCAGGATGGGGATGATAAATAAAAAGCGTCTATCTTTCCACACCAGCAGGATAAACATGCCGCACATAGTGCCGAGAAGCGCTCCACGCGACTGCGTGAGGATGAGCATGAAGAAGACGAGCGCTGTTCCGGCGGCGATCATGAACTTATAAAGGATGGTGAACAATTTCGCCCGCGGGTGTTTGCGAAGGAAAGCCCTCCTGTAAGCGCCGCGGTCTAACAATAGACTGATCAGCAGCGGCGCGAACAAGGCTAAAGTACCCCCGATGGTGTTCACGTGAATCCCGCCGCTCGCGGTGAACTGGTGAATGGCGGTTAACGGCAGGGGCAAGGAGGCAAGGAGTTTTGCGGGCAGCGCCCAATCTCCAGAAGACCAATCCGCGCCAAAGAAGCCCAACACTGACAATAAAACGGCTGTGGCGGCGAGCGCCAGGATCGCCCACTTCAACCTTTTTAAGTTAGCCAGAAAATTGACCAAAATACAGAAGAGCGCAATGGAGAGCAGCACGCCGTGAACTTTCACCAATGAGAGCTCGCGGTTGTGAGAAAGCGCCAGGCTCACAGGGAGCAAGAGAAGCAGCGCGAGGATATTCACATCCAGCGGGGTGGAACGAGGAAGACGCCTGCAAATGAGCGCATTACCAGCCCCGAGCAAAAAGAGCCCCACGTAACCGATTAAGGGCACGTAATCGTAGATCATGAGAAATCCCCAAAGCGCGGCGCAAACGAGCAGCATGGCGCCATACAGGTAGCCTGACCATCGCGCCTTCTGTGTATCTGTCAGTATAAAGGAGGGAAACCTCGCTCGGCTGCGGGGCATTTGACTTCTCATTTATTCAGACAGTCGCTTAATTCCATTCAAGGCTTCGGGGCTTTGCGGGTCAAGGAGCAACGCGTTCTTAAAGGCTTCAACCGCTTTCTCTTTCATGCCGTTCGCCTCATATAATGACCCAGCCAGTAAGTAGTACCTGAGGACAGGGGGGTTCATCAGTTGTAACACTCTTTCAATGGACTGGATGGCTTTGGCGGGTTGATTCAATTGAGCATAGGTCAACGCGGCTTCATAATGCGCGTCAATGTAATCAGGAAAATCCTGCGAGAGGCGGTCAAAGATTTCGACTGCTTCATCAATTTTATTTGAATCTCTCAGGAATTTTGCGTAATGCAGCTGAAAATCTCCGCGATCTGGTCTGAGGGATATCGCCTGCCTGTACCAGTAGCCGGCCGGTTGCGCTTGCTTTTCTAAAGCGTACAAAGTGGCCAGGTCGATTTGCCCTTCCCCGTTTTCGGGATAGGCAGCCATTTCTCCTTTAAAGCAATTGGCTGCTGATTCACTGTCTTTAAAGTTGTAGTAATAGAACCAGCCAAATTTTTTCCAGGCGATCCAATTATTCGGGTTCGTATTCACCGATGCGCGATAGAACAATTCAGCTTCAGATAACTGATTATTCGCGGCATAGTCATTTGCCTGCAAGAATTGAACGCCGCTTTTTGTGTTCAGCCAGGTGACAAAAAATTTGGATTCAGGGAATTCTCCCATTGATTGATCGAGCAAAGCGACTGCCTGGTCGTATTCCTTAAGATCAGTGTAAATGGTTGCCAGGGCTGAAGTAGAGGTTTCAGGCTCAAGATGATACCGGCTGATGGCGGCCTTTAACGCGTCGTCTAATAACTTCTTTTCGCGTAATTCATAGGTGGCGTTGTGCAGCGCTGTAAGATTCCCTGCCATTTCCCAGGCACTGATCGCCCTGGCAAAGTCCTCGTGCCGGTAGGTGATTTCCGCGTACGCATTCGTTACCAATGGGTTATCCGGACCAATGAGCGGGGTAATATACGCTAAAGCCAGGTCGTCATCACCATTGGCAATCGCTTCACGCGCCAGAAGCAGCTTCGCGTGCGGGTGAGACGCAGGCGGTAAGGGTAATGCTTGATCTGAAGAAATGGGCTGATAGAAATGCGCGATAAACGCCAGCGACCACTTATTCACCTCAACCGCTGCGCGAAAACCGTTCGGGGTGATGATCCCCCATAACAGGATAGCAGCCACTGGGAGAGCAAGAAGGATTCTAAGTTTTCGTTTTTGTTGAATGCTGACAGGCATGATGCGCGCTCCGCCCTTTTGACATCGTGAAATGTCAAATGATGGCACATGGCATCCAAATTCCTTCTTGACATTTCCCTGACAGAAGAAATTTGGAATTTTTCCAGCGGTCTAAACGATGATCACCCAGCCGCGATGACGCACTGGCTGATCATAATAATTATAGTGAAGTACCTGTATTTTGCGCACAAGCGAGTTCCGGCGCCCCCAAGCGTGATGACAGTTTTGAAATGGATGGTTGCTGAACTCGATTGCTGGAAGGATCTTCACAGGTATTGTGGATGAGAGTATTCGCCGCAGTCATTTTACCATGTAGCGATGTGAGGTCCTTTTCTTAATTTCGCGCGAGATCGTCACTTCAGAAGCAGCCAGAAATGCCAGAAATCGGCGTGAAAGACCTGGCATCGGTCGGGGACACTTTGGGTACACTCCATACTTAACAAATTTGTTCTTTAAACGTTCTGTAAGTTTATTACAAGGTATTTGCTGCATAATTTTATTGGTGATTGTGTCGATGAGGTGTGTCGATGAAATTGCAAATATTTGGTAAATCCACTTTTATTTTCTTTTTCTCGCTGATTTTGTGTGGTATTTCCGTGAACCAGGCACATGCGGATGGAATGGTTATCCGTGTAAAACCTGCCGGTATTGAAAGCGGTACGTGCGGCGAGACATGGGAGAATGCTTGTTCACTGCCACGCGCAATCAGCCTTTCTTCCAATGGCGACCAAATTTGGGTTGCCGCGGGTGTTTACTTGCCGACCTCCACAGCTGATCGCGCCAGCAGCTTCGTGATGAAAAAAGGAGTAGCCATTTATGGCGGGTTTGGCGGTACTGAGCTGGAGCTGAATCAACGCGATCCTTCGGTGAATATAACGGTCCTCAGTGGTGATGTGGGTGTGCCAGGTAACAACACAGACAACAGTTATCACGTGGTCAGTGGCAGCGGCGCGGACGGTTCCTCCATTTTGGATGGCTTCACCATTGAGAAAGGGTACGCTGATGGCGAGAACCCATATAACCGTGGTGGCGGCCTGTACGCCTATAAGGGTAGTCCTGTTATCCGCAATGTGATTTTTACCAATAACTACGCGGCCTCATTAGGAGGTGGGGTGTTTGCTTCCAGCAGTAATCCCTCTTTCATAAATGTAGAATTCAGAAACAACTCATCGGGCGACCGTGGAGGTGGGGTATACAACTATGTAGGCAGCTCGACTTTCACAAATGTCCTGTTTGTTGAAAATTCAGCTGTTCAACGGGGAGGAGGCGTATTTAATTATTCCAGCGGTTCAAACCTGACAGGTGTCGATTTTGTGCGAAACGCCAGCCAGGACCTTGGTGGTGGGATGAATAATTACCTGAGCACCGTTTCATTATCTGATTGCTCATTCACTGAAAACTCGGCGGTCACAAGTGGCGGCGGGATGTACAACGGCGGGGGAACAATTGAACTGGAAAATGTGACCTTTACCGGCAATACAGCCAAGGGTGGTGGCGGAATGTTAAATTCGTCCCACAGCAATGTCACATTGGAAAACGTGTCTTTTGAGCGTAATTCCGCTTCGGAGCGCGGTGGGGGAATGTATAACTATTCGAGCGACCCGAGCCTGGCGTTTGTCACGTTCACAAACAATTCTGCTCGAGAACATGGCGGTGGTATGTTCAACTCAGGCTGCCAACCAACCTTAAACCATGTTGATTTTACAGGGAATAAAAGCGAAATATACGGCGGGGGGATGAATAATAATGGCAGCAATCCCATTTTGACCGATGTCACCTTCTCTAATAACACAGCAAATTATGGAGGGGGTATCTATAACTGGGAATACAGCAGTCCTTCGCTTCTGCGTGTAACATTCACCGATAACTCAGCCGTATATAGGGGCGGAGGGATGTATAACGTCGATTATTGTGATTTCCATCTTGACCAGGTAACGTTTACCGGTAACACAGCCACAGATTACGGCGGCGGAATTTTTACTTCGAATAGCAATCCTACCTTGCAAGCGGTCCGGTTCATTGGCAATTCCACGCCGAATCATGGGGGTGGTATTTACAACTCCTATACTCATGCGACATTAACAGACGTCACCTTTGAAGGAAACTCAGCGAAAAACGGCGGGGGGATGAACAACAACAATAGTGACCCCAAAATGACGAATATTACATTTATGGGGAATACCGCCTCCGAACGAGGAGGAGGTTTATATAATTATTCCAGTGACCCGGTGCTTAAAAACGCGACATTTTATAATAACTCAGCATTAACATACGGTGGCGGCATTTTTAATTCTGCGGGCAGCCTGTTGTTAGATGGCGCGACGCTGACTGCCAACACTGCCGGGATTTATGGCGGTGGCATGGCAACCGATGCGACCAACAACAGGGTCAACAATTCTATTTTTTGGCGAAACACGGCGGTAACCAGCGGCTCGCAAATTTATAGTTTTCACTCAGGCATGCCGATCATTAACGATAGCGTGATTGAAGGCGGTTGCCCGGCTGGGGGTGTCTGCACGAACATCATCTCCAGCAATCCCCTCCTCGGCCCTCCGGACAACTATGGCGGACCGACCTGGACGATCCCGCTCCTGGTTGGGTCATCTGCCATTGATGCTGGCAATGATGCGACTTGCAGCCCGTTTGATCAGCGAGGAGTGCCGCGCCCACAGGGCCCGCATTGCGATATTGGCGCTTTCGAAGCGACTGGAGATCCAACCTCGGCGGACCTGCTCTCGTTTACAGCGATCGGAGAGGAAAAAGCGGTTAAGCTTGTATGGGAAACCACCAATGAGGTGAACAACCTGGGCTTCAACTTGTTAAGAGCGACATCTGTTGAGGGAGCCAGGACCAGGATCAATGAACAGATGATTCCCAGCTCTCAACCAGGCTCTCTTATCGGTTCGGAGTACAAATTCCTGGATGAAAGTGCACGTTTGCTGCCAGTCGAATTGGGGGCAAATAAAACTTTTTATTACTGGCTGGAAACGGTCGATATTTATGGGCGTAGCGAGCTGCAGGGTCCAATCATTTACAAAATGGGATTACAGCAAAAAATTACAAAAGGCAAATAAGACAACCTTTGAATGACGGTTACAGCAACAACAGTTGAAGCCCCAGTGAGAAATCGTCGTTTTTCACAAGAACCTGTGGGTTATTTGTATCGAACCACGCGCGCAACTTCTTCTCTTCGTGAAAACGGGAGAGGCGTTTCTCTCTCCTTGGCTGGGCCGTGTCAGGGTGTTTTACGCACCTCAACCGGTCCATATACCTTGTTGTGACCGTAGATATCCACCTCTTCCAGCCAATAATAATAAGGACGGCTGCCGTTCAGCGCCTGTTGCAGAATGGTGCCGCTGAGTTCTGCGCTGGGTCTCATCATTCTTGGGTTGAATGATTTATCAGTGTATTCGTAAAAACCACCCACGAGGCTGCCGGGTGGGTTGTCTCCTCGAATGAGTATTGCATTCAGCCTGTCTCTTTTTCCGTTTAATGTGCTGGAGCGGTACAGGTTAAACCCCAGTGTGTTGAGTTCGCTTGAGGTCTCCCAGCTCAGCGTCACCTTTGCTGGTTGAGATTGAGCTGAGAAGGAGGAGAGCTCCACAGCCGTTGGTTTCAAGGAGCTACAGGCGGTAAATGCCTGAACCAGCCCATAACCAAAATAGTCATCCCGGCCTGCTGTTCCAAGATCTAAAGCGGTGTTGATCAGCGCGTCTCTTACTTCAGTGTTACTCGCGTCTGGTTTGCAGGACCAAACAAGCGCCGCGGCGCCTGCCACATGTGGCGCGGCCATCGAAGTTCCACTCCAGGAACCGTAGCTGGACCCTCCCATCACAGTGCTGGTCACTGCTGTTACCTTGCCCAGCTTGTTGTAGAGGAGATATTGACCGTCCGACTGGCTCATGGTGAGTGCGGGAATGAGTGATGAATTGCCGTCCCCTAGGGTTCCTCCAAACACGCCAGGTTCATTGTTATAGATCAACGCAACCAGGCCGCCCGATGATTGCACATTCGTGACCTTGGTGAGCAAATCGACGGAGCCGCGTTGGCAAAGAACGATCTTCCCTGCCCACGCGCCTACAGAGTCACACAGGCCGCCACTGACCAGTTCACCGCTCGCAGAACCCCAGGCAGAATACTGGATATGATAACCAGGGTAGGTAACTCCATCCACTACAACTGTCTCGATTTTCGTCGGAACGGTGCTGATCACGGACACGCCCGGGGCGGCAAGATCAACCGCATTGTTATACTGCGAAAAACCAGCATGCTGCAGGTTGGAATTGACCGCGGCTACCGAAAGGACGCTTGGATAAGAGGCAGGATAGCTGTATGCCGAGGTGCCCAAATTGCCAGAAGAAGCGATTAAAAGGATCCCGGAATCGAAGAGCGATTGAAACACGGCTTCTTCAATGGTAGAGGGGGTATCTCCGCCCAGGCTCATGTTGATGATGTTCGCGCCGTTTTCGCTGCAGGAATACACGGCTGCGATCAGGTCAGACGCTCCGACAACCCATTTTCCTTCATCGGAGAAAATCTTCACGATGTGCAAGTCGACTGTGCCGGGGGTGACTCCAACTACACCGATGGGGTTGTTCATCGCGGAGATGGTGCCGGCCACGTGCGTACCGTGCCCGTACCCATCCCGCTGCCAGTTGTCGTCGACCTGGGAAATTCCGCTTATATTATCTTTCAGGTCTTCATGATCAGTGTAATAACCGGTATCGATGATGCAGACTTTCATGCCTGCCCCAGTTGGTGCGCCTGAATCAATCACCGCGTCTCGGTTAATATCCCAAACATCGCGTGCCTGAACGGCTTCAAGGCCCCAGGGAATGATTTGACCATTGACATCCACTGTATTATTGAACAACGCTTCAGGTTCGGTTGAGAACGGCTCAATAAGGTAACGCGCGGGGTCTTTCTCGATGGTCAGCAGGTCAGGGTTCCGATATAAACCTGGGAGGTCTTTCTCAGAGATGGTCAGCGCGAGGGTATTGATGTCATTGAAAACATAACGGATGACCGCACCTGACGCGTTCAGCGTACTACGCGCGGTTTTCATTTGACCATTCTTATACTTGATTAAAACCCTAACCGTATCTTCTTCTTTTTGGGCAGATGCGGGCTGAATGATGATCGAAGACCATATCAAAGTGATGATAAGCCCACAAGACAAGAAATTTATCCAACGTTTCATAACTCCCTCAATAATCACGTTTGCAGGCGACCTGAACCCCATTAATCATATCAGAACCCGCCCGGCTTTTCGATGGAAAAGGCGCAATTGAAAATAAACTGTAATGAAGGGAATGACGAGTCCGGGCGGATTTGTTTGCACCCAAAGGAAAAAGAGCATTACACAGCACCGGTTCGGTTTTTTTTTTCTTCGCTTTGAATGTCCTCATTCATTGCGAGGACATAACAGACCGAAAGGATGCAGTGGAATTATTTATTCTTGACTGTAAGGTTTGCGTTGAGACCCGATTTGCGCTAATAAAACGGTTGAACCTTTGAGATGCGGCTGGGGGATGATGCTTTCACTCACTTTGCTTAGCTCGATAGGCAGGGTGGTGTATACAGCAGTGGCGGTTACTAAAAATTATTGGCGAGGTTGTGAAATTTGTCAAAGAAAAAAGGCGCAGGGCATAAAGAATGGTAAATTAGTTTCACGCCGAATTAATCTGAGCTCATGTGTTTTTATTACAACAGGTTAGCTGTATTGATGGTTTATCGCCATGAATGCTGTAAATCCTCCTTTGTCCCAGTTTCGGATTCCACTAATTAATATGTTCCCAAATTTTTACTTCTATAGGCGCTTTGTAAAAAATCACCCAAGAAATTTCCAAGCATTTTCATCTTTGAAAGCAAAGCTTCTTTGTCCCCCCAGGATCATGCCCTTACATTTTATACAATAAGATCAAGTAATCAATACAGGTTAATCATCGCTGAAATCATTTGGACTTTCTTATTACCGTTGGAGCGACCTGGCCAGTAATTTTTGGCAGGTCGTTTAGTTTTCTAGACCGGAGAAGAAATGGTCGAAGATATGATTGGTGGAAAACGAGCTTCCAGCCACCCCTACCCCTTAAGCGCTTGAGATGACTGCGACACCCAACCCAGCGCTTCGCAAAATGGGTGGACGGCAAAAACCATCATATACGCCGTCCAACTACCTCATAACCTATATATATCAGCGCCCCCGGCGCGGCTCGAACGCGCAACCTACTGATTCGAAGGGCATTTGAAGTCTTCTACACCGTATATGTGGTGATTCCAGATCTACAGAATCCCATATGTGGTGGGTAAATAGTCCACCATGTCCACATTCTCCACTGTTTTGTACCTGATTTGCACCTTAATTGCACCTTAAGGTGAAAAACGGTGAAGCAAGGGAAGGCGACCTTATGCACCTATTGCATAATCATCTGCTTTTATTCAGATTGTTCTTAAAGTCCTAGGTCTAGTTTTCTTGTCAACTGGGTGATTAGTAATTTACGATCCGGATAATTCTCTATTAGGTCATCTCTCTTGCCAAGCGTGAAATCTCTACTATCGAAACCGGGAGACATCGAGGCTGCCATAAAAGCAAATTTACCACCAGGGAGAAGATGCGAACCCTGCCATGTACCCCGCGGAACTGTATGTTGGACATTCTGACCATTGAGAATGTCAGATCCAAGAAGCAATGTCTCAGAGGTTCCATTAGAGTAAAGCAACAGCATTTCCACCGGGTCCCCAATGTAATAATGATACGTTTCGTCGGTTTTTAGTTGGTGCATTGCAGAAAAACAATTCTCTTTATCCTCGAGAAGAAAGTAGATCAAAGAGTTAACCTGTCTGCTTCCTGCATAGCGATCAGGGAGAGCTTGATCAGGGATTGCTTCATCTGAAATATATGTTTGGAAAGCCAATCCCCCCTCCATTGGGATTTCCTGGAACTCATAATTTGATTTAAGATAAGCCAACAATTTTGATTTTTGGTCGTTATCCATGTTGGGGTCTCCTTATTAAAAGAGTCGATAGGCTATTTCTAATATGGTGTAGCACCACCGTCTACATTGATACTTTGACCACGAATTATGCTGGAATAATCCGAAGCAAGAAAGGCAACAATCTTACCAATTTCGGAAGTCTGTACAAGCCGTCCAAGTTGTGGGGGCGCAAATGTTTTCATTATCTCTTCAGCATCTCCACCAAATTTATGCGATACCCATTTCGCCACATCAAACAACATTTCAGTTTCAACAGCACCTGGGCATATTGCGTTAACAGTAATGCCAAGGGGTGCCAGTTCGAGAGATAAATTTCGGGTCATATTGATAACAGCCGCTTTCGCTGCATTGTAATGAAATTGATTGGAGAAACCAACCTTTCCAGCATTTGACGCGATATTCACGATATTACCGCCATATTTCCCGTCAATTGCTCTTCTGGCAAATTCCTGGCAGCAAATGAAGGTTCCTTTTGTATTGACATCGAAGATTTGTTGATATTCATCAAGGGATATTGATAAAAATTCGTTCATGCGGGTTACGCCCGCATTATTGACCAAAATATCAATCTTTCCAAAAGTATTAATTCCATCCCCGAATATTTGGTGAACTTGGACCGGGTCAGTCACATCTAATCGAAATGCTAACGCTTTGCCGCCTTTATTGTTGATCAATTCAGCAGTCTCAGTGGCTTGTGTTTCATTAATATCTGCAACGATTATATTTGCGCCTGCTTCCGATAATACCTGCGCAATCCCCTTGCCCATCCCACGTCCAGAGCCCGTTACCAATGCTGTGCGTTTTATTAATGATAGTTCCATAATTCTCTCCTGGATAAATCAATAGATTGGATTGGTATAAATTCCACCCTCAATCAACAGGTGCACACCGGTGATAAACCTTGCAGCATTACTGGCCAGGAATAAGCAGGCATCAGCCACATCCTCCGGCTCGCCGATTCTTCCCAAAGGCACTTTACTCATCCAATTGGATACACCCTCAGGCCATGCTTGTGCCAAAACAGGGGAGTTAATTAATCCAGGCCCAACAGCATTAATACGAATCCCATATTTTCCTAATTCCAGGGCTGCTGTTTTTGTAAACATCATGACGCCGGCCTTGGCGGCTGTATAGTGACAGTGACCAGGGGCGGGGTTAATCGCCGAAAGTGAACTAATGTTAACAATTGCTCCTTTCTTTCCAGCATCAACCATACTTCTTGCCGCAGCCTGGGTACAAAGGAAGACGCTTTTCAAGCTTATATCTAGCATCTCGTCCCATTCCTCCTCTGTCATTTGTAGAAGATCTGCATGCGGATAAATACCTGCATTATTTACCATGACATCGACCACGCCAAATGCTTCATCAATTTCAGCAAACATTTTCTGAACATCTGCATAACTGGAAACATCGCCGCAGACAAGTAAAGTTTTCCCACCAAATTCATTTATTTCTGTTTCAACCACTAATGCATCTTCTTTATGCGATTTGTAATGGATGACAACATTTGCCCCAGCTGCGGCGAATCTCTTGGCAATACCTGCCCCGATTCCTCTGGAACTCCCTGTTACAAAGACCGTTTTGTTTGTGAAATCAAGCAGATTGGTAGGATCTTGAACCTCCATAGTAATTATCTCCTCTGCTCTTGATGTTTATGTATTTCAAATCCCAGATATTCACCAAAGGCAGTGAACAATATGTCAGACACTGAGGAGAGACTGATCGCAACGTGATGTTCAAAACCATTAGTGCAAATATATCTTAAGAGTCCATCAAGGTCTGGGATTTTAAGTACACCACATGCGCCAAAGGTATTCAAAGGATCATCCGTGAAGACTCCTTCGCCGGTGTAGACCCGTATTCTTCCAGTTAAGTCATCAGTAGAGAGTTTACAATAGGTCATTGGTGAGTTGGTTATTCTTCCCTCGATAACCCCTTCTGTTTTTTCTGGTCCAAGAAGATTCTTTAAAATACCATGTTTCTCAACACTTGGATGGCACTTTTGATCATTTACAAACATGCATGCAGGTAGGTTTGAACAGTGGAAGACAACACACTTGTTAGGTTCATCACCATAGTTATTATTCCAATCAACGATTGCACTGGGGGTACCTGACGCTAATTGGAGAGCGTACATGCTCAATGCACCAGTGATGTCTGTTTCGCAAGCACTCGGGACCATCGTATTGCTCATCATGCTCATCATCAAACAAGGAGCAACCCCGTAGTATTCTTCGATTGCAGACCAACACTGTATTGCATTAGCATCTAATTGGTATTCTTCCATCCATTGATTGATTACAACCATAAAACGGGCGAGTTTCTCAACAGATGTTGGCCTAATGTTTTGCACTGGAAGATAATCGCTGATCTTTTGTATCTGTTCCTGAACGCCTGGGGTTTTCAGTGTTAATTTTTCGGCTCTGGAAATTAATTCAAATAGGTCAATGGGTTCAACACTGATGCCATTAGTCTCCAATATTTTTTCACTAAAACGGACGGTATTGAAGGCTGAGGGCCGGGATCCAATCATTCCGACTCGAACAGAACGCATTCCTTTTACGACTCGACAAGTCGCGCTAAAATTCCTGAGATCTTTTTTAAATTCTTCATGATTGGGATCAATCACGTGAGAAGTGGTCAAAGAGTATTTTATTCCGTATTGATGGAGGGCGTTACATAATGAAATTTTGCCGCAAAACGAGTCGCGGCGATGTTGGTTATCCATTTTATCGATTTCATCATTAAATGCATGTACCAGAACAGGAACATCCAGATTTGACCAACGAATAGCATTCGCTACACTTCTCTCATCACCAAAATTGGGCAAGGTTACAACGATGCCGTCAATTTTTTGGCGATTTTCATCGAATAAGGCTGCGCATTTTTTTGATTCTTCGAGTGATTCGATGGATCCGAATTTTGTTTCATCAGGGGTCAGTGATATGACCTCAAATCCTAAAGTTTGAAGAACCTTTTTTACAATGGGGATTCCAGATTCACATAAGTGGCCTGGGAAGAAATTCCGATTGGTTCCAATAAGCCCAAGAGTGGTCATCTTCATCATTCCTTTCCTGTACTGTCTTTGTTTTCCATTGGGGATTTACTCCAACGGACGACGCTTTTTATAAATCTACATCTTTCAGAGGAATTATTATTTTGTTTAACAGAATTAGAAAAATTGAGACTTGGTTCCAATTCGTCTCACTAATGGAACATGGCGGGCGTTACAAACTTGACACCCTTTTCGGCTTTCATTTTGTCCCATTGTGAAAGCAGAACTACTGCTAGGCTTGCCGCTTTACAGGCTTCGTATTCGCCAATGTGATTAAATTCATTTGTGATACGGTTGTCGATAACAGCGCTGATAAAACCTGCGCGCAAATTAAAAAGACTCGAGAGGACGAGCAGGGTACTAGCTTCACCTTCGAAATTCACGATTCCCGCACGATTATAGTCAGAAATGATATTATCCCACGCAGATTGCCAGTAATTATTGTAACAAGGCCGGGCTTGTCCTGCGTAAAAGGCATCTGCTGAGGCGCCGATTCCAACATAATACTTGTAGCCAAGAGTTTCACAAGCATCGATTAGTGCCATTACCACTTCCCAACTTGCCAATGCTGGATATTCTGGTTGAATATAACATTTCGTTGTGCCGTCCCCACGGATCATGCCTGTATTAATAATTAATGATCCGCATTCAATACCTTCTTGTAAAGCACCCGTTGTTCCTACACGTATCATGGTTCGGGCACCGCTTCTGGCCAGTTCTTCTACTGCAAAACTCATCGCCAGGTCACCAATCCCGGTGGAAACAATCGAGATATCAACACCTTGATAAGTACCCCGACAATTCCTATACTCGCGATTATAGCTTACCTCGTTGTAGGTCTCCCAAATATCCTTACATTTATCATTGCGCTTTGGGTCAGTTGGTAGTAAAACAAATCGGGACACATCTCCGGCTTTAATCCCTGTGGCTAAATGTGTTTGACCGGGCATCAATGGGAGAGCTGCGGTTGCATCTTTTCCAGCAATTTTCGGGGAATTTGCTTTGCTCATACTTCCTCCATTCAGATATTTTGTTTCGTTGGGCATATATATATATTATCAAAGTTAGTTAATTAAGTCAATCAAAATATCATATATCGTGATATAATAATCGCATATATACCAATAAAGAGGATTAAATGAATGTTAGCGAACGCCGTGACGAAATTTTGAGCTACATTCTTAATAAAAATAAGGTTACTATCTCAGAATTAAAAGACAAATTTGAGATCAGTTTGATAACTGTGCATCGCGATTTGGATTATCTTGAAAGTGAAGGATATATCCGTAAGGAAAGGGGTGGAGCAGAAATTAAACTGAGTGGCAGTAATGAAAAATCTCTGCTTCTTCGATCCACTCAGAACACTAAAGCGAAAATCCTCATTGCTGCGTATGCAAAAAGATTTATCCACGATGATATGACGTTACTTTTTGATAACAGCACCACCGTATTAGCTTTGGCCCCGCATCTAATCGGTTTCAAAAATCTGATGGTTGTAACATATTTTGAAGAAATAATGCATGAACTTAGCAAGCCTATTTATAGTTGTAAGCTATTTTGTCTTGGAGGTGAGTATTCGAGACTTCATAGATGTTATGTCGGGCCATTCGTTGATGAAAGATTATCCTCTATTCATGTTGATGCTGCTTTTATATCTGCGGCTGCAATGAATCCCATGATAGGAACTATGCAGCATTTTGCTGATGAATCACACAGAAAAAAACTAATACTCGGTTCAGCAGATGAAACCAACTTATTGATTGATAACACAAAAATCATGGGAAAAGCATTGTTTTCGAGCGGCGCTTTATCAAGGTTTAGACGAATTATTACTAACGCCCCGATTGAGGAGGATGTCATAAAACTCATTAAGGATACTGGAGTTGAATTACATATTGTGTCACCTACACAAGAATTACAAGTAGAACAACAAAATCAATAAGGAGAAAAAATATGGATAAAAAAATCGAATGGAACAATCTTAATTCAGACAGTAAAATCGTCATTTATGCTTTTGACCATGCGGCTGTCTGGGGCAATCTAGCAGGTCTGGAGAGACCCGGTGATCTTTACTCAAAGGTATCTCCCTGGGCGGATGCAATTCTCACATCATATGGATCATATCGTAAATGGGCAACCATCATTAATCAGACTGCCGGCTTACTTCGTTGTGATGGCGGTTGGTCTCCATTACAGAATTCACCGTACAACAATTTCAATCTCTACTTTGATTGTGAAGAAGCGAAATCGCTTGGGGCTAAAGGAATTATCTGTATGGCGATTTTTGGAGATAAAGAATCTGAAGTTACATTATTTAATGTAGCAAAATTGGCAAAGTCAGCAAAAAAACATGGATTATTCCTTATTGGAGAGGTCCTCTTTTCTCGACCGGTATCCATAGAAGAAAGGTGCCAAGCTGTTCGAATAACGACTGAATGGGGAGCCGACATAATTAAAACGGAATATCCTGACAGTGTAGAAGGATTCAATAAGTTACTTAATTCCACCTACGTACCCGTTGTAGTGCTTGGTGGACAGAAAAAGAATAATCCTATGGATATTTTGTCTATGGTATCTTCTGTAATGAAAGCGGGGGGAAATGGCGTAACCATCGGTAGGAATGTTTGGCAGCAGGATAATCCAGAAGTTCTAGCCAAAGCAATTTATTCAATAGTTCATCATGATAAGAAACCTGAAGATGCCCTGGCACAAGCTCAGAATCACTAACCAGCAGAAGAAAACTTTAGAATAGGAGGTGGTATGAGAACAGTATCGTGGGTAAACAATAAAGTTGTGCTTATCGATCAGACTAAACTTCCGTTCAAATTCGAGCTTATTGAAACTGATGATATTACCAGGATTGCTACAGCCATCAAACGTTTAGAAGTACGTGGTGCTCCAGCGATTGGCGTCACAGCTGCTTATGCGATGGCGTTAGCGGCTCTCCAGTCCAAAAATAAGGATCCAGAGAAAGTTCTGATTGAGTTGAAGAACACTCGTGATTTCTTGGCCACTGCACGTCCAACGGCAACAAATCTTTTTTGGGCTATAGACCACATGTTGAATTTTGCTCGGGAAATTGTGGCAACCGGGAATCGAAACCTCGGCGAGTTATTGCTCGAAGAAGCGGAAAGATTGGCTGATGAGGATGTCAATCGAAATCAGCGTTTAGCGGAATTTGGTGAACAATTACTTCCCGATGGAGCCCGCGTTCTTACTCATTGCAATTGTGGCCCATTGTGTAGCGTGGATATCGGTTCAGCGACTGCTCCTATGATTCTTGCACACCAAAAAGGAAAGAAAGTTCATGTGTACACGGACGAAACCCGTCCAAGACTGCAAGGTGCAAAAATTAATGTTTGGGAGCTTAATAATGCCGGAGTTCCATATACGCTTATTACGGATAACACTGCTGCCTTTATCATGCAAAAGGGATTGGTTGATTTTGTTTTCATTGGTGTAGATCGTGCTGTTGCTAATGGTGATCTTGCGGCAAAAATCGGTGTTTATGGATTATCAGTACTCGCAAAATATCATAACATTCCTTTTTATGCTGTTTCGCAGATTCCGACATTTGATATGGACACTCCCGATGGTGAACATATCACAGTCGAAGAAAGGGATCCCGATGAGGTGCGAAAGATAAATGATCAACTAATCACCATACCTAATGCGGAAGTTTTAAATTATGCGTTTGATATCACACCTCATGAAAATATTACCGGATATATCACAGACAAGGGAATCATTTATCCTCCCTTTGATGAAAATATAAAACGCATCATCAACCAATAGTTTAGTAAAGTAAATCACAGAAGGAGATAATCGATGAACGAAGACATTAATTTTACTTCTGAAGAACCGTTAACTGAAGACGGAAGGCAATGTTATCTTCATGTTAAAGAGGGTGATATCTCCAGGTATGTCCTATTGCCTGGCGATCCCAACCGTGTTTTACTTTTCAAAAAATTATGGTCTTCTTACAGCGAAGTTGCTTACGTTCGTGAATACCGAACAGTGACCGGAGACTATAAAGGTGTTCCGATAACTGCAACATCTACTGGTATTGGCGATTTGGCGACTAGCGTTGCACTTGAGCAACTGGCCAGAGCCGGTGCTGATACTTTTATCCGAGTTGGATCTTGCGGATCACTTCAGGAGGACGTTCCGCTAGGAACGTTGATCATCAATACAGGTATGATCCGTGATGACGGAACGACAAAGGCCTACATACAACCTGAATACCCTGCCCTGGCAAGCTGGGAAATTGTGATGGCATTGATCGATTCATGTGAAAAATTGAACAAACCTTATCGGGTTGGTATTGGCGCATCAGCAGACGCATTCTACGCTGGTCAGTCGCGTCCAGGCTTCAAGGGTTACTGGCAATCATGGTGGGATAACAAAATCTCTGACTTGCAGAAAGCTGGTATTCTCAACTGGGAAGGTGAAGCCAGCACTGTGATGACACTCTCCAGCCTGTATGGTTTAAGGGGCGGGTTTATCTCTACCGTAGTCGCTAACAGAATTACTCATGAATGGGGATATGTCGGCGAAGAGGACGCCTGTCTCGTTGCAAGTGAAGCCGTCGCGCTGCTCGCAAAATGGGACCAAATAAAGAAAGAAAAGAATATTGCGTTTGTTACACCGCACATGTTCATTAAATATTGATCTTACTTATTATTAACGATACAATCCGGCGGGTTTTCCGGATTGTATCGTTAGCACATGAAAACCCAGAACTATATTTACTGGAGTGTGCCAATATTTAGAATCGGCGGAAAAGATCCCACAAGAGCAGGTTTGGATCCTCATACCCATTAATACTCCTAGGAATGGGCGGGAATGGCTAACAAATACACAATTGGATTGGATGTTGGTACAAGCGGAAGCAAAGCTGTTTTGTATGACCTAGATGGCAATCCCCGGTATTCATTTTATACCGATTACAGCCTGATTGCCACGTCAATTGGAATGGCTGAGTTGGACGCCATTGATGTGTGGGGAAAAATCCAGGCATTGATTCGCCAACTGACTGATAATGTACCAGCTAGCGATATTACAGCGATCTGTGTATCAAGCCTTGGTGAAGCCTTAGTTCCTGTAACACGGGATCGAAAAATCATCGGTAATTCGATACTCAATATTGATACCCGTGGCCAGGAATATATACAGGTAATCAATCGCGAAATCAACTCAGAATTATTTTGTCAAATAGCTGGAGACCAGTTGTCGAATGTTTACAGCATTACGAAATTAATGTGGATTAAAAACCATGCCCCGGATGTCTATCAAAAGGCCTTCAAATTCTTGCCATGGAATGGGTTAGTTCCTTTCTTATTGGGCGGAGAAGATTGTGTCGATTATTCACAAGCCAGTAGGACATTAATGTTCGATCAAACAAACAACACTTGGTCGGAACTCATATTGGCAACTGCGGGAATTGATGCGAGCAAATTACCTGCAGTTTACCAAACCGGGGCTATTGTTGGGACAGTGAACTCACAAATGAGTAAATCGTTAGGATTATCCACGAGAACAAAAATTGTATTAGGACCTCATGACCAAGTAGCTAACGCTGTAGGTTGTGGAATTTCAAAGCGTGGTCAGGCTATGATTAGTATGGGTTCGTTTTTCTGCGTTGTTCCACTTTTCGTTCCTCGCCCCCCAGCGGATCAAATTTGCCGACATAGAATTAACACCGAGCCTTATGTACTAAAAGATAGTTACGTCTCGGTCATCTATAACCAAGGTGGCCTGTTATTTAAATGGTATCGTGATACGTTTGATCTATTTGCAGACCAAATCATGAGTAGATTAGATCGATACGATTTATTGGAGAAAGAAGTTCCAATCGAGCCCAGTGAGATTTTAGTGTTGCCTTCTTTTTCACCCATCGGTTCTCCGCATCATATTCAAAAGCCAAATGGTGTTATCACTGGTTTATCATTGACCTCCCGTAGAGGAGACATTTTGAAAGGCATCTTTCAAGGAGTAGTTTTTTATCTCTTCGACCGAATTCGAAAACTGTCAGAACTTGGTGTTAATACGAACTACTATTATGCAGTCGGAGGTGGGAGTAAATCTGACGTTTGGGTGCAAATCATATCTGATGTCTTCGGAGCTGAAGTTCACAGACCGGATGTCATCGAATCAGCAACTCTTGGTGATAGCATTATCGCGTGGGTTGCATCGAATGAATATTCCTCATATGACGAAGCCATTCATAAAATAGTGAAAATTGAAAGAAAGTTCATACCAAATAAGAAAAACTTACAGATATATGGTGAACTGTTCCTTAAATATCTTGATTTATGGAACAAGACATTTCCTGGTTAGCTATTCGTTAGGCAACCTGTGTTTTTTGTTATAGTGCTACCCAAGTAAAGTTTCAATCAATTATCTGGATAAAATTACATCAAAATTTGATGTTTTAGAGTATTCGCGGATAGATGTGGACTTCAGGATTTCATTGCAGCGTGTACAACTTCTACTAGATCAGCCACATGAAGCGTTTCGTTAAGATTTATAGATCTAGAGGCTTCGGAAAAATATATATAACACTTTGGGCAGGTGGTAATAAAGCGGCTCACGCTCTGAAGAGCGGCTGCTTCGAGCAAACGCATTTCACTTGACCTCTCAGTCAATGCACCTTCTTCCATCCAGAACCGACCTCCACCAGCACCACAGCATAAGGCAAAATCCTTGTTGCGTGGCATTTCAATTAACTCACAACCAGTAGCCTGTAGGACATGCCTGGCAGGATGATAAACTTTATTGTAACGACCTAAATAACATGGGTCGTGGTAAGTCACTCGCCATCCAAGAGCATTCTTAAACTGGATTTGATTACTCAAAATGAGTTGATCAAGCAGTTGTGAAATATGCAAAACTGGTTTCCCCATTAATGCTTTAGCTGGATATTCATTAATTAAGGTGTTATAAGTATGTGGATCAGTTGTAAAAATTCCTTTATAATGACCTACTTGAAGTAACGAAAGATTTCTCTGAACAAGTTCATCATACAAACCTTCTTCGCCTATACGGCGAATGTCATTGCCAGAGTTGTTTTCAATATTCGTGAATATACCATAATTAATTTTGGCATTATGAAGTATTGTTGCGGTCATGCGAGAAATATTCGCATACTCTGGAGATCGCATGGTGATATCTCCTGGGAACCATAACCAGTCCACTGATGATTTCGTTGCATCGGGAATTTCAAAGGGTAGCTCCGAAATCCAGGATTGATAGATAGGCGTTAAAATTCCAAAAGAAGAACCATAACTCACCATATTCTCCAATGACTTTTGAAGATTTTCGTTAATTCTACCCTTTTGGATTAGTGCACGGCGTAAAGCCACTATGATATCCAGATGCTCAATATGAACCGGGCATATGTTTTCGCATGCCCCACATGTCGTGCACCCCCAAACCTGGGCCATCATTTGTGGATCGAATGGGTGCGAAAATGAACCTCCTTTGACATCATCTAATGATTCGCGAATATGTAACATGATCTTTTGGGGGTCAAGTAAATGTCCAGAGAGTACAGCTGGACAGACCTCTGAACAACGTCCGCAATTTGTGCACGATAAAGCGCTTAAGAGTTGTTTTTGAGTGAGAGTTTTGATGCCATCAGAAAAAATAAGTTCTCCGTTTGCCCTACTTTGGAGTGGTGAAAGCCGTGCCATGGTATGCTCAGGATCACTAATAAAGATATTCAGTGGTGCACTCAATAAATGCACCATTGGTCCAGTTGGTAATGTAACCATTAGAATTACAATACTTAGTAGATGAATTCCATACGTAAACAGATAGGCATTATTAAGGATATTTTGATTAACTTCGAGGTTTTGCCAAATGTTGGCGAGTGTTCCGCCAACGGGCGACCAAGATTTCCATTCGGGCTGTTGTATTGCCAACCGAAAAGATTCAACTAGTAATCCACTCACACCGATGAGAGCAATGAGTAATAAAATAATAATTGCACCGCGTGTGGTGGTTAAATATTTTGGCTTTTGCACAAAACGACGGTAAACGGCCATCCCAACGCCAAGAACAAGTAACACAGAGCAAACGTCGAGGATTAATTTATAAACCAGGTAATAGTTACCCTTTAGAAATGGATAAACGTGACTATTCAGTGTAGCGAAAATCGTCCCCAGGAATAATATAAAGATTGACAATGATAAGAGCAGATGCATGAAACCCGGGTATCGTTTTCGTAATATCCCAATCTGAAATAACCCATCTCGTAAGAAATTATTAAATCGTAAGCCTAACCGATCCTTCCATTTTACTGGAACTCCGTACCGCAACAAATTAATGCGCCTGAACCACAACCACAGCATTATGATAGTAGTTATCGACATTACGGAGTAAATAACAATTGGTCCCCAGGGTTGGGGAATATCCCAGAAATCCTGTCGAATGGGCATTATTGGCAGCTCCTTGTATTTGTTGTGCCCTTCTGGAAAGTAGTAAACGAAGTATCTAAATCTTTCTTTTCTCCCATTGTCATTTTCAGATATTTAGAAAAAACCCGACTCTCTTAGGAGAGATATTACCTTATTAGCCCCCTCTTCTAACGGACCTTCAAATACATTTTGTTTTTTCTCAAATCCTCCAGTCATTAAGAATTGCATTCGTTGTGCGGCAGAAAGGCCGGTCGATGGATGGGATAAGCGCCGTGGCCTGGTACGAATTGGACTTACCTCCACCAAGCGTACGCCGGACTTCTCTTCCTCATCTTGCTTAGATATTAACTTGATTTCTCTAGGCCGTTGAGACCCTTCTCTTAGTCTATATACAGAAACATAAGTATTTTGGTAACTAACCTCTGTCATACATATTACAGCTGGAAGATTGCATGCAACTTTTTGCCTACCTCCCCGTTCCAAACGGCGTTCTGTCTGCAAAAACCTGCCGTGATTCTCAATTTCAAAACCAGTTACATGAGAAATTTGTGGAAGGTCAAGAAATTCTGCTAGAAAAGGTCCTACAGATGAGGAGTTCCAATCATTCCCGTGATCTCCGCATAACACAAGATCAGGAAGGAGATCATTAATGGCATTAGCCAGTATATTGGCGATACGATAAGCGTCCAATGACACTTCATCATCATATTCCAAATGCATTGCGTTGTTTACTCCCCGTCCTAAGCAATAGTTCAGACTTACAACAGCATCCTTGCCTCCGATTGAGATTGCAGTAATATTTGCATTGTAATTCGCCTGTAAATTCATGGCCGCTTCCAACGCACTTCGATCGGAGGGGTTAATAATCCATATTGGATTTGTATTCATTTGTATGGGATCGTTTCCAATACAAATATTTGTTGTGTGGACACATACGACTACATTAAGACTCATAACGGAATTTGGTTGTCAGGACCACTCCTTCCTTCTGATAATAATTTATTAATAAGAAGAGGGAGGAAAGCATGTAAATCAGCAATAATCCCCAAAGTTGATCTCTGGATGATGGGGGCATTACGATCGGTATTAATTGATATTATACATTTCGAAGCAACGCCACCAAGATGTTGCTGCATACCAGAAATACCTACACTTATATACAACTGTGGTTTTACTTGGTGCCCTGTTTGACCTATCATCCGATTTGAAGATATGTATCCAAGGTCAAGCGCTCGGCGCGATCCCCCAACAGCTGCCCCCAATGTTTCTCCTAATTCTTCGAGCAATCCCCATGAGACTCTATCTCGCACACCCCGCCCACCTGCTACAATTTTTTCAGCCTCTTCAATCGCAATACTTCGGGGATTTCCAGGAATTTGTGGACCGGCGTAGATTCGAATTAACCTGGGTTCAAGGTGAGGTGTAAATTCAGTTATGATAGGATTTCTACTATGATGAGGTTTCTCAATACCCGCTACATTTGGTATCAACGATGCAATCCAAGGCAAATCAGCAGGAGACGCATAGGTGGCTTGAAATCGATCGGAAAAAATTCGCCGAATAAGTTGAATTTCATCATTAACGCTTTTTATCCAAATGCAATTGCCAAGTAATTCCAAATGCAGTCGTGCCGCCAAACGGGCAGCAAGATCCTGACCGTTTGAACTGGCCGAAAAGATAATCCTTGCTGGTCCGAATTTCTTATATACTTCTGTCAGTGAAATACAAAAGCCATCGGTTGAATATATCGACAGTAAGGGGTGTTTGATGAGGAGGATTTTATCTACATCATATTGTGAGATTATGCTAGAGTATTGATTCGGTGAATCCCCGAGAAGGATACAAACCAATTCTACCCCAAGCGAATTCGCCAGAACTCGCCCCTCACCAAGGGATTCTAACGTCCCTTCTTCAAGGCCATTTGTTCCAATTTCACCAACAACCCAAATATCCATCTATCTTAAATCAGTCTCCCTACTCTGCCTCCATCAGCCATAGCATCAATCGCGAGTCGTGGTTCGCGACAGTCGCCAACCTTGTAAATTTCTGAAACTATATTATCTAATCCCTCCATCCAAGCTCGAACTGGACGCTGACGCAAATGAATTATCACAGTATCGACAACCAATTGTTCATCCGTTACGTCATTAATTGGATAATGTGTTGTACAAGGATGGCGTTCACCCATTGGACTTAATGTAACAAAACCTTCTTCAATCGCTTTAACGGTTTTGAATGGAATAAATTCGATTTTTTGCATAACGGATTCCATCAGCGAATGCCTTCCCGTGAAACTGTTCTTATCATATGCCAGGGCATCCATGGGATCCTCCCATGTTTGAGTCTCAGCACCTGACACAAGAAAAACCTGTTTATTTCTTTCTGCCAACCATTCAGCTGTCTCTACTGCAGCTGTCGAATGTCCCAGTATCAATACTCGATCCCCAATTTCCTTCTGGCCTGAAAGTGCTTCGTGTATCGTAATTACCTGAGGAAGATTCCATCCGGGAACGTGCTCAGGGATTTCTGGCTTCGCGCCAGTTGCCGCGACTAGGACATCTGGAGCAAAGAGTCGTACTGAAGCGGAGTCCCCCTTCTTTCCAAGAATTACCTTCACACCCACCTTCGGAAGCTGCGTAGAAAGCCAGCGAGGTAGATCGGAAAATTCTTCACGATGTGGCGGAATACTTGCCAGTAATGCTGTGCCCCCTAAAGTTTCGGACTGCTCCCAAAGGGTTACATCATGACCTCGTAATGCCGCTACCCTGGCTGTTTCCATTCCTGCTGGTCCACCACCTACTACGAGGACGCGTTTCTTTTTGGGTGCAGGTTCCAGTCTAGACCAAGTTTTCTCGCGACCAGCAGCGGGATTGACCAAGCAAGTTAGATCAAGCCCAGCCCAGGTACGATCGGTACATCCCTGCATGCAAGTGATGCATGGTCGAATGTCATCGAGCTGGCCGGTCATAGTTTTATTGGGTAACTCCGGATCAGCCATTAATGCCCGGGTCATCACAACGTAATCAGCACTGCCTCGTTGAAGGATCCCTTCAGCAGAGATAGGGTTCTTAATTCTCCCCACGATAAAAATGGGTGTTTTCTCCACTGCCGACCTCACTTCAGCTCCCAGGTATTCGAGGAAACCCAAAGGCATTGACATTGGTGCGACCATGGCTGCTGCACTATCCGGATGATGTTGCCCAGCACTGACGCTGATATAGTCGACATACCCGGTTTTTTCGATCAGTTGGGCTACAATGCGATATTCGTCGATGGTATAGCCACCATCAACCATATCATCTCCATTGATTCTTATACCTACTGGAAAATCCGGTCCAACCACTCCGCGAGTTTCTTCTAATACTTCCTGGACAATCCTTAAACGTTTTTCCAGGGTGCCTCCATATTCGTCAGTACGCAAATTACTATATGGAGAAATAAACTGACTTAACAAGTAACCATGAGCGGCATGGATTTCTACCAAATCAAAACCAGCTTCTTTACAACGCCAGGCGGCTTGAGCGAATATTTTAACCAATTCATGAATACGAGCAATACTTAGTTCTTCTGGGACTTCCATGTGACGTCCGGTAGGAAATGGGCCAGGGATAGGACTGGGTGCCTCTGGTACAAAACCGGTTATTTCGCGATTAGTCTGCCGTCCAGCATGGTTCAACTGCGCGCCAATATTTGTGCCAACCGGTGAGGCGGCATGAAAAGCCTTTGTGAGTTCTCGCATATATGGAATTGCAGAATCCTCAGAAGTACTCATTTGATGTTTTCCGGTTTTACCCCTTATATCTACATAGCTATAGCCGACATTTATAATCCCCGCTCCACCTCGGCCACGTACTGCATAATAATCAATCATCTGTTCGGTAACATATCCTTCCAGAGAACACATGGCAGTGCAAGCACTCGACATCACGATCCGGTTACGCGTGGTCATTCCATTAATGCGACCCGGGGCGATAAGCAGATTAACTTCATTCATTGCGATCCTCCTTGTAGGAATGTGGTGTTGATTGGGGATTAGTGTTTTTAATCCAATTTTTTTATTACATAATTTAAACAAATGATTCGCGCATAGTTGGTGTGTTGGTGGCGAGAAAAATACATTTTGTGATATATATCTCCACTTACAATGCTTAGGTTTTCACAAACCTTATTCGGTCACAGGTTATATTGCTGCATATGCTAACTTGCTTATTCGTCTCCTAGAATTGCCAATGGGTGATATATTTAGCAGTATTATACCATATTCTTGAAAAATAGGTTGACTTTATTTACTTGTTTTGCTATTATATATCTATTCTCCAACAAACTATATCTCTGAAAGGAGGTTTATATATTATTATTTGATATAGATCTTGTGTATCCATAACCGAAACCAAATTCATTTTGAAACAACCAAATCAAGGAGAAAGAGATGAAGAAAAAATTGATCGCCATTTTGTCGATAATTCTGATTGCCGCGATGCTTTTTGGTTGTGCACCGAAGGCCCAACCAACCCCCACCGCAGAAGTTACTGAACCACCGGCGACCGTAGCCCCCAAGAAAGTTGTTTTGATCGGGGCTCAGCGTTTTGGTGATAAGGGGCCTATGGATAGTATGGCTGCTGGGTTGGATCAATGCGCAACCGATTTCGGTTTTGAGGTCAAGAAAATTGAATCGGATTCTGCCGCAGCATATGAAGAAGACATCCGAGGAATGGCAAACGAAGGTTACGACCTCATTATCACTACCTTTCCTCCTATGACTGATCCTACAAAGACAATTGCCGCTGAATTCCCAAATACAAAATTTGCTGCAATATACCAGTTCATCAATGTTGAAGGCACCTCAATTCCTAACATTTGGGACACTGAATTCCATGGTGAGCAAGCCTTTTATATTTTGGGAGCCATTGCTACAAAGTTGAGTAAGACAAAAAAGGTCGCGATTATTGAGGGAAGTGAAACCCTTTCCAATAATGCTCAGTTGAATGGATTCTTTAAAGGTGTTAAGGACAATTGCCCTGAGTGTGAAGCAAGTTATGCAATTGTTGGAAGTTATGAGGATCCAGCAAAAGCTAAGGAGATCGCTTTGGCTCTGATCGAAAGTGGAGTCGATGTAATCCAAACCGATGCGGCAAACAGTCAGATTGGTGTTATCGAAGCATCGAAAGAAAAAGGCACGCTAGTGTCTGGTGATGTTTCTGACAATACCGCAATGTATCCAGAAGGTTTCTTTGGATATGTTGGTGTGAGCTTTGGTGCAAATGTTTACCAGGCATGCAAATACCTTGCTGAGGATAAATACCCTGGTGGCGAGCATGGAATCATGAATCTTACCAACAATGGATATTTTGTTCCCTTTGACGTTCTGGAAAATTTCGCAGTTGCTAATCCGGATTATAAAGACTCCATGGCTGAAGCTATTGCCTTGGCCAAGGACCTTTCGAACAAATTAGCGTCCGGAGAGATCGTTGTTGATTTCATTACCACCTTACCGGCAAGCAAATAAATAGGTATGGCTAACAGAAGGGGTGTAACAACACCCCTTCTGTTTCTGTTTTTTCACAAAGTAAAGGCCGTGCAACTTGCTCCCGCAGATTGGTAACTCCGGATGTGGCCGACTTTCTGGTATTATGTGAGACCAGAAGGCTCGCTCCACGGATTGGAGCTACGAAGTCGATATTATTTCTTGAGGAGTAGCCGTGACTCATGAAGTCGTTGTAAAAATGCAAGGAATACGCAAGGTTTTCGCTAGGGTTGTAGCGAATAACAATGTAGATTTGGAAATAAGACGCGGTGAAGTTCATGGGTTGATTGGCGAAAATGGGGCTGGAAAATCTACTCTCATGAACATTCTATATGGCTTACATCAACCAGATGAAGGATCTATAGAAGTTGATGGAAATCCCGTGGAGATTAAGAGCCCCTTGGACGCGATCAAATTGGGCATTGGAATGGTTCATCAACATTTCATGTTGGTTCGCTCGATGACTGTACTGGAAAATATTATCCTCGGTAATACTCCAACAAAAGGTGGATTTATCGATAAGGCGAAAGCTAAACAAAAAATTGAAAAAATTATGGATATGTATGGGCTGAAAATCGATTTGGATTCTCGAGTCTATCAAATATCCGTAGGACAAATGCAGAGGGTTGAAATCATAAAGGCAATTTATCGTGGTGCGAAAGTCTTAATACTTGACGAGCCAACAGCAGTTCTTACTCCTTTGGAAATTGATGAGTTGTTTGTTGTCATTAAAGAAATGGCTAAACAAGGATGTTCGATCGTTTTTATCACCCATAAATTAAAGGAAGTGATGGCGGTAACAGATAATATTACCGTGATGCGACGTGGGGTGGTAACTGGTTTTGTTAAAGCGGAGGACACAAATACTCGGCAGCTGGCTAGTATGATGGTTGGAAGAGATGTTGTGTTTCAGGTTGAAAAAACCGAAGCAACACCTGAGAATGTCGTCCTTGAGCTGGTGAATGTCAATGCGATTAATGATCGAGGATTAAAATGCCTCAAGGATGTAAATATTGAGATTCGGAAGGGAGAGATTGTTGGTATCGCTGGAGTGGAAGGAAACGGGCAAACGGAGTTAATTGAAGTCATAACGGGAATGCGCCCATTCCAGGATGGGAGAATTAGGTTGGTCGGGAAGGATATTAAATCCCTTTCCATCAGGGAAAGAAGAGATTTGGGTATCTCTCATATCCCTGAAGATCGATTGGTTATTGGCGTGAGTAAAGACTGTAGTATTGAAGAAAACCTGATCGTCTTAAGGTACAGGGATAGAGATATTTCGATTAACAATTTCATGCAAAGAAAAACAATTGAAGATTATTGTTGGAATTTGATTGACCGTTTTGATATTAAGGTCGCCAGTGGCAAAGATCCGATCACCTTTCTCTCTGGTGGAAACATGCAGAAAGTGATTATTGCGCGAGAACTGGACGCAAACCCAACTTTATTAGTTGCAGGACAGCCTACTCGTGGGGTTGATGTTGGTGCAATTGAGTTCATACATACACAATTAATCGCCATGAGAGATGAAGGAGTTGGGATCCTTCTCGTTTCTTCAGAAATTGACGAGATCCTTTCTTTATCCGATCGCATCTATGTTCTTTATGAAGGGGAAATTGCCGGTAACCTTGTCAACGAAAATATTAATGAGGTTGAATTGGGGTTAATTATGACTGGTTCAATCCAAAAGGTAGCAGGAACATCTCCTTAAGGAAAGGTGGTTCATACCAGAGTGAACTTAAAAAAATTATTTACTAGTTACAGAGGTTTATTTTCCTCGATTACCCAAAAATTAGTAATCGTCGTCGTTGCTCTGGGAATAATAATGCTCATTCTTGGAATAGCAGGATACGATCCCCTATTCCTTCTACAAGGACTAGGAAGAGGATTGAATAAGGACATAGGAGGGACAATTCGTTGGACAGCTCCTCTAATCCTTTGTGGGCTGGCAATCGCGATACCTTTAAAAGCTGGAGTTTTTAATATGGGCGTTGATGGCCAATTATATTTAGGTGCAATTACATCAACAGCGATTGGATTATTACTATTTGGAAAACTTGCACCGATATTAATTATTTTTATCGCAATTATCGGTGGAATGTTGGCGGGAATGATTTGGGCGCTAATACCTGGTTTGTTCCGGGTTCTTTGGGGGACAGACGAAGTGATCACCACATTATTAATGAATTATGTAGCTCTTTTGGCTACTGATTTTCTTGTTTTGGGACCACTTCGTGGTGAGGGAGCGACGGGAACAACATATTCAACAAATTCATTGGATCCATCCCTCTGGTTACCCAGGATCATCCCCCGCACATCGACCAATATAGGGTTCATTTTTGCGATAATTTTGGCGATTATTGCAGCAATAGTTCTGTATAAGACGACACTCGGATACGAAATTAAACTCGTAGGAACGAACTCTATATTCGCCCGTTATGCTGGCATTAGGTCCAAGAAGGTGATTATTTTGACTTTCTTAATTAGTGGTGCGATGGCAGGTTTAACGGGAGCAATTGAAATTTTCGGAGTTCACCACCGCTTTCCAGGTAGGTTCAATCCAGGCTTGGGATTTGATGGTGTAGTTGTTTCATTGCTGGCCAGCAATAATCCTATTGCAGTGATGTTTTCGGGATTTCTTTTCGGTCTACTTCGTAACGGTGCCATGAATATGGAAAGAGTCACTGAGATACCTAGATCGATGAGTGATATCGTTCAAGCATTCATCATAATGACAGCTACAGCAACCTTTGCAACATATCGATTAAAGGGTAAGTTCCGGGAAATATTTCGAAAGCTTAAAAAATATTTACACTATAAGACAACCAGCAGTAGCTCCGAGGAGGCTTGATCGATGGATTTTCATTCTTTATTTAGCCCCGAACTCCTTGCTGCTTCGATTCGGATTGCTACGCCAATCATCCTTGCAGCGATGGGTGGATTACTTTGCATTAAGGCGAGAATATTTAATATTGCACTTGAGGGTTTCATGCTCATTAGCTCATTTTTTGCCATTGTGGCCATACAATTTCTTGGCGGAAGTGCCTGGATCGGTTTGGGCGCTGGAATCCTTGCAGGGATTATTACTAGCTTGATCTATTCTTATTGCGTTATTAAGTTAAAAACTGACCAGGTAATTACCAGTATTGGTATTAATGTTTTGGCATTGGGCATTACAGCTTTCTTGCTAAAAATAATCTTCGATACAAGCGGCACGATAAGACCATCTACGCTAATCAAGATTGAAAATATTGAAATTCCCTTCTTAGTAAATGTACCTTTCTTGGGTGAGGTTTTAGGAAAACACTCGCCTGTAGTTTATTTATCATTTCTAGTCGTAATAGTTACCCATTTGTTGTTAATGAAAACCCCCTTTGGTTTAGCTGTGCAGAGTGTAGGCGAGAATCCAGATGCAGCAAGAACTGCGGGAATCAAACCTGAAAATATTAGATTTTTGGTCATTACTTGGAGTGGGGCGCTTTCCGGTTTGGCAGGAGCTTATTTGTCCAGTGTTTTAATATCTCAATTTGTTGAAAATATGACCCAGGGTAGAGGTTTTACTGCCTTTATTGCTATTGTGTTTGGTGCGATCAATCCTTTTTATACATTCCTTGCTGCTCTGCTATTTGGTTTTTCCGAAGCACTTGGGATCCGTATTGAAATCATAGGGGCTGGTTTCCCTTCTACCATTTTAAAGATGTTCCCATATGTTCTTTCTATTCTAGTCTTGGTGGTCAGCTCAATCGTTCATTCGCGTCGAAAAGTTACGATGAGCCTGCATTAGTATAAATTGGGCAAGCAAGTATCGCTTCTTGTTTAATTTGTACTACTAGGTATCTCTCCTAACTATTCTTAAAGAATGATAGAATGACCAAGGAGAGTGAACATGAATGCAGACGAGAAAGTAGCACGGCAGAAGTTGAGTGTTCTGGAGCTGGCACAGACCCTGGGAAACGTGAGCGAGGCGTGCAGGATCAAGGACGTATCTAGAACACAGTTCTACGAATACAAGCGACGTTTTCAGACACATGGACTGGAAGGATTGAAAGACCTCCCACCAATCCATAAAAATCACCCTTTCACCACTCCTCCAGAGGAGGTAGAGCGACTACTTGCGGTTAGCCTTGACCACCCAACCTGGGGGTGTGTGAAATTGAGCAGTATGCTCAAACTTGAGGGGATCACAATCAGTTCACCTACAATCCAGAACATTTTGATCAAGCATGGCATGGCCAGCCGCTATGAAAGATTGTTGAAACTGGAAGAAAAAGCAGCGCAACACGCCATTGAATTAACTCCTGAACAAGTTGCACAAATTGAAAAGGCCAATCCATGCTTCAGGGAAAGGCATATTGAGAGCAATAAACCAGGGGAATTGCTCTCACAGGATACTTTTTACGTGGGGGTGCTCAAAGGGGTTGGCAGAGTCTACTTGCATACCGTGGTGGACACGTACGGTAGTTATGCTTTTGGGTTTTTACACACTTCCAAGCAACCAGAAGCTGCTGTGGCGGTTTTGCATAATAATGCCTTACCTTTTTATGAAGATCTTGGTTTTGAGGTTACTGCTGTAATCACTGATAATGGCAGGGAGTTCTGTGGAAAAGAAACACACCCCTATGAACTTTACTTATCCCTCAACGACATTGAGCATCGAACAACCAGAGTGCGACATCCACAGACCAATGGGTTTGTTGAGCGTTTCAACAGGACAGTTCTGGATGAATTCTTCAGAACTACTTTTCGAACCAAGTTCTATGAATCAGTTGAATCTCTTCAGGAGGACCTGGATAAATGGCTGGTCCATTACAACACGGAACGGCCGCACCAAGGTTATCGCAATATGGGCCGCCGTCCTATGGATACGATCAATTTGTTTGTAAAGAATGTTGCAAAGAGAGAAGCCTAGTAATACAGACAATAGAATCTAACCGAATTGCATTGACATCTTAATATTCAGTATTTGTCCTCTTATACGTCGGCCGGCGAGCTCCCACTGGAAAGGGTTCGCCGGCCGTTTTGTTTATTGGTCAGAAAGGAGTAGATATGTTGAACCAGGATATTGCAACTGAGATATGCCTGCTGAAGGGCAACGACGTGGCGCGCGTACTCAATATCAGCCGGGCGTTTGCTTACCAGTTGATGCGCCAGGGCGAGATCCCCACGGTGAGGATCGGCAATGCCGTCCGGGTGCGCAAGGAAGACTTGCTGGCGTACATTGATCACAACCGCCGGAATTTCGGGTTAACAAATCGAATATGGCCTGAGTGATGGTTCCGAAAAATGCCTAACCCGTGGACGCAATTTACTAGAACAGATTTGCTATCACACTGGTTCAGTGTTACAATGCGCCCAGGACAGAGCACCTTAAAAACTGAGACAAGAATTCTGGATTGGGCTCGTCGGTTCGCCGCTTCCTGGAAAGGAAGGAAATCATATGGCGAAACGACGAGGTAGGAATGAGGGCACGCTATACCAGCGTCCCAACGGGCGCTGGCGCGCCCAGGTGTGCATCGATGGCAGCCGCGCCAGTTTCACGGCGGACAGCAAAGTTGAGTGCCAGGCCTGGCTGCGCAAGATGCTCGACCAGGCCAGGCAGGGGTGGAACTACGCGGGCGGCAAGATGACTCTGGGAGAGTACCTCCACGTGTGGCTGGAGAACAGCCGGGCTTCACTAGGTTTGAAAACCCAAGACCATTATCGTCGGACAGTTGAGAAGCATATTCTCCCCCACATCGGAAACATCCGCCTGAAAGACCTGCGCCTGGAGCGCGTCGAGCGCTTATACGCCTCTTTGCTGAAAGCGGGCAGCGGCGTGCGCACGGTGCGCATTGTGCACGCGGTGCTGCACCGCTCGCTGGAAAAAGCGGTGCGCTACGGCTTGATCCTGCGCAACCCGACCGATGGTGTGGCTTTGCCCCAGTACAGGCACGCCGAGATGATGGTGCTGGACGAAACCCAGGTCTCGCAGCTCCTGGTGGCAGCCAAAGGCTCGCGCCACGAGGCGCTCTATCACCTGGCGGTCACCACCGGGATGCGCATGGGCGAGCTGTTCGGCTTGCGCTGGTCGGACCTGCATTGGGTGAGCGGCAGGATTTACGTGCGCCGCCAGGTGCAGTATGTTCCGGGTCACGTCTGGAGTTTCGTGGAGCCGAAAACGCGCGCCGGGCGGCGCACGATCAAGCTGGGGGAGGGCGTCTTGCAGGCTTTAAGGGAGCATTTGGAACGGCAACAGGGTGAGCGGATATCTGCCGGAATCCGTTGGGTGGAACATGACCTGATCTTTCCGTCCAAGAGCGGCACGCCGATAGACCCGAGCAACCTGCGCCTGGACTTCACCCGTGTCTTGCGGCAGGCCGGCCTGCCGAAGATACGCTTTCATGATTTGCGCCACACGGCGGCTTCGTTGATGCTCAACCACGGAATACCGGTGATCGTCGTATCCAAGATCCTGGGACACTCCAAGCCCAGCATCACCATGGACATCTACGGTCACCTGTACAACGAGATGCAGGATGAGGCAGCGCAGTTGATGGACGAGCTGGTCACGCCGATATGCACCCAATTGCACCCGAAAAACGAAAGCCTGCTCGAAAAGCAGGCTCAACCCCTAGGTGTGGGGGCAAAGCGGTGAAATCACCGCCACATCTGGCGCCCCCGGCGCGGCTCGAACGCGCAACCTACTGATTCGAAGAGCTAGAACACAAGTTCTATACCGTATATGTGGGGATATAGCGTCTACTTAATCCCACATGTGGGGGTAAAAACGTCTCCCAAGTCAATTTAATCCACTGTTTGGTACCTCATTTGCACCTCAATTGCACCTTAATCTACCAGCCAGTGAAGCAAGAGAAGGCGACCTTTCGATATATCGTTCTATCCAGAAAATGACGTAGCACTCATCGAACGTGACACTTTCAATGAAATCATAGTTTTCAACAAATGTTGAAAGGATTGCCAAAAGAAATATTTAGCAATATTGCTTTTTTCCAATGCACTTTTCTTTAGTAGCATTAACTGCGATTCTTCTTATCAATCCAATAGGGATAAACGATGGGCTGCTTGAATTTTCCGAATTCGATCTTCAGGTATACCAGTATTTTCTGCAACCTCTGGCCAGGATTTCATGGTTGTGATCACGCGATCCAGCATCTCTAGTGCTCGATTGTTTTTTATCCCGGCAATCTTTGCCAATGAGATTAGGTCTAGTGTACTAAAACCTTCTCTTTTACCATTAATGCTCATTTGGTGTTGACTTGTCCAATAACCCTTTGGATCGTATGCATAAGAAACATCAAAGGCAGGGGATAGTTTCCAATCTCCTCGACGATTCATTAGAAATGCAATATTCTTGACATGATCATCATGATTTCGTCCAACAACGTTGAACATGGCTCTTATAACTTGCTGGTCCAGATCACTTTGAGATAATCTCAAACGTTTCATGATTTGGATTGTCTGTTCGTAGGAATAGAGCGCAGGCTCGTTGAAATCAACATGGGCAAGGGCGCATAAGGATTGCATATGGATTTTGGACCCATCTGTGTTTCGATCAAACCGTTTGGTCATAAAATGACTTCGTCCGCCTTCATGGTGAAGACGACACTCTGTCATTTCAATGCCAGCTTTCACCGCCATTTGGTAATAAGCGTATTCAATCATTCCATAACCTTGAGGATCGGATAGTTCTTTGTCCCGATTATTGCTGACCCCGTCGAATTTCATAATCCAGTATTCAAAACCGGATGGGATTTTTACTTGTCCGGAGCGAAATTCATTCGTTTTAGGATTCCAGGCAAGGATTGCTTTTGCTCTGGCACCCCCTGCAGAAGTACCGACTCTCAAAATATCTTCTATCGCATCCCGGTCATCAGTACCGAAAAAAACTCCTGCCAACCCAGCACGTTGATCAAGGATCTTGTTGGATAATTCGACAAGTTTGGAGACTTCTATTTCATCAGATTTGGAGTGAGAAATACGAAGAGCTGGTTTAAATTCGAGCCCCCCCATCCCTCGGCTTCCGATATAACATAATCGCTCCACCGAATTAAAACTGGCAGCGGTCCGTCCCTGAGTTGCCAACCAGGTATCAATGACTGCGTTACCAAACTTATCCGGGAGAGAATCTGCCAGCAAACCTGGCAAGCCTTTAAAGGTTTCTTTCGAAAGGGCTGGAAATTCGTAGGGTAAATCTCTTAACGGCATCATCAACGGGGATAATTGGATACCACTTCTAATGAATGAGGGGTCGTATTGAAAAACAGCGATCTGTCGATCTTCCACCCATGAAACCGCACCAATTTCACTATCCCATAAGAGTACTTTTGCATCACTCATTTCTTATCACCCGATTCGTCTCCCCAAACCCAGGTTGAGTTTTCATTATCAGATTGTTTAGGACGGGCACGTTTTCGTTCACTTCCACCGGTATTGACACGTTCAATGGGACGAATTGCTGGATCTGGTAAAAGCGTTTCAAGGTTTTGTTGAATATCGAGTGCCATCATAACTCGGATAAAGGTATTTAATGAAACACCCTTGCCTTCCTCAAGGCGACGGATTGTCCCAATCGCAACGCCAGACTCCTTTGCCAGTTGAGCTTGAGTAAAATTCCGGGTGAGTCTGATTTTTTTCAATTGGCTACAGAGAAAACCTTCTATTTGATCGCCTGTCGCAATGGAAAAATCAATTGTATTCACCATAATCCTCACTTCGCTTTTTACAGTAGTAAAAACTACTGGAGAAGTGTTAATGTCAGTATACCATCATTTTCATGAATATCAATGTATAAGGGTCAATATATTGGTCTTTATTGGTATTAAATGGTCTTAATGATTAATATATTGACTATTAAGATATACTGACGTATAGGTAATTAATCACTTGTGATAGACTCATGGAAAATTTTGCATATTATTGTAAAAACACTCAATGCGGGCTGAACCAGTTATCTTGTTAACATAAAAAAATCATTTGCTAAGATCATCTAGCTTCCTGTAGATTTCCACCATGGCGAGTGTGTCCAGTTCACAATAGCGTAATAATGCTTCAGTGAGTTGTTCTTTCTCTCGTTGATCCACTTGCCCAAAGGTCATATTCCACCAGGCCATGCTAGCCTGGTCACCTTTCCCAATTACCATTCCTTTATAGGAGAGTTCAGGAACCATTACAGGGAGCACATGTTTGATTGACCAGCTGCCCTTGAAGCCAGGATGCAGGTAGTAACCCAGGTTGACGATATCACCGAGATCGTAGATCCTTTCATTTAGTTGCTCTAAGAAAGCGGCATACTCCGGATGCAGTTTTGCCATTTCCTTATTCATGGTCATTTCAAAGGATTTATTCCAGACGATTACTGTTCCGGAATTTCCAATATCATCTTTCAGTCTTTCAAGAAGAGGGAGGGTTGGATCACCTTCAACCAAAGAAATGTGTTCGTAATGGAAGGATTTACCACCTAGTTTTTCCAGTTTGTGAAGGGAGTATTGGAAGACAATCTGCTGTTGAGGATGGTATCCATCATACTGTGGGATCGCTGATATGCAAGTCTCGTAATCCAGGAAATAAAGGGGGTATCGAATACTTTCAAGTTCAGAAGAAATAGCCTTTTGGTTAATATGAATCTTCTTTGTGAAAGCCCGCTCAGCAACGAGTCGTTGTTTTGGATTCAAGTCGAAAGAAGATGGTATGTCCTCTGCAGCCCGGATTCCTGCTTCTAGTAATTGGAGTTTCTTAACCCGGGTCAGACGCGGAATATCATAGATTGAAAACTCAGGTAAATCTGGGTGGCAAATTGAGGGGCAGGGACACTCCTTTGGTGAAAGGCAATGTTCAATCTCCTCGGGGTTGGTCACCCGCATCACTCGTAGCGCTTCTTCGCGAAGCAGTTCCACTTCTGGCAACAAGGCACGCACTTTGTCCGTTATGTCTTCTGCAATGAACAGGGATGATAGATCCAATTCTCCAGATCGAACATACTCCTTGTTCAGATGCAGTACAAAATAATGATCGACTTTAATTTGTTTTTCCAGAATGGCAGCCTGAAAGGTGACATCGTACACGATGTCCTTATCGACCGAAGTGCTGCTCTTAATCTCGTACAGGTCATAACTGTTCGACTTGGGTTTGAATACCAGACCATCCAAACGTGATTCATAAGGATCATCTGTGTAAGTCTGCTGCCACAACAACTGATCACCTGGACACTGAGGGAGGAAAACTTTGGAAAGGTATTCATGGGCTAATGCTTCTACTTTATTACCTTCTTCAGCCAGGTGTTGATCAAAATCTGATAGGCTCGTTTCTAAGAGCCCATGTTTCTTCGCCCAAAGATGGCGAGGAGCTTCGCAGAAGAGCAAAAAATCAGATTTCGTTAATCTCGGAGTTGTTGTCTTGGACATTTAATTGTTATCCTTAATGGTTAAGGTTTTGGGACTTAAAAATTGATATTAATAATTCTACAAGGAAAACTGTTTTAGGACAAAAAGGGCTATCAAGAAAAATAAAATTTTTACAAAACAATAAATTCAACGTCTGCGTCATTGCTGATGTGACGCAGACGCTATGCTGACACTCCGCAGACGTTGACGCAGACCCTACCGCAGACGTTGATCCACCAGGACGGTTTCAAAACCCCTCTTTCTGATGGAAAGGTATTAAATATCAACTTAGGTCAAAAAGCTGGGAATTGATCACTTTCGCTTGAGAGCAACAGTATTATTTTGTGTTGATTAGGAAAATTATTCGATCGAGCGATTGTAACTCGGTTATTCTTTGACGCAAACAAATCGCTCGCTTTTTTTTGCGACAAATATCGCCATTGCGGCGGGGAATGGTGCGGCACATCGTTCTTCCCACTTCAATCCCCTAGAGTCTTAAGGGGGAACAGTGTACCGGGGTGTAACATCGTTCCCAGTAGGAGGTTATTGTGTCAGGTCAATAATCTCGCTCAACCGCCAGGGTCGATAATCCCGAACTTCGATACTCATGTTGATATGGTTGGGTCCAAGAGTTGAACCTTCAGGAGGAGGTGGACTATTATGAATATGGCCGTGAAGATTAATCCAGCCATCTTCAAGAGGAACAATTGGCCGATGTGAAAAGATGATCTTTGTGTCATCACTAAACACAACTTGAATTGGAGTATTGTAAATGTCGACACCACAGGATTCATACCTGGTTCTGCTTAGTCGGTCATGATTACCACGGATTAAAATCATTTTTCCATTCAACGTTTCGGTTAGAAGATTAAAATTGCTTCTCTTTCCAAATGAAAAATCACCCAAGTGCAGAACGGTGTCCTCTGGGGAAATTAGATCATTCCAGTTTTTGATAATCAATTCTTGCCAGTTTTCGGGGCGATTACAGTATATTCCGACATTGACATGAAAAAAATGCGTATCAGAAATGATCCAGGTCTCGGGAGTAATTACGAGTGTGTTGTCGTGAGCCATCCTTTGATGCAAAGTAGTAACACGAATTATATACTTCACTCCGATTTAAATGATAGGGGGAATGACATGACCAGTTGTTCACACCAGCTTGTTTCCATAGTGTTTAAGGGGGCACGGTGTGTGAAGTAAGAACATATTTCTGATAAATTGATGATTGAAAAAGTAATACAAATGTATTACTATGTTGTAAACAAAGGAGTAAAAAGCTATGCCAATAAAAAACTCATCCACCAAAGCAGTTCGTTCGTTTCGACTTAGTACCGAATGTGTCCGTCAATTGAAAGACCTCTCTAGCAATATGGGACGTAGTGAGGGTGATGTGGTCGAAATATCAATTGATCGAATGTATCGGGAAGAGATCAGATTTGGAAATCTGATGATCAGTGAAGGTCAGAAACCGGAAGACAACTACGATGTTGGAAAGTAATTGATGTAAATATGATTGCGGGATTTATTCACTTTATTTGGAAAGTTTTCTGGAATACAACTGTGGTCATTCTCTGTGCCGGCCTGGTCTTCATTGGTTTTAAGGCTAACCAGCCAATGTCAGTTCCAGATGCCCCTGAGGGGATGACCTATGTTGAGTTTATGCAAGATCGAATCGATGCCGCGAAATCTGTTGAGCCTTCAAGATGTGGTTGGGGAATGATGCTCTCCTTAGCAACACTCAGTCCGATTTACAGTGTGGTTTACACAGTGGTGGCGATTAATCCTGATGGCATGTTGGCGAAAATGACAGCTTCCGATCCGGATATTCCGCAGGGAGTTGAAGATGCGAAATGGTACGAAGTCCCTGGGATCTGGTGGGGTGTGGTGGAGCGCTTGTCATGGACGATGCTGGGGGAGCCGGCCAATATTGGTTGTCAGTTCAGGGCAGTGAGATAAAAAAGTTATAATGACGGCTTCATTAGTTACTTAATCATCTTATTTTTGTTGTGAAAAGATTTGAGACAAGACTTTTGGCAAATCTCCAACATACGTAAAAACCAACCTTTGTCCTGCTCGAGTGGTAGCCATGTAAATTTTCCTGGTATTATCCAGGATTATTTCCTCTCGCTCGTCATCGGAAAGACGAATAGATTGTTCTTCTTCAAAAAGCTCACGTAAACCTACCAAAAACACAATTGGACTCTCTAATCCGGCGCCAGCATTCAACGTAGTTACTCTTACATAATCTCCGGGGTACGTATTTTTTGGATCCATGGCGACATTTTTACCAAGTCTATGGTCGATTGCTTGAATAAGCGCTTTTGTCCCCTGCCCATTAGCGTGTAATATTAGCAAGTCCTTACGAGGATATCCCTGGTTGAGAAAATCTGCGACTTCATTAGATACACGTGCGATTTCATCTTGTGAACTTGCCAACGTGATTATCTGAGGGAAAGCTCCATTTGGCATGTTAAGTATGTCTGGTGTTAGGACATCATCGTCTTTTTCTTCAGGAAGGCGCAATCGATAAAATAGTGTTGCGAACTGCATGATCTCCCGAGTAGTCCGATAGCTATGTCGAAGTTGGTGAGAATGTCCACGTGCTTCCAATCCCAGTGATTTCCAAGTGGTTCTTCTGCCAAGAAAGCCTTGTGTTGGATCAGCAACCATGAATAAATGGGAATTCTGTGGCTTAAGTGCTTTTTGAATTAAGTTCATCCAGATTGGAGCAAAGAACTGAGCTTCATCCACGAGGATGAAATCATATTGCGGAAGAGTAACTTTTCTTTCTTCACTAAATTGCCATATGTTTCGCGGTATATCGCCCCAATCCAATGATCCTTGTTGTTCTAACAATTGCTGATAAGAATTCACCGCATTCCACATTCGTATCCGCTGATCGGCAGTTAATCCAAATCCTCGACCGCGGCGGTCAATTGTTATATATTCAGATTGATTAATTGGTAATTGATCCTTCAACCAATCAATTTCACTAATTAGCATGTGTTCTGTGATCGTAGAGTCCTGTAAGGTTTTCCCCCATACTTGATGTACGACTTCTTCTCTTTTGCGTATCGAAAGTGGTTCTTTCCAGACAGGGTGTTTTGGCCAATGACTGTAACACCAGCCATTAAATGTGCACCATTCAATTCTTGCTGGTAAGGTACCTTCCAAACGTGCGAAACGACTCTGCAAATCGTGGCTAAGGGGTTTATTGTGGGTAAGGACAAGAAATTGCTTGTCCAGATAGAGATGATAAAGTAAACGTAACCGATAGAGTAAGATTAGCGTTTTACCGCTTCCAGCCACTCCATTAACGATGTTTAAACGAAAATCAGTACTGAGGTTTTGTCCTTCAGGCTCGATATCTAAGTCTATCTTTACAGCTGCTTCCTGATCATAATCGAGGAGGTAATCTTGTAAGCCGGCTTGAATTCGACGAGGATTACTTGGACATACAGTCATTTCCGCAGGGACAACGATCTCCGGAGTGAATTGCTGCCGGATTTTCTCAAGTACTGCTTTATCAACAGGTGTGGGTAAGAAATAGTCTTCCCATTTCAATCCGGAATCTGATGAGAGCAGCTCTTTTCCGGCCCATTCTGGTTCATTGTCTTGGCGGACAATCCGGCTCTCAAGCACCTTTTTATGAGGGATATTCGGAAAGATCGTAAGCGTTTTGATTGGTGTGTTATCAGGTATATCCAGTTTTTTTATGAATGAAGACAATACTTCTGCCTCTGCAGCTCCTAGTGGTGGGCGATTGTCATCAAGTAGAAGAAGTTGGGCCGCCGAAATTGCTTGTGCCGCCGAGGATGAGCTTACTTTTACTAAAAGGGCGCAGCCTTTTTGAGTAATCATCAGAAAATCTGGTGTATTGAGCTGCCAGGGAGCGAGATGGTGCCATATAAAAAAAGTATCCGGTAGGGTCTTCAAAACCCGAAAAGTTTTTAAAACTTCAATCGGAAGAGCCTGGGGTAGAGATTCTGGCAGTATGTGAGCCATAATTACACTAAGGAACCATCAGGAAGTGAGATTTGTTGGCAGCTGTTGATTAAATCTTTCAACAATGCAAAGGTATCTGTATGCTCTTCATCAAATTGATCACCATCCAGCATATGGTGACTGCCAATTAGGATGAGTTTCGTACGTGGACGGGTAACAGCAACGTTGAGCCGTTGAGGTTGAAAAAGAAAGTCAGCCATTTGAGAGGCAAAGGCTGGGCTGGCCGTGGCAAACGAAACCAACACAACCTCACGTTCCTGACCTTGCATTCGTTCAACCGTATCAACGACGATTTTCGACCAAATCTTTTCTTCTCCAATTGTCCGACGCAAAAGACTGCGGATTAATCGGCTTTGCGCGCGATAAGGAACAACCACGCCGATTTCTTCGGGAGGTACATCATGCTCCAGAAGTGCTCCGATCAATTCAATTACAATCTCTGCTTCTCGACGGCTGCGGACGGTAGTATTTCTGTGGCATAGGTCAAGAAAAACAGACGGCGAGGTGGGATCGAGAACAAAATCCCAACGTGTAGGTTGCTTCGACAAATGGAGGTACCTTTTGCCCGCATCTTCACTGGATTTCAAAAGATTATTGTAAAAAGTTCGGTTTGGCCAATCAACCAGTCCCTCGTTGAGACGATATGTAATATTTAACATGGTCTCGTTTCCTCGGCCGGCTAAGTAGGCAAAAATGGATGTTTGCTTCGCTTGCTTCTCTGAGAAAATTGAGATGGGAGGTAATTGATATTCATCACCAATGAAAATATATTTGTTTGCCGCTAACATTCCCATGATTGCCAGTGGTAAGGTCACTTGTGATGCTTCATCGAATAACACAACATCAAATTCGACATTCGAAAGTCGTTGGGTCTGTAGAGAGAATGGAGTTGCACCAACGATATAGCCGCTGCTCAAATCACCAAAATGCGATTGATCGAAATTCACGAAATTGGGTACATCCAAATCATTGATGTGTCTATCTTCGCCAATTTTACAAACTGGAAGACTATCATCAACTTTTGGTATTTTGTTGAGCGCATTATGAATTGCGCGATGGGTGAGAGCTGTCACCAATACGCGTTGTCCATCATCCACTAATAACTTAGCCAGGTGGGCTAGCATGAGTGTTTTTCCGGTACCAGGCGGCCCCTGGATTAAATGCAATAAATCGGATGCGTATGCCTGGGCGACTGCTTCGATCTGACTATCATTTAGTCCGGTATCTGCCAATTCCTGTAAAGCTCGTTCATAACGAGCATAATCAAGTTTTGGTGTCAAAGATCCTTGAAGCAGTGGGAGGATGATCGAACGACCACGCAGGGAATCGGCAACATTATTCAAGGCATCCAGATAAAATGGGCTGGAATCAAACCAATCTTGATCTATGATCCAGCCATCGGGATCTGCTTCTAGAAAGAAATGGTTGCCATTTATCAAGCTGACTTCAAGTTCAGTTTCTGCATCATATTGCAGCTCCACATGCAAAGCATTTGGATCTTGTGGATTCCCCCGGTGTAAAACCAACAAATCTCCCTCACGAAAACGTGAGTCGTTTGTATCACAACGTAACCGAATGAGTCCCTTCTCAAAATGCGCTACACTTAACCCTTCAATTGCCCATCCTTTGGAAACTCGCTCGGATAATGGTCTGGACCATTGCTTATCAAGGGTAGCAAACTGAGTTTCAGCTTCTGCCTGAACAAAAAATTTAAGGCGGTTGAGAAGGGCGGAAGTAGAGGACATAAAGAATTACTTCCTTCCATAATCTGCTGGGATTTCACCCCAGGCGTTGGTATCCCATTTTAGTAATTCGTTGGAATAATCATTGTTATTCAACCAATTTTCAGCTCGAGTAATCAGGTCAAAAATTTCCCCGTTTTTGTCATCCTGAGGTAATTTCGTTTTGCACTTCTTGTTTTTCACCCAGGTGATGGCGGTTTCCGAATCTGAGTAAATCGGAACGTTAATATCCTGCTTTTTAAACAATGCCAGCGCGTGGACGATTGCCAGGAATTCACCAATATTATTGCTCCCATTTTCAAATGGACCTTGATGGAAGATTAACTTTCCGCTGGTTGTGTGGACGCATTGATATTCTAGAGGTCCGGGGTAACCGATGCAGGATGCATCTACGCAGTAGCTATCTTCAACAGGCTTGCCAATGAGTTCAAGCATCATTGGGCTGACCGTGGGCACACGCTTTCCTTTGTATTCATCATATGCCGATTGGAATGCGGCTGTTGCCGCTTCATAGTTCTCAAAGGATTTGTACTCTGCGCCATTGAATCCAGTCACTTGAGCGGAGCATTCCTGCCAGGTGGTGAAGACTCCGGTCTTGCGACCTTTCCAAACGACGTAATATTTTTGTTTGGGCATTTGACCCCCTAAAAGATTAATTATTGAGTCTGGTTCTCTCAATTTGAAAAGCCATAGGAATCTAGTCGTTCTCGAGCGATTTCGATTTCTTGTTCTGTAAAAAGGGATCGGTATTTTGGTTTTAGAACCAAATTTTCCATAGTTAAGTCAAGACGATGATTTCTCCATAATTCCGTGAATCCGTCCGATGGTTCAGCGGTTGCAAGCAATTTTGTGGCAGTTTTGAGGCCGCCTTCGTTGGATACCATTTGAAGGAACCGCGTGGCGTTATAATCGCATTCTTCTTTAGCTCGGTGATAGATTTCTATCATGTCTTTATGAAAATCAATTTCCAAAGGTATTGGTTGGCTCATGAAACCTCAATATCCTTTTTCATAGATAATTAAAAGGACTTAGGATCTATTCCAGTACTGATACATAATTATCAATAGTTTGTTGGCGACGAACATAATCTGGATAGATTTTCTTTTTTCTAAAAAATCGACTAAGTGGTTAATTTTCGATACACTTTTCGTAGAAGTAAATCTTTAACGAGGTCGGCGAACTCATCTTCATTCATAATTCTGTCCGTTATCTCTTGGTTTTGTTCCATGCGGCCAATTACTTTATCAATAAAGACGTCGTTAAAAGGATATCTAAAATTCTCGATGCTATTATTCCTGGCTTGTTGTGAGAGGTTCTCATCACTCATGAGGTCTTCTTCAATCTGATCAAAAAATAACTGATCAGCTGCAGTAAAATCAGTCCCGAAACGTTCATTGATGTATTCAATAATTGTAGAGAGTTGTTCTTCTTCCAGTTTTGTTGACCCAGTTAATTCAGAAGGTGCTTGGAGAGCGATATCTCCCTTTGATTCCAAGAAAATAGAGCCTTCGGTTATTTTTTGTAACCTGTAATACTCCAAAGCGATCTGGTCGCCAACCTGAAAACGCGAACCAAAATCATTTTCCTGAATCTTTGTGATTAATAGCCTGCTATAAGCGTAAAACTTCTCTAATTCAACATCTGCAAACGGCATAACTTGTGACATGAAGCTATATAGCCGAATGAACTCCAAAAGAAAATGTTTGTATTCATCCCTTTCGTCTGGGGTTTTGCTTCGCCACCGATCTACTGCCGGATCTATTAGACTATTTATTTGCATACTTGCAAGTGGAGAACGTTGGGCATTGGGTTGAAAGAAAATGCTCGCGAAGTTTTCAATGTCCTTATCGAGTGTTATCTGATAACTGTCCAATTTTGTTTTGAAATCGTATAACTTGTTAGGATCCGGTTCTTTTTCGATGGTAGTTCCTTCGTAAAAAGGTTGGAAGGCTTTTTGGATCTCTTCAGGTTCGTTAACAAAATCGAGAATAAATGTGTCTTCTTTTCCTGGATAGATACGATTGATACGCGAGAGCGTTTGGACAGCATGCACACCGGCCAGTTTTTTATCAACATACATTGTGTGAAGTAGAGGTTGGTCAAATCCGGTTTGATATTTTTCTGCCACCAACAATAGTCGGTATTCAGCCCCCCAAAACCGGTCTGGAAGTTCTTTTTCACCAAAGCCATTCATGCTAGCTTCTGTGTATTCCATCCCTAAATCATCTTCAACTGAACCAGAGAAAGCTACCAATGCTTTGATATCAGAATACCCTTTTTCTTTTAGATAACGATCTACTTCTTGTTTATACCTGACAGCATCCAGACGTGAGCTAGTCACAATCATTGCCTTTGCCTGACCCCCAATGCGTGACATGACCATTGTGCGAAAATGTTCAACAATTACTTCCACTTTTTGAGAAAGATTATGAGGGTGCAGGCGTATAAAGCGGGCTATAGCTCGTTTTGCTTGTTTTTTGTTTACGCGGGGATCTTGTTCGATTTGTTTGGATAGACGAAAGAAAATCTTGTAAGTGGTGTAACCCTTAAGAATATCTAGAATGAAACCTTCCTGGATTGCTTGTTTCATTGAATATAAATGCCATGCAACGGGTTTTCCATCTGGACCTGGCGTTCCAAAAGCCATTAATGTCTTATATTTGGGAGTGGCTGTAAATGCGAAGAAGCTTATATTGGCTTGTCGTGCCCGGCGAGCACCCAGTACCCGAACGATTTCATCTTGATAATCCCATTCTTCTTCGTTTGCTTTTTCATAATGTTTTTTGTCATAAGTGGATCGTCCATCTAAGACCATCTTGAGAGCATCAGAAGCTTCACCGGTCTGAGAGGAGTGCGCTTCGTCAACAATTACTGCATATTGACGTTGACCTAAAGTATCGATTTTATCCAGCACAAATGGGAATTTTTGAAGAGTTGTAATGATAATCTTTGCGCCGGCAATCAATGCCTGAGCCAGTTGATCCGAGTCTTTATCGATACGAACTACAACCCCTTGTCTGTGCTCAAACTGGTAGATTGTATCCTGTAGTTGGCGGTCCAATACACGCCTATCACTGATCACTACGACGGATGAGAATACAGGTTGGTCTGAATCGTTGTGTAAACTGGCTAACCCATGTGCCAGCCACGCGATTGAATTACTCTTACCGCTGCCAGCGGAGTGTTGAATTAAGTAATTATGGCCAGCACCTTCCAGACGTGCTGCTGTTTTTAGCTTCCGAACTACGTCAAGTTGATGATACCGCGGAAAGATCAAGGTTTCTCGTTTGATCTTACGCTCACCAAAGTTTACCTCATCCTGTTGCAGGTGAACAAAATTCCCCAGTATTTCCATCCAGGAATCTTTCCCCCAGATTTCCTCCCACAAATAAGCCGTGCGATGCCCTCTAGGATTAAGTGGATTTCCAGCCGCATGACCATCGCCCTTATTGAATGGGAGATAATTTGTTTCTCGACCATTCAATCGAGTAGTCATCCAGACCTCTTCGGTATCCACAACGAAATGAACCAGGGCTCGTTTTTTGAATGAAAAAAGCAATTCGCGAGGATCACGATCTTTCATGAATTGCTCTCGACCTTGTTCGACGCTCTGCCCGGTAAACGCATTTTTTAACTCAGCGGTAGCCACGGGTAGCCCATTAATGCAGAGCACCAAATCGATTGCATCCCGTTCATTTTTTTGACTATATCTCAGTTGACGGATGACTATGAGTCGGTTTAGGTCATATAACCGCTGGGTTTCAGGGTTTAATCCACTGGCTGGTTTGAAATAAGCCAGATGAAACCGCACGCCATAATCAATAACGCCATGCCGAAGAACATCCAGCGTGCCGCGATTATCCAGCTCTTTCACTAGACGTTGAAGAAAGCGGATTTCCACTTCAGTGCCATGAATCTCGCTCAAGCGCTGCCATTGATCCGGCTGAGATTCTTTTATGAAGGTAAATAATGTGGATCGGTCCAGAGCTAGCTCGCGGCTCCAATTATCATTACTTCCCAATTGATATCCTCCCTGCTCAAGCAGGGTGGTAACGATTGTATCTTCAAAAGCATGTTCGCTCGTTGGATGGGAGTTAGGCATTTTGTTGTTCTCCCTCTGATTCAGATTGCATGTTTTCGTCAGCAATTATCTGCGTTGCTTGTACTCTTGAATCTGTTTCTCTATCGTTCACGAAATCTCGATAGGCAACATCGCGAAAAATACGAACCAGGCGGATTCGATAAGCTTCAGGAAGATCATCTCTTAATTTACCATCGCTATATGCCTTCTGTACAAAAGCCGCTTCTTCCCCGAAATCAAATTTACTAATATCGCTGAAATTCAGGGGTAAAGCATCTATTAACCGAGTGGTTTCCGGATCAAAAAAACTGACAGGAGGTAAATCATAAATATTAACTTCCCTTCCCATAAAGGTTGCTTTTCCGTTCCATATGATCCCGAAAAATTCGTTATGTCCAGACCGATATACTTTAGCAATCTGTAAAGGTCCTTTGACTGTGTAATGATTTTGATCCCGAGCCATGTCAATCAAAATGCGTAATGGTTCCATATCCAATGGTGATGAAAAACGTGGGCGTGAGTACAGTAACTGCCTGAGGTTTTCTTCAGCGGTATTTGATAATGTGTTATCGGTTGAATTATCATCATCAAGGCTCAAAAACTTGAAAACATAAAGGTCTTCAGTTTCGTGGATAGCTTCATGAATGAAAGAAGCAGTGTCTCTGGAATAGTAAATCCTCCAAATACAATATTTTTGCGATCGCCAACTCCAGCCCCCAAATAAAAACTCAGCTTCACTTCTTGCATTATGGATCTCTTCTGGATTATCCCCACCGGTTCGACCAGAAAGATCGATTAACAAGCATATTTTCGTAAAAAGTTTACAAAGTGATTCGAGAATATCAAATAAATCAAATCGGGGATCGTTCCAGTTGACGTCAGAACGAGAGGAGTTTAGTCCTTGAAGGATTTGTGGGTATGCTCGTAATGTGGAGCCAGCAAAGCATAATAAACAATCCGTTCGCCCTAAATCAAATAGTTTTAACCCGGTATCCCAAGATTCGCCACCACTTAAATAGCTATCAGTAGCGAATACCAATTCCTCACCCTCATCTCCGGAACCGTGACGGATCCATGCTGCGCATAATGTCATATTTCCACTCCCCGTAAATCTATCTTACCAGTCACTGCTGAAGTAATTAATAATTGGCGATATTCTCTCAACGCATCAATCTGAACTTTACTAAGGTTTATGACCTTATCGATTTGAGAAGTCTGATCTTCCAAATATGCGATAATCTCATCTTGATTAGCAAGAGGAGGAACAGCCATCCAAAAATTGCTATATTTCTCAGCACTCACATTTTGAATAGTAGCCTGGATGGTTGATTCACCAACCTGATTTTCATAAAAAACACTCTGAAGAAAAAATTTTATAAAACCAGATCTCAACTTGCTAAGATTAGGCCTGAACCGGATTAAATAACCTGCGAAACAAGCTTTACCCCAATCGATTGAATACATAAAAGCTTTACCAACAGTAGCTCCACTACGGGCAAAAAGGAAGTCACCTTCTTTAAGCAGATAAGGTTCCGCTATATTTTCCGGCAAAGAACGAAAGGTATCATCGCGTAGAGAACCATCTTCTTTTATATCAGTTATTCTTACATATCTTGGAAGGTCCGGGTCGTCAATATCTGAAACTTCATTTGCACCATACATAAATGGTTCTCTTTTCAGAAATTTCAACCGGATCAGTTGCCAATGCTCAGGAATCTCTCCCAACCAATCCAATCCAGAAGGCTTCATACGCGCATCCGGGTTTAGCCCGCGTGTTACAGCCTGGCTGATGATTGCCTGGCGCTTGATACCCAGCAGTTCTATTTGCTTTTCTTTCAAAGCAATTAATTCATCGATTTGAGCGGTTTGAGTATCGAGAAATCGGCCTATGTTTTTTTGCTCATTAATATGTGGCATAAGCATAGGCAAATTTCCAATGAACTCCCAACTCGCTCGGGGCATTTTTGCGCCATATGTCGACGAGTCTACTGTTTTTATAAAACCGTCTGAAAGTAAGAAGTACCACAGGAATTTCGCATCAACTTTTCGTGGTCGGAAAACAAGAAGTTCAGTAGAACATACTCCGCCGGTCTGCATAATAGCTGCTTTTGCCAGATATGGGCGCAATTTGCCAAATAAAACATCCCCAGGTTTGAAAACATTACATGTTCCTTCCGCAGTCCCATTTTCATTTGGCCAAAATACGTGCCCTGTATGTGACTCGATATTTTCCAGACCGATGTAGCTTTCGCCTGATGGGGGACTGCCAAGTTTCTCGTTTACCAATTCCAAGCAATACTTTAAACGACGTATATCCCAGGAAACAGGCACCTCTCCAAGCCATTGTATTTGAGTATCGTACATTTCTAGATATGGCTTATTCCTCATCGAATAATTTTCCCCAACATACCCTGAATTTGGTTTTCAAGCTCAGTAATTTTTGAAACAATTTCCGAAATAGATGGTGGATTCAAATACTCATAAAAGTGCCTGGTAAATGGAATTTCATAACCCACAATGCCCACTTCACCATCCTGTTCATCTCGAACGGTTTCGTTGATCCAGGCATCAGGTGCGTATGGTAGCACTTCACGCTCAAAATATTCTCTGATATCCGCTTTTAAAGGTACATTCTCATAATCGCGTAGATCAGGGTCAGCAACGGACGTTCCATCCACTGTCATTATTTCCGCGGTTTCGTCTTTATCACCCATTGTCATAAAAATCATCTCTAGCTGCTTTGGTTTTGGAATTGAGTAACCGGTTTGATCCCACAAGGCTGTGACTGCTGATTCAAACGCAGGCAGGCTCTTATAAAGCGGCTGTTGCTGCCCGCTTTCTAAACTGTGGTTCAAAATCTCGATTGCCTGGTTAATGACATCCATTGGTAGTCTGGCAGTTTTCAGGCGGGCAATTCGTTCTGGAGAAATGGTGAAATTCATCCTCAGTGGTCGCTCAATCGTGATTCGCCGGTAGCCGAAATCGGAATTGTCGAAAATTTTACATGTGGAGCTTTCTGCAAAATCGCCATAAATTCGCGTGATTTCAGCGATCTGGTCTGGCCGGCCTTCCTCACCGTCACCAATTTCGTTGCGCTTATTCCCCAAACTTTTACGCTTTTTGACAAACTCGCCTACTGCATTGATTAGTTGCACTTTTCCGCGACGTTTTATTGGCTTGCGGTTGGTGACAACCCAGATATAGGTATAAATTCCTGTGTTATAAAAAAGCTGGTCGGGCATGGCAATAATCGCTTCCAACCAATCATTTTCAATAATCCAACGGCGAATGTTGCTTTCTCCGCTGCCAGCTCCGCCCGAGAATAATGGTGATCCATTGAAGATGATCCCAATACGCGTACCGTCTTCTGTCTCTTTGCGCTTGGCAAGCATGTGCTGCAAAAAAAGTAATGAACCATCGCTGATTCGCGGCAACCCAGCTCCAAAACGACCGGCATAACCTAAATTGTTATTCTCATCTCGGATCGATTCTTCTACTTTTTTCCATTCAACTCCAAAAGGAGGATTAGAAAGCATATAGTCGAATTTTTCTCCTGCCAGACCATCTGTGGTGAAGGAATTGCCGAACTTAATATTGGCAGCATTGTGTCCCTTGATGATCATGTCGGATTTGCAAATGGCATAGGCTTCGGCATTAATCTCCTGTCCGAACACCTCTAGTCGCCCCTGAGGATTCAAATCCCTCAGATATTCCTCCGACACTGATAACATACCACCAGTTCCACAAGCCGGATCATACAAGGTACGCACGATCCCTTCTTTTGATAAAACCTCACGATCCTCCAGGAAAAGCAGATTGACCATCAGTTTTATCACTTCACGTGGAGTGAAATGTTCACCGGCTGTCTCATTGGATTGTTCCGAAAACCTGCGGATCAATTCTTCGAAAATCGTTCCCATGCCATGGTTATCAATCCCGTTTGGATGGTGTTCATCTTTGGGATGTAAATCCACTTTGCTGAATTCCTGCACTACTTTAAAAAGCAGATCCGCTTTATCCAGGCGTGTAACTTGGTCAGCGAAAGAAAAATACTCAAATATCTCACGGATGTTGGCAGAGAACCCATTTAAGTAATGCATCAAGTTAGCAGCAATTTGATTCGGCTCTGCTAACAATCGTTGAAAATCGTATGGGCTGCGATTATGAAACGCCTGCTTAGCCTTATTATTTAGTAGATAGTCGGTAACTTTTTCACCCTTTGAAACTGCCTCAGGAACAGCAGTAAGTACGGCTTGTTTGGTTGGGGCTAATATGCAATCCAGCCGCCTGAGTACTGTAAATGGTAGAATGACTTTGCCATAGTCGGAACGCTTGTAATCGCCGCGGAGTAGCTCCGCAATCGGCCAGATGATGTCTAATTGATGATTATTTGCCATATATGAGCTCTTTTAATCTATAAGGATTGAATTCGAAATCATATTGAAGAGTTGCCTTTTTCGTAAACCAATAAATCCCCCACCTGGCACTCAAAATATTCACACAGTGCTTGAATTACGGGAGCATCATAGCGGGTTACCTGATTATTTGCCCAGGAATTCAACGTGGACCAGGCGATGCCCGTTTCACGCTGCACATCCATCAAAGCTATATTTTGTTGTTGCTTGGTTGCTTTTTGGGCTAATAAGATGCGAAAGTGATTAACAACTTTTCCGGGCACTCTTCACCTCCCTAAGGGATCGTATTAATAATAGGTGAGGTTTCGAAATTTGTCAAAGAAATTCTAGTACTTGTCAATGCTTCGGGTATTTGATCAAATATTATTTAACCAAGACAGGAAGTGAAAACATTAGTAAAAAAGGAAGCGTTGTTACCGGGTTTCTTCTCCTGAATTTCACCTAACGCTTCAGGAATATTAATTCCCAGAACATGGATTTTCGCTCCATTTGGATAATGTGATTGCCTGATCATCATTGACGAACGTTGATCAGTCTTTTCCTCTGTTGGAAAAATAACCACGGCGGTCGGTTGTGAGGAATGATCGTATGCATAAGCATATAAGAAAACTTGAGAAATATCGCCAGGATCTACCTTGCGAGTGTCATAAACTTTGTATTTCGCATCGACAGCTAATCGGTTTGACGTATTGCCGCTGGATATCAAGAAATCAGGGATAACCTGTGAATACGAACGGTTTTGGAAAATATCCCAAATGATAGATCGATCATGATGTTGATATGTAAGTACCAATTTGTTCTTTCGCAGGATCTCTGTCAGATATTTATTCAAGAATTGTTCAAAAAGGCTGTTCATGTCCAGAAGAAATGCAAAACTTGGTGTTAGGGTGCTCTTGAATAGATCCTCAACCCCTAATCCATCAATAATCATCCAGGCAAGTTGGTGGGCATCCCGATAATGATCGTTCAATCGGTTATAGGTGATTTCATACCTCGCTGAATCAATATCGATTTGATCTATCCTGCATACTTCAGAAAGAATCGACCACAGTTTCCTCGCGCGAATTCTAATTTGATCATCTTGAACCAAACTCCCGGCTTTAAATAGTCCTAGAGCCAGTAACTGATTTTCGAGGATATTGCTGGAATGCTCATCAAAGCGGCATTCCAACCGATCGATTTGCCCGAATCTGCGTCGATATTGTTTATCGATAAGGAGACGTCCACGAATACTTGTTAGGCTTTCTTCTTGTCGTTCATAGTCAAAAAGCAGTCCACCGGCAAGGATCTTTTCACAAGCATCACAGAATACCCAGACAATCAGATCAAACAGACTGCCCTTTTCTAAAATTTCAAGATATCTCTCATTTTTGTATCGTTTTAGTGCTGCGACCCCGGCGGTGTAGGTTAACATATTAACCAAACCGAGATTTTCACCTGCCAATTTTGGGACAACTTGGATTTCGAAATCTTGAAAATGGATCAGTCCGACCCAGGATTTCGCCTTAATTCGAATCCCTTCTTTAAGTTCATCGATCTCAATCCGGTCACTCAATCGTAATTGAGCAAGAATTGACTGATCCGTTGAATGAAAAGTTTCATCGATTGTGATGGATTTCCATTCACCAATTGAGTATTTTGGCATGTATCAATCCTGGTTAGTAACCAAATCCGATAAAGCTTCAATTAAAGCAGTGTCGTTGTTAATGAGGTCAGCATTTAGCGAGTTCTCTTCAGCATTAACGATTTTTGTTCCAAGGTATTTTTCTAAGGCAGAGTAATCGTCATAACAGTACTCTTGCAGCAATGGGAGAACATCTTGCCTAAAACGGTCGGCTAATTCTTCAGGCTCAGAAATGGGTTCACCATCGGACATAAACAAGGCATGTCCAATTTGCTTCTCCCGACCCTCCGATTTGGCGATTTTTTCATTCAAAGTTTCGAGCAAAGCATCTAGCTGTAACCCGTTGATTACAGTGCCTTCTAATAATTCGGCGTCTGGCATAAGTTCAAAGAACGCGAAACGACGGCGAAGAGCCACGTCCAATAATTTGATACTTCGGTCTGCAGTGTTCATTGTGCCTAATACGTAAATATTGGGGGGAATCGTGAAAGGTTCTTTGCTCTGAGGTAATGTAATTTGCATCCCTCTTTTATCTCGCTCAAGCAGGGTGATCAGCTCTCCCAAAACTTTTGCCAAATTTGCCCGATTGATTTCGTCGATAATTACCAAATACTTTTGTTTGGGGTGAGCAAGCGCTTCACGGCAAATCCGTTTGAAAATGCCATCGGCAAGTTTTAATACTAAACCACTGGTTGTTTCAACAGGCCGAAAACCTTCCACAAAATCTTCATAGCTGTAGGATGGGTGAAATGTCAACCAGGTTAAGTATCCAATTCCTTCGCCCGATGTGATGAACTTCTCAATTTCAGGTTGATTCTCTGCGATTAATTCAAATAGATATTGAGACTCATCCGCGGTAAGCATGAATAAAGTTCCCTGACACCTATTACGAATTGGTTCAGAGTTCTTTAGGATTTCATCCTGTGTCATTTCCTCATAAGTGGGACCGTTGTGTATCTGAAGCAAGGGTTCAATTTCAATATGTGGATTTCCACCTTCATCTTCATTAAGCCCTTTGGTGATTTTGGCTATGGCAACGATCTTTTTGTCGGGACGTGCCTGGTAGCCAATAACAAGGTCACCAGGCTGGACTAAAGGATAATTTCTTTGAAAGCGCCCATATCGAAAGGACTCTTTCTTGTTTTTGAATAATTGTTCCCAGCTCCACTCGCTCGGGTTTGCGACTAGCCACCAAACTCGCTGTGATGAGGTACTAATACTCAATTTTCGTTCTTCTGTTTCGAATTGCTTTGAATTACCTAATACTGTTTGAGCGCGGTTAGCGTTTTGATCTTTAAGTAGCCACCAAACAGCAAAACGGCGTGCGAAGTATGTTTTTCCGGTACCCGGAGGGCCGTAAAGTATTGCTTGACCTTTCCTTTGTAATGAATGTTCGAGTTGAGCAAATTGCTCATCTACAGGTATTTCTTTTACACTGGATTTACCCTTCTTTGTCACAATCTGCTGATATAAAGCAGCAGAGACTGTATCAACAGTTGAAAAGACCCATTTCTGTTGAGGAGAAATGTCTTGCTCAAATGAGGTGTCCCATTTAATTGAAACGGTATGTTTGTGGTCAGCCCGGTTAGGATTCCAAAAATAACCCGGGTTTATAACCTCTCCTATTGCTAAAATCTTTGACATCCCTTGATTAGCAACTACAATATCGCCAGGCTCGAGTTCAAGTAGCGTCCAAACTTCTTTCGATTTCCGTTGGATTATTGAATTGTTGCCATTGTATTTTGTTGAAAAAATTTCTTTAAACTTTTCTTGGAAAGCTTCTTTAGATTCAAAATCTCGAAGATCACCGGTATCATCCCAACCAACACAAATATAATTATTCTGAAGGCACTCTTCCCAATACTTGGCGTTTTCGCCAGGAGCAATTTTAACAATTCGGCGTGACTCACGAGGATCTGCCCAAAAATAAAGTAAGCGTTCAAGTTCGGCTGTCGACCAATCTTTAATTTCAGGAATAGATCGCATGGTTTCTAGGAGTAATCGATTAAGTTTTACAGCTTCCCATTGACTCATATCCTCCTTCCAGGCTCCCAGTCGTTCGAGAAAATGGCGGATATGGTAAATTGAAGAGACTGAAATGATTTCGTTAGGGAAATACACATTGAGTGTTTTTATTTTAAGTGCACGAGCACCGAGCAAGTAAGGTAAATCATCAATTTGATCCCAGTTGCCATCTTTTGCCAATTGGAACATTTTTATAAAATCACCCCGAATTGCATCCCAAGCTTCATTTTCATCTTTCATCGTTGGTGGATAAAAATACCAACCCGGTTTGTTTTTGTGTTTATAGATTATGTGTTTCACTGCACTTCCACCACGCATACTCCCTAAATGGGGGGAATTGAATTCAATCCAGCGACAGAATGAATCTGCTGATTGTGGCAAACCAAGCGCATATTTTTCCAAAGGCAACGAAGGCCAATCAGAAATTGGGAAGCGTTTGAGAATTTCTTGTCTTTCTCTCTCTCCGTTTTGGATGTGAGATTCAATGTTCTTTCGGTCAAATTGTGGAATTGCTTCTTGGATCGATTTGAAATTTTGAGCCATTTTAGCCTCCGTTGGAGAAGAAAGCATATTTATGTTGAATGTTCTTCACTTCGTGATTTTTCCTAATAATCCTATTTGATTTTTCATAGCTACTCCAATGATTATAGCAACGATCATCCGAACTGATTTTCACAATCAATTTAGCAAACCCCAACTTCCAATTTTTGAGCTTTGAAAATAGTAAGATCAAAACTTACAAAGTTCCTTCCGCTTTGAAAATATCTTAAATTTGTTTTTATGTTGGGCTTATGCGTAATGGGGGAAATTTGAAGAATTCTGTGAATACAGATAATTCAGAGTTGTTTTCCTGTATACTCAACAATAGGCAGTGTCAAAAGGAGGGGATTATGTATGATGATCTAACCGCTTACTATTGTCTCAATGGTATTTCTGCAATGGATTTTTGTTGTCCACATTTTTCAAGTTGTTCACAAAATTTTCCCTCAACTTTTAAAACAGCCAAAGAATCTTTTGTAAGTAGCAAGTATGTAACTCATGAACTTCCAAGGATAGTATTCATTTCTCTAGATTCTGGGAGTGCTGAGACTGATCCGGCTCTCAAAACCCTTGAAAGTATTCGGCGCTGGGAAGAGGAAGGTGAAAATGTCCTTGGACTTCATAGAAACAAACATTGGTATCGAACCCATGAATTTGCATTCACCCTCTTGAGGAATTTTAAAGATGATTTAAGGTTGGAGGAAGCTAAACATTACTTTGCACATATCAATAGCGCAAAATGCTGTGAGAACAAACCTGGCAGAGAACAAGCAAGTCAGCTCTTGTTTGATAACTGCCGTGGGTTTATACCAGGTGAATTAGAAATATTGGATCCTGACATTATCGTTACTCAAGGAAAATGGGGAAAATTAGCAATAAATCGGGTTTTCCCACAATTGGAATCTCCTGAATATTTTCCCGAATCGCTATCTGAGGTCAAGATCATTGCCCTGAATGATCATCCAGTTATCTGGATAGAGACTTTTCATCCGAGATACAGTGGTTTTCACACAACAAACCGATCACATTATTCACAATACGAAATAATAGTTCGGGAATTTATGACCAGAACCACTTCAAATCATTTTTTCCCAATAATTGATCGCTTGATTACATCCAGTCGAAATAAAGAAGTAATTGGAAAAAATCAGAATATAAAAAGGAGAGTCTTATGACCAGCAGATTTGATCAAAAAGTTATAGGATACAAGGAACTCATAGATTATCCAAATTTTCCTTCTTCTGAATATCCAACAAAAGCAGACTGTGAAGGGTTCACTTTTATTTCAATGGTTCAGTTGTGTAACATTGCTGAAAAGAACAACCAAAAAAGAAAAACGGCATGTGATGCATTTGGCGGTGATAATGGGGATATTCCAGTCCAATCTGACCGCCAAGCTTGGAAATGGAACCAACCTGGTCATAAGAGAAAGAAGTTTGTCTTAATCAGTGCCGTAGAAAAATATTTTCGAGAAGCTGGAATTGATTGGAAATAAGCGAATATCATTTTTAAGTCAAATTTCGTTCTTAAAAAGTAATTCATTAGGTTGATTTTGTCCCCCTAGGATAAGCGATATTTAGTTTGTACAATGGGTCTATGTGATCGAATAAGAAATAAATCGTCGCTGATATCGTAGGGCATACATCAAATCGTTGGAGCGACCTTGGAATGGAAAATCCATTTCAGGTCGTTTTTAATTCAGCGACTCCAAAAAACAACAGGAGCTACTGATGCCAGATCCAACACCACCAAACAATACTGAAGCAGAACGTGCCTTCCTCGGTTCTGTTCTTCTTGCGCCGGAGATCTTCAACGATTTTTCTTCGTTCATCAAGCCTGAAGATTTCTATCTCCGCCGAAATCGCCATATTTGGGAAGTAATGCGGAATTTGATTGAAGAGGGGATGCATATCGATTACCTCACCTTGTATGATGGGTTGAATTCCAAAGGTTGGCTTGAAGAGGTTGGAGAAGATGCCTATCTCATTCAAATGATCCAGGACACACCGACAGCCCTGCACGCTGAGTCGTATGCACGGATTATCAAGGATAAAGCCAACAAAAGACGGATTGCTGAGCTTTCCATGAAGGTTGTGCAAAACGCTTACAGCGAAAAAACCTTTTTGGATCTTCATGAGGATGTGGGAAACTTGGTCACCGGGTATTCTGCACTACCAGGGAGTTCCGAGCGCATGGTTTACTCTGCGGAACAGCTCTGTTCATCAGAAGTGGGGGAGCTGACCTGGATTCTCAAAGATTGGATTATGGCAGGCGGAATCAATCTGATTGCCGGTATGCCGGCAGCTGGAAAAAGTTTTCTTGCACTGGATCTGGCAATAGGGATTGCATCAACCGGTTTTGCCTGGAATGATCAGCCTGTGTCTCTCGGCAAAGTGACCTATCACTTTCTGGATGGGAGTTTCCGAGGAATGCGTTCTCGTGTGCTTAAGCTCTGCAACGCGCGTGGGATTCAACCACCAGCAAACCTTTCCTTTGATTTCTCCCCTCTTAGTTTACGAGAACCACATGAGGTCTTGGCACTCAAACAACGGATTTCAAGCCAGGGAGTGTCTGTGGTCATTTTTGATGTCATGGCGAAATTCGCTCCCGGCGCAGACGAGAATTCAGTCGCCGAAATGTCCCCGTTGATGAACTCCATGCGGGAGATTGCCAATCAATTGGGTACAACCTTCATTCTTATCCATCATCTCAACAAGGGTATCAGCAACGACTTTTCATACCGCGTCCGAGGGTCCACGGACATTCTTGGCTCTGTGGATACTGCCATTATTGTGAATTACGAAAATTCATCCGCAGCTAACTCCATGCGCGTGATCCAACCCCAGAAAATGCGTGAATCTGAACCGCCAAAACCCTTGAGGTTTCAACTGGTCTCAGAAGATCAAAAAATTACACTGAAGTTTTCCGATACAGATAATACACAAATGCTAAAGGAAATTGGTCAGCAGGAACGCATATTTCAGGATTTGGTTGATTACCTTCAAGCCAATCCCAACCAGGAATTCATGAAACAAGATCTGATCCAAACCTTAAACCTTCCAGACGGAGCCAGAACGGTCGGCCGTGCCTTTGCTCAATTATTGAGGGATCAAAGAATACTGATAGGTAAACGGGGTTCCTTTAAGACTTATTTATGCATGAACGATAGACCAGACCAACCAAACCCTTAAGGGATGGTTTGTCTGGTTTGTGTTTATCGATCCACAAATTAATCAAAGGAGTAATAAAAATGGAAAGTGAATCAAAAAGCCGTTTGCTTAAGGGGCATGAAGTTGCCCAGATCCTTAACATCAGCCGTGCATTGGCATATCGGATGATGCAGCGCGGGGATATCAAAGTTGTCAAATTTGGGAAATCTGTCCGTGTTGCAGAAAGGGATCTGCAGGATTTTATCAATAAGCATAAGCCGGCAGACAATTGATCAAATGGAATGTGCCATTCTTCCTCTGAGTCGATTAGTGAACATCAGGATTAACATCATGATCGGATTTCGCTATAATGATTATCAATTGCACCATTTGCACCTTAACAACTGGATAGAGCAGCCGAAAAAAGAAACAAGGTCGCCTTTTCTTGATTTTGTAAAAAGGAGTCAAGAAAATGGCTAAAAATCACCGAGAAAGAAACGAAGGGTCGATCTTTCAGCGACCCAACAAGAAATGGCGTGCGCAGATCTATCATCAAGGGCAGCGCATCAGCAAAAACACTGAAACCAAAGCCGAAGCATTGGAATGGATTCGATCCATGCAATCGGAACTGGATAAGGGTTATGACTTCAAGGGGAGTACTACCACCTTGAAAGATTACCTCCCAGGCTGGTTGGAAAATCGCCGGCTTTCCTTGAGACCCAAAACTGCACATCAATATGCAGCCATCATCAATAAGCACATCCTGCCTGAAATGGGCGATAAAAAGCTCAAGGATTTACGCCTGATCCAGATCGAGCAATTCTATTCAGGACTGCTGCAGAAAGGTTTGGGTCCAAGGACGATCAAAGTTGTGCATAACATCCTCCACGCCTCGCTGGATAAAGCCGTCCGTTACGGGTTGGTAATCTTCAACCCGACCCATGGTGCCACATTGCCGCGTTACTCTCATGATGAAATGACGGTGTTGGATTCATATCAAGTTGGTCAATTTCTCGTCGCCGCCCAGAACAGTCCTCATTACGCATTCTTTCATCTGGCGATCACCACCGGGATGCGCATGGGGGAGCTCTTTGGTCTGAAATGGTCGGATATTCAATGGAATGCTGGCGTACTACATGTACAACGGCAAAAGCAATATGTCCCCGGACAGGGATGCAGTTTTACCGAGCCCAAAACCAATGCCGGTCGAAGGACCATCAAATTAGGTGAAGGTTCGCTGGATGTATTGCGTCACCACAAAGCCTATCAGGCAATGCAAAAGGAACGGGCAGGGGATCGGTGGCATGATATGGATCTGGTTTTCTGCAGTTCCGTGGGAACACCCGGAGATGCGAGCAACGTGCGCATAGATTTCAATCGCATCCTGGAACTGGCAGGCCTACCAAAAATGCGTTTCCACGATTTGAGGCACACTGCAGCTTCACTTCTTTTGAATAATAAGGTACCTGTCATTGTGGTGTCCAGTATGTTGGGGCATTCCAAGCCAAGCGTTACTTTGGAAATTTACGCTCATGTGTTCCATGACATGCAGGGGGAAGCCGCTATAGTTATGGATAAACTGGTAACGCCAATCCTGGTTGAAATTCCACAAGTCAAGACAAAAGTCCAAAAGAAGGACTGAAATGAATTGCACCTTAATGCACCTTAAATCAAAAACCCGAAAAAATTTCGGGTTTCGATCGGTATATGTGGCGGTGCTGGATGTGTTGCCTAGTACATCTGGCGCCCCCGGCGCGGCTCGAACGCGCAACCTACTGATTCGAAGTCAGGCACTCTGTCCAATTGAGCTACGGGGGCTTCACCCTCATTATACCTTATTCACTTTGTTCCTCGCCGTTTTTGTTACAATGGGAGAGAGGTGTTTTCATGCCCAGGCTTATCCTTACTGAAAGACTGCCTATCAAGCTCTGGATCGATGTGATTGACGAAGGAGCGTTGGCGCAGGCGCGCAACCTCGCTAATCTGCCGTTTGCCTACAAGTGGATCGCGATCATGCCTGACTGCCACGAAGGTTACGGGATGCCCATCGGCGGCGTGTTGGCTGCGGATGGGATGATTGTGCCCAACGCGGTAGGGGTGGATATCGGCTGCGGGATGCTGGCAGCGCGCACCAGCCTCCATACGCTGGAAAAAGCTGCTCTCCAGCAAATTCGAAACCGCATTAAGCAGGACGTACCGCTGGGGTTTGAGCACCATAAGACCGCGCAACCCTGGACGGGGTTTGATCGCGCGCCGGATATCCCCATCATCCAGCAAGAGCTCGATAGCGCGCGCAGGCAGCTGGGCACACTGGGCAGCGGTAATCATTTCATTGAGATACAGCAGGGCAGCGATGGAAATATTTGGGTGATGATCCATTCCGGCAGTCGTAATTTCGGTCTTAAGACGGCGACCGCCTACCACCACACAGCCCGGGCGTTGTGTACCCGGATGGGTTACAGCCTGCCTGACCGGGATTTGGCATTTTTGCCTTTGGATACGCGCGAAGGGATGGATTATTTTACAGCCATGAACTACTGCTGCGAATTCGCCCGAGCCAACCGCGCACGAATGATGGAACGGGTAATGCAAATTCTCGCTGATGAGACAGGCGCGAACCGGCTGGAAGAAATCAATATCCATCACAATTACGCTGCTCTTGAACGGCACTACGGTCGTGAAGTGATGGTGCACCGCAAAGGGGCAACCAAAGCCTCTCTCAATTTAACGGGGATTATCCCCGGGTCAATGGGTTCCAACAGTTACATTGTCAAAGGACTGGGAAACCCGGAGAGCTTTGAATCATGCGCGCACGGTGCCGGTCGGCGTATGGGGCGCAAGCAGGCGCAGCGCTCGCTTGACCTGGCAGAGGAACAAAAGAAAATGGAAGGTGTGGCGCACGACCTGCGAACGCGGGACTCGTTAGATGAGGCCCCCGGGGCTTATAAGGACATCGACGAAGTGATGCGCCTGCAGCAGGACCTGGTAAGCATCACAGTCACGCTCACGCCACTGGGTTCTATAAAAGGGTAAGCGCTGACTTCAAGATGGCGATCATTCCCAGGCAGCCAGCGCTTGTACGAGTTTCGGGTTGAACAGCCCATCACCATAATCACCCAGCATGCTCAGGTCACTGAAGATGAATACTGTACCGCTCCGCATTTTGAGTTGGGCTATGTGCGCCCGGCTGCGGCTGCCTGCCAAAACCTCGCCTGAAGTGACTGCAAAGGTCACTGCGTTTTGCGGGTTGAGATTGACCATCGATACCTGCTGAAGCCAGCCATCCGCCGTGACGGCTGCCGTGGTTTCATCCACCCCAGCCGTGGTAAAGTTCACTCCCCACTGGTTGGTCAGGATGTTCAGGTCGGACCAATCTTCATTCGGCTCGGCAACCCGGTTGAAGAGCTTCAGGCGGTTCGCGCTGTTGACAACCAGCAACTTGCCGCCGTGCTCCACATATTCATTGAGGATCGCTGCTTCGACAGCTGTCCAACTCGTATCATACGCCGCAGGGTAGGCATCGGTGAGCGGGTAATCGTAGGCTGGCAACACCACCACCAGGTCTGCCCCGCTGATATGCTGTGTGGATAACGGTTCGCCATAGGGAATGACAGTGATACCATACCCGGCGCGGATTAAGGACTTACTGAATCTTGACAACCCGCTGGGCGTCATGTGCGGGGCTTCTGTGTGATTGGCAAGAAAAACCGCCCGTTTCTGCGGGTCGTGCTGCACAAAATCGATCTGCGCGTGCCCGCTGAGGGCAGCGGCCAGCGCCAACCTGGTCATATCCCGTAGCTCGGCTTCCATTTCCTGCGCCAGTTCCACCGTATCGTAAGGGTCATGCAGATGACCTGAGACCCAAACTCCACCAGGGTAGTTTTCCATTTCCATGGATTGATAAATGAGATTGGTATTGGGAATATTGAAGGCGCTGAGGCTGCCGTTATCTGAAGCAAATTCGTAAAAAATGGATTTCAGCTCCAGTCCAAGCTCCGCGCCTGTATCATCCATAAAGGATTTGAAGGGATCGGTGTTCAGGTCGGAGGTGCTGATATGGCTGTACATGGGCATAATGCCGGCGGGCAGGCCATCGAGCGGGCGCGTCAGGCAATCAATCTGGATGTTCGCCTGCAGTTTGCCGAGCAGGTCAGAATGCATGGTGGTGAAGGCGGCAGAGCCGTACAACCCTGCTTCTTCGCTGCCGAACCAGGCGAAAAACAGGTCATTCTCAGGTTGGATCTTCAAGTCGTTGAGCACAGTGAGAATTTCAAGCAGAATGACCGAGCCGCTGCCATTGTCCAGGGCGCCGGGGGAATTTGGGCTGTCGATATGGGCTGAAAGCAGGATCGGCTTATCTGAATATTTACCGGGGATGTGCACCACAAGATTACCGGATGGAGCAGGGTTGAGCACATCTGTATCCCAAATGACGCGCGCCTGCGAGAGAACATTCATTTCATCCCAATCATGGATTCCCAACGGGGAGAGGTTTTCGAACTCAATAAACAGGAGGGGCAGGGCGCCCGGGGTCTCCACCCGTTGCAGCACGCCGCCGCCATCCCCGGCGAAGGTTCCGTGCGTTTGCCCGCCAGTGTTGGAAAACCTGGTGATCAACACAATGGCAGCGGGGTTCAATCTCAGCAGAGAGAGGGCATTGCTCAGCGCCTGGGGGTTCTCTGTATCGACTAGCGCGTAATCAACCAGAAAGACCTCGTTTTGATAACTCCTTTTTTCCAGGCTGTTCAGCGCGGCGGCATCTGGAATAAGCAGCGGGAAACCTGTGACTTCAACAGGGTCTTCATAGGGTGGATTAAAAAAGCCGTCAGAGTCCATGCGCAAGGCTGCAGCGGGGTTGTCGCGGCTGCCGCGGGTTGCGTCAGCGGGAACCTCATAGGTATGCGCTCCCAAAGTCAAGAAAAGAGAGGATTGATGAACTTCGGTCCCCAGGAAGATGTTGAACCGCTCTCTTTCGGATGACATTCCCAGGCTCGTGAGCCATTCCAATTCCGTAAGCCTGGATTCCAGGTAGTCGAAGGCTTCTTTTTCCCCGGTGGTACCCGCGCCGCGCCAGCCTGAATGCGGCTGGATGCGGGTAAGTTCTGTGAGGCGCGCGAACATGCGTTCAGTAGAAATGGCTGCCAGGGCGTTTTGTTTTGTATAAACTTCCACTAAGGCAGGTCCAATCCCGTCTGGAACGCCAAGCGCAGGTTCTGTCGAGGAAGGGATTGTGGCATCGAGCTGTTGTGGTTGCCCACTGCGGTCCGCGCTTGTTTTGTTGCGGGTGTTGATCATAGAAACCAAGAGCAAGGTTTCGGCAACGGCTGCCATCAGGAAGCCAAGGACCAGGATAATGACCAGTTTTTTGCGTTGCACGCAAACCTCCTTCAAAAAGGCGTGATGAAGACGATGAAGGATGGTGTGAATTACTTCCCTGCCAGGGCTTTGAGAAACCCTGCTACAGTAAAGGTTTGACCGGTCAAGAGGTTTTGAGCCTTAAAAAGCGAAGCACTGGCACGCACCAGGAACACAGCGGTAAGCGCTAGTAATAACAGGGCCAGGCTCGCCTGCCAGAACGGCACCTGCGTGGCGGAAAGCCGGGTCATCATGCTTACAGGAGCAGTGAGCGGGAACATGCTGAGAAATACGGAGAGCGGGCTGTTTGGGGTGTTAATCAGCGCGCTGATGAACACGAGTGGGATGATCATTGGCAGGATGACCACGGTGGTTAATTGTGATCCCTCGCGCAAGTTGGGAACAAGCGCGCCGATACCCGCCATGAGACTGGCAAAAACCGCGTACCCGAAAATGAAAAACAGCACGCCCCAGGCCATTATCGACAATGGCAGCTGAAACGCTGCGCTGAGCGCAAAAGCGCGACCAGAGTAACGCAGCATCAGCAGCCCCGCGCCCAGCCACACCACCGTTTGCAGCAACCCTGTCAACCCCAGGGCGATGATCTTGCCGGTGAGTACCTGGCTGGGGGTGAGTGAGGTCAACAAGATTTCCATTACCCGGTTTTGTTTTTCAGTGCTGATACTGTTTAACAGCAGCGAGGAAGAGGTGAGAATGACGATATAAAAAAGAAAGGTGATGATGTACGGTAAAAAGAATGTGAGCCAGTGGTCACTATCTCGTTGTTCCTGGTTAGAAAGGCTCACTTCGATAGCGTTGATGGGGTCCTGCAGCCTGTAAGCCAGGGCAGGATTACCGCCGCTGAGGTTGAAGGCGATGAGGGACTTAATCGAGGAAGACTGCTGCGTGCTTCCCATCGGGTTAAAATCCGGACGGATATAGAAAACATCACCTTTCTCCAGGTAATCATCGGGAACGATGAAATAAGCGCTGATGAGTCCCGCGTTGAGCGCAGCCCGCGCGTCTTCTTCCGTGTTGTAGCGGATAAGCGCATTGGCAATCTCATCCGGTATCTCTTTCATCAGCCCGCTATTATCCACGAAACCTTCAGCTGAAGACAGCGACGCGGGAACAAACAAATTTTCCAGCATTGCGCTGGTGTCCTGCCCAGATTTCTGCAGACCTGATATCACCAGCAAAATGATAAAACTGGTAAGGGGCAATAAAACCAAAGTGATCAGGAAGGATTTGCGGGTAAGAGCAGTGATGAGTTCGTTCTTTAATATCAGAAGGGTCTTTTTCATGGTTTACTTCCGCTCTTGGAGAAGGCTTCGCGCAGGCGTACGCGTTTTCCATAACGCAGCATTCCCAGGCGGAAGATTCTCCCGGAAAGCCAGAGCGCAAAGGCGGCCAGCAGGCACAGCAGGGTGATAGATAAGATTATTTGCCATTGAGGTACGGTGGTGAACGCCGCGCGGAAAGGCAGCGCGATTGGCGCTGTTACCGGGAAAAGGCTCATTGCAACCGAAAGCGCGCCGTTGGGGTTGAACATAAAAACGTTCGTGAACCATAACGGGATAACGATGGGAATGGTGAACCAACCGGTTATTTGTTGCGCTTCGCGGGGATCCGTCGCTGTCGCGCCTATCGCTCCCATGAATGCTGCAACCATCACGAAAGCCGGTAAAAATGTGGCAGCGATGAGCAGTATGCCTGCAGGATCCACCCGTGGCGTGAATTTTACCGGGAACACAGTGGGCAATAACTTCAGCGCGATAATGGCGAAAATGAACCAGGTGAACAGCTGGGTCAGGCCAACCAGCAGATTGCCCAGCACTTTACCTGCCATAAGTTGACCCGGCGATATGGAGGTCACGATGATCTCCATGGTGCGGTTTTCTTTTTCCGCCACCACTGCCTGCAGCAGGTAATTACCGCTGATGTTGACCGCGATAACAAAGAGAACCCCTGCCAGTATGGGCATGAGGATGGAAACCCAATCATCGGCGGCCATTTCCCGCGCGCCGTCCAGCGAACGGATGATGAGGTTGGGTCCTTCGCGTAAACGTTCAGCGAGTACCGGCGGCTGATCTTTAACCAGGTTATGCACCAGGAAGTCGCCGAAGTCATGCTCAGCGTTAGCCCCGGTTTTCTCGGTGGTGACCATGATTACTTCACCACTGTTAAAGTAATTGTCAGTAAGAAGGAAGTAAGCCTGAATCGAACCATCGCGCAGCGCTTGCTCGGCGCTGGATTCATCTTCAAAGGGAAGCGAATGAACGGGCGGGAATGGTTGCTTTTTCTTCAGCGGCACCTGCTGGACGTTGCCCATGACATGGTTTAGATCAATGAAGCCAACAGGAGCCGGGTTATGTTCCAGCCAGACTGAAACAAAGCCCACCAGAACCATCAGCACCACAAACAACGGCATGCTGAGGATACCGAAAATGAACCCTTTTTTCTTTACATGCGTGGCGTATTCATTGCGAAACACCAGCCAGGTTTTGTTCATTTTCATTCGCTTTCGTGGTTGACCACCTGGATAAATATTTCATCCAGTGACGGTAGAGCAATTTCAAAATGCTCGAGGATGATCCCCTGGTGGATGAGGGTGTTCAATACCTCCTGCGGGGTTTTTCCATTCTCGAGTTTTAACAAAGTGCTGCTGTTGTGCGGGCGGATCTCCTGCACACCGGGGATGGCAGACGGCAGCGAGTTTACCGCGCGAACGAGCACGCCATCAGAAGCGAACCGGCGGCGAATTTCCGTCAACCCGCCATATAAGACAGTTTCTCCCGCATTGATCAGCGCGATTCGGTCCGCCAGTTCTTCCACCTGATGCATCTGGTGGGTGCACATGACGATGGTCGTGCCGCGGTGACGTTCTTCTTTGAGCAGGTCTTTCACCATCTGCGTGTTCACCGGGTCGAGCGCGCTGAAGGGTTCATCGATGATCACTACTTCAGGTTTGTGCACCAGCGTGGTGATCAACTGGGCTTTTTGCTGCATACCCTTGCTGAGCTCTTTAACCTTCTTCTTCCGCGCATCAGCCAGGTCGAACTTTTCCAGATAGTCATTGATGCGCCCCCGGGCCTCGCTTTCTTCGAGCCCTTTCAGAGTGGCGAGATAAACAAGACAGCGTTCCAGTTGAATATCCTGGTAAAGCCCGCGTTCTTCAGGCAGATAACCGATACGATTTTTCTTTTCTTCAGTCATGGCACCGCCCAGTATGCTCACTGTTCCGGAGTCCGCTTTAAAAATATCCAGCATGATACGGATGGAGGTGGTCTTACCTGCGCCGTTTGGTCCGAGCAGACCAAAGATTTCGCCAGGGTTGACTTCGAAGGAGACGTTTTTTACCGCCTGGAGGTTGCCGAAAGTCTTGGAAATGCGGTCAACGATAATGTTGGGCATCATGTTCCTTTCTGTTTATTGTTGTGATTATAACAAAACCGGTCTTCCTTACCATATACGATGGAAGACCGGTGCAGGTTTTTGATTTATCAAGCTTATTCTTTGGTGTACGGCACTCCATCCGCCGCGGGAACGTGCCCCTTGCCGACAAACCCGGCGAGGACAATCATGGTGATCACATAAGGCGCGGTGGACATCAATGTAGAGGGGATGGCGCTGCCCAGCAAAGACAGCTTTGAGCCCAAAGAATCAGCAAAGCCAAAAAGGATGCCCGCTCCAAGCGCACCGATGGGGGTGTAGTTACCAAAGATCATGGCGGCCAAGCCGATAAAGCCTTTCCCCGCGGTCATGCCTTCCTCGAAACGCCCGACAGACCCCAGGGTGAAAAACGCCCCAGCCATCCCAGCCACCATCCCGCCCAACAATACCGACATGTAGCGGGTTCTGATAACGTTGATGCCCAGTGTATCGGCTGCCTTGGGATGCTCGCCCACACTGCGCACGCGCAACCCCCAGCGAGTGGAGAAGAGCGCCACCTGTAGAATAATAAGCAGTGCGAACATCAGGTAGACAAAAAAGTTCGTGTTAAACAGAATTGGACCAATTAAGGGGATTTCCGCCAGACCGGGGATTTCAATTCGGGTGAACATGGCAGGGTTGTTCAGCTCTTGCCTGGTTTGCAGGAACTTTTGAGAAAGAAAAGCGGTCATACCCGCGGAGAACATATTAATCACCGTGCCAGAAATGATCTGGTCAATCTTATACTTGATCGACAGGACCGCGTGCAGGGCTGCCAGTAAAACCGCAGAAAGAACGCCGAAGAATAAACCGAGCCATGCGCTATGCGTGAGGCTGCCCATCAAGGCTCCTACCATGGCAGACATTAGCATCATGCCCTCAATGGCGATGTTGACCACGCCTGAGCGCTCGCATAAGATACCGGAGAAGGAACCCATGGTGATAGGCACAGCCAGCTGTACTGCGCTGGAAAGCATACCAGCGAGGTTTAAGGATTTATCAGCCGCTTGCCAGGTGAGGAAACTGAAAATGAAGAACAAGAACACCAATCCAACCATGAGATTGGTGATTTTCCCGAACCCGCGTATCAACTGAAAAAGTCCGATCACCAGGCTGAGCGCAGCGAGCAGGTACAGCGTAAGTTGGCTGGGAATTACCCAGTTGCCCATCTGACCAGTGGTGATCCCGCCCGGGGTCATGACAAAAGTGGTGATGCTGCCCGCAGAGACGGTTCTGGCAAAGACGGCAAAGATAAACAAGGCAACTAAAACTTCGACAACACCGGTGCTGATCTTACGGGCAGGGGAGATATCAGAAATGCGGACACGTTGGATGGAAGTTGATGTGGCTGCCATTATTTAACTCCTCCCCAACCGCTGAGCATGATGGCAGCGGCCTCCACTTTTGGTTGTTTAAGCCGATAGACTGACCGAATGATCGCAGGAGCGGCGACGAAAATAAGGATGACTGCCTGCAGGATGGTGACGATATCAATGGGAATAGTGGAGACCACCATCATCTTGGTGGCGCCATTCTTAAGCACGCCAAATAAAAGGGCAGCGAAGATGACACCAACCGGGTGACTGTTGCCAAGCAGCGCCAGGGCGATGCTGTCAAAACCATAACCAGCCGAGAGACCGATAGCCATGCTGCGGTTCACCGCCAAAACTTCATTGGCGCCTGCCATACCGGCGAGCGCACCGGAGGCAGCCATACCGATAATGGTGGTGGCGATAATGTTCATCCCCGCGTACTTGGCGGCGCGCGGATTGGTGCCCACCGTGCGCAGGTTCAATCCCAAGGTTGTTTTAAACAACACCCACCAAACCAGCGCAGCGAATGCCAGCGCAATGAAGAACCCCAGGTGGAAACGGATGGGCGTCTTGAAGAACTGGGGAATCTGGGCGGATTTCTCGATTATCGGGCTTACGGGCATACCACCAGTGCCCGGGCGAGACATGGGGCCAGTGAGCAGGAAGGTGGTGAACCGATAGGCGATATAGTTCATCATAATACAGTTGATGACTTCGTGACCGCCGGTGGTGGCTTTGAGCAACCCGGGTACCATCCCCCAGAGAGCGCCGCCCAATGCCCCAGCCAGGAAAGCCAGCGGCATATGGATGTAAGGCGGTAGACCGGTGAGCGAGTAACCCACAAAGGTAGCCGCGGCAGCACCGATGAACAACTGCCCTTCAACGCCAATATTGAATAAGCCGGCTCTGAATCCTAAGGCGCAGGCCAGTCCGGCGAAGATGTAAGGCGTGCTCTGAACCAGGCTTTCAAGAATCGGATTGATGGCGTTTCTGAAATCCAGCGCGTCGCCGTAGAGGAGGGCTTGGACAATCTCCACCGGGTTTCCCAGTGAACCGGTGATGAGCGCGAGGTAAGATTCTCCCACCTCTGCGAACGCGGTACCCAGGCCTTTCCACAAGCTGACTTTGAACGCGTCATAGACATCGAAGCTGGTCGCCATGATGAGAACCGCGCCAATGATCAAACCAGTCAGGATAGCCAGCGCAGGGATCTGCAGTACCTTCCAGATACCGCGCTTCTGGCGCTTTTCTTTTGGTTCTCCACCTGTCAGTTCTTCCAGAATGGTCTTGCCGATATCTTGTTTCTCTAAGTCTTTTTTACCCAAGGATGCACCTCGTTAAAAAGTGGTTTCTACAACCCTCTGTCCCTGCGGTTTTTCAATTTTGTCAGGGACGATACCGGCCATCAACAACCCTAAAGTTTCTTTGGCTACTTCCTCGGCTTCAAGGAGGGCGATAATCTTGCCACGGTACATAACCGCGATGCGGTCTGAAAGTTCAATCACTTCATCGAGTTCAGGTGAAACCAGCAGAACCGCGCAGCCTTCATCTCTTTTCTGTACGATGCGCTTATGGATGTATTCAATGGAACCCACGTCCAGACCACGGGTTGGTTGAGACGCGACCAGCAATTCGATGGGGCGCGATAGCTCACGAGCGATGATCACTTTTTGCTGGTTTCCCCCCGAAAGACTGCCAACAGTAGTTAAAGAGCTGGGGGTGCGGATGTCGAAGTCTTGCACCAGCTTTTCGGAATTTTCAAGAATTTTTTCATATTGCAGCACTACGCCGCGCGAAAAAGGTTCTTTGTAATAGGTGCACAGCACCAGGTTCTCCGCTACAGGGAAAGGCAGCACCAATCCATCAGCCTGGCGGTCTTCAGGCACATGGGCAGAGCCCAGTTCGGTGATTTTTCTCGGAGGTTCATTCAGAATGCTCTGTCCTTTAAACTTAATCTCGCCGGATACTGATTTTCTCAGTCCGGTGATGGCTTCTACAAGCTCGGTCTGACCATTCCCCTGCACCCCGGCGATGCCCAGGATCTGACCGGCGTGAACCTCAAAGGATACTTTATCCACCATCACCTGTTTGAACTGGTCAGTCACCACCAGGTCTTTTATTGAAAGAATCACATCACCGGGTTTTTTGATATCTTTTTCCACCACCAGGTTGACTTCGCGCCCAACCATCATTTCTGCCAGTTTGTTGCGGTTCGCTTGTTTGGGATCCGCCTCTCCTACCACCGCGCCGCGACGGATGACCATGATACGGTCTGCCACATCTAAAACTTCGCGTAATTTATGGGTGATAAAGATGATGGACTTGCCCTGTTTTACTAAGGAACGCATGATGACGAAGAGGTCATCCGCTTCCTGTGGGGTCAGTACAGCGGTGGGCTCGTCAAAGATGAGGATATTGGCTTCGCGGTACAAGAGCTTAATGATTTCTACGCGCTGCTGCACGCCGACAGGCAGGTCTTTGACATAATCATTGGGGTCAACCTCCAGTTTGTATTGACTGGAGATTTCCATAATCTTCGCGGCTGTCTTGGGCCGGTCAAGGAAATCACCGGCTTTCACTGGCTCAGAACCCAACATCACGTTTTCAGTTACAGTAAACACCGGTATGAGCATAAAGTGCTGGTGAACCATACCGATACCAGCATTGATGGCATCAGTTGGTGAATGAATGGTTATCTTTTCGCCATTCACCAAAATCTCGCCTTCATCTGGCTGATACAACCCGTAGAGAATGTTCATCAAGGTGGTTTTACCCGCGCCGTTTTCGCCCAGCAACGCCAATATCTCGCCCTGATTCAAGGTGAGGTCGATGTGGTCATTTGCCAGAACGCCGGGAAACTGTTTTGTAATTCCTTTGAGTTGAAGAATCGGAGCCATGTATGCACCACTTGTTCAGAGGGGATTTTGATTATTGTATCACAGGCGTCTCAAACTCAAAAATTAAAAAAAGCTGGAGCGTAAAACTCCAGCTTTTTCTCACATGTACGCGAATTACTGCTTGAAGGCGGGGTTCATCTGGATTTCGCCGGAGAGAACGCCAGCCTTAAGCCCTTCGAGTTCGGCTTTCAACTCAGCGGAAACCTGACCGTCGAAGTTATGGAACGGTGCGATACCTACACCACCATTGGCCAGATTACCGACAATGGAACCGCCCTTGAAAGTGCCATCTTTGGCGGCTTTGATCGCGTTTAAAGTGGTCACGTCCATAAATTTCATCACAGAGGTAAAGATGATGTCAGCGTATTCTGGTGCGCTCACGAACCAGTCGTAATCAACGCCGATGATATAGGCGTTACCGCGGGCTTTTATCGCTGCAGCGGCGCCCAGGCCAACAGGTCCGGCAACCGGCAAGATAATGTCAGCGCCTTCATCCATCAGAGACACTGCCATATCGCTGCCTTTCTGCTGGTCGCTGAAGTCATTGGTGAAGAGCCCGGTCTGTGCGTCTGCATCCCAGCCGAGGGTTTCTACAGAAGTACCGTGCACTTCATTGTAGTGGCGCACGCCGCGCGCGAAGCCATCCATGAAGATGGTCACGGTTGGAATCTGCATTCCACCGAAGGTGCCGACTTTACCGGTCTTGGTGAAACCAGCCGCGGCGTAACCAGCCAGGAATGCGGCTTCATCAGTCTGGAATGCCTGGGCCAGGACATTGGGGATTACGGGATCATAGCCATAATCAACAATGGAGAACTTCTGATTGGGATTGGCCTCAGCCGCTGCCTTGGTGGCATCGCCCAGTAGGAAACCAACGGTGATGATGATGTCGCATTTCTCAGCGATGAAGGCGTTGATGTTCTTCTCGAAATCAGCGATTTCTTTTGATTCCAAATACTTGGCTTCAATATCCAGCTGTTCTTTGGCATCTACCGCGCCCTTCCATGCGGTCGCGTTGAAGGATTTGTCATCCACGCCACCGGTATCGGTGACTTCGCAGGCTTTAAATTTTGCCGGTCCGGCTGTTTTCGCGCACGCGCTCAACACAAAAACGGCAATTAAAAGCACTGACATGACGAGCATTACTTTTTTAGACATTTTTTCTCCTCCTGCAGGGTTGTTGGATGTGCGGGGGACTGCCCCGTCTATTAATTGAGTATACCGATATTTGCCCTTCAATGCAAGTTATCCCAGCCATGAAAAATCCCAGATGGAGAGACTTTTTCATTCAGGACCGTTTATTCGCTGGCGGATGAGGATGCGCCAATACCCGCGCCCAGCTTCATTTTTTCTTCGTGCGCGCGGTCTTTTACCTTCAGCATGGATAAGAACGCCAGGAACAGAAAGACCGCGCCAAAGATAAAGAGCACTTTGTAGTTGAAGTGAATTTTTTCAACCAGCAGCCCGCCCAGGGTTGGTCCGAGCACAGCCGCGGTTTGTGAGAAGAAATAATAAAGACCGGTATACGCGCCAATGCGTTTTTCATCTCCATGGTCGTACACCAGCGGGAGGCTGTTGACGTTGACCCAGGACCAGAAGAACCCTACCAGCACCAGGATGATAATGAAGGAGATGAGCCCTTTCACCAGGAAGAAACTGATGAGAAAGATGAGCGTGAGCGCGAACACGCCATAGAGGATGGTC
>Ga0209719_1000102_pt1 | contig 120337 bp, 113 predicted proteins | sample AD_JPNAS2_MetaG_FD_184421 | JGI IMG/M metagenome (GOLD analysis project Ga0209719, IMG submission 184421) | Active sludge microbial communities of municipal wastewater-treating anaerobic digesters from Japan - AD_JPNAS2_MetaG (SPAdes) (version 2) | ecosystem: Engineered > Bioreactor >...
CGCAAAAAAAGAACTATTTAATTTGAATTACTCCCTTTTTTAACTTCATGGATCCGCTATTAATAACGAAAATGTTTGTTTTTAAAAATTTAATCTTTATTTGTAAAGATAAGTATGTTATCTAACCAATTATTCAAAGTGTTAGTTATATGCTTCAATTTTATATTTAAAATTGGTAAAATTATAGTGATTTATAATTGAGATAGGAGAAAATTATGGTTAGAAGAGTTGCAGTATTAACTTCCGGCGGTGATGCTCCTGGCATGAATGCCACGATTAGAGCAATCATTAGAGCCGGTATTGCTAATAATTTACAAATGTATGTCATTTTTGAAGGATATAAAGGTTTGGTTGAGGATAATATAATTCCTGTTGATCGAACCTTTGTTAGTGAAATATTAATGCGCGGCGGAACGATTATCCGTAGTGCAAGATTAAAAGAATTTAAAGATGAGGCTGTCCAAGATATCGCGGTAGCTAATTTAAAAAGTCACGGAATTGATGCTCTTGTTGTTATTGGTGGAGACGGAACTTATCGCGGTGCGATTGCTCTAGCTAAAAAAGGTATTAATGTTATTGGCGTTCCTGCAACAATTGATAACGATGTAGTCGGTACAGATTACACAATCGGTTTTGATACTGCCCTAAATACAATTACAGATGCAGTTGACAAACTTAGAGATACTTCAAGTAGTCATCAACGCTGCACAATTATTGAAGTCATGGGTAACTCTTGTGGAGACTTAGCCCTATTTAGCGGAACAGCCTGCGGGGTTGACTTAATTTTATCTATTGAATATCGTCCAACAAACGAAGAAATCATTGCAAAACTTCGCCATATCCACTCAAATCGTGCTCGTCACGCTTTAGTTATTGTTAGCGAAAAACTTATTCCTAATCTTCAAGAACTCGCTGATTTAATTGAAGATAACACTGGCTTTGATACTCGAATTGAAGTTTTAGGCCGTATCCAACGGGGCGGATCTCCTTCTGCTAGCGATAGAGTTCTTGCTGCTAGACTTGGCGTTCATGCGATTAACTTATTAGTTGATGGCCAAAGAAATCGCTGTGTTGGTATTGTTAACGATAAAATTACCAACACTGATATAAATGAAGCATTTGAACAAAAAAGAAAGACAAACGAAGGCTTAATTAAAGTCATTTCGACCCTTAAATAAAATGATGAACCTAAGTAAGAAAACAAAAATAATCGCTACGATTGGTCCAAGTAGCGATAATTATGAAACTCTTCTTGAAATGGCAAGAAAAGGGATGAATGTCATGCGACTTAACTTCTCGCATGGTACCTATGATGAACATTTAATTAAAATTAATTTAGCTAGAAGATTACGAAAAGAAAATAATATTCTTGTCTCAATAATGCTAGATACTAAAGGACCAGAAATTCGCTGCCACTATTTTAAAAATGGTGGCGTTACCATTGAAAAAGATAGCATTGTTCGGATTGGTATGGATGAAGTTATGGGGGATGAAAGACTATTTTCTGTTACCTATCCTGGTCTTTTTGATGATATCAAAGTAAATGACACTATTAAAATTGATGATGGCAAACTTCAATTAACCGTTATTGATAAAGATCATAAAACTAAACAAATTGTTGCAAAAGCCTTTAATACTCATTACATTTCAAATCGTAAAGGAATTAACATTCCAAGTGCGCGTTTAAAACTACCTGCTTTAAGTGAAATTGATGAAAAAGATATTTTATTTGGCTGTCAAAATGGTATTGATATGATAGCAGCTAGTTTTATTCGTAATAAAGAAAACGTTCTTCAAATTAAAAAGTATTTAAAATCCATTGGCTATGCTAATATTCCAGTTATTGCCAAAATTGAAAATGAAGAAGGATTTCAAAATATTGATGAGATTTTAACTGTTGTTGATGGTGTTATGGTAGCCCGTGGCGATCTAGGTGTAGAGATTCCAGCTGAATTTGTTCCTATTCTTCAACGGCAAATAATAAAAGCATGTCGAAAAGTAGGTAAACCTGTTATTACGGCGACACAAATGCTTGATTCAATGCAAACTAATCCTATTCCTACTCGTGCAGAAGTTAGTGATGTTGCTACAGCAATTGAAGAAAGTACTGATGCTGTAATGCTTTCTGGGGAAACTGCCAGCGGACAATATCCTGTTGAATCTGTTGCAATGCAAGCTAAAATTGCTGCAACAATTGAACAATACCTGGACTATAGTAAACTTGCCCAAGAAGCATTTCTTTCTAGCGAAAAGAAACGAAGTGATGCGATTGCAAATAGTGTTGCTAATACTGCAAATCTAATTGATGCAAAACTTATTTTCTGTTTTAGTGAAACTGGTAGCAGCGCGAAAAAAATTGCTAAAACACGCCCAAAATGTCCAATTATTATGGTTACTAATAAAAGTGAGACCGCTTTTACAAATGGTCTAACTTATGCTATCTATCCTGTTTTAATTCGAGTTCTTCCGCAGTTTATCGAAGATATGGAAGCCTTTAGTATTATTATGTCTCGAGAATTTGGGCTTAAAAAGGGTGATCCAATCATTATTACCGGCGGAATCCCAACTGGTTCAGGTGGTACGAACTTTATGCGGATTGTTTTAATGAATGAGGTTAAAGATGTCTAAAGAATATGTTATTGCCCTTGATATCGGCGGTACTAATTATCGCTGCGCTTTAATTAATAGGGAATATGAAATTGTTAAAGTTCTTATTAAACCAACTAAAAAAGGCTCAGTTGAACTTTTCTTAAAACAAGCAAGCGATATTATTAAAGAAATTGAATTTAATAGGGATGAAGTGTTAGGTATTGTAGCAGGTGTTCCTGGCAAGGTAAGACTTGATGGACATATTGATAACCTACCTAATATTGGTATTTTTGATATTCCTCTTAAAAGTTATTTAGAAAAAGAATTTAATTTACCTACAATTATTAAAAATGATGCTGAAATTGCTGCAGTCGCTGAAGGTCATGTTGGAGTAGGTAAGGATGCAGATAATTGTTATTTTATAACAATATCTACAGGACTTGGTGGTTGCTTCTTTGAAAAAGGCAAGATTAAAAATGTCTCTGAAGAAATTGGGCATACGCTTGTTGAATATAAAGGTAATCCTTATGAAATCGAAAAGATTGCAAGTGGAAACGGTATTGTTACCTTAGCAGCATTAAATAATTTAGAAGTTAAAAGTAGCAAAATCTTTTTTGATCTAGTTAGAAATAAAGATAAAAAAGCACTTGTAGTCTATAAAGAATGGCTTAAGTTAATTAATGATTTCTTAAGCTATATCGAATATATTTATGAACCGCAAGTGATTGCAATTACTGGAGGTGTGATGAAATCTAAAGACCTCTTCTTTGCTGATTTAGTTAGTGCTCATCCTAAACTAACAATTAAAGAAGCTAAATTTAAATTTGACGCTGGACTAATTGGGGCTGCTGCTCTAGGTTTCTTATCGTTTTAAACTTAACTATAACAAAAAGGCGAACCGTGATGGTTCGCCTTTTTAAGTTAAATTGTATTATTTAACTAAATACCTATATCTTTTACGTAATAAGATATAGCCAGCTAAGGTAAGTATTCCTGCTAGAGCAATAATAATAAGAGTTGTAATTTGAGAATTACTATCAAAGTTTAGTGTTTTTGGTGCTGGATTAGCAGCATTATAATAAGCTTTCAGAGCTAAGTATTTATCATATGCGTTTACTTCTAATGGCCTAAATCCACTTGAATAATCCATTTGATACATATAATCATTAATGTTTACATCACTTAAAAGACCTTCCATATTCCAATCATCATTAATATCTAATTCAACAAAATGAGTATCAACTAGATTAAAAGCCCCATAGCCATTATGGATGCTACTTAAGCAAGTGATGTAGCCTTCTAGAACTTTAGCAAAGAAAGTATTGAATACTCTACCAGTTACGGTTGTTTTTGAATAAGCCCATGTCCCTGCTGTAAAAGTAACATACCAAAGTTTACTATTATCACCTGCAGTAAATGTTTGAGCAGGAATCTCAACATGTAATTTGTTACTACTATCAATAATACCAATACCTACTTGGGCGTTATTAACGATGCTTATATCAATATCAAAATAGGGGAAGAATATATGATCAGGTAAATAATGATAGGATTTATAGTAACCTGATGGGCTATAGTAGTTATCTCCAACTTTTAAAGTATGCGTATAGTCAGTTGTATCATAATGTTCATTTCGATCAAGCCAAATTCGAAGTTTACTACTAGTAATGCCTTCAGTTAAGGCAATTGGAGATACGGTTGGAAGCGGAGTATAGTTTTGCCAAGCTGATGTCGCCCTATCATAAAGTGGCTTAACACCATCATAAACTAAGTCAGCTGTTTGGTTTTCCACATTACCCCAACTATTAGCAGCAGACTTCATCGAACAAAAAATAATATAGTCAGGAACTTTATTGTTTAAACAAAGTGGAGTACTTAATTGATAAACATCTGTATCAATCTTAGTACAATTTGCCCAGTTTTCAGATTGAGTTCCTCCATCAACATTATTAAAAACGTAAGCTGCTACCCTATTTGCCGTACCCATAAATGCAGCGGTAGATCTAAAGTATAGAGTAGTATTTTGTGGAATAAAGCGTCCTCTCCAAAATGCTTGAGTAAAACCATCACCCCAATTGTTTTCGGGTGCTAGATAAATATTACTATTGGTGTCAAAGGTTAAATTTCCAGATTGATTCCATTTACTGTCCCAACTAATGGGCTTGGAAGGATCATGACGCACTAAATTTAAACCGCTGTAAGATCCAGTGCTTGGTGATAAGCAAGAATATAAATTAGTGCCAGCACTAGGTTCAGCTAATAATTCAACAAATTGATCATTACTTGTTCCATTAAAAAACCAAATTGAAAATCTCGCATTAGCTTGTCTCCAATTTGCGTTTGGTCGAAAATAAATTTTTGAAGATGGTTGAACTGATGCAGCCTCAGTTTTTATTTCCGGAGCCTTGTTTAAATTAGCAACTAAGCCAAAAGACATAAATAGTGTTGCTAATAATAATTGAATTCTTCTTTTAACTTTCATAAGCATACCTCTAAACTATCCAATATAAAAATATTATATATTAATATATATATTTTTGTAAAGACTGTCAAAATGCAAAAATTCTTTTATAAACTCTGTTTATAAAAAAAGAGAGCGAACACTCGCTCTCTTTGTGATTAATTTGTAATTTTAATCTAGTTTTTGTATTTTTTTAATCTTAAATAACTAATAAAGCCAACACCAAGAAGTGAAAAGATAAACATTAAAATTAAAGGAGTATTATTACTTGAGTTAATTAAGGAAAATGAAGCTCCTCCTCCACCACTATTAGCTAAATAGTTTGCAGCTAACATTTGATATTTAACATAAGCATCAACTTCTACTGTTCTTTCGCCAGTTTCATAGGCTTCTACTGAAGCATAATCATCAATCGTTTGACCACCTAAAGTTCCGCTCATATTCCAAATAGTTGTTCCACCTGCATCAACTTTTGGAATGAATGTATTATCCATTAAATTAAATGCTCCGTAGCCATTATCAACGCTAGGTGAACAACTTAGATAGCCTTCTAAGACTTTCCTAACGAAAGTGTTATAAACTTTTTCACTTACAACTGTTTTTTCATATGACCAAGTTTCACCACTTAAATTTATTTTCCAAAGTTTGCTATTGTCTTTTTCAACAAATGTTGAAGCAGGTACTTCGACTTGGACTTCATTTGCAGCATTTACAACTGTAAATCCAACTTCTTTACCTTTTACAGTAGCAATTTCAATATCCCAATATGGGAAATAAATACCATCAAGACCAAAATCTAGTGCTTTTTCGTACCCTGTTACACTATAGCGATCAGTTCCAACTTTTAATAAGTATTGATAAGGATCACCTGGGAAGTGATTATTTCGATCAAGCCAAATGCGGAATCTAGTTGAACTAATACCTGCCGTAGTAGCAATTGGGGTTACAACAGTTGGTACACCTTGCCATGTACCACTAGCATGGTCAAAGACAGGTTTTGTTAAATCAGGAATCAAATCACTAGTTTGATTTTGTTTATTATCCCAGCTATTACCAGATGTTCCGGATTTCATTGAAACGAAAATGACTTTATTAGGTAGTACACCGTCTGTTAATGTTGGTGATACGACTTTATAAAGTCCACCTGTTTCTGCAGTTCCATCAACCCATGCATTTTTTCCATCTGAATTAAAGAAATAGCCAGAAACACGATCAGCGCCATCCATAAATGTGCCAGATGGACGGATATATAGATCGGTAGATGCTGGTATTTCAGCTAAACCATAGGTGGCAGCATCATATGGATGCCAGTTACCAGCATCACCTGCACCATCCCATGAACCCGCTGGTAGAATAAACACATCATTAGTACCATCAAAACTAAGGTTACCAGTTTGATTCCATTTAACATCATCACCCCAACCTGTAGGATTAGCAGGGTTTTGTCTGGTAAAAATTAAATTTGTGTAATATCCCTTATTAGATGTAGGGGTTGTAACAGCATATAATGATGTACTAGTACCGATTGACATGTCAACAAATTTATCATCAGTTGCATCACCATTATAGAACCATACCGCAAAGTAAGCATTATCCATAACCCAATTTTCATTTGGCATAAAATAAAGTACTTGACCGGTATTTATGTTTGCTGCCTTAGCCGTAATGTCGGCTTGTTTTTTTGCACCACCCACCCCAAGGGCTAGCGCAAGTGTGCTAAAAGCTAAAAGAATAGCTTTTTTAAAATTGTTTTTTTTCATAAGTCCTCCAAACTCATATTTGACTTTATTATTACCTTTTATCTATAAATTGTCAATTTATAATGCTTATGTGATAAGGTTTTATGTAATTTAGTAACAACTTTGTTGTTAATAATTTGCACAAAAGTTTATAATCGCATATAATGAAAAAGCGTTGAAAAAAGACATGCATTCTACTTCTACTTTCTAGGGAGTCGTTGGTTAGTGAAAAACGATAAGTACAAGAAGAAATGAACCACTTTTGGAGCAAATCATTTAAATATGATCGGTTGTAACGTTAAAACTATTGAGTGCGAATGTAATATTCGAATTAAGGTGGTACCACGTATATGCGTCCTTAAAGGACGCTTTTTAATTTAGCGGAGGATAGTTATGGAAAAGAATTTAAAAACAGGGTTTGAATTATTAAAAGAAAGTAATATCGAAAAGAAGAAAGATGTTATTGCTTTTAAACATAATGAAAAAATTTATGATTTAGCTAGTTATGTAAACGATAAAAAAGAAATTACATTTATCACAATTAATGATCATGAAGCTCTTGATATTCTTCGTCATAGTGCTGCTCATTTAATGGCAGAGGCTGTTAGTCAATTATACCCTAATGCTAAATTTGGCTTAGGACCATCAATTGAAGAAGGTTTCTATTATGATATTGATTTTGGTAATGATGTTTTAAGCGAATTTGATTTAGAAAAAATTGAAAATAAAATGCGTCAACTTATAAAAAAAGATGAACGTATCATTGGAAAAGAAATTAGTAAAAAAGAAGCAAAAGAATTATTTAAAAATAACGAATATAAACTTGAGTTAATTAGTGAAATCGAAGGCTCAATATTTACTTATACGCAAGGCGATTTTACTGATTTATGTAGTGGGCCACATTTACCAAGTACCCGTTACATAAAACACTTTAAACTTCTTTCGCTCGCGGGCGCATACTGGCGTGGTAATAGTAATAATAAACAGCTGACGCGCATATATGGAACTGCATTTTTTAGTGAAAATGAACTTAACGAATATCTACATCGCTTAGAGGAAGCTAAAAAACGAGACCACCGAAAACTTGGCAAACAGTTAGATCTATTTATGGTTAGTGAATATGGGCCTGGTTTTCCAATTTGGCTACCAAATGGATTGACAATATATCGTCTTTTAGAAGAGTTTTGGTATGAAAAACATATGCAAAACGGCTATCAATTTGTCAAAACGCCAATGATTTTAAATCGTGACCTTTGGGAAGTTAGCGGTCATTGGCTTAACTATAAAGATAATATGTACACGCTTAAAATTGATGAGCGAGATTTTGCTATTAAGCCAATGAACTGTCCTGGCGCAATGCTTGTTTATCAAAATTCTCTACATTCTTATAAAGATTTCCCTATTAGAATGGCTGAACTTGGTACCGTTCATCGTCATGAAGCTAGTGGTGCTCTTGCAGGACTTTTCCGTGTTCGCGCATTTACTCAAGATGATGCTCATGTCTTCTTACGTCGCGATCAACTTGAAGACGAAATAATTAATCTTCTTAAACTTTTCGATGAATTTTACACTACATTTAACCTAAGTTATACGATTGAACTCTCAACTAGACCAGAAGAAAAGTTCATCGGCGAAATCACTCTTTGGAATGAAAGTGAAGAAATTTTAGAAAAAGCACTAATTAAAGAAGGTATACCTTATAAGATTAATCCAGGTGATGGTGCCTTCTATGGACCAAAACTAGACTTTAAACTCCGTGATAGTATTGGTCGTATTTGGCAATGTGGAACTATTCAACTTGATATGAATCTTCCAGAACGCTTTGATCTTACCTATAATGATGCAAACAATAACAAAGTAAGACCTGTTATGCTTCACCGTGCAATTTATGGCTCAATGGAGCGATTCATTGGTATTTTAATTGAGCACTACGCTGGTGCATTCCCACTTTGGCTTGCTCCAACTCAAGTTAGAGTTCTTCCAGTTAATAACCTATATCACTTAGATTATGCTAAAGAAGTAACTAATGAACTTAGCAATTTAGGCTTTAGAGTACTTCTTGATGATAGCAACGAAAAACTTGGTTATCGCCTCCGTAATGCGCAAATTAATAAAGTACCTTATACGCTTGTCGTCGGCGATAAAGAAGTTGAAAATAAAACTGTTACTTATAGACTTCATGAATCAACTGATCAAATTACTGTTAAAAAAGATGCATTTTACGAGCTATTACTAGAAGAGTTAGTCGAAAAACGCTAATTTAGGAATTATTTTATTGACACTATTATCATTAAATGATAAGGTTATATCGCAAAAGCAATTGTGGAAAGAAGAGGCGCCCGCTTCTCACCAGATTTACAAAAGTAAATTGGTCAATGCTACATTAGATTTCTAATTAACTATGTGGGCGCGTTCTGCGCCCATTTTCTTTAGCGAAATATAAGGAGGAACTTATTATTAATTACCAAAATCCAAATCAAAAGCGGCCACCAAAGCCAACTGAATTAGTTAATGAAAACATTCGCTTTCCCGAAGTGTTAGTCATCGGACAAGATGGTCAACAACTCGGCGTTATGAAAACACGTACAGCAGTTAAAATTGCTCAAGAAGAATATGGTCTTGACCTCTTCTGCGTAAATCCTAATGGTAAACCACCGGTCTGTAAAATGATGGACTATGGCAAATATCGTTTTGATAAACAAAAGAAAGAACGAGAACAAAAACGTAATCAAAAGGCAGTTGAACTAAAAGAAATTCGCATGTCTCCAGTTATTGGCGATCATGATTTACAAGTACGTGTCAAACAAGCCATTGGTTTCTTACAAAATGGCGATAGAATTAAAGTTTCCATCCGCTTCCGCGGACGACAACTAGCCCATATTGATGTTGGAGAGAAAGTATTAGAAAAGTTTCTTTCTTACGTTGAAGAATATGCAACGATTGAAAGAGCACCTGCTCTTGAAGGGCGCTTCCTAACCGTCTTTTTAGCAGCAAAGAAAAAATAGGAGGAACGAATTATGCCAAAAATGAAAAGCAAAAGCTCTTTAACTAAGAGAGTTAAAGTTACTGGAACAGGTAAAGTTAAGCGTCACTGCGCTTATCGTTCACACCTTGCTCCAAGAAAAACAACAAAACAAAAACGACAATTACGAAAGGCTAGATGTCTCCATGCTAGTGACTACAAACGTGTAAGACATCTAATTCAAAACTAGGTGAAATATTATGGCTAGAGTTAAAAGTTCGCCCCAAACACGGGCTAGAAGAAAAAAAGTCTTAAAACAAGCTAAAGGTTACTTTGGAAGTAAACATTTACTTTTCAAAACTGCTAAAGAACAAGTTATGCATAGTCTTAATTATGCATACCGTGATCGTCGTACTCGTAAACGTGATTTCCGTAAATTATGGATTCGTCGTATTAACGCCAGCTGCCGTCAATGCGATATTTCCTACAGTGAATTTATGCACGGTCTTCGCTTAGCAAATATCGATATTAACCGTAAAATGCTTAGTGAAATAGCAATTAATGACTTTAATACCTTCCAAGGTTTAGTCACTACTGCTAAAACCGCACTTAAAAAATAACACGTTAAAACGCATCAAAAAAAACTCACCATAAGGTGAGTTTTTTTAGAAAAATTTAGATTCTTCTTGTTCTTTAACTATTATTATTTCTCGTTCTTTTACTGAAATGTCAATCATTTCATCTAAATTAACAATTCGTGTTTCATATTCGAGGCAATTTTCAAGTTTAGGACGTGTTGTTGGGTTTCTTGGGGTAAAAATTGTACAGCAATCTTCATAAGGAATGATAGATATTTCATAAGTTCCTATATGATTCGCTGTTTTAATAATATCTATTTTATCAACAGTTGCTAATGGACGAATAATTGGAATATTCGTTACTTCATTAATAACGTCAATGCTTTCTAAAGTTTGTGAAGCAACTTGACCAAGTGATTCCCCTGTTACAAGAGCTCGAGCTTTAATTTGCCTAGCTACTTTTGTAGCAATCTTAAACATAGCGCGACGCATAATAGTAATACAATATGGTTCAGGCACTTCTTTATAAATTGCTTCTTGAATTTTTGTAAATGGGATTATATGAAGCTTAATTTGTGGTTGATACTTATTAAGAACACTTAAAAGTTCTTTTAATTTATCAATTACAGCTTGTGAGGTATAGGGAGGCGCTGCAAAATGAATACATTCAAGTCTCATACCGCGGCGAAGCATATGATACGCTGCTACTGGTGAATCAATCCCTCCACTTAATAATAGAAGGCTTTTTGCTCCTACTCCTAAGGGATAGCCACCTGAGCCACTATAGGTTTTATAGAAGATAAAAGCTTCATTTTCATATATTTGGATTTTTAGCAATAATTCAGGATTATGAACATCAACTTTCATATTAGTGTTTTGTAGGATTACACGTGCAATTTGGCGATTAATTGTATCACTAACTAATGGATATTGTTTGTATAACCTTCTAGCCTCTATTTTAAAAGTCTTCTTTTTTTCATCTTTAGCAATATTTAGGGCTACTTGTTGAAGTGTTTCAAGTTTATTATCAATAACAAGAATTTCACTAATTGCATGAATACCACTTACATCTTGAAGACGAGAAATAATAGCATCCTTCTCATTTTCTAAAAAAGATATATAAATATGATCATGTCTAACATCATAATTAACATTAAATGATTTTAGAGCATGTTTAATATTGTCTTCTAATTGCTTTACGAAGTTTTTTCTGTTTTTGCCTTTAGTCATTAATTCACCGAAGTGAATCATTAATTTTCTATCCATATTTCACCTCGTTTAAAATATTTTTTAATTCAGTTATAAATTCATCAACTTCTTCTAGTTTAGTTTCATTAGAAAAAGAGAGACGAATTGTATTAGCAGCAAAGTTTTCATCGTTAGTCATAGATAAAACAGTTGGACTTAATTTATCAAGGCGTGATGAACATGCACTTAATGTTCCTACATTTATATCTTTATTACTTAGTGCTTCAACAATAACTGAAGCCTTCCGGTCAAGAAGAGAAAAATTAACTATATAAGGCGAACCTAAACTAGTTGAATTTAATTTTACTCGATTAAAAGACTGCAAAAACGACATTATTTTGCTAAAAACGGCTTTAATTTTTTCTTCGTTTCTTTTTTGATCATCAATTGCAAGTCGAAGCGTTTTAGCTAAAACAATATTAGCAGCAACATTTGGAGTTCCTGCTCGATATCCTTCTTCTTGCGTCCCTCCACTTAAAAGAGAAACAAGTTTAATATGTTTTTTAACAATTAAAGCCCCGCTACCTTTAACTCCACCTAATTTATGAGCTGAAAAGGTAAAGGCATCAACATTTTGATATGAAAGTTCAATTTTCCCAATTGCTTGAGTTGCATCTACATGAAATAAACATTTTGGAAAAGATTTTAAAAACATAGCGACTTCTTCAATATCATTAATTGCACCAGTTTCATTATTTACTGCAATTAGACTACAAATAATTGTATTTTTATCAATAGCTTTTTTTAGTTTTTCTAAGTCAACTTCTCCAGTAGCAAGAAGAGGAATTTCTACAATTTCAGCCTCAAAATGCTTGGCAAGTTGATAAAGTGTTGCTCTTACACTTGGATGTTCTCCGGCTGAAGTAACAATTTTATTACCACGGTTCTTATAGTTTAAATATGCTCCTTTAAGAAACATATTATTTGCCTCAGTTGCACCGCTTGTAAAAATAACACGATGATTATTAAGATTAAATGTTGATAATATGTTTTTCTTCGCTTGTAGAAGCAATACATCTACTTCTTTTCCTAATCGATGAGGACTACTTGGATTAGCAAAAAATGAACGATTAAGTTCATTGTATGTGTCTAAAATCTCTTGTTTAAATGCCGTAGTGGCAGCGTTATCTAAATAAATCATTGTTATTTTTTAAGACGAGTAAACGGTTGGGCGCTTTTTTGATAAGCTTCTTCGAAACGACCTGCATAAAATAATTTTTCTACTTCTAAGCCAAGCGTTTGCATATCACTAAGTTCATAGCGGTAACGATTAAGATGAATAATGGCGTTTTCAGCAAGATGGGCTAAACTAACTTGTTTTTCTATATATTCAAGAAGTGTTTTACTTAACTCTTCTAGTTCTTTAGTATCAATATTAACTTTTGAAACATCAATTGGAGTAACACTAATAAGACTATATATTGAATCAATAAGTTCATAACCTCGATCAAATTTATCCCTTAATTGAATATTTAAACTCTCGACATTTAAGTCTCGAAGTAGCATTTCGGCTTGTTTAAATTTAAAGAAACAATCTTTAATAAGTGCGAAAGCTTTTTCGCTATCGGTTCTAAGTGAGTTGATAAAGAACATATATTCATCAATTAAATGTTCAGTGTTATTACTTTCTTCTTGCATTAAGCGCATATTTTCAACTAAAACACTGTATGGTTGTTTGGTTGAGGAGTGAATGAAGTTATCTAATGTTCTTTTAGTATTAGACATATTATCAATTGAAACTTTAATCATTTGAAGTTCTAATTCTTTTTCTTCACTTATAAAATAAACTTCCTTAATTTTAGGCATCATGTTAACAAGGCGAATATATTTACGTTCCATTTCTGTAACATTATGATAGCTTGCTTCAAATTGTGAAAGATAAATATCGCGTTGTTCAATTTCGTAGTCCATGCTATCGAAAATCTTGTTTATTTTACGGTCAATATCATTTAACACTTGATCAACACCATGAGTTTCAAATTGTTTTAAACGCTTTTCAACATCCTCAATTACGATCTCAAATTGTTCAATGTTTTGATTAATTAATAAATGTTGCAAAGGAATATTATCTTTTTCCATTGCTTCATAGCGCTGTCTTATTTGTTGTAGTTTTTGTGGAATTAGCGTTGAAGTTTTAACACAAAGAAGTGGTAAAATTTCTAAAGCTTTTTCTAATTCATTTAAAAAGAGACGAATTTGTTGTAAATATTGCTCAGCTTCATCATAATAGGCACCGTTAAGTGCATTATCATATTTTTTAAAGAGTTCTTCTAGTCTTGCAAAAATTCGATTAAAACTAAAATCAACAAGTTCAAGTTCATGTTTGTTTTCACGATATATTCTCTTTATAAGGCGATACTTTTCTTTATCCGCTACACTAGCCTCGCGACTATCACTTTCTGGTTGAATTACTTGTACTAAATCACGGTCAAGTTCATTTACTTTAAATTCATAGTCTTGAATTATTGCCCTTTGTTCAGGATAAATTTTACGAAAATCTTTAGGTCCTTTAATTTGAGCTTCATTTAGGGTTTGTAGTGCTTTTTGGGCACGGCGATCATCAATTTCACGAATTTCAGTGAATCTTCTATAAAAAGCATCATACGTGGGTCTCATTAATAAATTAACATCACTAATTGATTCAATTCGTCGTAAATGTTGTGTGTCCTTATTTAATAATGTTGATCTTGCTAAATCGAAGCGACGATTAAGTTCTGCAAATTGTTTTTTGACTTTACGGCCGACAAAAACGAATTTAACTAAAAGAAAAATAATGAGTGCTAAACCAACTAAACCTAATAGCCCCCATAAAATAATTTCCCAGCCTAACGATAAATAAAATAAATTTCTCATGATAATCACCTTTTTAATTATAGTTAATAAGAGTCTAAAAGTAAATTTTAATTTACTTCGTTTTTGTCATAAAATGCCTTTTTATTATATCTTTTCACCATTTTTGTATCTCATTTGATATAATAAGTAAGCAAGTTAAGAGACTTAGAGAGATTATGACACCTTTTGTAAAACTTCTAATATTTAATTTAATAGCTCTGTCAATCGTAACAGGTCTATTATTCTTAGCCAAAAAAATAATTAAGAATGATAAGACTAAGGACAGAGTTTTAAAATGCGTTTCAATCTTAGTTGTTATTATTCACTATAGTAGTATTTATGTTGAATTCTTTAAAAACCAAGGTGTTGCCCGAGCTTTTGATATTTATATTCTTCCTATTTATCCTTGTCATATATTTATGTGGTTGCTCGTCATTGTTGCTTTTATCCGAAACAAAGAAACAACTTTCTATAAAGGATTAGCAGATTTCACATTCATCGGCGGTACTGCTGCTGGGTTAATTGGTACTTTGTTTAATATGAACTTCCTTAACGCAGATGTGCCATCATTTTTAAATTATGACCTTCTTAAAGGGCTTTTAAGTCACATCGTTATGGTTTTTGGAACATTATACTTGTTTGTATTTAATTATGTAAAACTTGAGGTAGTACGAAGTACAATAAGTGTTGCGATTGGATTAATTGGATTTTCAATTATTGGAGTAATTATTAATACACTATTTAAAATTTTCAATATTCCAAGTGTTAACGCGATGTTTATGCTTGAACCCCCATTTAAGGAGTATCCTTTTATTAATTTTCTTACGATTGGTATTTTAGGTCTAGTAATTACTTTTGTTGGTTTACTTATATATGAACACTTCACTCTTCCTAAAGAAGAGAGATGGGTCACAAAAATGAAATTAGAAAGAAAAAGATAATTATGTACGAACAACTACACAACTTTTTTAAAGATAAAAATACAGGCAACTTTACTTTTAAAGCCTTTAGTCTAGCCCATATTTTATATTTGCTCTTAATTATAGGTGCAATAATTTTGCTCATATTCTTATTTAAAAATAAAGATAAAGCTGCAAAAACACGCTTAATTGATGTAACTGTTGCTATTGCATTTGGTCTTTATATGGCTGACTTCTTCTTAATGCCATTTTCAGAAGGTAGTATTAATATTGATAAACTACCATTCCATTTATGTACTTCAATGAGTATTCTAGTCTTTTTCGCTCGTCACAATAAAAAGGTTGCAAAATTTAAAACCGCTTTTACCCTTTTAGGAATGATCGGAGCACTAATGTATATTACCTATCCTGCTGGTGTTAAAGAGGCTGATGGTTATAGTTACCGTATCATTCAAACTGTGCTTTACCACGGTTTAATGATTGCTCAAGGTGTATTTGCAATTGTTTTTGTTGATATTGATCTAGAGTGGAAAAATATTAAATATGATTTATTTGCTATTCTTGGCTTAGCAGTTTGGGCTTTTATTGGTAATACGATGTATACAGGAACTTTAAAAGTGCCTTGTACTTGCGTTGAAGGCTGTCCTCATTACATCACAATTTATGATCATGACTTTAACTGGTTCTTTGTTAAGCACGATGCTCTCTATATTATCGATGATTCTATCGATATGTATATAGCACCTTTCTTGACAATTATTTCAACATTTGGAATGAGTGCTCTTGTTAGACTAATAAGTGTGCAATTAAAGCGTCTAATTAACAAAAAGAAGGTTAAATTAGAAGAAAATTAACTCTAAAAAAATATTAAGCAGGGACAAAACGGTCCCTGCTTTTTAATTATTAGCTATAATAATTACAATTAAAAATAAGTTTTATAAATTTTAAATATTTTTTCTTGACTATCGTCATATAATAAGTTAACTTATTAAAGCATGTAAGCAGCATGTAAATACAGCTTGTCTGATGAAGTTACTCTTGTTGGAAGTAACCAATAGCTATAAGGTGAAACCATTTATAACATTCATCCGGAGTATGGGATTTACACCTATGTTTATAATGTAATAAATATAAGGAGGAAAAACATGAGATACACTGGTCCAGATTGGAAAAGATCGCGTCGCTTAGGCTATTCAATTCTTGAAACTGGTAAAGAAACAAGAAAAAGACCTTATGGCCCTGGTCAACACGGTAAAAGCCGTCGCCGCAAACAAAGCGAATATGCAAAACAGTTAATTGAAAAACAAAAATTACGTCACACCTATGGCGTTAATGAACGACAATTCCAAAGACTATTCTTACTTGCAATGAAAAATAAAGACACAGTTACTGGTACTGCTTTTATTCAAATCTTAGAATCACGTCTAGATAACTTAGTCTTCCGTCTTGGTTTTGCAAGAACCCGTCGTCAAGCCCGTCAATTAGTAAACCATGGTCATATGCTTGTAAATGGTAAAAAAGTAGACTTACCATCATACTTATGTAAACCTGGTGACGAAATTAGTTTCCGTGAAAAGAGTAAAGACCTTGCAATAGTAAAAGCAAATATGAATGTTAATTCATTCCGCGTTCCATTTGTAAGTGTTGATGAAGAAAAACTCGTTGGTAAATTTGATCGTCTTCCCGAACGTAACGAAGTCGCTCAAGATATTAACGAAGCTCAAATCATTGAATACTACAACCGCTTATTGTAAAGATTGGTTATTAAAAAGCTTCTGCGATTTTGCAGAAGCTTTTTCTTATCTACGTTTACTGTTTGTATAGTATGATGTTTGCTGCGGCTCGAAGGTTACATCAATTCCTAATTCATTAAGAGTACTAATATCATTTTGGTCAATAACATGAGAGCTATGAAGTTGTCCTCCTCTTAAAAGGGGAATACATTTAAGAGCTTCGCTACTTAAAGGTCCGCTACTTGCAGTAATAGCAAGTGTAATTAATACTTCACTTACATTTAGAGCACCATCTTTATTGCCAAGTTGTTTTATTTTTAACTTTTGAATTGTTGTAATTAAATTTTCACTCAATAGCGGCATCTTCTTTTGTACACCAGCATAATGTTTAAGAGCATTAATTACCGCGGCAGCACCTTGAGTAAATAGTTCGCTTTTCTTTCCTGTTACGATGACTCCATCATCTAAACTAAGTGCTGCAGCACTTGTTTTGCTTTTAGAGCTCTTCTCTAAAGCAGGTGTAACAGGAGGACGCATTTCAGGAGTTAGGTTAAGTCGCTCCATCATCCGTTGAATTTTATTTACTCCTTCAGGGGAGATAATACCGCATTTATTTTCCCAAAGCGTTCTAAAATAACGACGAATTATTTCTTGTTCACATGCCTTTTGGATGGCTTTTTCATCAGAAATCGCAAAACCTACTTTATTTACACCCATTTCAGTTGGTGATTGATAAGGTGATACTCCGTATAATCTTTCAAATGTTCGCTTAAGAAGCGGGAACGCTTCTAGGTCACGATTATAACTAACAGCATTAACATTAAAATGAATAAGATGAAAGTGATCAACCATTAATACATCATTTAAATCAAGTGTTGCCGCTTCATAAGCTAAATTTAGGGGATGAGTTAGTGAAAGATTCCATGTAGGGAATGTTTCATATTTTGCATAGCCAGATTTAATATAATTTTGAGCATCGGCATAAAGCATAGACAAGCAAACTGCTAACTTTCCACTTCCTGGGCCTGGACCTGCAACTACAACTAGAGGTCTACTTGTTTCTACAACATCGTTTTTTCCAAAACCATCTTTACTTAAGATTAATTCAACATTTAAAGGATAATTATCGATTTCATAATGTGCATATGTTTTTATATTTAAATTAGCTAAGTAGCGCCTAAAGGCTCTTACACGAGGTTCAACTTGATATTTAGTTATTACAACGCTTGAAACTAATAAGTCATAATCTTTTAGTTCATCAATCATTCTAACTACTTCGTCTTGATAAGTTAAACCTGTATCTCCACGGATTTTTCCCGTAATTATATCTTTAGCATTAATACAAATAATAATTTCTAATTGATCTTTTAGGGTCGCTAAAACATGAGCTTTAGCATCAGTTTCAAAGCCTGGCAAGACTCTAGCAGCATGTTCATCATCAAAAAGCTTGCCGCCGAACTCTAGGTAGAGTTTGCCGTTAAATCTATTCATCCTTTCTAAGATTGCTTCCTTTTGCAATTTTAGATATTTTTGATAATTAAATGGGGGCTTCTTTTTACTCATGGCTCTATTTTATCATAGACTAATCAGTAAATGTTAAGCAGGTTTTTAAATTTTAAGTTTTTAATTTAGAGAACTTATAGTATACTCAAGATATAACGAATTATATTCAAAAACAATTATGCTATAGAAAGAAATCTAATTAATGAGTGTTGAATTAATATTTCTTATTATAATCGCGGGAATAGTTGCTCTTAACATTCTTGGTCTTTTTATTATCTTAATTGTTAATGGGGCAAAAAAGCCCAAACACAAAAAAGCAAAAAAGCAAAAAAAGCTTAAAGAAAAAACTAAGAAAAAAGCTAAAGAAGAAACAAAAGAAAAAGAAAAAGAAAAAGGAGAAATAGTTATGGCTAAGAAAAAGAAAGAAAAAACCGAAGTCATCGTAAATGAAGGAGAATCTAGATTTGATGGACGCCTACTTCAATTATGGGGTTGGACACTTCTATGTGCGCTAATTACTGCAGTATCATTTGGTATTTGTTATCCTTGGGCATTATGCTTAATGAAAAAATGGGAAACAAAACATATGATCGTTGATGGACGTCGCCTTGTTTTTTAAGGGCGTGCAATCGGTTTATTTGGTACTTGGATTAAATGGCTACTCTTAACGATTATTACTCTTGGAATTTATTCACTTTGGATTCCAATCAAAAAGAGACAATGGGTCGCTAAACATACACATTTTGCAGATTAAACCATAATATCTGCTTCCTTTCTTGGGGGTTGTCGCGCAAAACAACCCCCAATTTTTTATAAATAAAAAAAGGCGCTATTTCAGCGCCTTAATTAGATATTTATAGTGCTAAAATGTAGCAACAAAATAGCGTTTTTTACCGCGACGAATAATTAAAAACTTATTATGCAAGGCATCTTTTTTTGTTAATAGTGCTTCTCCATCATTAACTCTTTTTCCATTTAAAAGTATTGAGTTATTTCGTAAAAATTCGCGGGCTTCCCGTTTACTAGAAGCAGCACCTACTTCAATAAGAACATCTTCTAATTTACTTTTTTCGGCTATTTTTATAGTAACATCACCAAATAATTCAATGATTTCTTCTTTTTCTAACTCGCTTACATCGCCTGAAAAAAGAGCTTCGCTCATTTTAATTGCCCGTTCTAGATGAGTGCCATTATGAACGATGGTAACAACTTCACTTGCTAATTTATATTGAGCAAGACGTTTGCCTGGATCTTTTGAGTGTTCTTCTAGAAGTGTTTCTATTTCATCTTTAGTTAAAAAGGTAAGTGCCTTTAAAAGTTTAGCTGCATCTTCATCACTAACATTAATAAAATATTGATATAACCTATATGGACTAAAAAGATCTTTATCAATAAAAAGAGCACCATCAACACTTTTACCAAACTTTTTACCATCAGAATTCGTAAGAAGGTGTGCTGTCATTACTTCAACATTGGCATCTGGTCCTTTTACTTTTCTAATTAAATCTAGTCCAGCGGTTAAATTACCCCATTGATCACTTCCACCAATTTGCATTGTGACACCTTTTTTCTCATGAAGATAAAGGAAGTCGTAAGCTTGAAGAAGCATATAGCTAAATTCAGTATAGGAAATACCAGTTTCTAGTCTTCTACTTACTGATTCTTTCGCTAGCATATAATTTATAGTGAAATGTTTACCAACATCACGAAGAAAATCAATTAATTTGAAATTACCTAACCAATCTTCATTATTAATAATTTCGCCGTTTTTAGTATCTTCTAAGTCAAGATATTTTGCTAATTGCTTTCTTAAGGCAAGAGTGTTTTTGTCGGCTTGCTTGCGGTTAAGGAGTTGACGTTCGCTATCACGGCCACCTGGATCTCCAATCATGCCAGTTCCCCCACCGACAACACCAATAATTTTATGACCTGCTCTTTGTAGACGCATTAAGGTCATAACCATAACAAAATTGCCCATATGCATACTACTAGCACTTGGGTCAAAACCACAATAAATAACTTGCTTACTATTAAGCATTTCTTTTATTCGATCTTCATTTGAAAAGTCTTTGATAAGACCTCGGTAGACGAGATCTTCATAAATATTAACCATATATTTACCTCATATTATTTCTATATAAAATTAATTTATTGTTGTATCTAATGGGACAAATTCAGTTTCAATTTTGATTCGTCTTGGATAAGTTTCTCCATTTAGCATATCGCGAAGCATATTCATGGCAGTTTCGCCGACTTCATTCATATTTAAGAACATATTTGATACACGTGGACGCAAGATTTTAGCATATCTTGTTCCAATAAGACTTAAAATTTCAACATCTTCAGGAATTCTAAGACCATTTTCTTTTGCAGCATTAATTACAGCTGCTGCAAGTGAGTCTCGATGACAGACAAAGAAACCTCGTCTTGTTTCTTTGAAGAAATCTGTAAACTTTTCATAAGTCATACTATAAGAATCTTCAGTTAAAAGAATGTCATACTCGCGATTTGCTGCCTTATGCGTATTAACAAAGCTTCTTTGAAGCCGTTCTAATAGACGACCAGGATTATCTTTTATTGTTAAAAAATACATCTTTTTATCACCGCGGTTTAAATAATCTTTAATCATTTCTCGAAGTGTATGTTCATAGCCAAAAGTAATACAACCTACTTTCTTTTCATCTTCAATTCGATTATTAACAACGACGACAGGAACTTGATAGCCAACAATTTGGACAACATCCTCTTCTTCAAGCTCATCATCAAAAATAATAGCTCCATCAACGTGGCTTGTAATTAGTTTATCAATAGCTTGTAGGGCCTCATCTTTTTCGTGCGAGGTCACAAAAAGAGTAATAGCATAACCATATTCACGAGCAGTTTTTGTAATACCATTTAGCATATTTGCTACAAAGACATAATTTGCCGATGGGATAATAACACCTATATTTGTAGTTTTACTTGTTGCTAAAGCTTTAGCAAGCCCGCTTGGACGATAGCCAAGTTCTTCGATGGCTTTTTGTACTTTTAAGCGTGTTTTTTCAGTCACATTTTGATGATTATTAATAACACGCGAAACGGTCGCTAAACTGACACCAGCTTTAGCGGCAACTTCATAAATGGTAATTCTCTCTTTTAATGGTCCATCCGTCATATTATTCTCCTTTTAACTCACATATTCATATTATATGAAAATATTTACATTTTCAACAGGTTATACTTTTGAATTAACTGGATAGGCAACTCTTTTTAGACGAGGATTTTTTATATTTTTTCGCCCTTCTTTTGCTTCGTCTCTACCATTTATTGCAACTAAATCACCTGTAAAACCAATCGTAGTATTATCGACAAATGTTGTACCAACTCCATAAGTATCTACAGGTGTATTGTGCGCTTCAAAATCAGCGATTTTTTCAGCGGTGAACCCGCTACTTACGGTTATTTTTACATGATTAAAGCCTTCTTTATCTAGTGCGTTACGAACTGCAAAAACTAACTCTTTACATACGCCACGAGGATCAAATTCACTCGTATCTTTATCATCAAAATAGTGATCTATTAGTTTTTTACTTGTATCTAGACGTACAGCACCTAATCTTTCTTTAAAATGGCGTGCAACTATTAGAGCATCACGAACACAGTGATTATGATAATCAATTAATGCGGTAACTTTTTCGTTTGGAAAAGTATTTAAATATATTTCACATGCTTTTACTAAATCTCCATCGCACATTTGAATTAGAGCATGAGGCATGGTTCCCATACCTTTTCCTCCGTACCAAAGACCTTGGGCATCGGTTGATACTTTATTTACGCCTGCAACATAAGTTGCATAACCATCGCCAATTTGAGTAAGAAAATCATCTTGTCTATCTGCCATTGAAAAAACAGCCTTGTTATTACTAACTTTTAATACACGATAAACATTAGTAGCAACGCTAGTTCTTCTTGCTAATATTCCATCAATTAGACTTTCTAAAAAGCCAAAGTCTTCATATCTACCAATAACTTTTAAAACTGGTTCTTCGGCATTAACAATATCTCCATCATTTAAAGCATATATTTCTAGAGTTTCAGGATTTTTACTAAAAGTGTGCAAAAGAGCGATGGATTCATCAATTCCGCATACTTTTACATCGTCCCTTCTTTGAAAAAATTGCATTGTTACGATATTGTTAGGAATATTTTTTTCGACAATTTTAGCTGCTTTTAAAAAGTAGTTTGCAGTATAAAATCCATCTGCGATTCTTTTATCAAACTTAAAAGTTTTGTTTGTTAAGCGTGCTATTTTACCTGCTTCTTTTAGTTTAATTTCATTCATGGTTATACTCCTTTTCTTTGAAGACATCTTCACCAACAACGGCATCATCTTCTAAGATATAAATTCCTTCTTGTTGTAATTTTGGTGGAAAATTTAATTCTCTACTACTACAAAGCATTCCTTCACTTTTAACACCACGAAGTTCACCTTCTTTGATAAGGGAGCCATCAAACATCATTGTATTATTAATTGCAGTAATAACTTTAATTCCTGCTCTGCAGTTTCTTGCGCCGCAGACAATTTGAAGCGGCTTTTCTTTCTTTATATCAACTTTAGCTATGGTTAGATGGTCACTATCAGGATGAGGAGTAGTTTCTAATACTTCTCCAACATAGAATCCACTAGTATTTTGCATTGGTAATGCAGCAAATCCTGCATTAATTAAAATATTGTTAATCACTTTCATCATTTCTCTACTTGGATTAATGATCATTCCTTTTGCTTTAATTTTAATGATATTTTTAACATTGAAAATATTGTAGCCAACTAAAATATCATCATAAAAAAGACCAACAACATTTCCATTCATTATAACTTTATTTGGAGTATCTTCGCTTACTTTAACAATTAAAACATCACCTACTCCATAGTAATTGTAAAAAAGTCCATAACGCATTATCGGCGTGCTCCTTTTAATTTATTTAATCGTTCCTGATCAAAATCTTTTAGTAAAGTAATTAATGTCTTTTTTGCAGCAAGATAATCTTCTACATCTAAGAGCGTACTACAAGTATGGAGATTACGAGCACATATACAGTGCGTTAGAGTTAATACTCCCTCACCACTTTTATGAAACGCACCAGCATCTGTCCCACCTGGAGATGAGAAATATTGTGTTTTCACTTTTGCTTTTTTGGCCATTTCTTCTTGATAAGCAATCAATTCTGGAAATGAAAGCATTGAACGATCGTGATAGCGAAGTAACAACCCTCCGCCAAGTTGACCTTCACCAATATTTGCAAAATTACTATCTCTTGCAGGTGAACAATCTAAAACGATGACTAAATCAGGATTAAGAAGATTAGCACTAGTTGTTGCTCCTCTTAAGCCCACTTCTTCTTGAACTGTTCCACCTACATAAAAATCAAATGGTAATTCTTTATCTTTAAAATATTGAAGAATTTCTATTCCAAGGACTAAACCATAGCGATCATCAAATGCTTTTCCTAGTAGTCGTTTACCATTGTTTAAAATGGTAAAATCACCCTTAACAACAATCATTGAACCCGAGTTAATCCCAGCATTTAATACTTCTTCTTTATTAGTAAAACCAAAATCAACGAGCATTTTACTAATATCTATATCACTTGCTTTAGCATTTTTATCTAATAAGTGCGGAGGGGTTGAATCAATTACTCCTTCAAGAAATTGTCCATCTTTTGTACGAACTAAAACTCGTTTTGCATATAAGGTTTGAGGATTAACTCCTCCTACAGGGGCAACGTTGACTAACCCATTTTCATTTACAAGTGTAACAATAAAGCCAACTTCATCCATATGGGCTGCAACTACAACAACAGGCGCATTTTTAACTTTACTTTTCTTAAAAGCAAAAATAGAGCCAAGTCGATCAGTTTTTATTTCATAACCAAGTTCTAGATATGTTTTTTTTAGAAATCTAGCTACTTCATTTTCTTGGCCAGAAATACCATTTAATTCTGATAGAGTTTTAAATAATTTTAACTGTTTTTTATTTAGAAGCATGACTACGTCCTCCTTTAATTGCAACTAAGCGTTTTATATATAAACCTTCTCGTCGGAAACTTCGTTCATATTCAGTTTCTGCATCAAAAGGTTCATTTCCTTTGTATTCATAGTTGATATAGTTAACGCGCCAATCATAAAGACAGAATTTATCAAGTGAATATTCAAAAAACGGTGTATTATCAGTTTTTAAATATACTTTTCCTTCCTTAATTAGTATACGCCAATACTCATCCATAAAGTCTTCATGAGTTAACCGACGCTTTTCATGTCGTTTCTTTGGCCATGGATCACTAAAATTTAAAAAAATAGCGTGAATACTCTCATTTGGTATTTTTGGAAGCAAATCCTTTACATTTAATCTAGCTAAGTAAGCATTCTCAATATTTTCATCAAGTATTTTTTTAAGCGCGATAGCTGCTACAGTTAAATTGATTTCAACTCCAATAAATAAGTATTCTGGGTATTTACTAGCCATCGTAGCAATAAAATCACCTTTACCTGAGCCTATTTCTAAAATAATTTTCTTATCACCAAAAAGTTCACTAAATTTCGCAGTTTCAAGATCATCAATGACAATTTGCTTCTCTTTAAATTCATTAAGAAAAGGCATTGTCCATTTTCGTTTTTTTATTCGCATATATAACCTCCAAGTTTGGCTAAAGCCATAATAGCATGAGCATATATTCTAATTTGCATATTAAAGTCTTCTATTAATAAATATTCATTAGGAGCATGAATATTACCGTGACGGTCCCCAAATGAGCAACCAAAGGCAATTGTATTAGGACATTCTTTCGCATATGTTCCGCCTCCAATTGTAAATGGCTTACTAACTCTATCACCTGTTTCTTTTTGGTAAACTTTTAAAAGTGTTTCAACAAACTCACTTGTTGGATCAAAAAGTAAGTGTTTTGAGGTCGATAAGATACGAATGTTGGTTCTTGTTTTCTCTTCAATTCTTTTAATTGTAGGCTTAATATCTACATTTTCATGATAGCGGAAATTTGTTACAAAACTTAATTTGCCATCTTGATAATTAATAAGACCAACATTAAATGTTGTTAACCCTAGTAATTTGCTTTCTGATTGTTCACCCAAATTAGCACCGAAAACATTCTCGTATTGATGTACTAATTTTATTAATTCCTTTTTTCTAAAATAGTCTCCGATTGCATTTAAAGCTGCAATTCCTGCATTAAAACCATGATCTGGTGTTGATCCATGTGCACTTTTGCCGTGAAAAGTAACTTTATAATTAATACTATCTTCTTCATAAGTAAATGAATAATGTTCTTTATGTAAGAATGTTAAAAAATTATCATCTTTAGGTAGAATAACAATAGTTTTATCGATTACACTATTGGAGGCTTCACCACCTTTAATAGAAATTATTGGACTTAGATCAATCTTTAATATACTTTCATAATTAGTAATACCTTTTTCTCCATATATTAATGGGAAAGTAGCATCGGGTGTAAAACCATATTTAGGAGCTGCTTTTTTTAATGTATTAAAATAGTAATTCATACATGTAGAGCCGCGTTCTTCATTTCCACCAATAACTATTCTAATAGGAACATCGTTTAATAAACCTGCATCTTTAAGAGCTTTAAGAGCATAGTAAGAAGCTATTGCTGCCCCTTTATCATCACTAACTCCCCGAGAATATATATAACCATCTTTTATAAATCCACTAAATGGAGGATTATCCCAATTTCCAGTCGCTGGTACAACGTCTGCATGAGCAAAAATTGCTAAATCATTACTTCCTTTTCCATGTCGAATTTCTACACAATGTCCGTCACAATAACTAACTTCAAACCCATCACTTTTTGCTAGTTCGCCAATATAGATAAGTGCATCATTAACTCCTTTACCATAGGGCATATTTTTAGTAATAGTACTTTCATCATAAACACTAGGAATTTTTACAAATTCTTGTAATGTGCGTAATGCTTTCTCAAAGTATGGTTTTGTTAGTTTTAAATAATCATTTTTGTTCATTTACTACCTCCGTTTTAGTTTTATTTACATCTAAAGATGGACGAAGATTTTCGTTATATTTATATACATATGGTCTAAGTGATGCAATAATTAACGGCACGATAATCGCTGCAAAAACGGCTTCTAATATACTATTCGTGCCTAAAATTGTTAATAAGTATGGCCAAAATGTAGGGTTAAAAATACATAGTGCTAATAAAGTAACGACTGAATGAAAAAGAGAACCAATTAAAGTAAAAACAGGTAGTAATACTTTTCTTTTCTTCTCGTTTTCAATCTTTTTTAGGGCGTAATACATTAATCCAACAAAAAGACCAAATAGTACTCTTGGTAAAATTGAAACTAAAGGATTTTGAAATAAAGGATCAGCAGGAGTAACATAAGACATAAATGAACGCGTAAAAGAACTTAAGCCAAACATTAATCCATAAAACATTCCTCTTTTCCACCCCAAAATATATGCGCCAACAAAAACAGGAATAGTAATTGTTGTAATTGAAACCGCACCTAGAGGAAAAAAACCAATATAAGGAACAAAAGTTAAAATCAAAATAACTGCAATAAAGAGTGCATCCAAGGCAATTGTTCTCGTCTTATTTTTCATTTTTACTTTCTCCTTTCGTTTTTAAAAGGATAGTAAGTAAACCTTCGTGAATTAGATTTTCTTCATAGATAAATTCATCTTTTAATTCATCTTTTAAATACTTAGCATTTCCGCCTGTTAATATTTTTATACATTTAAAGCCAACTTCTTTTTCAATCATTTCACATAATTTGCTAATCATTGCAACATTTCCATATACCGCACCTGAATTTAAGCAATCCTTAGTATTTTTACCTAAAATATTAATAGGTTTTTCTAGGGAAACGCTTGGAAGTTGAGCTGTACGATTAACTAAGGCATCATAAGAAATTGTAAGACCTGGTGTAAAAATCGCGCCTGCAAGAGCACTATTATTATCAATATAGAGGAACTTATTAGCAGTCCCATAGTCAACAATAATAATAGGACTTTTAAACTTATTAATCGCCCCAACAGAAACCGCGACTAAATCAGCACCAAGTTCACTAGGATTATCAACACGAAGTGGTAAACCTGTTTTAGTTTTTCTTCCAACTATTAAAGGTTCTATCCCACATAACTTCGTAACATTTTCTACAAAACTAGAAGTTAAAATTGGAACAACGCTTGAAATAATTGCTTCTTTAATTTGTTTTGGTTCAATTTTGTGAACATTAAAAAGCATTACTAAATCTGCTAAGTATAAATCACTTGAGCGTTTGTTATCAGTATCTAGATTAAAAACATAAGTAAGTTTGTTTTCTTTAAATATTCCTAGGGCAATTACTGTATTGCCAATATCAATTGTAAGTATCATATATCCTCCAGCTACCATCTTGCTTTTGCAAGTATTGTGCTTTGCATATGCAAAGATATTATAAATTAATTTGCGACAATGTTAACGATTTTACCTAAAACTACAATAATCTTTCTAATTGTTAGACCTTCAAGATGTCGCTTGACTCGCTCTTCAGCTAAGGCGAGTTTTTCAACTTCTTCTTTTGAAGCATCATTTGCTACTTTAATCGTAGCTCTTAATTTGCCATTAACTTGAACAGCAATTTCAATTTCATCTAAAACTAAATGTTTTTCCTCATAAGTTGGCCACGGAGCTAAACTAATTCCATCTTTATGACCAAGCCGTTCGTAAATTTCTTCACCAATATGAGGACATAGTGGCGAAAATAAACGAATAAAACCATCAAGATAAGGGCGATAAACACTTTTAGCTTTATAAACTTCATTAACAAAAATCATCATTTGTGAAATCGCTGTATTAAATTGAAGATTTTCAAAATCTTCGGTAACTTTTTTAACTGTAAAGTTATAAACATAATCAAGTTCACCAGAGTTTTTATCGCTAATTCTGTCTTCTATAGTTACTCCATCATAAAGTCTCCACACACGGTTAAGGAAGCGATGTGCTCCTTCTAATCCTGTCGTTGACCATGGAAGACTAGCTTCAAGAGGTCCCATAAACATTTCATACAAGCGTAGTGTATCTGCTCCAAATTCTTCAATTACATAATCAGAACTAACGACATTTCCGCGTGATTTTGACATTTTTTCACCGTTATCACCTAAAATCATTCCTTGGTGGAACAATTTTTTAAATGGCTCTTTTACATTTAGTTTACCAATATCATAAAGAAAACGATGCCAGAAACGAGCATATAACAAGTGAAGAACAGCATGTTCTGCTCCTCCAATATATAAATCAACTGGTAACCAGTGATTTAATAGTTTAGGATCAGCAAACATCTTATCATTATGTGGATCTAAATAGCGAAGATAGTACCAACATGAACCCGCCCATTGAGGCATAGTGTTAGTCTCTCTTTTCACTTTACGACCTTTATAGTCTAAATATAGCCAGTCAGTAGCTAGAGCAAGTGGAGATTCACCTGTACCACTAGGTTTATATTCTTCTAAATCAGGAAGGGTAAGCGGTAAATCTTTTTTATCAAGTGGAATAATTTCTTCAGTTTTTTGATCAATAACGATAGGAATTGGTTCACCCCAATAACGCTGACGGCTAAAAAGCCAATCACGAAGTTTATAATTTACTGTTTTAAAAGCAGTATCTTTAGTAGATAAAAATTCAAGAACTTTTTCCTTAGCCTCTTTAATATAAAGGCCATTAATAAATTCACTATTAATATGTTTTGCATCATCAACCATTGCTTCATTACTAATATCACCTTCAAGAACTTGTTTAATTGGAAGATTATGTTTTTTAGCAAATTCATAGTCGCGTTGATCATGTGCAGGTACTGCCATAACTGCACCTTCGCCGTAATTATAAAGAACATAATCGGCGATAAAAATCCTAATTTTCTCATCATTTACGGGGTTAATTGCATAAGCACCAGTAAAAACGCCAGTTTTATCTTTATTTAATTCTGTTCTTTCTAAATCAGACTTATGTTGAATTTCTTCGCGATATTCATCGACTGCTTTTCTTTGTTTAGTTGTAGTAATTATATCTACTAAAGGGTGTTCAGGTGCTAAACAGGCATATGTGCATCCAAATAAAGTATCAAGTCTAGTTGTAAAAACGCGGAATGTTTCATCATGGCCATCTACTTTAAAAACTACTGTTGCTCCTTCACTTCGACCAATCCAATTTCTTTGCATCTCTAGCGTGGAATTTGGCCAATCAAGACCTTGAAGACCTTCTAAAAGTTTTTCAGCATAGTCAGTAATCTTTAAAAGCCACTGCCTCATTGGCATACGAATAACAGGAAAACCTCCTACTTCGCTTACACCATCAATTACTTCTTCATTTGCAAGAACTGTACCAAGTTCAGGACAAAAATTAACCGGAATATGATCAACATAGGCTAAACCTTGTTCATAAAAATTTAAGAAAATCCATTGAGTCCACTTGTAATATTTTGGGTCACATGTGATAACTTCTCGACTGTAGTCATAACTTAAACCCATTCTTTTGATTTGGTTTCGATATGTATTAATGTTTTTATAAGTAAATGTAGCAGGATGATTATTTGTTCTAATTGCATATTGCTCGCCAGGAAGACCAAAGGAGTCATAACCAATTGGGTGAAGAACATTAAAGCCTTGCATTCTTTTCATTCTTGCAATAATACAAGAGGCTGTATAACCTCTAACATGACCGACATGAAGTCCGCTTCCTGAAGTATATGGAAACATATCTAAAACATAGTATTTCGGTTTTGAAAAATCATAAACATCAGTTGCAAAAGTATTATTTTCTTCCCAATATTTTTGCCACTTTTTTTCAATTTTCTTAAAGTTATAACTCATAATTCCTCCAAAAATAAAAGGTGACACCTAAGGACGACATTTGCCGCGGTACCACCTTATTTTACATTTTCATGTACACTTATTTACTTTTAATGCAAGCAACAGCTTTTTAGCGAAAGGTGAGACATTCTTACGAACTATATTCTTTCAAAAGCAGTTTCATTTTACCACATATTAATAATAAGTCTATTATTAATGTATGGTTTTTATATGTTTTTGGTGCTTTTTAATAAAGAAAGGTCAACATTTTTTGTATCAATTTTGCAAAAACGCGTTATTTTACAATTTCTTCGTATAGACTAATGTACTCTTTGGCCGATTTTTCCCAGCGATTATCAACACGCATTGCATTAAGACGAAGTTTCTTTAATAGTTCTTTATCTTCATAAATTTCAAGTGCAAATAATGTTGTTAGGTTCATCCAATAACGATTATATTCATCAAAAACAAAACCTGTCGCCTCATCTTCGTTTTGACCATCATAACCTCTTACAGTATCGTTAAGTCCGCCTGTTCTTCTTACAATTGGAAGAGTACCGTAGCGCATTGCGATCATTTGACCAATGCCGCACGGTTCAAATAATGATGGCATAAAGAAGAAATCACTTGCAGCATAAACACGGTGAGCTAGTTGATTATTATAGCCAATATAGATAGCCATTGTATTTGGATATCTAGCACGAAGTCTTTCAAATTCTTGTTCATAACCATATTCGCCGCTTCCAACAATAACGACACTAGCACCTTTTTGTAAGACTAATTCTGCCGCTTCTAAAACAAGATTAATGCCTTTTTGCCAAGTTAAACGCGAAACCATCCCGTATAAAGCTTGACCGTGATAATCAATATTTAATTCTTCAAATAATAGTTTCTTTAGTTGTTCCTTACGATTAAGTGAACGGTTAGAAAAATTAAGTGGTAAGTTAGGATCTTTAAGTGGGTTAAATTCTTGATAATCGATGCCGTTGAGAATTCCTACAAAATCATCACGCCGTAGATTAATTATTGGATCAAGTCCTTTTGAGCCTTCAGGTGTTAGAAGTTCTCTCGCGTGAGTTGGCGAGACAGTTGTAATTTTATCAACAGTCATAATTGCAGCTTTTAAAGAACTCGCCCGATCATTAAATCTAAGAAGACCATTATCATATAGCCTAATTGGCAAACCATAAAAATCAACAATTAAATTAGGATCAAACATTCCTTGGAAGGCAGGATTATGAATTGTTAAGACAAATGTCATTTTCTTATAAAATGGTTGATCCTTATTTTGCTCTTTAATTAAAACAGGTAACATACCAGGTTGCCAATCATGGACATGAATAACATCAGGTTTTAATTTAATAACTTCTAGCATATTTCTTACTGCAAGAGTAAAGAAAGCAAAACGTTCCATATCATCATAGTATCCATAAAGACCTTCACGAGCAAAATAGTATTCGTTATCAACAAAATAAAAGGTAATTCCATCTAGTACTGTTTTAAAGATTTTAGCGACTTGTTCTCTCCATCCTAGTGAGACAGGAACACTCGCTATAAATCTCATTTGTAAGTTTTCAGTTTGCATCAATGAACCATATTTTGGTAATACGATACTTACTTCATGACCTAAAACGGCTTGTTCTTTACTAAGAGCATATACAACATCAGCAAGACCTCCCGTTTTTGCAAATGGGTTAGATTCACTTGTAACCATTAAAATTTTCATTAGACTATATCTCCTTCCTTAATATAGGCAATATTATCAACAGTGCCTTTAATTCCCTTAATTTTAGTAACTTTAACTGCCTTATCAATAACACAGTATTCGAGTTCTCGATTTGGTCCAATTTCACAATCAGTTAAAATGATACATTTATCAATTTTAGCTCCTGGTAAAACATGAACATAACGAGAAAGAATTGAATTTGTCACTGTACCAGCAATTTTACTTCCATTAGCAACAAATGAATTACGAACATAAGCCGATTCATCATATTTTGCAGGTGGCGTATCGTGCGTTACTGTATAAATTGGCCAATGTTCCAAGAATAGTTCTTTTCGCATAGTGTAATTTAGTAGTTCAAAACTATATTCAAAGTAGTGATCAAGAGAATCAAACGAGCGCAAATAACCACGATATTCATATGCATGAACACGTTCACCTAATCCAAGGCGATAAGAAATAACATCATAAATAGAAAAGAACGCACTTAGATTTTTCGCTTCTTCTAGTAGTTCTTTAAATTTATCCATATTAATAATAAGCGTTTCCATTGAAACATTAATACGGTCAAAAGCACCCTTGTTTTGTCCAATATTTGTAATTAAGCCATCATTATTTATCGTAAAAGTTGAAGCATCAATAAAATGTTCACGAGCATTATCAACTTCTTTATACATCATTGTTATTTCGGCGTTATTGCGAATATGATTTTCAATTACTGGTCTAAAATCAATTGGCGCAATAAAATGCGTTGGTGCAATTACAACATAATCAGGATTTGCTTGTCTTAAAATCCATTTGTTTTCTAAAATATTAGCAATGTCCGTATTATAGCGTTCACCAAACTTAATTCCTTGTTCGTTATAGGCAATAACTTCAAATCCGTTTTTAGTATTAACATTCCAAATATTTCGTGAACCAAGGTGTTTTAAAATTGAACGAGGATGCTTTTTTACTAATGTAGCAACCATATCTATACCTGAATTTGAAAAGTTTGAAAGCATAAAATCCATAAAAGCATAACGCCCAAGAAAACTTGTTGAAGCAATACTTCTTCGCTTTGTTAATGGACCTAGTTCAGGTGAGTGGTGTAAATTTAAAATTCCTAAAATATTAGCCATATTCCCTCCTATTTATGTACTAAAACGATTTCATCGTTACCTAAATTTTCTTCACGCTTTTCCGCAATTGTAATATTTGGTGCAACAATTACATTATGAAGTTTCGCCCCACGCTTTACGGTAACGCCAGGCATAATCACACTATTTGTGATAAGACAATCTTCTTCAATAATTACTTCATTACTTATTACGCTATGATGAACCGTACCTAAAATAATTGCCCCTTGATTAACAATTGACTGCGTAACATGGCCTTCTCTTCCGACGTAATGAGGGACACTATGAGTGTCTTCACCATAAATCTTATTGCGCGAACGAATTGTTTCAAAATAAGGTTCATCAACCATTTCAATTAAATCCATATTTGCTTCCCAAAGGGATTTAATAGTTCCGACATCTTTCCAATATCCATCAAATTGATAAGCAAATACACGTCTTTTTTTAGCAAGCATATTTGGAATAATATTTTTTCCAAAATCGTGATCGCTATTTGGATCAACGCTATCGCTTAGAAGTTCTGCTCGAAGTGTTTTATATTTAAAAATATAAATTCCCATGCTTGCTAAGGTTGATTTTGGTTTTTTTGGTTTTTCCTCAAATTCAACAATACGGTCATTATCATCAACGCTCATAATGCCAAAGCGACTTGCTTCTTCAAGCGTTACATTTAAGACAGAAATTGTTAAGTCTGCTTTCTTTTCAAGATGAACACTTAACATTTTTCGATAATCCATTTCATAAATATGATCACCTGAAAGAATTAGAACATGTTCAGGGTTTTGAGAATCTAGGAAGGCAATATTTTGAAAAATTGCGTCTGCTGTTCCAACAAACCAGTTACTTCCTTCTTCGGTTTGCTTTGGTGCAATAGCAACAGCTGAGGAGCGAACACCGTTTAACCCCCATTTTTCGCCGTTACCAATATAGCCTGCTAAATCAATACTTTCATATTGTGTTAAAACACCAACAGTATTGATATTTGAGTTTGAACAATTTGACATTACATAGTCAATAATGCGGTATTTCCCACCAAAAAATACTGCAGGTTTTGCATTCTTTTTTGTTAGCTCGTAGAGGCGTGTACCTTTACCTCCTGCTAAGATCATTGCAACAATTTGTTTACTCATTATTCCTTCCTTTCTTTTTTAAATTGGATTTTTTATTAAATAGATAATTCCTAATTCTAATAAATCCATTTCTTGTTTAATTTGATAAAGAGTTTCTTTATCTAATTTTTCAAGAAGAATTAAATGTTTTTCTTTAAAACGCGGAGCGATTAAAAGGGCGTAGTATGACGGTGAACTAACTAGAGCAAATGGTGTTTTTAAACCTTTAGAAAATTCCTTTACTCCATTTAAAACCGTTTCATTAACTTTGTTAATATTCCGCATTTCATTGGTAAAAAGTGCAAAATCGCCCTTTTTCGCATGATCAAATTGAATAACTTTTTCACTTCTAAAATTGCGTGGCGTTGGAAATGTATCGTTACGAATAATGATATATTCGTTACTTTCTTCTTTTTTAAGAAATAGAGCAGTAACAAGTTTTTTATCTTCTAAATGAAACGAAAGTAAGTAAAGGGTTTTATTTAAATATGTAATCTCATATGTACGTTGGAGTGTAGCGTTTTTTATATCAAAAAGCTCAAGGAAATGACGATAAATTTCTGAAATAACAACTTTTTTATTTTTCTCCTTACTAATATCATGCATAACAATATTAGGATTAAGAACTTTTCTTATTTCTTCTAGCATAATTCGCTGTTTACTAGTGTAGTAAAGCGCAAAGAAAGCGATATATAAAGCTAGGCATAAAAGAGTAAAAGCCATAATTAAAAGTCCCCTAGAAAGAGCATCATCTCTAGTAGTAATTACGCCGTAATAATTTAGAATCTTAAAAACAGCATATAAAAACACGCCTATTGCAACACCAATAAGTCCAAATAAATAAACTTTTATCATCGTACGTTGCCGCTTTTTTATTAGCGTCGACAATGCATTATGGATGTTCATGTTTTCTCTCCTCTATCATTGTAGCATAAAAAAAAGACCATAAAGGTCTTTTCTTTTTATTTTGTTGTAAGCTTATCTAATTCAGCGTATAAGTGGACGCTACTTGCCTTCCTTCCACGCAAGACAACGAGCGTTTCATCAACTAATTCAGATATATCCGCTACCTTATCACTTGGAGCAGATAAGATGGCTTGTAAGTTAAATTTTCTAAGGAGACGAATTGATTCTTTAATTCTGCCACTGTCCATTTTCGAGAACGCTTCATCAAAGATAATAATTCGTGAAGTATTACCAAGTTCTCCGCCATCATTAACGCGGTATAGTTGAGCAAATGAAGCAAGAACTGCAATATAAAATGGTGTTTGTGTTTCTCCACCTGACTTCTTCTTAAGCATTTTACTTAGACGTTGAGTTTGTCCGGTCTTATCTTTAACAATTAAGTCAAAGTCAAGATAATTTCGGTAATCTGTAAAGCGTTCAACATTAGCAAGAACAGCAGCATTTTGATCACCAGATTTACTACTTAAGACAATTTGAGCAAATAAATCTTTCATAACATCGTCATATTTTTCAAAGAAGGCGCTATCGTTATCGGTAACTTCAAGAAGAAGATCATCTTTAATCATGTCATAATATTTACGGTATACTGCACTTGGATTAACCGTAAAATAATAAGAGTCATTTCCAAAGGTCGAAGCACTTAAGGCATCATTTAGTTCAATGATTTGATCTTCAACTGTTTCAATTGCGTTACGAAGTTTACTAATGAAGTCATCTTTAAACTGTTTAACAGCTTTTTGATAAGCATCATGAATTTTAACTTCGTATTCTGGTAGTTTAACTTCTTTTAAGTCATTTAGTTCATCATCATAGATGACATTATCGGTTGAGTTTGTATCATAGGTAAGACGATAATCAAGCGTATATTCTCTTCGTAGTTTTACAAGTTGCGTAAAGACGTTATTAACTAAGTATTGGGCATGACCAAACTTAACGCGATATTCCGTATTAATATCAATCGGACTCATACCTTTTTCTTCTAATTCTTTAAAAGCAGGTTCTGCTACATCATTGACAAAGAAAACATCAAATTCTTGATTGATTTTTTCAAGTCGCTCTTTACATACTGCTTCTACTTCTGGGATGCGATCATTTAAAAGCGTATTGATTTGAGTGTTTAATTTACCTCGCTCTTCAAATAGCGCATTCTTTTCTTCTTCTAAGGTTGCAGTATCTTCATCAATTAAATCAATCCGATTTTGAAGGCTTTCAATTTGACTTAAGTCATGCTTAGCTAATTCACTATCTAGATAAACTAGCGTTTCTTTAAGCGGATTAAGTTCCATTAAGCGTTCGATGAAATTAGCAATGTTATTAATTTCGTTCGTGTTAATGATTTCTAAATTATTAGCACGAGAAATTAACTCATATAATTTTTTATAGTTATTAATTAGACGGGTTCGCTCTTCAATTTCAAGCCGTTTTTGATTAATTTGCGCCTCTTCTACCGCTCTACCAATAAATGAGGGGGTATATAGACGAGGATTTAATTTACCAAAACTAAAGTTTCGATAAAGATCACAATCGGCTGTAATTCCGTTTCCTGAAGCTCTAGCTTCTTCAATCGTTGCACATTTTTGAAGTCGACCAATTAAGAAATTTGTATAAGCTTCTGCGCCAAGATGATCGGTAATAATTTCTTCTGCTAAAGAATTTTTATATGCTTCAAAACGACGTTCAATAATACGTTCTTGATCTACTAGCGTTGTCCCGTAATAGTGATAGCGATCAAGTAAACCGCGAAGAATGTTATAAGCTTCTAAATAATATTCTGGTTCAACAAATAAATTGAATTTTTGACTATATAGGAAGCCTTCAATCGCATTAGTCCATTTTGGATTTTTAATGTCGATTAAGTCAGCAAAAAACATAACTTCAATTTTACGGTTATGACGCGAGCTTAGTTCATTTTGAAGTTCATTTCGAATTTGAACTAGCGAGCGCTCATAAGCTTTTCCGCCGTGACGAAGATCAATTTCTTGTTGCTTAGCATAAGCATTTTCTTCTTCAATTTTATTAATTGTTCGAGCAAGTGAGATAAAGAGGGCACTAACTCTTTGTTTAAAGAGTTGAAGAGCATCACGCCAAACATTAAGTGCTTTAGAATCAAGTTTTGTTAAATCATTTAACCCGATATCTTTAAGTTTTTGTGATTCGCTAATTACAGTAAGAGCACTATTGTTTAGGGCTTCAATTTCGCTTCGATCGTCTCTAGAAAGTAGATCAAGATTAAATGTTTCAAGCATTTCGCTAATTTCTTTAGCGAGAACGCTAAAGCGAGTTATATATTGTTCAAGATCATTTTTAATCCCTAAATTAGTGAATTCAAGTTCAGCAATTTTCTTTTTCGTAGCTTCTTTTTGCTCCATTAACTCATCGGTAATCTTATAGGTTGAGTCAGTTGCACTTTCTTGAATAAGACGCATTTTTCTGCGACGTAGTTCAGCAATATTTACATCAACATCTGCTAGATCACTTTCAAGATTAACAAGACGCTTTTTAGCATTTTCAATTTGAGTTAAATAACTATCAAGCCGGTTTTTATCGTTTTGATAAGTGGCTTTTTCAATAATATATTCAAATAAAGCCATATTGCTCTTATTGTGCAAATATAGATCGTATGTGTCTTTAATTTCAGTTAAGCGTTCAACACGCTTTTTCATAACAAGAGCTTCATCTTCAAGTTTTTTATATTGGAGAATGTTTTCTTGCATTGGAATAATATCAATGTTTTGTTGCGGATCGCAGACATATTCAGTAATAAAGGTCGTAATATCTGTAATTGGTGTAAAACTTACTGCTTTCTTTAAAAGAGAGAAATAGCGATCTTTTAAACCACCTAGTTGACGTTTAAGTGCATCTTGGTATTGGCGGTTACTATCAAAAAATGTATATTTATTTGGATAATTTTCACTAAAGAACTGGGAAAGATCTTTATATTCCATCGGTAAATCATCAATGATAAATTCATTTTCTGGAATCTTATCGTTTAATAGGAAAAAGCGATGATCATTAGTACCGTCTTCATAAGAATCAAAAACAGCTCCTAAAGTAAAGGAGACGTCATTAAGATCATCATAAAATTCAAGGGCAAGATAGCTTGTAAAGCGGCCGTTACGAAGATAGTGGAAACCTCCATCATCGGTATCACCAAGTTCACCGCGTAAATATCCTTTTAGAGTACGGTTACTTTTATCCATCGCTGCTTTATTAAAGAAGCGACCACTTGTATCACCTAAAAGGATAACTTGAAGACCATCAATTAAAGTCGATTTACCGCTGGCGTTAAGTCCAGTTAAAAAGACGATTGGTTCAATATTAATTGTTTCATTCCAAAAATAGTGCCAATTTATAATTTTTACTTTTCGTAAGAGTTTCATTCTTCATCCTCCTCACTAATAGAGTTAGTAAGTTTGTCGCGTGCGGCTAATTCTTCTAGCGCATTACTCATTGCAACAATTTTTTCTGAATCAACAGCATATAAAATCGAGGGTAGTAAATAGAAAGAAACATTTCCTTCATCATAACTACCACTTACTTTATCAATAACATTATGTTGAGCAAGTATTCTTAATGAGCGTCCGATAAGGCGACCATTAACTCTTTTACCTGGCATTTGAATACCGCGATTATGCATTACTTTTAATACAAATGGTGTAGTTAAATATAAACTATCGCTACTTTGATTAGATTCTGTTCGTTCTGTTTCATAAATTAGGCGTAAGACAAAAAGAATTAATGATACTTCGCGGTCAAAACGAATACGGTTTTGACCATATTCATTAATTAAATTAAAAACACCGCTGATAAGATCTTTTTCGACTGTCCAACCACTAAAAGAAAGATAGTCATTAATTAAGTCATAATGTCGTTCAATAAAACGAAAATCAGGATTAATTTTTATCGTCTTTTCCCGGCGATCATAATAATCCCGTACACAAAAAGATGACAAAAGTAAGTTGTTAACAACGCGGGCAAATTCATCTTGATCTTGCCGCGATAATTGTAAAATTTGTTCAGTTCCCATTAGGCTTCAAGTTCCTTTCGTTTAAAAAGTAAGTTTGGCAAGCTAAATCCATAAGAATGTACTTGTCCATCTAATTTTTCAACCGTATAAAAACATTGTTCATCATTTGTTTTTAAGGTGGCTAAGATTAATAAAATAAAAGCATCGTAATCTGGAAGAGGAATTTCTTTAACGTTTATTTCGCTATCATCCCCAAAAGACATTTCCATAAAATCCCACACACGAGCATCATTAAAGATATTACGCGTTTCATCTAAGAAACCTTGCATAAGCATTTCGCTAGCAGCATCAAAATCAACGATTCTAAGAGGCTCTCCTGCTTCGCGGTAACGCCGCACAATTGGTAGAGTAACCGAATCAGGCGTAACATAACCTTGCGTTGACATCACAACTGAATCTTGCATTGCATTTAAAATTGGCCGAATTGATTTATCAGTAATGATATATTCAGCATAAATTTTAAAGATATTGTCAAGATGACCTTTAATTGTTTTATCAGCATGATTTAAGTAAAGAATCTTACTAGCAGTTGCTTTTGTATAATCTTGATGTTTTTCATCAATTGAAGCAATCATACTTGAAAGAGTTTCAAACATGTCACAAATATAGTTAATTTGATAAATAATATCTTGTTCAGCATGTTTTGCATCTTTTTTTCTACTCCAAAGTAGCGATTGATTAACTAGTTGCTCACGAGCATCCTCATCATAGAGCCAACCTTGAAGAATTTGTATAATTGGTCGCTTAAATTTAGCAACACTATCAAATGTTTTAAGTGGATGATAATATTTATCGCTTATTCTTGTTTTATAAATATCAAAATAATCACTTAAAATCTTGTTTGTTGAAAATATTCGTCCGAGACGATTTTGAAAAATACGAATACTATGACCTAATGTAACTAATTCTGTTCGAAGCTTTTTCGTATTTTCAAAAGCACGAAGGAGTGATGTATACATAAATTCATCACGAACTTCGTCTTCCATTTTTAGTTCTGTATAGGTTGAGTGAACAAGTGAAACATATTCACTTTCATCATCACGAACTAATTCATTAAGTAAAGTTAAAAAAGAAATCGAATAACTTGGAAGAGCGATATATTCTTCTAAAGTATCAGGGTCGATTTCAATATCAATCCAGCCACATTCTTCAAGACGACGAACAACAAAGGCAGCTTTAGTAGGAAGAGTTTCAGAAGTAATTAAACTTGTTTCTTCTTCACCTTCACTTTCAAAATCTAGATGCATAATTAGATCACGATATTTTTCTCTTAGTGTTCTAACATAGTCAGCTTTTTTAATTGCCATTTCATCACTTTGAAGGGCATCAAATAAAACAAGCAACGCCTCAGAATAAACTTCACGGTTTTTGCTTGCTAGTATTGAAAAGAAATTCTCTGGTATAACTGTAAATAAACTCATATAAGGTCCAAACTAAGTTTTCTATGTTTATATTATCATATAAACAATTTGATTTATAGTGAAAATTCAAGTTTTTTACTGTTTTTTTGCTACATTTTTGTGTTAGATTTAAGAAAGTGAGGTAATAATGATTATAAAACCTGCAAAAGGAAAAATTATCAAAATTTATAGTATCTTTTTTCTTATTGCACTAGTTGTATTTTATTTTCTACCTGGCTTCCCTCTTTGGCCGCCTCGAGTTCCTCATTATATTATTCTTGGAGTTTGGGTTTTAGTCAGTGCTGGTTCTCTTTTTTATGCTTTAAAATTTAATTACTATGAAGTAGATAAAACGCGCATCGTGCACTTTAAAGGAAGAAAGCGTCTTATTTATGATTTTAATTCAATTCTCTATATTGATGAAGCTTGGTCAAGAAAGAAAAAGACACTTCTTTTTTATACTGATAAAGGTCATGCGCGCTATTTAACGCTAGATAAAAATGGTGAGCTCCTTGAATTAACCTTAAAACGATGTAAAAACCTAATTAGTCAACAAGATTATCAAATTCGCTTCCCAAATACAAAAATGTAATCTTTTAGTTGCACTAAGTTCTATCTTATGATAGTATTACGAAGCGAAAAGCAAATTTGAAGTGAGGTGAAGATAGATGGCTCGAATTTGTCCTGTTTCTGGCAAAGGTCCAAAAAGCGGTAATAGACGCAGTCACTCCCTTCGTGCGACACGTCGTCGTTGGGGAGTAAACTTACAAAAGTTCCAAGTCGAAGTTGACGGCGAAGTCCGTACCGTACGGATGTCTGCTCGTGCATATCGCACTCTTAACCGCACTGCCAAAAACAAATAAGAAAAAATCCGCGGAAATCGCGGATTTTATTTTTTTTATTTTAGATAAAGAAATGTGCTATAAATCCAACCAATAATAAAAGCATATTAATAAAGATAATGGCCCACTCCGTATAAGCAAGAACAAAAAACTTTGGTCTTAATATAATAATTGTTCCGTCTTGTTGTTCAATCTTATCCATAAATGGCCATCTTTTTAAGGCAGGATTAATAGCTAAAAAGGCAACAATTGCTGCTAAAACCCAGCATATAATCGGTAAAATAAGCGGAGCATCTAAATAGATTGTTTTATAAATATAAATGCCTAAGAAAACAGCATTAACTAGCGTAAAAGCGATTAAACAAGAAACAATCGCAATATGTCCTTTCATTGAACGAAGTTTGACAAAGAAAATACTTGCGCCAAGAAGGGCAGTAATTGTCCAAGAAACGATAAGAACAATACCAAAATAGTGAGCTAAATCAACAAAGGCATAAAAGCCAAAAAGAACAAAACCTAAGGCCTGCATCATTTGTGAAAAATATAAATATATAACAAATCGTTGTTCAATTCCTTGGCTTAACTCATAAGGAAATTCATTTAAAAACGAATAGTTTCTCCCTTGTTTTCTTCGATAATTAGAAAGTGAAAAAACAACTGTTAAAAGGAAAAAGACAACTGCCATCCCAAAGCCAAGTGAACTATAAACCATGTTATTAGCTAGAACATTAATCATTCATCAAACCCTCGACACGATCCTTTATTTTTAAACTACCAAATAAATAGGAGCCTGCTACAAGAATATCAACACCTTTTTCTTTGCATAACTTGCCAGTTTTATCATTGATGCCGCCATCAACTTCAATTAAAGTATCAAGTTTATAACGGTCAATGTATTTACGGAGTTTTTCAATTTTATCTAAACTAGCAGGGATAAATTTTTGTCCGCCGAACCCTGGTTCAACTGACATTACTAAAACTAGGTCAAGCATTTTTAAAAAGGGAAAAATAACTTCTACTCTTGTTTTAGGTTTAATACTCATCCCAACTTTTCCACCAGCTTTTCTAATCGCACGAATTACTTTATTTCTTTCTTTATCATTAGAGAGAGCTTCGTAGTGAAAAGTAACAATATCAGCACCAGCTTTAACAAATTTTGGCCCATAAGTTAATGGGTCACTAATCATAATATGAACATCATAAATCATGTTATAGTGACCTTTTAATGATTCTAAAACAGGAAGTCCAAAAGAAATATTAGGTACAAAATGACCATCCATCACATCAAAATGAAGATAGGTAGCACCAGCTTCATAAACTTTTTCAATTTCATGATTTAAGAACCGAAAGTCAGCACTTAAAATCGAGGGAGCAACATGAACTCTACGCATCTAGGCCTCCTTCTTTATTAGTTTCTTCTATTAGTTTAACATAGTTTTGATAAATCATTGGTGGAATCTCACCATCATCTAAGGCTTTTTTAACTGCGCAGCCCTTTTCGCTAAGATGGAGACAGTTATTAAAATAACATTTCCCTAAGTAACGTTTTATTAAAGGATAGTTTTGGGCAATTGCCTCTTTATCCATTGGTAATTCAAAACTAGAAAAGCCTGGCGTATCTGCAAGATAGCCGTTTTCAATTTTAAGAAGAATTACTTCTCTAGTTGTATGTCTTCCGCGACCTAATTTTTCAGATATGTCGCCTATTTCACGTTCAAATTTTGGAAATAGGGCGTTAATTAGACTTGATTTTCCTACCCCAGTTTGGCCCATCAAAGCACTTACTTTATTAGAAAAAGCAGCCTTTAATTCATTAAGACCAACACCAGATTTAATTGAAGTAATAAAATATTCACAGGCATAGCCATCTAAATGGCTCATTATTTCTTTTATTTTTTCTTCTTCTTTTAGGTCAATTTTATCCGCTTTTGTAATAACAACAAGTGGCTTAACTTCTGCAAAATAACAATAGGTAAGAAACTTTTCAACTAGAAAAAGTGAAAAAGGTGGTTTATCAACGCTCATTACAATAAGAACTTGATCTATGTTTGCTACTGGAGGTCTAAGTAGAAAGTTTTTTCTTTCTTCTAAACTAATAATTTGTTTACTATCTTTATCAAGTAAGACTTTATCTCCTACAACAATATTTAGATTATGAAGATGAAGTGTACCTTTAATAACAGAAGTAAACGTTTCATTATTTGCTTCAATTACATAGTGTCTTCTTGTTTTAGCAATTACTAAACCCTTCATTAATCCTCCGTTGCAAAACCAAACCAGCGCACCCAAATTGAATAATGTGGTTTTAAATATTTTGGATTTTCTTTTAAATATACAATTTGTTCATGCATTTCTTTAACATTTTTAAAACGTTTTTTAGGATTTTTCTTAGCTCCCTTTAAAATGAGCTTTTCTAGTTTGCGCGGAATTGAAGATAAATATTTTTTAGGACTTGGAAAAGGTTCATTGATTTGCTTTATTGCTATATCTATATTCGATTGACCATCAAAAGGTACGCGACCAGTAATAAGTTGAAATAGTGTGATTGTAAGAGCATAAACGTCACTTCTTATTGTTGCTTCTTCGCCTTTGCAAATTTCTGGGGCTAAATATTGGGCACTTCCAACAATTTCAGTAGAATCAACTTTTTTTGGTGTAATCGTAGTCATTGTTGCAATACCAAAATCACCAAGTTTAATTGTTCCATCAGGAAGAATATAAATATTACTTGGCTTAATATCACGGTGGATAACGCCTGCTTCATGGGTTGCTATTACTGCCTGACAAAGTTGATCCATAATATCAATTGCCTCAAGATAAGTGAATTTAGTTCTTGTTTCAAGTTCGCTGTCGAGCGTTTTGCCCTTGATTAACTCGTTAATCATAAAAGGCAAACCTTCATAATTTCCAACATTAAGAACTGCTACAATATTAGGATGAGATAGCGTAGCACTAGCTCTAGCTTCAATTTCAAAACGCTCGACATTATGAGGATCTTTAGCAGTTTCGGGTTTTAAAAACTTAATAGCAACCATTTTTTTGGTATAAATATCAAAAGCTTGGTAAACAATACCCATTCCACCTTCACCTAGAAGATCTTCTATTCGATAACGTTTATCTATTATTGTGCCTATTTTAATCATCGTCACTCTCCCAAAGGGCGACGGCGATATTGTCTGTTCCGCCTTTATTGTTGGCTAAGGCGATAAGCATTTCAGTTTTTTGTTCTACATTATCAGTTGTCGCTAAAATTGCTTGAATTTCTTTATTATTGACAAGGTGATAGAGCCCATCACTACAAAGAAGGATAGTTTCTCCGTTATAGTTATGGATTTTTATATCTAAATTTACACTCGGTGTGTTACCAAGTGCGTTAATGATTACATGACGAAGTGGATGTTTTAAAGCTTCTTCTTTGCTTATTTGTTCGGTTCTAACTAAATATTCGACATATGTATGATCTTGTGTTAATTGAATTAATTCATCATCCTTAAGCATTAATGCTCGAGAATCGCCAATATTACAAATGACCATTTTGTTACAACGAATAAGCGCTGCTACTAAAGTTGTGCCCATTTTTTCTTCACCTTCAGTTTGAAGAGATTCGCCAAATATAATCTTATTTGCGTGGCGTATTTGTTTGGTTAAAAAACTTTTTGCACTGTTAATGCTACGAAATTTTTCTATTTTACTAAAGGTGTCGCATAGTGTATCAACGGCAATTTTGCTAGCAATTTCACCTCTTTTGTAGCCACCGATTCCATCGGCGACAACTAAAAGAACATCACCTGCTGCATTTAGAGTAATTTTGGCACAGTCTTCGTTGTGAGGGCGGACAAGTCCGCGGTCACTACGAGCACAAAATGTTCCTTCAAATCGATTCATATTTATTTCTTTTTGGCTCGAAGTTGACCGCATGCTGCGTCAATATCTAAGCCAAATTCCTTTCTTGTATTCGTGTAGATGCCTCTTTTAAATAGATAATCTTTAAAGGCTTTGATCCGGTCATCTGGAGATCTTTTAAAGCCTAGTTCTTCAACCTCGTTATAAGGAATAAGATTAACAAAAGCTAGCGTACCTTCTATTAAAGTAGCAAGATCTTCTGCATCACCTAGCGAATCATTTACATCTTTTAATAGGATGTATTCAAATGTTGTTCTTTTATTTGTTTCCTTTTCAAAGTAGCGTACTGCTTCCATTACTTCTTCTAGGGGATATGCTCGATTAATCGGCATTAAGTTATTGCGCTTTAAGTTTGTGGGAGCATGAAGACTAATCGCAAGTTTTGCTTGTAAACCAATATGAGCAATTTCTTTGATTTTACTTGGAATTCCACATGTTGATACCGTTAAATGGCGCGCTCCTATTTCAAGAGCACGGTGATGATTCACTGTTTTAAGAAAGTTAACTACATTAGTAAAATTATCAAATGGTTCGCCTGTTCCCATAACAACAACATGACTAATTGGCGGTTCACCTTCTTTTTCTAAAAGTTCATTTAACAAAAGAACTTGGCCAACCATTTCTCCACTTGTAAGATCACGTTTCTTTTTAAATAGACCAGAAGCGCAAAATTTACAGCTCATATTGCATCCAACTTGACTAGAAACACAAGCAACATTTCCATACCTATAACGCATTAGTACTGTTTCTACGTGACTTTTATCTTCAAATTCAACAAGTAGTTTTAAGGTTTTATCTTCGCTTAATGACTTTGTAGCAATTGTTGGTAATTTAAAATTAATTAGATTCGCTAATTTTTCTTGTGATGATTTTGAAATATCACTCATTTTATAAAAATCAGTAACATTTTTTTTATAAACCCATGTGAAAAGTTGTTGAGCACGATACTTTTTTTCGCCAATCAGAGGCATAAACTCTTCAAGTTGGTCGAAGGTAAAATCGTAAAAATTACGCATTATTATCCTTTTCTAAGTGGGCGAAAACAGCAGTAAATGTTAAAGCATTATCTATTTCATAGGGCATTGTTTTCATAGTTAGAGCAAGGGCAAATTGCGGATGTTCATTTGCAAACGCTTCAGCTTGTTCATGAGTTTCAATCGAAGTATATGTTGTAACATTAAAAAGTAAAAATCCTTGCGGGGCAACTAAAGGGATTAAACTAGCTAATCTATCCTTAACAAAAGCAGCTTTTTCCGCATGAATATCAATCTTCCAATTCACAAAAAAGTCAGGAGAAAGTCTAATAGCGTTATAATTGCTTGAAGGTGCAACATAATAGACAACATCAAACTTGCCTAATGTTTCAATTTCTTCAATTTTATTTAAATAAAGAACATCCACATTATCTAATTTGAATTTAAGTTTAATAGCATTACAAATTGCAAATCTTCTTCTACTTGTTGTAACAACACTAATATGAGTATCTGTTTCACATTGAATTGCTAAATCAAGAAACAACGAACTTTTTTCATCTTCAAAACATACAACTGAACGAGGATTTAAACTTTGTATATAATCGCTAATTTTAGCCTCGTATAAAGAAAGTGAATAAACACTCATTTCCTTATAAGGTGCTGTTTGTTTAATATTTTTTTTGCTTGAATAAACATAGGAATTTTTTAAAACGCTTGGCTTAAAGTCTTTATTAGCTTCAAACAATTCTTCCACATTTACTTGTTTAGCATTAATTCGTCCGCAGATTGTAAAAGGTTTTCTTGTAGCATCAAGAGTTTTAATTGTTTGTTTTTTCCCTAATTCTTCAATCCAAAATTCAATTAAAGGCAAGGGACAATTATAACGAAGTGATAAATTAAGTGGTGACAAATAGTGGCTTTTTGTTGGATATAGGGCGTTTTTGTCGCTTTCAAGTAATAAATTACTTGCAATAACAAGTTTAGCTTCTTCTTCGTTTATAGATAATAAATAGGCTTCAAACTCATCTATATCAATTTCAACACTCTTTAAGAAAAAACTATTAGCAAAGTAAATTAAAAGTGCTGCCAAAGTTTTCAAGCTAAGACTAACTTCAGGTAAACGAACACTTAAAAAATACATAAATAGTTCGCGACGAAGCAATGCTTGTCTTAAAAGAAATTTTAATTTTCTCTCATCTTCATTTTGAATTTCTTTTGAACGCCTAATAATTGCTATCGAGTTACTATAAGTTTCTTCACCCGATAAGATTTTTTCAAGGTATTCAATAATTATTTTTACTTGTTTCATATTTGCCACCTTAGTGTTATTTTAACACTACAGGAATTTAATTAAAATAGCAAAACGAAAAAAGCGGTTATTCATAGAATACCGCTTATCTTGTTTTAAGATTTATTTAGTCGTGTTTATCGTCGTTATTTTGCTTATCGTCTTTACTTTTTTCTAAGTCATGACCCATAAACACATCTCCCATAAAAACTTCGCCGTAACCTAAATGATCATCCTCATGTTCATCTTCTTCATATTCATCATCTTCATGAATATGGTCTGAGGTGATAAAGCGAGGGTATTCTGTATTTATTGAGCCAAAAGAATGACCGTGTTCAAAATAAATAAATTGAATATGAGTATTAATCGCTACTTGTTCGGTAGCACTTAAAAGAATATCAGCAAGTTCTTCTTCTTGTTTAGTCGTTAAGCGAGTATCACATTCAACATAAATAACAGCTTGCCAACTTGTTTGTTCTACACCGCGATGGAAAATATATTCTGCCGGTGCGATAAAAATAACTTCTTCGTTATCTAGTTTTAAAACACGAATAATTTCATCTGTTTCTTGTCTTGCAATACGTCCTACAATGTAGGGATCTAGTCCATAGGTGCGAATAATTATCATAATTTCCTCCGTTTAGATTATATCAAACATCCAATGGATCAACATTAATTAAAACGTCAAAGATGTTTCGAGAAATAATCGGTTGTAAAACTTTAAATAAAATAGGTTTAATTTTAAAATAGTTACGATGCTTAATAATTAGGCGTTTATAAGGTAGTCGAGACCTTGGGTGATAGTCGCTTTCTGAAGGACCTAAAACAATAATTTCGTTTTTAAGTTCTTTAAGTAGTAAAGCCTTCATTGTCCCTAATGTTTCCTCTAATGATGCTTCATCTTTTCCACCTAATTCAATAACAATTAAGTGATAGTAAGGTGGAAGAGCATTTTGTCGTCTTAATTCCATTTCTTTTTTAAAGAATGCTTCATAATTTTGTTTAGCTCCGTAACTAATCGCATAGTGATTAGGATTTGCAGTTTGAATGATTGCAATTCCTTCTTTTTTAGCCCTGCCACTTCTTCCTACAACTTGAGTTATTAATTGAAATGTTCGTTCGGCACTTCTAAAAGAAGGAATTGCAAGCGAAATATCAGGATTAACAACACCAGAAAGGGTGACGTTTGGAAAATCATGACCTTTTGCGATCATTTGTGTACCAATTAAAATATCAGCGACTCCATTTGCAAAAAGATTAACGATTTTACCTGCTTGTTCTCTTTTATTTGCTTCATCGCTGTCAAGGCGAAGAATTGAGGCCTCAGGATACATTTTTTGAATATCTTCAAAGATTTTTTGTGTGCCAAAACCAGAATAATTAATTTTTTTGCTTAAACATCGCGGACATTGACGAACGAAATTTGTTCGATATCCGCAGTGATGACACTTTAACTCATTATCTTTACTATGAAGTGTTAGTGTCGTATCGCATGTTGGACAACGAAAAACATAATCACAATTTCGACACGCAATATATGGAGCATAACCACGACGATTAACAAGTAAAATTACTTGTTCTTTTCGATTTAAAGAGTCATTTATTGCTGCTTCAAGTGGCTTTGAAATAAATGGAGATTTTTCACCAATAAACTTTACATCACTTAAGTTAACAATTGTGGTCTTAGGAAGTGGCTTTTTGTTAATTCTTTTAGTTAGTTTTAAATAGCCATAGACCTTTTTTTGTGCTCTTGCCCTAGTTTCTAAACTAGGAGTAGCGCTTCCTAAAAGAACTTTTGCATTAAAAAGTTTTGCACGCATAATGGCGACAGTTCTAGCATCATAATATGGAGTAATATCTTGTTTATAAGTTTCACTATGTTCTTCATCAATAATAAATAAACCAATTTTTGAAAGTGGGGCAAAAATAGCACTTCTTGCACCAATAACAATATCAACTTGTTCATTTTTAATTCTTCGATATTCATCATATTTTTGGGCATCAGTTAAGCCGCTGTGAAGAACTGCAACATTGGTAGTAAAACGCGATTTAAAATAGTTGACCATCCCATCCGTTAGGGCAATTTCTGGAACTAAAAGTAACACTTGTTTCCCTCTTGCAATGCATTGTTTTGCAAGTTCAACATAAACTTCAGTTTTTCCGCTTCCAGTTACTCCTTCAAGAAGATAAGTTTCATAGTTTGTTTCATTGAATTGGTCTATTACTTTGCGTTGATCCTCAGTTAATTCATATCTTTCAACTAAGTCACTTTCTTCAATGTTATAGCGATATACTTCCCGCTCTTTAAAAGAAACTTTTCCAAGTTCACTTAATTTATCAATAATTGAAGCTGAGTAATCACTTTTTAGTGATGCGCCATTATAATATAAATCTTTTAATACTTCTGCTTGTCTTTTTGTTAGACCGTTAGTGTCATTGGTTAATGCAACTACTAAGGTTCGAGTTTTGATTTTAGGTTTAGAAGCAAAACTTTTTTTGGGACGTAAACTAGGGGGAAGCATTGCCTGAAGAACAGCGATTTTTGATGTGAAATAATAACTTGCTACTTGATCAGCTAACAAGACTAATTCAGGAGTTAAAATTGGGTTATCATCGATTACTCGATCAATTTCTTTAATTACAAACCCTTTTTCTTCTTCAAGTTCTTTAATACTTTTAGTTGTTTCTTCTACTTTTGTAACATAGCCAACAATTTTTTGATTATTAAAATTAATAAAAACTCTTGTTCCCACGCTTAAAAGTTCCTTTCCCTTATAAGAATAAGTAAAAGGGCGGTTTAGACTAAGTCGTGGGTGTTCAATTAATACTTCAAGAATATACATAGTTTTATTTTAATTTGTTAAGTATAATCGCTTCTATATCTTTAGCTGCTTGCTCAACTGTGTCATTAATAACAATAAAATCATAGTGTTTTTGCATTATTAACTCCTCTTTTGCACGTTTTAAGCGTTTTTGAATTGTAGCTTCCTCTTCTGTACCTCGGCTTCTAATTCTATTTTCCAATTCCTTAATTGAAGGAGGAATTAGGAACACTAAAACAAGGTTATCACCTTTTACATTTTCTTTTACTTGTAGGGCACCTTGAACATCGATTTCTATAAAAACGTTATATCCTTTATCTAGTAATTTTTCAACATAATCTTTGGGTGTTCCGTAACGATTATTAACAAATGTAGCATATTCTAAAAAGTTATTATTTTTAAGATTTTGATCAAAAACTTCCTCAGTTACAAAAAAGTAATCAACACCGTCCTTTTCACCTTGTCTTGGTAGTCGTGTTGTCATTGAAATAGAAAAAACTAATTTTAAATCTTCATTTTCCATTAGTTTTTTTCTAACAGTTCCCTTGCCTACACCACTTGGTCCACTTAAAACAATAATCAATCCTTTTTTAGTTTTCATTTCTTAAATCCTACATTTCTATTACCTATATTATAACCAACTAATTATAAATTGTAATATAATATAGCAGAGAGGTTTAAATGACTTTTTTAACAAATAGTGATGTTCAAAAAATCGCGGAAATCCTAAATGAAACGCTTCGCTTTACTTTTGTAAAAAAGGTTAAGCAGTTAAGTAAAAATTTATTTCTTATTTCTTTTTCTAAAAAACACACTCATTTACTTATTGCTTTAAATAATGATTTTCCCTTTGCAATGTTAAGTGAAGATACAGATTTAAAAGTCGATACTCCATCAAGCTTTTTTAATGAATTAAACCGTTTGCTCAAAAATGCACTTCTTAAAAATATAACCGCCTTAGAAAATGAAAGAATACTTAAAATAAATTTTGAAGTTAGCGATAAGTCATTACAAAAAGTACCTCTATTTATGTATATTGAACTTATTCCTCACCATCCAAATATTATAATTACAGATGCTGATGACAAGATTTTACTAGCGTTTCGTTATTCGAAAAATGTTGATGCTAAGAAGATAATTAGACGTAACCAAACATATGACTTTATACCAAACAAAGTCTTTAATTCTTATCCACGTACTTTGACTGATGACGAATTACTTCTTCTTTCAATAAACTATATAAAAAATAATTATCATAATATTTTAAAAGATAACTATAAAGAAGTTTTCAATTCGATTTCCCTTCGCCTTGAACGCGCACTTAGAAAGAAAAAAGTATTAGAAAACGAACTTAAAAGAGCTATGGAGCCTGAGGATATGGTTGAGCAAGCTAATTTACTTCTTACTTATCAACCTAAACTTGAAGGAACACGCATAAAATTAGAAAACCATATTATTGAAGTTGATCCATTTGTCAGTGCAATTGAAAATGCTAATAAACTATTTCGTAAAGCAAAAAAGCAAAAAAATGCTATTAAGTTTTTAAAAGAGCAAATTATCCTTAATGATTCAGTTATAACAACCTTAACAAAGGTAAGTTCAAATTTGGAAAATGCAAGTCAAGACCAAATTGAACATATAAAAAATCAATTGAGGAAAGAAAAACGGATTGATAAAGAGTTCATAACTCCTAAACATATTCCTTATTTTACAATGTTCAAGAATGTAAAAATTGGCTATGGGCGCACGAGTATGCAAAATGATTATTTAACTTTTACACTAGCTAAAAAGGAACACTATTTCATCCATGTAAAAGATTATCCTGGTGCTCACGTGATAATTTTTGATAGTGATCCAACAGATGAAATATTATTAGTAGCTGGTTGTTTAGGTCTTTATATTTCTTCAATTGACATAGGTGAGGTTGTTTATACTCAAGTACGAAATCTTAAAAAAGCAGGTACTCCTGGACTAGTTAAAATGTCTAAATATAAAACATTTAAAGTTGATATAAAAAATGCGCCTATTGATATTAAAACACTCTTAAATATGAGTGAACGGTTTTAATCCTTTTGAATTTCTTCAAATAAGAAATTCTCTCCCTTTATTACTTCGCTTTCCGATAAATTAGGAAAGTTTTTTTGTCTTAATACTTCATATAAAACTAAGGCGACACAATTAGATAAATTTAAGCTTCTAGCATCATCTACCATAGGAATTCGAAGGCATTTTGCATAATTTATGCGTAAAATGTAATGATTTATACCTGTAGATTCGCGACCAAACATCAAATAAATATCTTCCTCAATTCTAGAAAAATCAATATCAGAATATGTTTTGTTTCCGTATCGACTAATATAGAAAATATTTATGTTTTCATTCATTTTTAAAAACTCTTGATAATCTTCATAATAAACAAAATCAGTTTTTTAATATAGTCCAATCCTGCTCTACGAAGGTGTTTTTCTTGTAGTGAAAAAGGAATGGGACCAATGATATGAAGTTTGGTACCACTTGCTACACAAGTCCTCATTATATTACCCGTATTTTCAGGTATTTCAGGATGATATAAAACAATATGAATCATGCATATATTATATATTATTTTAATTAGTTATATATTAAAAAAAGAGTGCAAGCACTCTTTTTTACACATTTTTTTATCTAAAATTATTTTTTATCAACAAAAACACGTTTGTACCTTTCAATCGCTTCAGTAATTATTCTTACTGCATAATCGCGGTCTTGCACTTGGTGAACAACTGTTTCTTTTCCTTCTAGTGTTTTATAAACTTGGAAAAAATGGCGTATCTCTTGGAAAATATGTTCAGGTAGTTCTTTAATTGATCGATACTCAAAATATGTTGGATCATTTTCACAAATAGCAATAATCTTTTCATCAATTTCGCCACCATCGACCATTCTAATAGCTCCAATTGGAATACAATTTACAATTGTTAAAGGAATAATCGGTAATGAACAAAGAATTAAGACATCTAGCGGATCATTATCACCTGCATAAGTGCGAGGAATAAAGCCGTAGTTTTGTGGATAATGAGTCGAGGTGTATAAAACACGGTCAAGTCTTAATCTTCCAGTCTCTTTATCTAATTCATATTTACCTTTGCAGCCTTGTTCAATTTCAACAACTGCAATAAAGCGTTCGGGGGTAACGCGTTCAGGATTTACATCATGCCAAATATTCATATTTGCCTCCTAATATTACTCTACATTAAAATTATTACAATTTCTACGGTCTAATTAGCTTATCCGTTCGTAGTGTGCTTAATTGTACTACATTTTAAATTAAAAAGATACTCTTAATAAATTGGTTAATTAAATAGTTTAGATTATAATAGTTTTATGAAAATTAAGCGTTATTTAATAAATTTATTACTTCTACTTGTTCTACCGCTAACTAGCTGCGGTAATAAAGATAAGGTTATAGGTCTTAATAATTTACTTATTTCTGAACGAGTTGATGGTGAATCATATTTGATTCCTACAACTGATAGAAGAATTGAGGCCCTATTAAATGGAGGAGATGATTTTGTACTCTATTTTGCAAGTCAATACTGTCCACATTGTACAAAAGTCAATCCAATTATGGATAACTACGCAAAAGAAAATAACATTGTAATAAATTATTTTGATATGAGTGGGTCCCTTGATTACATGCTTAGCTCTGGAATGTTAGAAATATTTGGAAATGGTTATCCGTCTTTATACCTAATAAGTAACGGATTAATAAAAGAATCATATATTGGTTCAAACAAACTAGATACAAATCGAAAACTAGAACTTATTTTTGATCGCTATACTTATAAAAGTAACTTCACCTATATATATTCTTTAGATAAAATTGATGAACTCACAAATTCAGAAGTTACACTTATTTTTATTAATGGTGAAAGTGAAAATCAAGTTTCTGATTTTACGCAATATATCCGAAAAGCATTAGAAAAATGCAAAAAAGACGTTTATTTTGTTGACCTTTCATATAATTTTGATATTACGCAAGATGAACTTTTAACTCACCTAGGAATTGAAACTATTGAACTTCAAGCAGTTCACTATAAACAAAAAAGCATCGTTTCAAGCAGCGTATACAATAACGATGAGAAAGATGCTTTTATAGATTTTGTTATTAATAATTAATCACTTTCATTACGATGTTCATGAACAAGCCATGTTCTCGTTGAGGGCGTGATTTTATTATCTTTAAGCGTTTTAATAACAGTTTCATTTAATACAAAAAGCGTATCCCAATAATCATTAACATGAGTATAAAAACGAATAATGACTTCGAATCCGTATTCATTAAACCCAAAAACTACAACACTTGGTGCTGGATTTTCTAAAATTCGTTCTTCTTTATTAATTAGTTCCGTAAACATGTTTTTAATCATGTCTGGTTCATACTCATATGAAAAATTAAGTCTAACCTGACCTCTTCTTGTTACATTATGAGAGTAATTCGTGATTGCATTATTAATAATAAATTTGTTTGGTACTAGAATTCTTTGATTATCCGGTGTATCAAGTGCAGTATGAATTAGACCTACTCTACGAACAGAGCCCATTTTATCAGCAACTGCAATAAAATCACCAGTAACAAAAGGTTTACTTGTAAGTAATGTGACTCCGGCAGCTAAGTTTCCAATTAAGTCTTGCAAAGATAAACCAATTGCTAAAACACCAGCTGATATAATTGAGGCTAGCCCTGCTAAATTAACATTCAAAATTAAAAGAATGATAATTGCTAAACCAAATCGTAATAGAACGCCAACTAAACTAATAACAAAAGCACGAGCACTTCTATCGACTTCGCTTTTTTTAATACGACTTGCCTTTCTTAAAATTGCGATAAAAAGCTTAATAAGATAATGACCACCAATTAAAACTAATAAAGCAATTAAAGTACGCATCAAAATATCAGTTCCGTTATTTTGGAAGAATTTTATTAGATCATTCCACCATGTTTGTAAATCAATTAAATGTATCATAAATATCACCTTGTGGTATTTTAACATGAAACACTTATTTGTTTAAGAAATAATGCTTTGAAAAAAGCCTTAAACACATTATAATTATGATACGACCGCTACTATAGTAGCCCCCAACCAATAAGGTCTAAAAACTTAAAAGGAGGATTTTTAATGAGTTTTACAATTACTTACAATGGCAAACAAAAAGTATATGACTCAAAAGTTCGCATTCTTGATATCGTGGGTACTAGCCACGATTATATTTGTGCACTAGTCAATAACCGAGTCCGCGAACTTACTTATGAAGTTTACTTTAATGCCGAAATCGTCGCTTTAACACTAGAACATACGGAAGCTGTTCGTGTTTATCAAACTTCCCTTCGTTATTTAGTCGCGATGGCCCTAAGCCGAATTCGTCCAGAATTAGATATCCGTTTTTCATATAACATCTCTCGATCGATTTTCGTGCAAATTTTAAATGGTAACAAAATGGCTGATAGAGAATTAGCTAATGATTTACGTGCCGAAATGATGCGCATTATTGCAGCTGATTATCCAATGAATCGCCATGTTGTCCCAAATGATGAAGCTTTAAAAATTTACGAAGAACGTGGATTTAAAGACAAAGCTGCTATTTTAGGATATCGACCAGAAAAAACTGTCCATTTTTATGAATGTGATGGTTATTTAAACTATATGTATGGATACATGGTTCCTTCAACTGGCTATCTAGATAAATGGTTAATAAGAAACTATGCTCCAGGTTTAGTTATCCAATATCCTCGAGCAGAACTAAAAGGAGAAATTCCCCCATTTGAAGACGCGCCTACATTTGGTCGCACCCTAAAAGAATCGCATAGATGGGCACAAGCTACCCAATTAGATAATGTCGCCAACATTAATGAAGCAATTAAAACTGAAGCTGGAACAATTGAACTTATTAACTTAAGTGAGGCCCGTCACTATCAACAACTTGCTGAACTTGGTGTTCGAATAACCCAAACGAATAGTGATATTCGCCTCATTTGTATTGCAGGACCTTCAAGCAGTGGAAAAACCACTTTTGCTAATCGCTTACGTATCGAATTAATGAGTAGAGGCCTTAGACCAATTCGTGTCTCTATTGATGACTATTATCTAACACGAGATAACGCACCACTTGATGAAGATGGAAAACCCGACTTAGAATCAATTTATGCTCTTGATATCGATTTATTTAACCAAAATATGTTTGACCTCATTAATGGTGAGGAAGTCCAACTACCACACTTTGACTTTATTCAAGGTAAGCGTGTACCTGGACGTCTTTTAAAAGTTGAACACGATCAACCAATTATCATTGAAGGCATTCATGCCCTTAACGATATGCTCACAGATAGTATTCCTAAACATCAAAAGTTTAAAATCTATATCGCGCCACAAGCACAAATTAACTTAGATAATCATAATCCAATGTCTCTAACTGACTTACGTCTACTTAGACGAATTGTTAGAGATAAAAAATTCCGTAACGCAAGCGCTCATGAAACAATTTCTATGTGGCCAAGTGTACGAAAAGGTGAATTCAAATGGATTTATGATACTCAAGAAGGAGCAGACTTTGTTTATAACTCCTTCCTCCCGTTTGAACTACCTGTTATGAAAAAAAACGGTCTCCCTGTTTTAGAAGAAATTCAAAGAGACAGTGAATATTGGCCAGTTGCAGAAAGATTAATTCGGATGCTTAAATACTTCGTTGAACTTGATGAAAAGTGGGTTCCTTCAAACTCATTAATTAGAGAGTTCATCGGAGGTAGTTGCTTCCAAGACGTCTAAAATTATTTAAATAATACAACAAAAAAGCCCTCTTTTATGCAAAACAAAGTTTTTTAAAGAAAAGAGGGCCTTTTATTTTTTCATAAGTTTTCGTTCTTGTTTAAGAATGTTATGGAGTTCAGATAAATACACTTTTCTTAATAATTCATATGTCTCTTTTTCTTTGCTTTCAATTACTGAGACATAAAAATTATAGAAAATTTCTTCAATTCTTAAGAATGTTTCATATAAGTTTACTATTGTTAGACGGCCAAAAAAGTCTCGTCTAGAATAGAAAAGCAATGGAGAACTATGAGTAACTTCACTTGCTCTTTGATAAGTATTTGAATAATGTTCTAAACCGGCGATTTTTTGTATTCCATCGCGGAAATTTAGTTTAACTTCATAATCTTCGGGTAGTTTCTTTATTTCATAAAGCCAGCCATATTCAATAAAACGTTTAATGTCCTTACTTTTAAGATTATGATCTTTTAGTTTTGTTTTAATCTCGACAAAAATTTTATCAGTTGTTTCTTTATCATAAAGTAAATTATAGGCTGCTCCATAGCGCATATGTCTTAAATATGCCTCAATAATTGAAGCACCATGACGAATAAGCAAAATTAAAGTAGCCTCAGTTTCATGAAGTGTTCGCCAAGTTGTAAGAGCTTCCGTTTCAAAACCGTTTACTAGAAGAGTAGTTATTGTTTTACAAAGAACAAATGCTTTTGAAAGCATATCAATAATTAATGTTCTTGAAGGATCTTGTTTTTTAAATAAATCAAGCTTATTTAAAATAAAATTAGCATATACATTAAGTGATGTTATGGGTGTATCAACGCTTGTATAAATCGCTTTGTTATTATATGAAAAATTCGTTAGTGATGAATATTTATCAAGTACAGTATTCATTAAAATTAAGATAAAATCTTCATTTTCTTTTGCTGCTTCAATTTGTTCACGAGTTAAATCTTGTACTCGGTAATAAAAATCACGGATTAGATAACCAATAAATGTATATTGATTTAATTTTTCAACGTAAATCCTATCACTATATTCACCAATAATTAAATATGATTCAATCATTGCTTCATAACATTCACGTAAAAAAGTAAAGTCATCATCATGAACCTTATAAATTTTTAGAATCTTATTAAAATCTTCAAGGGGTAAAGTAAGTGAATCAATTAAAGTTTTTTTATCTTCCATATTTTTATAATACCATATTAGAGTTTAATTTCCTTTGTCTCGCCCGTTAGTAAAGCAACTAGATGAGCTTCAATTTTCTTTTTGAATTGCTTTTGTAGATAGGAGCCATAACGTTTAACTTGTTCTATATATGAGGGATGCTCTAAATTTTTAAGTTTATAATCCAGCAAAATGATTTTAGTATCCAAATTAATAAAGCAGTCAATAAAGCGCAAGCCTCCTTCTTCATCAACAAATGGGTATTCTTGGAATACATTATCGTTTGTTGCTTTTTTAAAGAAAGGTAATCCAATAATTTTTTCTATGATTCTATAATGTCCTTTATCTTTAATAAAAGATAAATCTCGTGTGTCAAAATTGATGTTCTCAAGAAGTTCATGAATAGTACTACCTAATTCAAGAGCATCGAGTGAAACTTCTTCTATAATTTCAGCTTTCTTATAAATAGAGACTTTCTTTCGATTGCTTTCTAAATCATTTACATTAAAAACAATGTCTTTTTGTTTAATTAACGCAGGTTTTGTAAGCTTTGGTTCTAAGATTTTTCCATCACTCATTTTTTCAAACAAGTACGGGCTTAATTTTAATAAATGTTCGATTGAGTCAACATCAGATAATGTATTAACTTTATCGTTTTCCTCATTAGATGTGACAATAATGATTTTTTCTTTCGCTCTTGTTAGGGCAACATAAAGTAGCCAGATTGCTGAAAGAATGTCTTTTTTTCTTAATTCATTTAGTGATATTACTTTTGTAAGAGATGATCCGTTTTCAATGTTCGTTGGAAAAATAAATCCTACATTATCATCATATCGTATTCTTTTTCTACGATCTGTTTTTAAAAAAGTCGTAAAATTACTGGCGTAGTAAACAATAGGATACTCTAAACCCTTTGATCCATGCATTGTTTGTAGACTAACAACATTTTCTGCCCTTTTAATTGAAGATTGTTCAATAGGAATATCTTCTTTTATTAATTTTTCAAAATAAGTAACCAAGTCATCGATAGAATAACCATATCTTTCCATATTTTCAATAATCGCTAATAGTTTTTGTAATTTATATGTTTCTTCTTCAATATCACCTAAAAGGAAAATTTTGTCATAAAATTTAAATTCTTCTACTAAAGATGTAACAATTTGATATAAGGGAGCATTTCTATATTGATCAACCAATTCTTTAATTTTTATTATTATTTCATCAGAAAGTAACTCATCTAAATTACCTTTTATTAATTTATAAATTTTTTCGTCGTTATATTGACAAAGAAAACTACGTGCTATACTTGTAAACGCGTGTTTAAATCCTATATCATAATTACCTTTTTTTACATTATTAAATAAAACTACAATATTTTTTAAAGCAAAGAAAATGTCATCTTCACTAATATTATTTCTTTGAAATTTAAATAAGGGAATTTGGTACTCTTTAAAAACCTTTTCAAATTTATCAGAATGAGTTCTTGTTTTAATTAAAATTGTGAAGTCTTTGTACTCGCAAGGTCTTAAACCTTTCTTAAAATCAAAAACCATAAAATTATTTCTTATTTTATTTGTTATATCTGAAGCGATAATCCTAGCTTCAAGTTCTGCTTGTTCAGCACTTATTAAACCTTCTTTACTATAAGTTAAAACATCTAAATTATAATTTTGGTTTGTACGACCTTCATTTTTGTATTTATCATTACCAGCAACAATATCTTTAGCGTACTCATTTTCCTCTCCTAGATATGGCTTAATCAAATGACTAGTTAATTTTTTAACATCTTCAAGAACTTCACCTCGAGATCTAAAATTATCAATTAAATCATATTTGCGACCGCCATCATTTTTTGAATATTGTTCGTATTTATTTTTAAAGTTTTCTATATTAGCGTTTCTAAATTCATAAATACTTTGTTTAACATCTCCGACCATATAAACATTATGATTACTAATTTTTGTAATTAATTCTTCTTGAATATCATCTGTATCTTGATATTCATCAACAAAAATAAATTTATATTGATTTCTAAGCTCGGCTCTAACATTTTCATTTTTAACAAGTTCAGTCGCAAAACGTGCTATATCACTAAAAAGAAAAGCACCATATTTATGTTTGAAGCGTTCTAAACCATCATCAATTTCTTGATATAAATCTAAAAGCGCTCTAGCGAATGGTTTTGTACGATGAAAATCATCATAATAAGCTTTCTTATTTCCTAATGTAAAATAGTTTTCTTTTATTTTGGTAATTCCTCGACGAAATCTTTCAATAATTTTTACCGCTTCAGGTTCATTTTTTCTTAAATTTCTTGTAAGATCTGGCTGCTTATAATTACTAAAATATAAAGCATATTCATCAAATTCTTTTTTTGTTGATAAAAATTCGATAATTTCTAAATATTTTTCTTTTTCATCAATATTCGGAAATTCACTTAATATTTTTTTAATTTGATTTATATCTTCATCAAGTTGTTCTTCAAATTTTAGAAAAAGCCGATCAAAATTTTCATCTGTGTAATGTTGTTTAACATTGTAAATAAATGTTTTTTTATCAACTGCTGCTTCGGCAGCCTCCTTAATTGATTTAATTGCTTCAAAGATAACATCATCACTATGACGAACAAATGTCTTGACTAAAAAACAAAAATCATCGCTTGGGTTTTCACAGTGCTTTTCAAAGACTTCATCGTATAGTTTTTGAAACTCTAATTTATAAATTGTTTCATCAACTATTGATATATCTATCGGCAAATTGAGCAAATAACCGTATTTTTGCACGATTTTTAAAGCAAAAGCATCAAATGTAGTAATTTCACAAGCATCAACTAAATTAGCAATTTCTTTTGTCTTACTGTCTTCTTTTAGTTTTGTTCTAAGCCGTTCACGAAGCTCATCGGCTGCTAAATTTGCAAAGGTAATTAAGAGTACTTGATCAACTGCAACATCCATTCTTAAAAAGATTTGATGTAATCGTTCAATTAAAATAGCTGTTTTACCTGAACCAGCACCAGCTGAAACAAGAATATTACCTGGTTCAAGTGACATTGCTTCTTGTTGAGCTTTTGAAAATTCATGATATTCCATCTACTTATTTACCTTCTCCTTTCGTACTAGCTTCGAGTTTATTCAAATCTAAAAAATCTTTGCTTCTTCTAAAGCATACATCTTTAAATTCACAGTAAAGACATGCGTCAAGGCTATTAGATTCAATAATTGGTTGAATAATAAATTCACTATTTCTAATTCTTTTATTTGCTTCTTCAACTTTTTCAAGAGCTTGAGATTTCTTCTCAATAAAATAATCTTCGCTTGCACTTTTCGCTTTTGTAAAATTGCCTGTTGAGGTTACCAAGCCATCTATAAAACCACCCAACTCATAGTCAGGATCAAAATAACGTAATCTATTGCTATCATTAAGTGTTTTACCAATGAATTTTAAAATTGAATAGTAATAATTTTCTTCTTCCTTTTCGGATTCAAAAATATAATTTTCATTATCTCTAATTTTTTGAATATAAATACCTAAAATTTTATCATTACTAAATTTAAGGTTATTACTTATTAATAAACAATAAATTGGTAATTGTAAATTTAAGCCATAGTCAATAAATTTATCTTTATAGGTAGAATTACCTGTCTTATAATCAATCAAAATTAAATTTCGATTATTTTTTTCACCAACAACATATAGTTTATCAACTATACCTTTTAATTTTGTTTTTGCATCAATATTAATTTCTAAAGGTAATTCTTCATGTTCTTCAATTAAAGACATTTTTTCTTTTAAAATTAAATGGAATTTAATAGTACTCCTTAATAGACCTTCATAACCTTCCATAATTATTCGATCACGATTAGAAAGCTGCATTTCCTTAAGTAATTCGACAAATCGGGTCTTAAAATCAAAACTCGGGTTTTTGGATTCCTCTAATAGTTTATGGGCTAAAAGACCAATTTTCATATAATGGGTATCGACTTCTTCACCTATTTTAAGAACGCGTTCTAGATAATAAGAAAAAGGGCAATTGTAAAAGCGATCAACACTAGTATAGGAAAGTACTATGCTATTAGTATTAATATAATTTATGCCTTTAAAAGAATTATCAAAACTTAAGTATTCATTTTTTGGATCAATAAATTCCAGTGCCTTTATTGTTCCATCATCTTCACTAAAATTGCGATAAAGGTCGCGACTAATTCCATAAATATAACGTGCATATTCAGTGCTATTTAATTGTTTAGCTAATTCGCCCTTAATTAAATTTAGGCCTAATTCATCTACTAATATTGATTTTTCATACTTTCTTTCGCCGACCTGAGTTGCAAAACTTAAATATAAGTGCTTTTTATTAAGGATAATTTTAATTAATTTATCTTTTTCATTTAAATATTCATCTTCATTGGTTGGTAATCCTAGTAACACTTTTTCTTCTTTTGTAACTAAATCAATTTCCTTTTTAAAATGCGGATAATTACTTTGACTAAAATCTAAAATAAATAAATGTTCATTGTCTTTAAATATATCAACTGAATCAACAATCTCGATACCATCTTCAAATTGCATCTCTAGTAAGTTTTTCTTTTCCAATAAATGAGAAATTAAATATTTATAATTATTAAAGCCTAAATTTAGCTTTGGTGTAAAAATTAATAGATTCTTAAACTCGTTTAATTCATTAGAAGATTGTTCCTCTTTTAAAAAGGTCGCTAATCGATCATTAAATAGTTCCTCGGTTAGAAAGAGGTTATTAAACTTCTCCTTAACAAGAGGATAATGAAGTAAAGGCGTTCCAACGTTATCAATGATGTTGATATTAAAATGAATACTTAAATAGCGAAGTGATTCTAAATAATCTTCCCGTGGGCGAAGTAATTTAATATCTTCTTTTTTTACTCCTTTTTTAATCAAATTACTAACTTCATTAAAAAAGGCGGCAACTTCGCTGATTACATTAGGATATGAATATACATTTAGACTTCTTTTTTCTTTATTAAAAGGATAAAAACTAATATTATTGGTAAAACTTTTTAACAATCGATTTAAATACTTATCATCATTACGATATCCTATTACTAAACACTTCCTTTCTTTATACTTATTAAGGAAATTATTATCCAGGCTAATTAATTTATTTTCTTTTAGTTTTCTTTGTAAATAATCTAATTTTTTTAATGATTTTGAATTCTCTTTTATTTCATGAGTAATATCTGGCGTTACTAAAAAAGGTAAATATTTTAAATATAAATCAAGCCCTAGCCCCTCATTTTCGATTAAATAATATAAAGCCTTATTTTTTACTCGCCCAAAAAGAGAACTAACAAGTTGTTCTTTTGTAAAAATTTTAACATTAGAATTAAATACACCTTCATCTCTTTTTTTAAGAATTGAGGCATATAAATAATAAGGTGCAATTATAAGATTTACTTCCTTCATTAAAAGTCCTTTCACTCATATTATAAAAGGATTTTTTACAAATTTAAAAGCATTTTTTTCTATATTATTAATAACTAATTTATATTATAAATTAGTTATAAATTTTTAGATAAATTGACGAGTAGCAGCGACTGCTCTTTTCCAGTTTTTATATTTTCTTACACGGTCAACTTCGTTCATCTTAGGTTTAAACTGCCGGTCATATTGATGGATTTTTCTTATTTCAGCTGTTGAACCAAAATAGCCTGTTTTTAATCCTGCTAAATAGCATACACCTAAAGCAGTTGTTTCAAGAATATGTGGAACTTTAATCGTGGCATTTAAAATGTCAGATTGAAACTGCATCAAATAATTATTTGCAGTTGCTCCTCCATCAACTTTAATCGTTTTAAGTTCAACGCCTGTTTCTTCTTTCATTACTTCAAAAACATCTTTACTTTGAAACGCGATGGATTCAAGCGTTGCCCGAACAAAATGTGCTCGATTAGCACTTCTAGTAAGCCCAAAAACTGCGCCTCTAGCCTTATCATCCCAATACGGAGAACCTAAACCAACAAAAGCTGGGACAATATAAATGTGATTGTTCGTAGTAACAGAAAGTGCAACATCTTCACTTTCTGCTGCAGTAGAAATCATTTTCATTTGATCGCGAAGCCATTGAACAGCAGCACCGCCAATATAAACTGAACCTTCTAAAGCATAAGTTACTTTATTGTCGATTTGCCAAGCAATAGTAGTTAATAGCCCATTTTTACTTATTACGGGTTTACTACCCGTATTCATTAAAAGGAAGCACCCAGTCCCATATGTATTTTTACAAGAACCTTTCGATAAACACATTTGCCCAAATAAAGCAGCTTGTTGATCACCAGCAATCCCAGTAATAGGAACTGATGTATTAAAAAATTCACTAAGACCATACAAATATGAAGAAGGACACACTTTAGGGAGCATTTTTTTAGGGATATTAAATAAACTTAATAGTTCATCATCCCATTTAAGCGTGTGAATATTATATAAAAGTGTTCGAGATGCATTACTAACATCAGTAGCATGAACATTACCATTAGTTAGTTTATAAAGAATCCAAGTATCAACAGTACCAAATAATAATTCACCTTTTTCTGCTCTTTTTTGTCCGTCCTTAATATGATCTAAAATAAAACGAACTTTACTAGCACTAAAATAGGGGTTAATTATTAAGCCCGTCTTTTGATGAATTAATTCTTGTTTATCTTTTAGGGCATCACAAATTGCCGTCGATTGGCGCGACTGCCAAACGATAGCATTATAAACTGGCATTCCAGTTTTTTTATCCCAAACAATTGCAGTTTCCCTTTGATTGGTAATACCAATACAATCGATATTTTTAAGCGTTAGATTTGCTTTAATTAAAAGTTCATTAATAACGGCTAGAACGCTTAACCAAATATCGATTGCATCTTGCTCAACCCAGCCATCGTGCGGATAAAAACAGCCAATTTCTTCTTGAGCAGATGCAACAATTTCACCTTTCTTGTCAAAAAGGATCGCCCTAGTAGATGTGGTCCCTTGGTCGATTGATAAAATGTATTTCTTCATATCTAGACTCCTAACTTATTTTTTAGCGATTAGAGTTTCAATTTCATTAATTTCTTTTTTTATTTCAGCACTTAAATTAGTAGCACCATTTTTAGTAACTAAAACATCATCTTCAATACGAATTCCAATTCCATACTTAGCAAAATATAGACCTGGTTCAACTGTAATTACATTACCTTCTTCTAATGGAACATCATGAAGGGCTGGATCATGCGTATCAAGACCTAAGTGATGAGAGACATTATGATAATAATATTGTTTTACTTCTTCGCCTTCTTTTAAAAGTTTTTCTTCTTCGAGTCGCGCTTTAAAAAACTCTTGAGTAAAAGCTTGAAGTTCCGCAATTGTTCGGCCTGGACGAATAAAATTAATTACTGCTTTATTTGCGGCTAGAACAATTTCATAAATTTGTTTTTGTAGAGGATTAAACACGCCATTTACAGGATACGTGCGGGAAATGTCGGCTTTATATTTATCAATTGAGGCTCCGCAGTCAAGTAAAACAAGTTGTCCGTCCCGGAGTCTACTACTTAAATCTACATGGTGAAGAATCGTTGCGTTTGATCCACTTGCTACTATTGTATCAAAGGCAATATCAGCATTTTTACCTCGAATGACATATTCAAACATTGCTCTTATTTGATATTCATGAAGCCCAGGACGAAGATTATCTAACACCATTTTTAGGGCATTATTCGTTAATTTGATACTTTTTTTAATTAACTCTAATTCATGATCATCTTTTATCATTCTTTGACGAATAATAAAAGGATAGACATCAATTATTTCAAGGCCTTTTTTGCCTTTTCTTTTAATGTAGGTAACAAGTTCTTCATGTGTTTGATTAGCACGAAGAAATTTATGTTTATGATCAATATAGACATGGTTAACATCACCATAACTAGATTTAGCAGCGATTAACTCATCAATTTTACTATCAATTTGCGAACTATAAAGAATGTTTTTAATACCAGATATTTCTGTAGCTTCATTAGGACGAAGCATTCTTCCGGTCCATTTTTCTCGAAGTTCATTAAATTCTTCAATAAATAAATATTCGTATACTTCCTGATCAATTTTAACTAATAGTAAAGCAGCCTCACTTATATCTAAACCTGTTAAATAGAAGAAATTTTTATTTATTATAAAGGGATAGTTTTGATCACTTGTTGCTATTAGATGTTCACCGCTAAAAAGGAGTATCATACTATGATCATTGACTTCATTAATTAATTTTTCTCGTCTTCTTTTATAAACATCGCTCATTTTTATTACCTCACTAACCAATATTATTTTGCCTTACAATTATATAATTGTAAACTATCTATGTGTCATTATTCTTCCGTTTTTATTATTTGTTTATCGTAGAAATTTGCTTCAAGTAAGGATGTAATATCTTTATTTGATTTAAAAGTTATAACAACACTTTTTTCACCAAAAATTGAATCAAACGGAATATTATGAAGATTTGCAAAACTATACACCGCATCTAATTCATCTACTTGAATTTTAAATTGATACTTATAAACTGTTTGAATTGGGACAATTGTGGCTAACCCTAACACGGCTTTTCCGCTTGCAACATAAGTTCTAAGTAATCTTCCTGCACCTAAAAGAGTCCCGCCAAAATAGCGAACTACTACAAGTAAAACATGTTGTAGATCGTTTTTTTGTAATAGATCAAGCATTGGACGACCAGCAGTTCCTTTAGGTTCACCATCATCACTTGCTCTTTCACTATCATTAAAACGATAAGCATAACAATAATGACGAGCATTACGGTACTCTTTTTTTACTTCATCTAGAATTGAGTTAACTTCTACTTCACTTTTAAGAGGATACAAAAGTGCAATAAAGCGAGATCTCTCAACTTCAATTTCTGTAACATAGTTTTCTAATATTGTCTTCATAAAATAAGTTTATCATAACTTGCTGAGATAAACATTTTATGTTTCTCTCTAAAGCTATTTTGTTATAATAACTTCATGAACGAAAATAAAGTAGATATTATTGAAACTAAAGAAATTATTGAAACTGATGTTGTTGAAACAAAGAGCAAAATAAATGAAAAGCCTTCAAAAGCTTGGATTGCTCCACTTTGGATGGCCCTAGTTTTTATCTTTTTAGGTTACTTTGGCCTTAGTCTAGTAAGTGAACTTACTGCGATTATTTTAAAAGCTTCAAAAGGTCTTACAGAACAAGAAGAAATTATCGCCTTCTTTTCAATGCCTCGCACGCTTGGTCTTTTAAATTTTATTCGCTATATTGTAATTTTTGCAATAATGTTCGGCATACTTGCAGTAAGCAAACAATTAGTACCTCTTTTAAAAGGTTTTAAAAAAGCAAGGCCTTGGTTAGCAGGTATTGTCTATTTTGCTATTGGTATGGGAATTAATATGATTATTGGCTCAATTTCAATCTTAATCTTTGGGCCAGTAAGTGATAATGTTAATCAACAAATCGTAGTTGAAGTAATTAAAGCTACTCCGGTTGCCTCGTTTATCTTTATTCCTTTTCTTGGTCCAATTGTAGAGGAATTAACATATCGCGTTGGCTTATATAGTTTATTACGCCGGTGGAATAAAATTGCAGCTTTAGTAATTTCCGCACTAATTTTTGGTTTTATTCATTTCGACTATTCGGTTTTTTCCTCAATAGGTAGTAGAGACTTTTGGATTGAAATTATTAACTTGCCAAAGTATGTGTCAATGGGTTTAGTATTTGGACATGCCTATGAAAATGAGGGTCCACAAACTCCTATTATTGCCCATGTATATAATAACTTTATAGCTTATTTTGCTACACTTCTATCATAAAACCATGCAAAAAGAACGTTATTTTGTAATAAACAGCTCGATTTTGCGCATTATTGCTATACTTGCGTCACTAATAGATCATGTTGCAGTTTTCTTTATTAATAACTATATTCTCTATTATATTTTTAGAGCAGTTGGGCGCCTTTCATTTGTTATCTTTGCCTTCTTTATTGTAGAGGGAGTTAAACATACTAAAAATCCACTTCGCTATTTAGGTAGACTTTTTATCTTATATTTAATAACACAGGCAATCGTTTCAATTCCTTTACTATATAATCCAGATTTAATAATACATGGCAATGTCTTTTTAACTCTTTTAGGTGGAGCAAGTATACTAGTATATTTTCATCATAAAAAATACAAACATGTATATTTGCTACTTCCAAGTATCGTGCTAATTACCTTAACAACGCTTAGTTTAATCTTTCCTACAAATACCGTTCTACTTTCCTTTACTCCTCAATATATGATCTATGGTTATTTACTTATTCTTTTATTTTATCTAGCGAACATTTTTACTCGCTCTAGTCTAAGATTTATAGAAAGAAAATATTCACTTCCTGAAGCATCTTTAAACGATACGATGACTGCCCAAAAAGTCAATAATGCTTATAGTTGCATATTACTTTTTATTTTGACATTCTTTTGGTATCTTTTAAGCAGATGGACATTTAGAACAGGTGTAGAACCATATATTCAAACATATGCCCTTCTTGCTCTTCCTCTTCTTGCCCTCTATAACGGGGAACTAGGTTATAGAGCAAAGTGGTGGAGAGTAACCTACTATCTTTTCTATCCTGTTCATCTAATAATCTTAGGCATAATATATGCTCTAATATACTTAATATAGGAGGAATAAAAAATGTTAATTGAACTAGGAAATTCTAACGATTTTACTAAAGCAATTGAAAAAGGAACCGTTTTAGTAGACTTTTACGCCTCTTGGTGTGGACCGTGCCGTATGCTTGGACCAGTTCTTGAAGAACTAGCAAAGGAAGAAACTGATGTTACCTTTTTAAAGGTCAATGTAGATAATCATCCTTCAGTTGCTGGACGTTTCTCTGTCTATTCAATTCCAACAATGATTCTTTTTAAAGATGGAAAACCAATCGCTACTAAAGTAGGTTATGTTGCTAAAGAACCTTTAAGACGCTTCATTAAGCAATAAAAAGCACTTCGGTGCTTTTTTCTTTTCCATCTTTACAAAATTAACCTTAATTGATATTATTATCTAGCACATTAGTGCTATGCAGGTGTAGTTCAATGGTAGAACATCAGCCTTCCAAGCTGAATACGCGGGTTCGATTCCCGTCACCTGCTCCATTTTTTTATAAAATTAACGGCATTTAGCCGTTTTTTATTAAAAATTTATCGGCAAAAATCATAATGATTTTGTTTTAATTTATTTTGTAATTTTGCCGATAAATGTAAAAAACTATTAAATAATAACTAATTGAATATGCAGAATGCATATTTATGATATAATTTTTACGAAACGAGGTATTAAAAATGTTAAAGAATCTAATTATATTTATGACATCATCAGACGATCAATTTCAAAGAACTTTTGACCGTATGGAGATTATGTTTATCATTTTTGGTATCCTTTTTGTGATTGCCTTTCTTTTTGTGATTGGCTTTATGACTTATAGTCTTGTAATGAGACATAAAATGCTTAAAAAGGGTCCAGAATTAATGGATGCTACTATTGAAGAGAAAAAAGCAAGTACAGAGCTTAAAAAATCCGTCAAAGAAAAGGGTGTTAATGTAAATATTACTAAGAAAGATAAAGAGGATAAGTAGATATTTAGTTGAACTATTTTTAACATAGAACTTATTGTATAAATAATTTGATTTTAAGGGGGGACATATGAAATCATTAATAATTTACACATCACAAACTGGTTTTACGAAAAGATATGCTACCTGGTTACACGAAGAAATAGGTGGCGAGATTCTTGAGCTAAAAAGTGCGAAAAAACAAAAGAAAGACTACTTTGCATCTTTTGATACAATAATCTTTGGCGGCTGGGCTAAAGCTTCAAGTGTCGTTAATGCAAAATGGTTTTTTAAAAAGTCCAAATCATGGCACGATAAAAAACTAATCCTTTTTTGTGTTGGTGCTAGTCCAATGGATAATCCTGATATAGTCCAATTTAAAGAAGCGGTTATTCCTAAAGAAGATAAAACATTTATCAAGTTCTTCTATTGTTCTGGCGGACTAAACTATGCAAAAATGGGCTGGTCTTCTAAACTTCTTTTAAAAATGTTTACAACAATGTTAAAAAGAAGTAAAGATGAAAAGAATAGAAAGATTGCTGAAATGTTATCTCATTCTTATGATATTTCTAATAAAAAATATCTTGATCCAATAATAGAACAATTAAATAAATAAGTTATTTTTGAGCGTTGCTAGATATAAAAAGACACTAATATATTAAAATATAAATGGAGGTAATAACTATGTCTGAAAATGAAAAAAACACTGTTGAAGTTGAAGTTGTCGATAGTGAGAAAAAAGAAAACAAGTGTTGCTTTAGTAGCAAAAAAGCAAGAGCAATTCGAAGTCTACTTGTCTCGACATTTAGTCTTATAGTTGTTGGAGCCTATATTCTTTTAGGCGTATTAGTAGCTTGGCATCCAACCTGGCTTATCTTTCTAGCGATTCCACTATTTGGATCTGCTATTGAGGCTGTTTTAAGAAGAAATCCACAATTCTTTTCTGTTGAAATATTAGCTACTGGCGTTTTCCTTCTAGTCGGTTTTCTTACTAATATTTGGCATCCTACATGGGTAATTTTGCTAAGTATACCAATTTATCGTCAATTAATTTCTTCATATAAGAAAATAAAAAATATTAAAGATAACGATTAATCATGATGAAAACTTTTGTCCTTGCAAGCGAAAATGAAAATAAGGTATTGGAATTTAAACAAGCTCTTGAAAATACCTCTTATAAAATTTTAAGTCTTAAAGATTTAGGCTTAAAACTCGATATAGAAGAAACAGGTGAAACATTTGAGGAAAACGCTATTATTAAAGCGAAATATATTTCGAAAATGACAAAATATCCTGTAATAGCAGATGATTCTGGTCTTGAACTTCGAGCACTAAATGGCTTCCCTGGTATCGATTCTCACCGCTTTATGGAAGGTTCATCTTATGAAGAAAAAGGTGCTGCACTAAATGAAATGCTTGCACCTTATTCTGATAAAGGAGCTAGATTTGTCTGTGCAATTGCGCTAGTTGGTTTAAACCAATTTCCCGATGTTTTTGTTGGTCAAGTTAAAGGAAAACTAATTAAAGATGCTACTGGAGAAGGTGGCTTTGGTTATGATCCTTTCTTCTATATACCTGAAAAAGGTAAGACAATGGCTGAACTATCTCCAGAAGAAAAAAACAACCTTTCTCATCGTGCTGAAGCGATTAAAAGGTTTAAAGAGTTTTTAGAAAATTTATAATAAGTTAAAAATTAAAAAAATCTTTGTCGTGTAGAATTTTCTTAACTAATCCTTCATCAGCAGGTAAAAAAGGTAAAGTCTTTATAACTTCAAGCGGGTAAAAACCCGCTTTTTTATGTACATTTACTTTAAAATCAGAGGTAGCTTTACACTTAAAAACCTTCATATTAAGTATAAATGGAGGATATTCAAAAACGACTACATCATAGTATTTAATATTTTCTATACTAATCTCAAGTTCTTCTTTAAGTTCCCTACGAAGAGCATCTTCTTCTGATTCACCAACTTCAATTTTTCCGCCTGGAAACTCCCATTTTCCAAGACGAACATCTTCTTCACTTCTCATTGCAGCAAAAAGAAGCTCATCTTTTACGATGAGGGCAGCAACAACATTTTTAATGGGTTTATTGTTCATATAAATAATTTATAACAAAGAAAGTAGTCTAATTGCCGATAACGCTTCTTCTTGTTCCGTGTTCTTTTTTGTAAAAAGAAGAATAACATAAAAAATTATTAATAATAAGAATAATAGGGCAATATATGTTCGAATATCCTTTAAGATTTTTTTCATTACTACCTTCTTTCGTTAATATTATATCACTACTAAAACGAAAAAAAGGTAAAAACTCTAATCTTATTCGGTAAAAAGTTAACGAATTAACAAAAATTTGTGCTTTTATTACACAAAACAACCTTAAAGGTTGTATAATGATAGCGGCTATTATTTAAAGTAAGAAGGAGGATAACAATATGCCAACAATTATTGATGTATATGCTCGCGAAGTAATCGACTCTCGCGGTAATCCAACAATTGAAGTTGAAGTTGTCACCGAATCAGGTGCTTTTGGACGTGCTATCGTTCCAAGTGGTGCCTCCACAGGTGAAAGAGAAGCTCTTGAGCTTCGTGATGGCGATAAAAGTCGCTTTTTAGGAAAAGGCGTTTTAAAAGCTGTTGATAATGTTAATGAAATCATTGCTCCAGAAATTATTGGTTTTGACTGCGATGATCAAGTCGGTATTGATAAAACATTACTCGAATTAGATGGAACAGAATTTAAATCAAAACTAGGTGCTAACGCAATGCTTGGTGTCTCACTTGCTGCTGCAAGAGCTGCTGCTGATTACTACGGTATGACTCTTTATAACTACATCGGTGGCGTTAACGCCAAAAGACTACCAGTTCCTATGATGAATGTCATTAATGGTGGTTCTCATGCTGATAGTTCAGTTGACTTCCAAGAATATATGATTATGCCCGTTGGTGCTCCAAGTCTAAAAGAAGCACTTCGTTGGGGTGCGGAAGTATTCCATAACTTAAAGAAAGTTCTTAAGGCAAAAGGTCATGTTACCGCGGTCGGTGATGAAGGTGGCTTTGCTCCAAACCTTGGAAGTAACGAAGAACCATTAGAAGTTATCGTTGAAGCAATCAAAAAAGCTGGTTTTAAACCTGGCGTTGACTTTATGCTTGCTCTTGATGTTGCTGCTAGTGAATTCTTTAACAAGGAAAAAGGTGTCTATATCCTAGAAAAATCAGGTCAAGGCGTTAAAACAACTGAAGAAATGATCGACTGGTATGAACATTTAATTAAGAAATTCCCAATTATTTCAATTGAAGATGGTTTAGCAGAAGGCGATTGGGATGGATGGAAAAAACTTACTGATCGTTTAGGAAAGAAAATCCAAATCGTTGGTGATGACCTATTTGTCACAAACCCCAAAATCTTAAAACAAGGTATTGAACGCAAAACTGCTAATTCAATTCTTATTAAATTAAATCAAATTGGTACACTAACCGAAACTCTTGATGCAATGGAAATGGCAGAACGTGCTGGTTATACCTGCGTCGTTTCACATCGTTCTGGAGAAACCGAAGATACAACAATTGCTGATTTAGCAGTTGGTTTAAATGCTGGTCAAATCAAAACTGGTTCCATGAGCCGTACCGACCGTATTGCTAAATACAACCAATTAATCCGTATTGAAGATGAACTAGGTGATAGAGCAGAATATCCAGGATTATCAACATTCTACAATATCAAGCGTTAATTAGTCCTAACAATCAATTAAAATACCCGTGCCAAACACGGGTATTTTTTACATTTTTTCGTTCTTTACTAAAAATGTAATTTACTTGGTTTTGAAAGCATTAACTCTAAAACCTTATCAAAATCTGTTGAAAAGGGGTGTTGATTAACTTCACTAACTTTTACAAAAAAGACAGGACCTTCAGGTGATGACTCTAATTTTCCATGATAATTTTTAGTTCGATAGAGTAGAGCAATATCATATTCTTTTTTTTCATCATTACACCAAACAAACTCATCGACAAATTCGACATCACTTATTGTTAAGCCGGTTTCTTCTTTGACTTCACGCTTTACGGCGTTAAGGGGATCTTCGCCATCTTCGATATGACCACCTGGAAAAGTTAAACCAGGCCAATCACCTTTTAATCGTAATTCGACGAGAATTTCACCATTTTCGTTATAGACCATACACATATTTGTATATACTTTTCGATAATCTTTTTTCATTTCTGTACCTAGCGTTATAATATCATATTTTTCTGAATTTATACTTTATAACTTTAGCATTATGAATTATAATGCTAATATGAATTACACTTTGCAAGAAATTTTAATCTTCATATTTGGTTTCTTAGGCACAATTGTTATTGGAGAAATCCTATACTATTTTCTAGCTGATAAATCACTTAAAACTAGAACAATTCCTTTAAAAGTAATTACTGTAATAATTGTTGTACTTGAAATTATAAAACAAATTAGAGAATTAGTTGTCGGCTATAACTTGTTTGCAATCCCACTTCATTTTTGTTCACTTTTTGTGTTTCTCTATCCTTTAGCTTGCTTTTCAAAAGGACGCTTTAAAGGATATGCACAAACAACTGCTACAATATTTTCCTTAATGGTTGGAATTGCTTATATTTTCAATCCTAAACTAATGATTCAAGATGCTGGTCAAACCTTCTTTAGCCGTTTTGGATCATTTCATACTGTTGTTTTTCATATGTTAGTTTATGCCTATGCTGTTTTTTCACTTTTCTTAAATGTATATGAAGCAAAAATTGGTAGAGACATGCTAGTAGTTGGTGTATCAATTAGTATTTATTGGGTAATCGCAATCGTTGCTTCATACTCAATTGGAGTTAACTTTAATAATGTACTTAAAAGTGGATTCCCTCCTTTTGAAACCTTTAGGCAGACTTATGGTAACTTACCTTATTTAATCTTAATTATTCCGTTATTTATCATGTATGGTCTTGCAAATGTTTATTTGTATCACCTATTAAATGGTTTAGTAAATAAGAGATTTTATGCCAAAAAAAGAAGCAACAAAAAAGAAGAGGCTAGTGAATAAAGCCTCTTCTTTTTTTATTAATTATTCTTGAAGAATAAACTTCTTTTGAAATTTCTCTTCCGAACTACATAAAGCCATTATTCCTAATACGATACCTATAATAGAAGGCACAAATGTCCAAGAGAAAAAAATTGATAAAATGCCATATCCGTTCTTACCGGCATAGAAAAAATGAACACCAACTCCACCTAGTAAAATAGCTAATATTCCATAAGTCTTTTTAATTTTCATATTATTCACTCCTTAAAATAATATCATTTATGTCAATTTAAAGCGCATTTTGACAGGGTTATGGTCACTATAAATAAAACCAAATCCAGCTCCAGGAGCACTACTTTCAAGTGGTTCTTCAACCTCGTTATGACCACCACTTCCAATGGTAACAGTCTCAATTACTTCAATGTTGTCACTTACCAAGAATCCATCAATGCTAACAACGAAGTTATCAAGAATTCCGTTATTGTTTAAATCTCCGTAAGGTACTGATGCATCTCGACAAGTCGGAATATTAACACCAGTAAATGCTTTAATATGATCTTCGACAACAAAATCTTTTTCACCATCAGCACTTAAATTTCCACCTAAACGGAAATAGTTATACCAACTTGCTTTAGTTCCATCAATCTCATAATTATCCCACCAAGGAATTGTGTTTATGTCATAAAGAGGGTTATCAACTACTAAATCATGATTAAAATCGCCTCCAACAACTACATAGTTTTGAACTCCATTCCAATCCAATGTATCTTTTATGTCAGCTTTAAGTTTTTTCATTTGGCCACTTCTTATTTCCCCAGTTGCATCATATGCAGATAAGTGAACGTTATAAATAAACAACTTTTTGCTACTTCCCTCAATTTTAAATTCGTGCTTACTATAGCAACGATCTAAATCAAAAAGCTTGCTAAATCCAGTTGAAATTGGCAATTCTTCTCTCTTTGCACTTTCAATTTTATAACGAGAAAAAGTCGCAACAGCTGATTTAGAAGCGCCAATTGGATCATTAAAAGGATAAGCTAAATAGGCGGAATCATAATTTACCGCACTCGTATAACTATAAGAAGGGTGAGTTAAAATTGCTTCCTCAAATTGATTGACTTTATATGCCCGATGCGATCTAATGTCAACTTCTTGATAGAGTGCAAAATCAACTAATGGATTATTTTCTTCATTTACCTGTTTTTTTATCATCTCAAAAGCACCTTTTGTATTCTTGATTGTGTCTTCCTTACTTAGGCCTTTTGCGTAAATTCCTTTGGTTGTTTTACTTTTATTTACACTAATAAACTCTTCCTTATATTCACCTTCATCCATAAAGAAACTATATGGTCGCGAATATGCACCAAAGCCAATATTGAATGTAGTAATCGTAAACTCTTTTGTTCCAATATCATTAAGATTTATAGCTATAGCACTTCGTTGATTGACCTCAATTTCTCTTGTTCCTACTCTTTTATAGGATAAAAGTACATAAGCAACATAGAACTCTAGCGTAAACATTACTAATGCAAACAAAGAAGCTAAAACACCTAAAATAATAAAAACTTGTTTTGATGGTCTTTTTTTCATAATATCGTTATCCTTTTGCCTTTAGTATAACACGATTTTATATTGTAATTTCACTATACAAACAAAAAAAGTTAGACTTCAATCTAACTTTGATGGTGGCCCAGACCAGACTTGAACTGGTGACGCATGGATTTTCAGTCCAACGCTCTACCACCTGAGCTACCGGGCCTACTGGCGGACCAGACGGGAATCGAACCCGCGATCTTCTCCGTGACAGGGAGACATGTTAACCGCTACACCACTGGTCCAAGTTGCTACAATATTATTACAATTCTATAAACAAAAAGCAAGTGAAAGTTAATTAATTTAAGAAAATCATACAAATCCCCCTATTAAATAGGGGGATTAATGACTTTTAGCTATATAAAATCGTATTTTAGTAGTTAGTAGCTCTTAGTTCAAAGTATGCTTGAGCATGACTACAAACTGGACAAATATCTGGTGCTTTTTTAGCAACTTCAATACGCCCACAAACGCGACATTTCCAAACAACAACATTATCTTTTGCAAAAACAACACCTTTTTTGTAATTATCAGCTAATTTTAAGAAACGTTCTTCGTGATGTTTTTCAATTTCACCAACCAAACGGAATTTAGCAGCTATTTCTGGGAAACCTTCTTCATCTGCTTCTTCTGCCATTCTTTTATACATTTCGGTCCATTCGTAGTTTTCACCTTCAGCCGCATCAAATAAAGCATCAGGTAATTTTCCTTTAATACCACCATTTAGGTATTTAAACCACAATTCAGCATGTTCTTTTTCATTTTCTGCTGTTTCTAAAAATAAAGCAGCAATTTGTTCATAACCTGCTTTTTTAGCGACACTTGCGTAATATGTATATTTATTACGTGCCATACTTTCGCCTGCAAAAGCTTCGTTAAGATTTTTTTCCGTTTTTGTGCCTTTTAAGCGTGCATAATCTTTTTCGTTCATTATTATCTTCTCCTTTTTAAATTATACATGTTTAATATAACACATTAACCTTATTTTTTTTACTAAAAAGGTATACTTTTTAATGAATTTTTACTATAGTAATATCTCGTTGATTATTTTAAAATTAATGAAGGTAATTTAAAGGAGAAACTATGAAAAAGAAAACATTATTTCTACTAGCATCGATTTTAACAATGTCACTTTTTAAAATGCAAAGCACATTTAAAAATGAAATTGTTGAAGAACCCCTTGTTGTAGAAGCGGCTCAACATGCTGCAAACTTCGATCTTTATACTTATACAGGTACTTATTACAATTCAATCACTGCTACAGGAGAAGGATTAAATGGATCACTTAGAAACGCACTTACCGATTATATCCTTCCTAAAGCTTGGCCAACTTATTCTGGTACAAGTTCATCGAACTGTTTAGCGTTCTTACTTCAAGAAGCCGATGAAAATCCAGAAAATAATAGTCAAATGATTTATTTATATACTCGTGACTCCGTTAATAAAAATGCGGCTAGTAGTTGGAATAGAGAACACGTTTGGCCTCAATCATTATCCAATAATAACTGGGGCACAAGTAAAGCAGGTACAGACCTACTTCACATTCGTCCAACATATTCAACAACAAACTCAACTAGAGGCAATTTAAAATTTGGGGAAGTTTCTGGTGGGACCCAAAGAACATATAATGGAATGCCTTATGGAGAAACTTCAAGTACTTTATTTGAACCATTGCCGTCAGTTAAAGGTGATGTAGCTCGTATTATTATGTACACCTGGGTCGCTTATAAAGATTATTATAGTAATCTACCTGCTGTTACTAATGTTTTTGAATCTTATAATACACTTTTAACCTGGCATACTGAAGATAAGCCCGATGTTATGGAGGGATATCGTAATGATTTTTCCGAAACATCGCTTCAAAAAAATCGTAACCCCTTTGTTGATCGTCCCGAAATGGCATGGCAAATCTTTGGTGATAGTGCTTCACCTGCCGTAAAACAAGCATGTATGGATGCTTATCCCTTAGGTGGACAATCCGGTTTTACTTCTTACGCAATTCAAAATTATCCAAATCAACTTACATATACTGTTGGTGATACGCTAGATACGACTGGTTTGTTAGTACGTGGTTTTAGAAGTAACGGAACTTCTGAAGACATCACTTCTCATTGTGTTGCTTCTCCAACTGCTTTAAATAGTGTTGGTACAACAACAATTACTATTACTTATCAAGGTAATTTTGTTGGAACATTTGATGTTACAGTTAATCCAATGGGAACAGTTGATCTAATTAGCGTAAATGTTCCAGATAGTACAGTTTCACTTCAAACATCGCAAACTTACCAAATAAATCCCACTTTTAATCCAACTGATGTTTATCCTGTTCCTAACCTATCTTATTCAAGTTCAAACGCTTCAATTGCAAGCGTTAGTAGTAGCGGACTAGTAACCGCAAATAGTGTTGGAGAAACGGATATTACTGTTACCGCGACACAAAATAGTATCGTAAAAACGACAACTCTTCATGTTATTGTTGATGAATCTGGAATTTATAAAATACGTGATATTTACGAACAAGCAGCTGGAACAACCGTTAAGTTTTATGGTTTATTCTTAGGTGCTTATTCTCAACAAAGTCAAGGAATTTTCATTGGTGATGGTGACTATGCAATTATGCTATATAACTACACTAATAGCATAGCCTCATTACAACCTTATGAAACATATGTTAAGGTTGAAGGAAAAGTTGCTATCTTTAATAATCTTTATGAAATTGGTACAAATACTTCAAAACCAACAATAACTACTGTTAGTAGTACAATTGGTCAAGTTCATGTTGATCCAGTTACTACCTATCGCTATACAGGCGATGAGGCATTACCAGATACACCCGATTACGACCCTGCTATTCAGTCACGCCCAACAATGGCAATTGGTGAGGTTAAGCAAGTTGTTTATGGTAATTTTGGATCTACCGAAGATACAAAAGTCGAGTTATTAACTACTCAAGGTAATACCTTAACAATCTTTATTAAAAAGAATGCGGGACTTAACTATAGTGAATTAGCAACAGCATTAAGTACCCCAGGGCAACTTGCTCGTTTAAAAGGATACTTAAGCATTTATAAAACGGCTTATCAATTGATTCTCCCAACTGTAGTTTATGAAAACTCAAGTTATACTGCAGATGCATTTGCTCTTGATTTACTTAATATGACAGCTGCTATTTGTAGTGATGGTGGTCTAGAAAATAATCGTAACGAATTAATCAATGTTTGGTTAACCCTTGAGCAAGATAAGTTCCTTACATTATCTACTGCACATCAGACAACACTAAAAAACGCTTCAACTACTGGTTCTACAAATCTTGCTAAAGGAATGGCGCGTTATGATTATGTTGTTGGTAAATATTTCTTAACTGATTTTATCGACCGTAACCCAGCACCAATTGGAGGTTTATACAATTATAATATTCCGATGTCGTCTCAATTAGTTCTCATCTTTATCTTTGGTGGAACTTTATTATTAGGCTTTGCTTTGATTTATAGAAAAAAGTGCAAAAACAAGCTTAATTAAGCAAAAGTTAGGTTAATTTTATTAAAAGCGAGGGCCACCCTCGCTTTTTGCTATTTCCTTTTTGTTATTTTCTTTTTTGTTTTAACTTGTCTCTTTACTTGTTTTTTAATGTTTTTTTGAAGAGCTTTTTTAACCTTTTTATTTCTAGAAGCAATAATTAAAACGATAATTAAAAGAACAATCGCTACAACTGCTACTATTATTAATATCTTCATTTGTTCATCAGTGATGCCATACTTTGATGTAACATTTACAAGACATTCCTTCGTAATTTCTTCCCCATCAATTGTTGCCTTAGCTCTTAATACTGTCTTTCCTTGTTTAAGACCTTTAATTGTAACTGCTTCACCTGAATTTAATGATGATTTACTTATAGATGCAATTTCACTATCTTCTATAGTAAGAATAATTGCTGAACCATCCTTTGTCTTAATTGTAATGGCTTTTTCTTCTCCGACTGAAATATTTAAAACACTGGGTAGATTTAAAGTGGCACTATAAATTGCATCAGTTTGTGGTTTAGCAAACCCAGTTGGAGTGCTATTGTAATTTCCATCTTCATCAACTGTTCCATAGATATAATCAACCCACTGCGGAAAATCAATAAAGGGGTTGCGATTTCCTTGGAAATTTCGATAGATAAGATTATTTCGATGAATTTCAAACTCATCAACTGGATCTATTTTATGCCAAACAAGTAAATCACTTAAAATCCCCATTTTTGCTGAAGTTTCATTTGTGCTATAAACACTAGAAGTTCCAGTATATTCGTTTACTACTTCTAAAAATGGTTCATGTTCAGTGATATTATCATCATCACCCCAATTGTTATAACGAGCCGCCATATAAAAAATGGCACGAGCAATATCGCCTTTATGATAATCGGCTGGTTCAAAAACCATCGAAACTCCATCAAATTCAGCAATTCCGCGCTTGTTTTGAGCAGTGTAAACTTTATTTCCGCTATTTTCAATTGTTTTTACAAAACCGTAAGGATAGTTATTATGTGTCGTTTGGTTCACATAACCATCTCCACTAATAAGATGATGAAGATCAGTTCCAGCTGGACCAGTTGCAGGCGAAGCCGAAAAACCTCTAGACTGTGGCCAAACATGTTCGCGGTTAGTTCCATTTGCAGTATGGTCACCCCAGTTTCTTATATACCCATCCTCATCATTTGGATCACGATATAGTGTTCTTACATAGGGATTATTTTTAGTGTTAGTGTTATCTGTACTATATTTATAATCTGTATATTTATTAGTGATTGCATCAAAACCACCAAACTCATCCTCGCTTGCAGGACTTAATTCCCAATTCCTATCGGTTATTTCATAAATTTTCCAAATATTGTCGTAAGAAAAATAATCCATGTACCTTAATTTGCTTTTAAGGTTTTTTAGTAAATTATTTCCTTGCCTTTCTTCTTCGCTTATAGAATTTAAACTACTGTAGTACTCTCTAATTTCTTCATCAGTTAAATTATTTAAGTCAATTTCACTTGGAAGAGAGCTTCGATAAACCGTAGGTGGTGGTGTGGGTGTCAGTGCTTTTACTTTAATTGGGGCTAGACTAGTTAGACTTGCTCCAACACTAATAATTAAACTAAATAAGATTCGCTTTTTACTCATAAAGATACTCCTAACTAAAATAATATTTACGATGTTATTTTACCACACCTGTCCCCATATTCTAAGTTACCCATAATGATATAAGTATAAACATTTGAAATATAACATTTGCTATATATTTTTAAATTAATTCATTGACAAAATGTGTTAACTTTTAAGATTTTAAATAACTTTTATTTTATGAACGTTTTTTAAAAATTGGCTCGGTATCTTATTACCGATTATTGTATATTTATAAACATAATTATGATATAATTTTTTTATAATAGGAGGAATTCAAAATATGAAAATTAAAAAGGGTTGGGAGTTTACAAAAACTGGTGTACCTCTCAAATTAGTTGAAAAGGAAATCCCACATGCAAAACCAGGTGAAGTCGTTATTCGTACCGGTGCTTGTGGTATTTGTCACTCTGACGTCGGAACACTCAAAGATGAAGGTTGGATGGCATTAATGGCACCCCCAGTAATTATGGGTCATGAAAACGCCGGCACAATCATTGAAGTTGGTGAAGGTGTAAAAGGATTTAAGGTTGGCGATCGAGTAGCAGTTTGTCCAACTGGACCATCAGGAAAAGGTGCTCCAGGCTATCTTTATGATGGTGGATTTGGCACACACATTGAATGTCATCATCTTGATATCGTTAAAGTTCCAGAAGGTTTAACAATGGCACAAGCTGCCGCTGCTACTGATGCCGGTATGACATCATACCATGCTATATTTACTCGTGGTGGTGCAAAACCACACATGGACATCGCACTTATTGGAATCGGTGGTTTAGGTCAATTTGGTCTTCAAGCTTTAGTTGCTAAAGGTTTTGATAATGTAGTCGCAGTTGATGTTAGCCCTAACGCACGCGATCTAGCTATGGAAATTGGTGCTAAAACAGTTATTAGCAACATCAAAGATATCGACAAGAAGTTTGATTTAGTCGTAGACTTTGCAGGCTTTGGTGTTACTACAACCGATGGTATTAAAGCTCTAAAACCAGGCGGAACACTAGTTCTTGTTGGTATGGGGCGCTTAGAATTCAGCGTTGATGTTACTGACTTCATCGTACTAGAAAAGAATATTCTTGCCTCCGTTGGCGGTAATGTGCAAGATGTAAAAGATGTTCTTGATTTAATGGCTGAAGGTAAACTAAAACCAATGATTACCGAAATTAAACCCGAACAAATTCCTGATGGTTTATACGATTTAGCAGCAGGAAAAGTTAAAGGCCGTTTAGTTGCTGTATACGAAGAATAATATTTAATTAATAATTAATTACTTTAAAGAGGCACAGTGCCTCTTTTTAGTTTAATTAATTTAGTGAATCTCTTATAATATAAACATTACAAAAAGGAGAATTATATATATGAAAGAAAAAAAGTTAGAAAACGCAGAAATTGGAAAATATTTAAAGAATTTAAAGAATTTCTAAACCGCGGTAACGCTTTTATGCTTGCAGTTGGTGTAGTTATTGGTGGAGCCTTTAGTGCGATTGTAAATGCAGTTGTTAACATTTTATTAAGCACAGCAACTTGGGCCCTTCCAGGTGGCTTAAAAGGTTTAATTACAGTTTTACCTGCTATTAATGATGCACAAAAAGGTCTTGATCCTGCTAATGGGTTAGGTCAAAAATTCACTGTCGGCGAACTTCAAGGTTTAGCAGAAGCTTATGCTCAAAGAGTTTATGGATCAACTGATGCTATGGTTGTTAGTGCTTCAAAAAACGAAATTTTAGCAAAATACACCCAATATGGCAGTCTTTATGCCTATAAAATGAGTGCAATTATTGACTGGGGAACACTTCTTACAGCAGTTATTAGCTTTATCATCATTGGTTTAGTTTTATTTATCTTAGTTAAAACTGCTAACTCTCTCCACCGAAAACGCGAAGAACTTAAAGCAAGAGCACTTGAGGAATACTATAAAAAGCATCCTGAAGAAAGACCAGCTCCACTTGAACCTGGTGTTCCTGAGCCAACAGAAAAAGATTATCTTAAACAAATCGTTGAAATTCTTCAAAAAGAAAAAGAAGCTTAAAGCACAATTAAAAAAAAGATTCCGCAGTCAAGGCGGAATCTTTTTTTATCTGTTTTATTTAACTGTATAAAAAAGGATTATAAATATAATTGCTTCTAGTAAGAAAACTCCACCAAGAATAAAAAGAAACAAATATCCTTTGATAGTTCGCTCTTTTGCTATATAGTCAGCATACGTTTCATGCTTTTTCTTACTAAAAGGAATAAGCATTAAACCAAAGCGCTTAAGAGCATAGCCTATCCCTCTAAAAGAGCCCTGATTTGCAGCAAATAGTAGGAATCCGCTGCATATATAAAAAATACCAGGGTAGGTAAATCCATCTGCTAAAATGCGGTAAACTTCCTTTAATTCTGTTTGCTTAAAGACATCACGAAGACCAACAATAAGGAAAAAGAAAGCAAACGCGACAACTGTCGCGATTGCATACTTTAGAATAATACTCTTATTACTTTCCTTCATCGATCTTTAATTGTTTTTTATAACGTGCTTCTTCTTTGTTATTACAGTAGACAAAGTGACCAGGTTTAATCTCTCTTATTGAGGGAAGATCACCACTTTGATAATCATGTTCAACAATTGGATTATATTCAAAGCGAACACGATGTTTTTCATAATCTGGGTCAGGAAGCGGGATTGCGCTTAAAAGTGATTTGGTGTATGGATGTAGTGGATTTTTAAAGAGTTCATCACTACTTGCAAGTTCAACTATTTTACCAAAGTACATAACTGCAACACGATCACTAAAATACTTAACAACTGATAGGTCATGAGCAATAAATAAAATTGTTAAACCTAACTTTTCTCGAAGTGAATTAAGTAAGTTAATTACCTGTGCTTGCACTGAGACGTCAAGAGCACTAACAGGTTCATCAGCAATTAGCATCTCTGGCTCCATAATAATTGAACGAGCAATACCAATTCTTTGACGTTGACCACCACTAAATTCGTGTGGATATCTTGTCGCATGTTCTTTAACAAGACCAACCATTTCAAGAACTTCATGAACGCGTTTTTCAATGTATTTTTTATCTCGAATACCGCGAATAATAAGACCTTCGCCAACGATTTCTTTAACCGTCATCCGAGGGTTAAGTGAACCGATCGGATCTTGGAATATCATTTGAATTGAAGTAACAATGCGTGATTTTCTTGCAAGTCGAAGATCTCGGCGATAATTCTTACGAATTTCAGCGATTTTTTCAACATCTTCTTCTTTACTTAAAATCTCTTCATATTTTTCCTTTGTTTCTTCAACTAATAACCTTGCATAGTCACGGTCACAATGCTTTTGATCATGTTTAGCACGTTTAATTTGATATTTTAATTCTTTAATGCGTTTATTGTTATCTTTACGATGCTTTTTGATTGCTTCTTTTTCTTCTTCAGTCGTATCTTTATTAAGCGACATTACTGCATCAATAATTTGAGTACGTAATTTCTTAATTTCATCTTGATATGAACGAATTCCTGCACCTATACGTACGCCTTTAAAATAAATATCACCACTTGTAATATTATAAATTTTAATAATTGAGCGTCCAGTCGTTGTCTTTCCGCAGCCTGATTCACCAACAAGGCTAAAAACTTCACCTTTATAAACATCAAAGGAAATATCGTCAACCGCTTTTAGGTCATTCCGGCCAAGTTTAAAATATTGGCAAAGATTACGAACTGATAATAAAACTTTATTGTCTTTATTTTTCATTTGTCTTCTTTTTTCCTTTCCTCTCTTGTTTGCTTTGTTTCATGCGTGCGATACGTTCACGAATAATCGCTGGCATTTCAACTTTAGGTGCTCGTGGATCAAGAAGCCAAGTAGCAGCACTATGAGTTTCGCTAATTTTAAACATTGGTGGTTCTTCTTCAAAGTCGATTTTAAGAGCATATTTATTTCGTTCAGCAAAGGCATCGCCTTTTGGTGGATAAATCATATTTGGTGGCGTGCCAGGAATTGATTCTAGCTTTTCTTTTGTATCTAGGTCAGGCATTGAAGAAAGAAGCGCCCAAGTATATGGATGTGCTGGGGAATAGAAAATATCATCAGTTGTTCCATATTCGACAATTTTACCAGCATACATAACAGCAACTTCATCTGCCATATTAGCAACTACACCAAGGTCATGAGTAATAAAGATGATTGAAAGATTACGACGTGCCTTTAAATCATTAATAAGTTCAAGGATTTGGGCTTGGATCGTCACGTCAAGAGCAGTTGTAGGTTCATCACAAATGAGAATTTCTGGTTCCGCACTTAAAGCAATCGCAATAACGATTCTTTGTCTCATACCACCTGAAAATTCAAATGGATATTGACGGAACCTAGCCCTAGCTTCAGGGATAGCAACTTCTTCCATTAACTTAATCGCATCTTCTTTAGCTTCGGTTTTAGAAAGTTTATAAACTGAATCTTTAGCTTTTTGCTTTAAATAATCTACGAGTAGTTGTGAAATCTTATCCCACTTTTTATACTTGTGACCACCAAATTTACTTATTACTGATTCATACTTTTTAGTAGCAGCATCTAGAGTTGAAATCATATCGTTAAGAATATCTTCAAGAGCGATAAGTTTTTTAGGTGCTACTTGATAATCAAGTTTACGGCCACGTGCAAGTTTTCTTTCATACATTCTTGTTTGCCAAGCAAAACGACGTTCTTCTCTAGCATTCATTCTTTTGGCTAAGAAATATTTTTTCGTATCTGCTAGAAGCGAATTAATAAGAATGAAAATCGCACTATCTTTTTGTGTTTTAAGTGGTTCAATTGAATTATCAACAACCGGCTTTAAGACCTTAATTTTATTAAGTAGTTCTTTTTTATCAATTTGGCCACGTTCTAAGTAAGCTCTTAAGTCCGCATTTAAAACAAGAACCGCGCGTTTATATTCAAGCGTTTTATAAATGCTATGTTCTAGGGCTGCTCGAATATATGTACTAAATTCAGGCAAGAACATTTTTTCAATATATTCTTTAGTAATTTCATTAATCTTTTTAAAAGACTCATTACTTAAATTGGCTTCTGGATGTTTATGAATGTAAAATCCAAGGTTAAAGAAGTCAATTTCAGTTCTAGCTAAGATTTTATCAAGACTTTTTTGTACTGTAGTTAATTTAGCAACATTTTCTTTAATTAACGCTGGTCGATCATCTGAAGCTACTTTTCTACGGTCTTTATAAGCTAATAATACTTCTTCAAGTAGGAGTTCATTTCGCTTTAATTCTTCTTCTATTCCATAAAGGAAATAGGCATCGCTAATTTTTGTTAATTTACGGTGCATAGCTTTAAGTTGGCCTGAGAGATCACCTTGATATTTATGCTTTACTCTTAAAGTAATATCTTTTAGTTTTGAAGAAACATCTGTCACTTGATTTTTCGCTTTATTAAAGGAGGTTTCAATTTCACCACCTTTAAGGCTTGCTTCTTTAAAATCATTGATTAACTCATTAATTTTTGCTTCATCAAGGTTATCTTTATCTTTTGTTTCCATCATTGCAGTATGTAAATGATGGAGCATATTTTTAAGATCTCGCTTAGCTTCTTTTCGTTTAGCTCTATTTTTTAGAATCATCGCTTCGGTAATTTGTTTTCCAACCCTAACAATTGGATTAAGCGATGAAAGCGGATCTTGGAAAATCATCGCGATTTTATCACCGCGAATATTGTACATATCTTGTTCGCTGCAACGTAGTAAATCTTGTCCGTCATAAATGATTTCGCCAGACTCAATAATAACGTTACCAGCTGAAATGCCTAAAATTGCCTTTGAGGTAACTGATTTTCCTGAACCAGATTCACCAACAATTGCAAGTGTTTTACCTTTTTCAAGTTTAAAGGAAATGTCACGAACGGCCTTAACAGTGCCATTTTGCGTCCAAAAAGAAATCTTTAAACGTTTAACTTCTAAAATTGCCATTATTGATCACTCCCTCTTAAAGTCGGGTTAAAGGCATCCCGTAGCCCGTTACCAAATAGGTTAAAACAAATCATAAGTAGCGAAATAATAATCGCTGGGAAAATCATTAGTGATGGATAAGACATCCAAATTGAGCTAGCATCACTAAGTAATGTACCAAGTGATGTTGTCTTAGCTCCACCTAATTTAACAATCCCTAAGTATGAGAGCATACTTTCAGAAAATATAACGCTAGGAATGACTAAAACTGATGAGGTAATTAGAGTTCCAAGGGTATTTGGGAAAATATGTTTCCACATAATACGGCGGTTACTAGCTCCTAGTGTTCTAGCGGCCATAACGTATTCTTGGTTCTTAAAACGGTAGAACTGTGCCCTTACTGCTCCAGCCGTTCCAATCCAACCCGTTGCAACGTAAGCAAACATTAGACTTGCAAAAGAGCCAATTTTCGCTGCAAAGTGAAGTTGGAAAAGAGTAATCGTTACGACAAAAGGAACTCTAGCAAGAATATCGCTAATCCGTTCCATGATTAAGTCAGTCGCTCCGCCATAGTAGCCTTCAACTGCTCCATAAAGAGCACCAATAACAAAGTTAATACTACTAACAAGAACAGCAACAATTAATGAGAGACGAATACCAGTAGCAAGACGATAAATCATCGAATAACCTTGCGAATCAGTACCAAATAAGTAATTTGGCTCTCTACCATACAGATATCGGTAATAGTTATAATATAATACGCGCACGCGATATTGTGCTGTAGATGAGTCACCACCACCCGTATAAATTCGGTAAACAAAATTACCATGACTATCACGCATATAATTTTCTTCTAAAACAAGATTTTCATTATATTTTTGAATAACGGGTACACCGTCAATAATTTTAATAGGATCAGCTTTACCCTTAGTTTTATACCAAAAGTTAGCAGCATCTGCACTATCTTGACCATAGGTGTATTCGTTGTTAGCAATTAATGGATACATAATTTTTATATTATGTTCTTCTTCAAATGCTCGAATAACATCAAATTTATGTTGTTCAATTGCAATATATTTAAACCCAACTGCTAAATATTGATCAACATCAGCGTCAAAACGATTTTCGCGAGAGCCGCCTACACTTGTGTCGTAGGCTTTCATTTTAACTACTGGTTGATAATAAGAATCCATTGATTCAGCGACAGTTACGACTGGTTTTTCTTCACTAAATTCAGCCCCAACACCTTTAGATAATTCATAAATAATTGTTCGGTCAGTATAAACATTAGAAAGAGCACCATCAACACCAAGACGATAGAATGTTGTATCACGTGGTCCTTTTTTTGAATAATACGGATCCATTAATGTTTGAACGTTTCTTGGTGTAGCAATCGGAACTATAACAGCAAATAAAATAATTATGATAATAATAATTGATGCTGTAACACTTGCTTTATTTTTTGTAAAGCGGTAGAAAGCATCAGCAAAATAACCACGCGATTTAGTCGCGAGTTTATGATCGTGAAGTTCAACACCCTCGTGGGCAAACGTAAAGCGATCATCAACTACGTTTGTTTTAATTACATCTTTACTCATAATTATCTTTGCCCCATCTTAATACGTGGATCAAGGAAACCATAAGAGATATCAATAACAATGCCTGCTAATAAACCAATAAAGGTATAGAAAATAGATTCAAGCATAAAGATATCGTAGTCTAGTTGGTTAATTGACATAATGTAGAGATTACCAATACCCGGAATTGAGAAAATTTGTTCAATAATCATTGAACCACCTAAAATACCAATAAAAGATGCAATAATTGATGGAAGAATCGGTACCATTGCATTTTTAAGGGCATGCCGGGTTGTTGCTTGTGCTTTAGTTAGACCCTTAGTTCTAGCTAAAAGCATGTAATCTGAAGTTAATGTTTCTGTAAGTTCAGCACGCGTAAAGCGAGTTAATCCTGCAATTTCACCAAAGGATAATGCTAGGACAGGAAGAATCAAACTTTGAAACATTTTAAAGGAAAAATAACTCCCGCCGGCATCAGCAAGGGAGTACATAACATTTGTTGGCACTAAGCGCCATTTAAAATAAATAAAATATTGGACTAAGAATGCGTAAACATATGATGGTACACTAACAAAAAGGATAACAAGAGTTGAAATAACATGATCTTGCCATTTGTTTTTCTTAATCGCAGCATAAATTCCTAAGCCAATTCCAACGGGAATTGAAAATAAAAGAGAATATAAGTTGACGATAACGGTTGGAAGAATGCGTTCACCCATTACTTCAATAGCAGGTTTTGTAATCGAAATCTTCCAGGAAGTACCAAAATCAAACTTAGTAAAAATGTTTTTTAAATAAATGCCGTATTGAACAATAATTGGTTTGTTATAACCAAGTGCTTCCCATCTAGCACGAATAAGTGCTTGTAGGTTTGCCTCTTGCGGCATTTCTTGCGGAAGTAAACGTATAAGGAAAAACGAAATAGTAATAATCACAAAAAAGGTGAATATCATTAATCCCAATCGTTTAAGTATATATTTAACCATCCGTTTGTTACCTTACTTTCTAACCCTTACACATCAAACGCAACGTGAAAGTTCGCGTTGCGTTTGAAGATAAGAGAATTTATTTATCTATGACTAGTTTTTATTTGTAGTCAAGAGTTCCGCCACTCTTACGGACGAATTCGCGCCATTGGAAATCATCCATCTTGAATTTGAGGAGACGGAAGCCACCAAAGCCATACATAATGTTGTATTCTTCAGTGAAGTATTCGATTTGCATACTAAGCAAGAATGCAGCTGTTGATGAAGCAAGTGGAATACGGTAGTACTTCTTCAAGTAGTGTTCTTCCATAAATGCTAAAATACGAAGTTTAACATCATTTGAAGCATTTGCATATGGGCCGCCACCTACCATTGAGTTAGACCATGCTTTCCATGTCATTGTATCTTCGAAGATGACGGTATCACCGTTTTCTTCATATTCAAAGTGAATAGTTAATGTTTCGGTGGCTGGATTCCAGTTTGCTCTTTCATTAACAGAGTATTGATCGGTGTCACAGTAGACTTGCATATTTCTAAATGGATAGAAAGCTGCACCACCCCATGCACCATAACCAATAGCAAATTTGCCTTCTGGTACTGCATCATAACGGTTTTCTAAGCTACCAATTGCTTCAAGTTCAATGGTACCAAATCCGCTATCTTCTAAGGCAGCGTTAAGGTGTTTTTGAATAATTGCAACTTGAGCAAGTTCATCACTTTGAATTGCACCTTTTGCGTATGCAATCTTAATTTTAATATTTGCACCGGCACTAATATCACCAGCTGTAACAAGTTCTTCATGGGCTAAAGCCATAAGTTCTTTTGCTTGAGTAAGGTTATGGCCAGTAATTGAAGCATGAGCTTCTTCAAGTGTCGCATAGGTTTTTCCTTCGCCGTATTCAATTTCATAGAGATTGACTAAAGCTTGCATTGCAGGTTCACTATTGCGATAACGTGAACTTGGATCATTCCAAACATCATAGTAATAGAGGTTGTTCAATAGCGAGAACGCTGGTTTATAACCTGCAGTTTTCGTAACAAATTCTGCTCTATCGATTGCTAATGACATTGCTTTTCTAAAGTTTTCATTAGATAGAACGATACTATTGGTGTTCCCTTCATTAATATCCATGTTTTTAAGAGCGGTTGGATTCGTATTCATAAAGAAACTCATTTGGTAAGTTTTATCAACTTGATATAGCGAATCTGAAAGGGTGTATTCTGGTAATTCTGAAGCTGTTGGAGCATAGGAGCTTAATTCACCAGCTAAGAATTTTTGTTTGGCTGCGGCATCATCAAGAACGTCGATAACGACTTTTGTTGCTTGATATTGTGGTTGAACAGAGCCATCAACTTCAAATAAAGTTGTTGAGCTTAGTTTGCCTTCTTCATCCTTAGTCCAGCCGTGCCAATTTTCGTTACGGACTAAAACCATTTGTTTGGCAGCTTCAAGAGTTTCAAGTCTGTATGGGCCATATGATTTGGTTGAAGCAACGCTTGTACCATAACGACTTGTAACTAAGTCACCTGAAGTGTCTTTGTTATCATTATAAGTTGCTTCATGGACTAACCAAGTACTAGTAAAGCTAACAAAAGCTTGTGACTCGTCAAGTGGAGTAGCCATAACATAGTTAAATGTTAAACCAGCTTCATCACTTTCTTCTTTGTAAAGACCAACAGATTCAAAGTCTTTTTCTGGGAATAATTCTTCAACAAATAAGAAATATTGCCATCCCTCAAGTTCACCAAAATCAAATCCTTCTTGTTCAGCAAAGAATTGTTCAATTAACGGCATTGTTGTTTCGTTAAGTTCCAATTCATATGCATGTGAGTCGGTTTGTTCGGTGCTTACATGTTCTAGCATTTGTTTCCAAACAGTCATTGGGAAATAGTCGGGGAATTCATCAACATAATATTTTAATGTCTCCCCACCTAGTGCTATAACACTGTGGTTCATGCCTAAGAAAACTCCATAATGTGAATCTTTTTGGACATATTTTCCGCCAACTAATTCTAAGTCGTCCATTGATGCAACTGCAAAGTCGCCATGAGTAAGGTTATCGACATAGACAAGTGAGTCGGAATAGAAGCGACCTAATGCACCCGCGATTGCGCTTTCGCCTGCTACATATAGGTTCGCGCGATAGTTTTTCATATCAGGATCAAGTAATAAGTCGGCTGATCTAACAAAGCTTTCAGCGTTAATAGCAGTTCCGTCTTCCCACTTTAATCCTTCTCTGAGTTTAATTTGATATACGATTTGACCAGGGTTGTCTTCTGGAAGTCCATCAATCCAGTCTTGTGCTTCTTCTTCAGTTGGGAAATCAGCTGATAGGTAGGTAGCAAGAGTAGCCGCTGAATCTTTCGTAACGTCTGTAATTGATTCGGCCATATCAAATACCCATTGATATTCACCAGCTTGGGTATTCTTCGGAGCCAAGTTTACAAAACCCTCGGTTAAGTAGTCTAAAACAGCACTATCAGCGCTGGTTTCCCAACTATGAGGGTTCCAGTTTGATGCAAGAGCAGTGGTATAGGAACGATAAGTAAATTCGCCTTTACCAACAGTTTTGCTACAACTACAACCAGTAAGTGTTAGTGAAGCAAGAGCCGTTGCAACAAATGTGATTCTTAATTTGTTTTTTCTCATACTTTATACTCCTTTCGTATAGTACAGAAGCCATCTCTACCTATTGCGCAATATAGGATAGTTTATGGCGAGTAATACTTATGTATTAGCGCTATGCTATACAAAAAAAGTATTACGTATGTATAAATTATCAATTTAATTTATTAAATGCAATGATTTTCCCGTGTTTTTTTCATAAAAGCGGTTACATTTTATAAAAAAATGAAAATATTTACATTTTTATTAAAAAAAGTCATCAAGATATTAATATCTTTTTATCTCAAAATTTCATTATTTTTTCACTATTTTTTCACTATTTTTTCACTATTAATCCAGTTGCACCAATTTTCGGGCAACTGGATTAATAGATGAGTGTTTGTTTTTCAGCCTGGCAAATTAGACTTTAAGTTTGCATTTTGGCATCTAATGCGAGTAACTTCTGATAAGAGTCTTTTTTTGATAAACTTGAAACTCTAAATATTTTTGTACTTTTACTCATTTCTTTTCTTTTCTTTTTTCTTAATAAATATAACTGATAAATTTAGTCGTTTTCTTTTTCAGAATCAACTGAGCGTGGTCTTGTCATAATCATTACAAATGCACCAGTCTTTTTGACCCAATTTCGTTTTCTTACTAATGTCGAATTATTTGTTTCTACATTTTGACTTGTTTCATCTTTACTGAGTTCGTTTGTTTTGCTTTCCTCTTTCATAAAAAACCTCCTTACTAACCATAAAGAGGAAATAAAAGCCCATCGTTTGATGGGCGTATTAACTAGTATTTATTACCCATCATTCAGACTTTAGCACTTTACCTTTCGGCAAGTTGCTGGTGGATCAAAGGGTCTGTCCCTACCCACACTCTTTATGGTTAACTTCATTGTAGTCTAAGAATTACACCTTGTAAAGTGTATTTTTTTTAAAATTTTCAATGATAAAATTGTTAAGTTATTACATTTTAAAAACAATTGCAAAATTAAATTCTCTCATTCAATAAAAAGGTTGTTTTTGTAGAAAAGAGTTTGAATTTGCGCATGATTTTCCGTTTTTTTCACCGGCAAATATGTTTAATGTGTTATTTATGAAAATATTAAAAATATTAATACTTTAGTAGACATTAAAAAAGCAGCGTTTCACGAACGCTGCTATATAATTTTGGTTGCGGAGGAGGGATTTGAACCCCCGACCTTCAGGTTATGAGTCTGATAAGCTACCGGACTGCTCTACTCCGCGATGTGTATGTATTATACGATAATCACTTAGTAAAATGCAAGAAAAAATCTAACAACAACTTATAGATCCCTAAATTTCTCTTTAAAGTCTCGTAGATATGTAGCTTTTTCTTTATATCCTTCGCTCTCGTAGAACTTAGCCAACTCTTCTAGGCCATCAACGCTATATTTGTTGCGGGCTTTAATAAGAAAATTTTCTGCATCGCGATAACTTTGTTTTACTCCTCTTCCATAAAGAAAAGCATCGCCAAGTTTACTCATCGCACGGTCAAAGCCTAGATTTGCACTTCGCTTTAAAAATGTAACATGTTTTGCCTCATCAACCGTTTTTACAAATGTCGGATCAATAACTAAAAGCGCATAAATATAATAAGCTTGGGCATATTTATATTTCATTGCTCTATTAAGTAATTTAGTTGCAATTGTGCGATCAAAGGGATAATTATTACTTCCTCTTGCATAACAAAGCCCAAGAGCAGTTATTGCTTCATAGTCATCATTAGTTCTAGATGCTTCTAAACGTTTTATTTCATCTTCAGTAAAGATGTGCTTTTCCCAAAGATAAATCATTATTCGCTTGTAATCCTTCTAGTAATTTCGCTTGCTTCTTTATAGATGTTTTCAATAGAATCATCAAAGAAAAATTCGCCATTTTCATATAAAATTTTGCTATTTATCATTGTTAAGTAAATGTTACTTTTACTACCGGCATAGACAATATTTTTTGCAATATTATGAATTGGTTGCATGTTTGGTTGATCTAAATCAAAAAGAATTAAGTCTGCAAATTTGCCCTCTTTTAGAATATCTGCATTATTTAGCTCCATTGCAATAGCACCATTTACTGTTGCCATTTTAAGTACTTCTAATCCATCAACAACTGCAGCATCACCTTCACGAAGTTTAGCTAAGCCTGTTACTAAAAACATCTCTCTAAACATATCTAGAGCATTATTGCTTGCGGGACCATCTGTACCAATTGCGACATTAATCCCTTCTTCTAAAAAGCGCTTGATTGGAGCAATGCCACTTGCAAGTTTAGTATTTGAGCTTGGACAAGTAACAATTGATAGATTATGCTTTTTAAAGACAGCAAAATCTTCATCTTTAAAAGCTACGCCGTGATAGCCACCACCTCCATAATTAAAAAGCCCTAATCTATCAAAATAGACAGCAGGCGTAGCTCCGTGTCGCTTAATGGAGCCTTCTACTTCTTTTTCTGTTTCACTTATATGAGTATAAATTGGAGCTTTAAGCTCATTAGCAATTTCACTAAGTTTATTTAATATTTCAGGAGTTGAAGTATATTCAGCATGAAACCCTAATTTATAAGTAACAAGTGGACTCATTTTATTAATTGTTTCATATGTAGCTTTAATTTCTGCAATAGATTGTCTTGTACTTGTAATTGTCCCAACTAAAACACTTCTAAAACCAACATCAATTGCTGCTTTTGCTATTTCAAGCGGATAATAATACATATCAAAAGCCGCGGTAATACCGCTGCTGACATATTCAGCAAAAGCTACTTTACTAAGAGTATAAATATCGCTTGGTTTTAGTTTGTCTTCTAAAGGAAATACTGCCTCATTTAACCAACGATCAAGTGGAAGATCATCAACAAAACTTCGTAAAAAAGTCATTGGACTATGCGCATGAGCGTTTTTAAAGCCGGGCATAAGAAGATTGCCGCCACAGTTAATAATCCGATCAAACTCAATTTCAGTGCTTTTTTTTGGTCCAACATAACTAATTAAACCATCTTCAACCCAAAGTTCACCACGAAAAATTGGTCTATTTTCCTCCATTGTAAGGATACGAGCATTAATAAAACGAATTTTCATAAAAGATACCTCTTTTTATAATTTTTATATACTTATGTATATATTATACATTTTTTTCTTTATTAAAAAAGAAAAAAAGCGTTCCTATGGGGGCTAGAACGCTTCAGTAGTTATAATAGTTATTATTCTTCTTCGTAAGGAATAATGTTTTCTGTTGTCGCGCCGCAGTAGACACAGTAGTCTGGATCATCAATGACCATACCGCAAACTAGACAATAATATTTTTGTTCTTTTTTTTCTTCCATTTCTTATTTTCTCTCTTTCCTATAGTTTAAGTTTAACATATTAATTATGTTAAGATGCGAATTAACGCTTCTTAATTTAATCTAGATGATTTAAACTCACTAATTAGAAAGAAGATAAAGCTAATAATAGCTAAGCCTAATGCTCCGATAAAGATAACGAGACTAAACTCATATAACCGGAATATCGTTGCAACGATTGCAAAGAATACACTAATTCCAGCAATAAATAATATATGAACCCAAAGGGCATTAATATCATAGTTGTTAACTATAGAGCGGAATTTCGAAGTTATAATTTTCATCATATCTACCTCCTGTTCCCCCAAGTATTTGGTCTAAGTTCATCGTCCCTAGACCGGCTCTATTATAAGGGATGATTTTGAATTTAGAAGAAAAAATACTCATTTTGTAAGCGTTTTCAATAAAAAGCACCATAAAATGCTAACTTTTTTTGTAAAAAATCGGTTTTTTATCACTTTTTTGAGTGTTTTTACTTGACAAAAAGTGATTTTTAGGGCTTTTTTCCTATTTTCATCCATATTTTCACTCAAAAAAGTGTTAAAAATATTATAAATTTTCATTTTTATTAGTTCTGTTTGCTTTTAATTTGACAATATTGGAAATAGTTAACTAGATAAACACTTAATTATTTATCTTTTTTAAACAAAAAAGAGTGAAAAAGGGCTAATATTAAAAAATGTAAGCTATTATGGAAATGAATCATGTTGGGAGAATCCTATTAACTGAAGAACAAATTCTTACTCGTATTAAAGAGTTAGGTAAACAAATCAGTAAAGACTATCAAGGTAAAAGACCAGTTCTTGTTGGTCTATTAACTGGTGCAGTACCTTTTCTTGCTGAACTTATTAAACATATTGAAGTTCCTCTTAAAATGGATTTTATGTAAGTTAAAAGTTATACGGGTAGTTCACAAAGTAGTAAACTTGCTTTTATTCATGATATTACGACAAATGTTCTTGATGAAGATGTAATTTTAGTCGATGATATCGCCGATAGCGGTCATACAATGAGTGCAATTATCGAACAAATGAAACAAAAAGGTGCTCGAAGTGTCAAAGTTTGTTGCCTCTTAAATAAACCTGCTGCTAGAAAATACCCAATTCCTCTTGATTATGTAGGTTTTGAAATTGAAAATGTTTATATTCTTGGATTTGGCCTAGATCACTACGGTTACTATCGCAACCTACCATTTATTGCCGTTTGTAAAGAAGACTAGTAAGGAAATAGTAATGGGTAAAAATCGTATTGGAAAAATTCTTGTAACTGAAGAACAAATAGTTGCACGTTGCAAAGAATTAGGAGCAAAAATAACAAAAGACTATCAAGGAAAAACACCAATAATTGTTGGTCTTTTAACTGGTGCGGTTCCCTTTGTTGCAGAACTTATTAAACATATTGATGGAGAAATCGTCCTTGATTTTATGTCTGTTAAAAGCTATCAAGGTAATATCCAACAAAGTAAGCTTGCCTTTATTCATGATATAACTACTTGTGTGCAAGGTGAGGATGTAATTATTGTCGATGATGTCGCCGATAGCGGTCTTACTTTAAGTGCAATTGTTGATCATATGCTTAAAAAAGGTGCTAAAAGCGTTAAGCTATGTTGTCTATTAGATAAACCAGATGCTAAAAAGCATCCAGTTCATCTTGATTATGTTGGTTTTACAATCGAAAATGATTTTGTTATCGGTTTTGGCCTTGATTATAACGGCCGCTATCGCAATCTACCTTATATTGCTCTTTATGTTTTAGATTAATCTTCGTAAACTTTATACATTGTTGATAAGCTACCACGGTTTTCAATAAGAGTAATCGCGTTAGCTAGAAGTGGGGCTATACTTAAGACTTTAATCTTTGTATTAGCCTTCTTTTCTGGAAGAGTAATGGAGTCGGTAATAACGACTTCTTTTATTTTACTTTTTAGAATCTTATCTGTAGCATCATGACTAAAGACACCATGAGAAGCACAAACATAAACTTCGGTTGCGCCAGCTTCAAGAAGTTTATTACTAGCTTCAACAAGAGTATTTGCAGTATCGATAATATCATCAATTAGAATAACCGCTTTGCCTTCAACATTACCAATAACATTCATTTTTTCAATTTGATTTGGTCTTCTTCTAAATTTATCAATAACTGCGATTTCATGAACCTTTAATTCGTTTGCTAGGTTTCTAGCACGCCTTGTTCCTCCATGATCTGGGGAAGCAATGACAACTTCTTTTAAATTGATATTTGGATGATGTCGGTAGTGCTTAGCAAAAAGTTTAATTGCACTTAAATCATCAACTGGACAAGTAAAGAATCCTTGGATTTGTGTAGCATGAAGATCAAGAATCATAACATGATCTGCTCCTGCAAGTTGAATCATATCAGCGACTAAACGAGCAGTAATAGGCTCGCGTGGTTTACTTTTACGGTCTTGTCTTGCATATCCATAATAAGGAATTATTACTGTTATTGTTCTAGCACTTGCTCTTCTTAAACCATCTAAGAAAATTAATAGTTCAAATAAACATTCTGTAGCAGGCGCTGATGTTGATTGAATAATATAAACATTTTTACCGCGTACTGTTGTATTATTTTCAATAATAATTTCCCCATCGGAAAAATGTCTAATTTCGTTATCGCCTATAGGATAGCCACTTAAACGACTAACTTCCTTTGTTAGTTCTACACTAGAAGTTAGTGAGAATAAAATTGCATTACTATCTTTCATAGTCCCCCCCTTATTTAGTTCCAAAGATACGATCTCCTGCATCTCCTAAACCTGGCATTATATATCCATATTTATTTAATCCTTCATCAATACTTGCTATATGAATATTGACATAAGGATGATTTTTAGTAACATTTTCAAGTCCTTCTGGCGCACCAATAAGAGCCATAACTACAATGTCTGTATATCCACTTTTTTTAACAACACTAATTGCGTCGCACATTGAATTACCAGTAGCAATCATTGGATCAAGAATGATAATTTTTGCCGGCTTAATATTTGGCATTTTGTAATAATAACGATGTGGCTCAAGCGTTTTTTCATCGCGATAAATACCAATATGACCAACTTTAGTTGTTGGAAGCATCTTTAAAACACCTTCAACCATCCCAATTCCTGCGCGGAGAATTGGAAGTGCAATTAATTCATCTTTTAATCTTAGTGAAGATACATTAGCTCCTGTAGGTGTCGTGATTATACCATTTGGAACAGTTTCTAAATCTTTAAGAGCTTCATAAGTTAGTAAACTTGTGATTTCTTCTAACGCTTCACGAAAAACTTTATCTTTCGTTTTCTTATCCCGTAAAATTGATAACTTAATTTTTACTAATGGGTGCTTACTTTCAAAAACCATAATTCTTTCTCCTTATTAATAATGTTCAAAATAATTTTGGACTAAAACAAATGGGGTGCCTTTATCGCCACTTCCCATTACTAAGTCCGAAAGCGAACCAAGAAGGTCACTAAATTGTCGCGGTGTAGTTCCTAATGAACTGTTTATTTCTTGCATTTTAGCCCTGCTTTGTGCAATTTCGGCTTGTAATGCTTTTTCTAGCTCTTCGTCTTTCAAGTGTTTATATTTTTCATCAACTAAGTATTTTAATTTAACTTCACTAGGTAATCCTTGTAGGCGTGGGGTATAAGCTAAACCAACAACAGGATCTGCTAATTCCCAAATTTGTGTTGATGGATCTTTAAAAGCACCATCACCAAACGCAAGTACTTCTACATAAACATTAAATTGTTGTTTAACAGCAACACGGACTTTTTCTACAATTTCCTTTGCGTTTTTAGGAAACATTTTCATCCTATCTTCGCTTGCTTTATTAGTACCTAATAGACCATATTGTTCATTATAACCATGCTCTTTTGTTGGCTCGTTTAAAATATGTGCTAATGTAAGAACATTTGCAGTCTTATCTATTTTTAAAAGCCTATCTCTAGTTTCATTTCTTTTATGAATATTGGAAATTAAAACATCTTTAGTATAAGAAAGAATTGAAGTTACATCATTACTAAAGATGATACGTGCTTTAGCCCCTGCTTTTTCTATTGTAGTAATGTAGAGTTCGACATAATCAACACCAGTAATAGGATGTTTACTTTCTTTAAATAGTTTTTTAAATTCTTCAAGTGTTAATGTATCTACATATGGATTAATTCTTGCTTCAATAATCTCCTCTTCACTAACTAGTGCATTTCCTACTTCATCTCGTGGATAATTTAAAACAACTGTTACTTCTTTTGCCCCTAAAGCAATACCACGAAGACATGTTTCAAAGCGATTGCGTGAAAATATTGGAAACACTACACCAACATGTCCACTTGGAAATTTCTTTTTTACATCACGAGCAATATCAAAAACGGAAGCATAATTATTATCGCTTCGAGCGATGACAGCTTCCGTTATACAAATAATGTCATTATTTTGTAGTTTGTAGTTATGAAGTTTAGAATCGTTAGCAAGACTATCGACGATAATCCTTACAAGATCATCGCCCGCTTTAATAAGGGGTGCTTTGATACCTCTTGCAATTAAGCCTGCCATATTTTCCTTCTTTCCGCATTAAATTGTATCATATATGATACATTTATTGGAGAAAAAGATTGTTAAATTTATTTAAAGTACACAATATAATCTATTCTTTTGGCATTTCAAGTGGTTCAAGGCCTTTTTTGATCCTTTTCTTATTAACTTTCATTAGTTTTTTCTTTATGCCATATGGATCATCACTAAAACGCCGTTGTAAGTATTTTGTTTCTACTATTAAAGTAGTAAGTGAAACTCCTGCTAAAATCACAAGCATAACACCAAAAAATAGAATGATTATATCAGTTAATAAAGCAACCAGAATTATTAAAATAGTTATAGGAAAGAAAATAGCTGCAAGTATTTTTAACCCATCATGTGCGTTTTTGAGTTTATCCATGAATCCAACGAAGTGGACCGCATCATGTTTTGCTTCGTTTAAAATTATTGCACCAATCGTAAGTGCAGCAGCAAAAAGAAGAATATTTTTAATAAATATAAAAGATTGCCCTACTTTTTCATGATTAACAAATGAACCAACAATTGAAAATGTAAGTAATATAGGTCCGATTATAAAGGCAATATAACTTATATCGTATAAAGTTTGTGATCTATTTCCATCTGCTAATCCAAAATAAACACAAACGGTAAATAGGCCAATGAATATAACATTCATTATTAAAGAACCAACTTGAACACCCCGATATATTGGTCTAGGTTTCTTTTCTTTTTTTTGTTTTGTAGTAGTTTTCACCTTACTCATAATATAAAACTCCAATTTTATTTTAACTCATAAACAATAAAATATAAAATCAACCAACTAATCTAATCTTTTAAACAATTGTTCAAGTTCTTGAATTTTTCCATCAATATCGCCTTCAGTTAACGATTTTTTAACACAAGTATGAAGATGATTATGTATGATTTCAAAATTTGCTTTTTTGAGTAGGGCAATAGATGCCAAAATTTGATTAGAAATTTCTATACAATCCACATCTTCTTCAACCATCCTCTTAATGCCTGTGATTTGTCCTGTTGCAACATTTAGATACTTTATGATTTTCTTTTTTTCCGTGATCATATTGTTCCTCCTTTATTAATTTATTGAAATTAGTGGCTTTTAAAGTAATGCTGCTAATAATAATGAAAATTCCTGATAATGCCATCGAAAGACTAGCAATCATTGGATTAAGGGCGATTTTGTAGGGGTAATAGAGAATTCCAGCTGCTAGTGGTATCATTAAACCATTATAGAAAAACGCCCAAAATAAATTCCATTTAATGCTTCTAACGACCTTATTTGCAAAAAGAAAAGTTCTTACAATATCAAGTAAAGAATCACGCATTATAATAACATCCGCACTAGCAATCGCAACTTTAGTACCGTTACCAATGGCAATACCTAAAAAAGCTGCTTCTAAAGCAGGCGCATCATTTATTCCATCTCCAATCATGACTACCTTTTTACCTTCTAATTTTAAACGATTGATAATATCAACTTTATCACTAGGTAGCAAAGATGAATAAACAGTTTTTATACCAACTTTATTAGCTACTTTATTAGCAATATATTTGTGATCTCCGGTCATCATAATAACTTCTTTTCCTAATTTTTGAAGATGATAGATCATAGCGACTGCATCATTATGAATTTCATCTTCAAAGACAAAGCTACCAATGTAATTATTATTTTTAGCAATATGTATATATGTCCCAATGGTATTTGGCGGAGTAAAAACAATACCATTATTTTTTAATAGCGTTTCATTGCCAATTAAATAATGATTTTTTTCACTTTTAGCACTTATTCCTTCTCCGGGATGATAGTAAAAATGATTGATTTTGCATAATTGAACCTTAAAATGTTGAGTTAAATATTTTGTTAGGGCTAAAGCAAGAGGGTGATCGCTTTGTGATTCAACACTATATATATCACTTGCAATTTCATCTAGTTCATCTTTACTAATCGTAACTTCAGTAACATGTAGATTACCATAAGTAAGAGTACCAGTTTTATCAAATACGACTGTGTCGCATTTTGCCATTTTTTCAAAGGCAACTGCGTTTTTAATTAAAATACCTTTTTGTGCAGATTTACTTGTTCCGCTCATAATTGCAATAGGTGTAGCAAGTCCTAGTGAACAAGGACAAGAAATTACCAAAACTGATATTGCCATATTAAAAGCAAGATCAATATCGCCAAATATTATCCAAATTACAAATGTAATAATAGCTATTAGTAAAACTGTAGGGGTCAAGAATCCAGCAACTTTATCAGCAAGTCTAGAAAGAGGGGCTTTACTATTACTTGCTTCCTGAACAAGTTTAATTATTTGCTGAACTGTCGTATCTTCAGCTCTTTTAGTTACTTTAAATAAAAATGATTCACTTAGATTTATTGTTGCCGCTACTACTTCATCTCCCTCTTTTTTACTAACGGGCATACTTTCACCAGTAATTGCAGCCTCGTTTACTTCACCATATCCACTAATCACAATGCCGTCTAAAGGAATTGCAGCACCAGGATTAACGCGTATTACATCACCTATTTCAATGTCTTTTACATTAGTTTCTATGAATGAGTCGTCAAATTGTTTAAACCCTGTTTGCGGAACTAAAGCTAGTAGTTCTTCAAAACTGCTTTTTGTGTGTCTGATAGCTAAAATTTCAAGATATTCACCAAGTGCAACATGTACTAATATGGTTGCAGCAGCTTCAAAATATACATTATTTATAAATCTATCAACCATTTCATTATTACTTGTTTTAAAGCCAATAATAACATTGATATATGCATAAACGCCGTAGACAATAGCACTTATTACACCTAAACTAGTCAAACTAGCCATTGAAGGTTTTAAACGAAACAAATTCTTAAAACCAATGATAAAAGTATCAAAATAAATAATAGAAATCGTTAATATTAGAACAAGTTGAATAGTTAGTGAAACTAATGGGTTAGTAGAAATTGATGGGAGTCCTATTTTTGGCCCCATTGCAAAGAAAAGGATTATTAGCAAGAGTCCACCAGATATTAATAATTTTGTTAAATCCTTATAATTTCGTTTTTTACGGGTAATACCAATTAGTTCTTCGTCTTTTATTAATTTAGCTTTAAAACCTCTCTCAATTACAATTTTAAATATAATGTCATGATTTACTTCTTGTTTAAAAATAACGCTAAGTTCATTAGAAATAAGATTTACATTTGCTTTTTTTACTTCACTTAAATTATTGATTGCATCTTCAAGGTTACTACTACAACCAACACAGTGCATTCCTTCAATTTGATACTTTACTGTCATATATACTCCAAATACCCTATGGGGGTATCTAAATAATAACAAACTCTTTCTTTCTAAACAACTAATGTTATAACGAAGTTATGCTATAATCTATTCATGCAGTCATTAAATAATTTTTTCGTAATTGGTCCTGGACCAAGCAGTTCTCATACAATTGGGCCATATCGTGCTTCCTTGGCTTTCAAAGATCTTATAAAAAAACATAAAGTTTCACATATTGAAGTTACACTTTATGGGTCTTTAGCATTTACAGGTAAAGGACATGGCACTGATGAAATAATTCTCCGCGTTTTTAAAGATAACGATGTTTTTGTTTATTTTGATACAGAAACTGAAACAAAACACCCTAATACATTTAAAATTATTGCACATTTAAAAGATGGCTCTTTAGTTGAACGCACATACGTCTCAATTGGAGGCGGTAGTTTTGAAGATTTAAACGGAAAACCTTATGATCCTCGTGATCACTACCCATTTAAATCTTTTGATGAAATTAAAGAATACATGAAGAAGCAAAACTATACCGGACTTGTTCAAATAGTTAACGAGTTTGAACCCGATTTAACACCATATCTTGAAAAAGTTTTAGAAATTATGTTTAAGGCAGTTAAAAAGGGAATTTCTACAACTGGAGAAATTAACGCATCAAGAACTTTGAAAGTTAAAAAGGTTGCTAAAGAAATGTTTGAAAAGGCTAACAAAATTGATGATAAGTATGAGAAAGAAATGCTACTATTATCAAGTTTTGCTTATGCAGTAGCTGAATTAAATGCAAGTAAGGATATAGTAGTTACTGCTCCTACTTGTGGTAGCAGTGGCATATTACCTGCAATTCTTTATTACGCCCATTATTACGAAGGAATAAGTAAGGATTTGCTAATTAGAGCCTTAAAATGTGCAGGTTTAGTTGGAAACTTATTTAAACAAAACGCTTCTGTTAGTGGAGCTGTCCACGGCTGTCAAGCCGAAATCGGCGTAGCAACAGCAATGGGTGCAGTAGCCCTTAGTTCAATTCATAACTTATCAATCTACGCACTTGAATATGCTGCTGAAGTCGCAATTGAACACACTTTAGGTTTAACTTGTGATCCAGTAGATGGATATGTTGTAATCCCTTGCGTAGAACGTAACGGCGTTTACGTGCTCCGGGCAGTTGATGCTTTCTTATATGCAAAGCATGTTTCTGGGCTTCGTAAAAATAGAGTATCATTAGATAATATTATTGAGATTATGAAAATTACTGGTGATGCAATACATCCTTATTATCGTGAGACTAGTCAAGGAGGACTAGCAAAAATTATTAAAGATTAAGTCTGTGACTTAAATAATCATCTTATCTCTTGAGTTAATTTTTAATTGTTTTAAGATTATTATATGTGAATGTGAGGTTTCAATTATGGAATGGTTTGCAAATTTCTTTCAATCGAATTCAGTCTGGGTATATGTTCTAATCTTTTTTGCAAAGTTAATTGAAGTATCGATGATGACTGTTCGGCTTATTCTTGTTAATCGTGGTATGCGAACTTTAGGTGCAATCATTTCATTTGTTGAAGTTCTTTTATGGGTTTTCGTTGTAGCCGGCGTCTTAACTAGTTTTACATCTTCACCGTTAAAAGGCGTCATGTATGCTGCTGGCTTTGCTAATGGTGTCTGGGTTGGAGGTATTATTGAAGAAAAAATAGCCCTTGGTAAATCTGTACTTCAAATAATTATCCCAGTAGAAAAAAGCGCATCTGTTAGCAAAGCGATTAGAGACCTTGGAGTTGGTGTTACTGAAGTAGCTGCAAAAGGTCATAAATCAGAAAAAGAAATCCTTATTGTCTTTTTAGAAAGGAAAACTTCTAAAAAAGTAATTGAAGTTACAAGAGCTATTGCACCAGATGCCGTTATTAGCTCAAATGAAGCTACTACAATTTATGGCGGATACCTTCCTACACGTAAAAAATTCATATTAAGAAAATAAGCATTATTTTAATTAAACGGCCTTCAATTGAAGGCCTTTTTAATGAATATTTATTTATGCAACATTATATTTTGGGTCTAACTAATACTAATTCTAGATTACCTTCAACAGTTAAAGGATGGGGCGAAGTTGTAAGAATAAAAGCATCACCCATCCTACATTTCATTGAACCAACCTTTCCACTTCCACTTGTAATTATAAGAAGATAGTAATTTAAAACATTATTGAAAGTGTAATTGTTCACAACTTTTAGTGTATTAATCATAAAATGTTTGCCGCTAAAAATCATTTCATTTTGAGTACCAAAATGAGAAATCGGATGCGGAATTGGCGAGTTATCAGGTACATTAATAACTTCAAGTGCTTCTTTTAAATGAATAGGTCTTTTTTTGCCATCCTCAAGTCGATCATAATCATAAACACGATAAGTAAGGTCAGATGACTGCTGAATTTCTAGAAGAAGTGTGCCTCTTAATATTGAGTGCAATGTACCAGGGAAAACAGGAACAAAATAATTATTTTCAATATAAAAGTACTTTAATAAGTCACACCATTTGTTTTCAGCAATCAATTCTTTTAATTCATCATGTGTTATAGCATGATGACCTATTTGAATTTTCTTTGATGATGGAGCCTTTAGGATTAACCAGGCTTCTTCTTTTCCATAATGCTCGCCAAGTTTAGGAGCATATTCATCATCAGGATGAACTTGAATAGAAAGATCGTCGCTAGCATCGATGATTTTAACTAATAGAGGAAACTTTTCACTATTGTCATTTGCAAAAAGATGACGATTATTTTTGTATACCATACTTAGTGGTTGACCTGTAAACGGTTCACTTTCAACAATAGTATCACCGTGAGGATAAGCACTTATTAACCAACACTCACCAATTTTACCTTTTGGTAAATTATTAAAATATCGCGTTGAATTACGTCCACCCCAGATTTTGTTTTGAAATACTGGTGAAAGTTTAATTGCCCTAACATCTTTAGTGCTGGTGCGGCTGAATTTAGTAAAGTTTGTAACAACTTAGAAATCACTGGCCTTGCACTCAATAAACGTTATGAAAATGATAAAAGTAATTATGATATTGAATTCGTGATTGAAGGTTATGACTTAAATGGTGACTCGCTCTTTACTCCTATCAGTACTACTTATTCAGTCCCACATTTTACTAAATTAGCTCTAGGTAAATACGCTAGAGGAATTGATATTTCTCATACACTTGACTTAAGTCTTGATTCTTTTAGCACTGATTATTATATAAAAGCATATGTTATTGATAAAACCACAATGGAAGTTATAAATCTTCCTTCATATTATCTTGTTATTACACCTGCTGTTACCCATCGTCCACATTAAGGAGGTTCATTATGAAAAAGATAAGAAAAATTTTATTAATCTTAATAAGTGCTTCTACGCTACTTTTAGGCTGTAAAGGTCCTCAAACTAGCGAAAGCGAAGACCCAAACATTAGTGATTCAAATTCTATTAATGAACTTGAAACACCTACAAATGTAACATTAAATGATCGGACACTAACTTGGGACGAAGTTAATGGCGCTACAAGTTATGTAGTTCTTTTAAATAATGAGTAACATACTACTAACGTAAATAGTTTACTTTTACCTGCGACTACCTATGGAGTAATAACTGTGCAAGTAAAAGCTAAAACAAATGATATTTCTTCTAGTTATTCAGAAGAACAAACATTTGAAGCATATCTTACACTTGGAGTGCCGCAAAACTTACGCCAAGTTGGTAGTAAAATCGAGTGGAACGAAGTCACACTTGCTACAGGATACATAGTAAAAATAAACAATTCATCTGAAAAATACACGGTTAATAACTATTACGATATTACGAGTGATATCGTAAAAGCAAAAGTCTTAGCGACTGCAAATGACCCATACCTAAGATCAAGTGCTTATAGCGAAGAGTTACTAATTAAAGCGCAACTTGGAGCTCCTTTAAATATTGTGTTTAATGATGGTTTACTTTCTTGGGATGAAGTAAGTAATGCACTTCAATATAAAATCCAAATCGATGATACTTTATGGGGTTATAGTAATATCAATAGTGCTTTAATTGGCTATTACAAAACAGGCTTACTTAATATTAAAATTCAAGCTCTTGGTGATGAGACATATCTTGATAGTGAAATCACCAGCGTAGAAATTAATGTTCCTAAAATTAAATTAGCAACTCCTACAAATCTAGTGGTTACTGGTAATGTTCTTACTTTTGATCCTGTTCTTTATGCTGAATCTTATAGTATTTATGTTGACGGTATTCTTAAAGCAGGTATTACTACTAATAGTTATACATTCTCACAAGAAATTATTGATAACGCACATTATGTTCAAGTTAAAGCAAATTCCAATGCTAATTACGCTTCAAATCTTAGTGAAAAGTACTTTTTCCATGTTATCTTAATTGATACTGAGCAAGAATTATTGGTAATTGTTCCTTATAGTTCATATCGTCTTAATGCTGATATTACGCTAACTTCTCCTTGGACACCAAAATTCTTTGCCGGAACATTTGATGGTGCTGGCTATACAATTAGTGGCATAAATATTAACAAACAAGAAAAAGAAATCGGTTTCTTTAGTTCTTTAAATGCTGCTACTATTTCTAACCTAAAACTAGAAGGCCAAATTACTATTGAAAATAATGATGAGTTTGAACCAAACATTGGTGGTCTTGCTGGAGCTATTTTAGATTCTACTATTTCAAATGTTGAGATTCTAGTTGATATTACTTCTAGTGCAAATAATGGAATTGCTAAAGTTGGTGGAATAACAGGAGTAAGTAAAAACTCAACATTTGAAAATGTTCATTATATTGGCAATATCGCTGCGGATTTTGCAATAAGCGGTGGCTTTATTGGTTTACTTAATCAATCAGATAATGCTGTTATGATTAATAGATCAAGTGCTAATGGAACTCTTACAGTCACTGGCGGAGAACAAACACCTACAGGTTGATTTATTGGTCAAATGTTAGATAACTATATGAACATTTATCAATCAAAAGCTAGTGTTAATGTTACAGGACCAAATTATGTTGGTGGTTTTGTTGGCTATATGGGCTATGGCCATATCAGTGATAGTTATTCTGAAGGCAATATAGAAGCTATTTCTACTAGCCTCGTACATCTAGGTGGATTCATCGGTCGCGTTGAAGGTTATAACAATATAGTAGATTCTTGTCTTGCCTTAACATCTGTTAGCAACAAAAGCGGCGACAATGTTTTTGTTGGCGCTTTTGTTGGAGTGACGCCAGGCGGAACTCATGCAAGTATCTATAACAATTGTGCCTATGATAATACATTATCAACAATGAATCGGATTGGTAATAGTGCTACCGGAAAAGGTGACGGCATCACAGGTTATACAAGTGAAGAGCTTTTAACTGAACTAAATTATAGTTTAGAAGTTTGGGATTTCAGCGGTCCTAAGCCACGCTTAAAATGGGAACTAGAATAAATTAAGAAGGAAACTATATGATTGTTTTAGGAATTGATATTGGCGGTACCTCGATAAAGGGAGCCGCGATAAAAAAAGATGGAACAATTCTTGACACCTTTTCTTTAAAAATGAATAGAAATTTGTCGCAAGAAAAGATTTTTTCACTCCTTTGCGAAACGATTAATAACTTTTTAGCAACACACAAATATAAAGAAAGGATATCTGGCGTCGGCCTAGGTATACCTGGATTATTAGATAGAAAAAACGGAATAATCTTAACTAGTAACAATATGAGTAAATGGAACAATTTTGAAGTTGTTAAGTTTATTGAAAAAAGAATAAACCTTCCCGTTAAAATTATTAACGATGCTTCTGCTGCTGCTTTAGGCGAAGCTAGATATGGAAGCGGGAAAGACTACGAAAACATAATCATGCTTACTTTAGGTACTGGAGTAGGAGGCGTAATTGTAATAAACAAGAAACTCTATGATGGTCTAGAAGGTACTGGAGCGCAACTAGGTCACACTCTTATTAAAATAAATGGTAGAAAATGTACATGTGGAAGGAAAGGGTGCCTAGAAGCATATGCTTCTGCTACAGCATTAATAAAAGATACTAAAAAGGCGATTAGAAAGCATCCAAATAGTTTATTAAAGAGCCTTGCTTCTAAATATAGCAAAGTTACTGCCGAAATTGCATTTGAAGCTGCTAAAAATGGGGATGAAGTTGCTAGTAACTTAATTAATGACTATGTTATGTATTTATCCGAAGGTTTACTAAATTATTGTAATATCTTTAGACCTAATATTATTGTTTTATCAGGTGGCATTGCTAATCAAGGTGATTATTTAATAAATAAAATTGAGAAATATCTAGAAGAACATAATTATGGCTATAAAGGTTCTCCAATTATACCAGTTAGACAAGCAATCTTAGGTTATGATGCTGGTAAAATCGGCGCGGCTTCACTATTCTTTTATAATGATTAAAGAGTATATTTTCTTTTAAAAAATGAATATTTTTTTATTTTAATAAACTATTGTTTATTTAGACCCTTTATTTGATAAAATAAATAGGGATAAGAAAATATAGTTATCCTTCATATGAAAATGTAGATTAAGGAGTTTTTTTTATTTATGGATTATGATGTGATTATTGTCGGAGCTGGTCCAGCAGGTTACTTCTGTGCTTATGAGTTAACAGAAAAACGACCAGATCTTAAAGTTTTGTTAATAGAAAAGGGACGAGATATTAAAACACGTAGTTGTCCTATTTTAAAAGGCACACTTGATAAATGCCCAATCAATAAAGAAGGCTACCGCGAATGTTATCCCTCGTGCTCTATAACATGTGGCTTTGGCGGAGCAGGAGCCTATTCTGATGGTAAATTCAATATTACTAGTGAATTTGGTGGCTGGATGCAAGATTATCTAGAAAATGGTGACCTATTAGATTTAATTAATTATGTAGATAGTATTAATCTTAAATTTGGTGCTACTAAAGACATCACTGATCCTTATACTCAAAAAGTTAAAGAAATAGAACTTCGGGCAATGAGTGTTGGTGTTCGCCTTCTTCGAAGTAAAGTCCGTCACTTAGGTACTGAAGAAAATCTAAAAATACTTGAAAGAATTTCTAATCATCTTCAAAAGAAAGTTACGATGATGTTTGCAACTGATGTTAACGATATTATCACTAAAAATGGAGAAGTCCGTGGCGTTATTACTAAAGATAATCAAACATTTAGAGCTAGAAAGGTACTTTTAGCGGTTGGACGTGAAGGAAGCAAATGGCTTGATGGTCTACTTGAAAAACGCGGAGTTAAAATGGATCAAACCCAAGTCGATATAGGTGTTCGTGTTGAATGTAATGACTTAATAATGGAAGAAATAAATACACATTTATATGAAGGTAAATTTGTCTATCGTACCTCAACTGGTAACACTGTTCGTACCTTTTGTTCTAATCCAAGCGGCCATGTAGTTATGGAAAACTATAACGGCGTTATTAATGTTAATGGACACTCCTATAAAGATGAAAAATTTAAATCTGAAAATACAAACTTTGCTCTTTTAGTGTCTCATCACTTTGCTGAACCCTTTAATAAACCAAATGAATACGCAGTAAAAGTCTCCTCTCTTGCTAACCAACTAGCGTGCGGTTCAGTTTTAGTTCAAAAATTTGGCGATCTTCTTCTTGGACGTCGTACTACGGTTAAACGCCTTAGTGAAGGCTTTATGCGACCAACTTTAAAAGAAGCAGTTCCGGGTGATCTAGCCCTGTGTTTACCACATAAAACTCTTCAATCAATCATTGAAATGATTCGTGTTCTAGATAAAATCACGCCAGGAATTGCAACTGAACATACTCTTCTTTACGGCGTAGAAGCTAAATATTATAGTGCTCGACCAGAGATGACTGATAAATTTGAAACAAAAGCTATTAAAGGCCTCTACCTTGGTGGCGACGGCGCGGGTTTAACTCGCGGCTTAGCACAAGCTGGCGCATGCGGTGTCTATATTGCTCGCAACATGTTAAAAGAATTAGAATAATTTAATTTAGATTATAAAAATGCAGAACCAACAATCAAAATAAGGTCGGTTCTGCATTTTTTACATTAATTTTGCACTATTTACTACTATACCGAATTGCTTCTTCAATAAGTGATTTATCAAAGCCAAATGTTTTATAACCTTCAAGAACAGTATTAACATATCTTTGACTAGGTTCACCAAGTGTAAATTTTTCATGCATTATATAAGCAAAGGCCTCAATAGGTGTATCGTCGCCTTCACTGTCCTTTAAAACTACTTTTATATCCTTTTTATAATAAAAATTAGGATAACCTTCGTAAATATCGAGCGAGTGCTCATCTCTTGGTTGAATAATAAAAACTCCTACTGGTACATAGTGTCCATTTGCTTTTTCAACAGTAAGGTAATTACCTGATCCACTACCTTTAAACATTAAACGATAGTTTTCTATAATTGCAGTACCAACTTTAACTGCAGTAGGACATCTTCTTTTCATTTGCTCTAAATTAAGGTTACTGCCATATGCTAAATAGTATCTTTTTTTCATAATAACTCCTTAATATTAACTTTTTAATCAATTGCCTCAAGCAAAAAACTGACTTGTCTAAAACCATCATTGCAAGATATCATAGCTTGCTTTGGTTTTTTCATCCAACCACCATAGAAATTAGTGACTCCATCGGCTAAATCCCTAACAAATGGATAAAGATTACTCCATGCTCTTTTACAAAAATTTGTTTCTTAGATAATGTTATAGCCATATTATTACTTTTTATTTTGTTAATCTTTTTTTAAAATGTTATATAATAAATTCACAAGGATCACTTAAAAGTGGTCGGAGGTCGCAAAACAACACGATCTCCCTTTTTTTCTATTTATCAATTAAATCTTAATGGACAACAATTTTAACTACAGTAATTTTTACATCTTTTATGTTAGTATCTTATCGTTAATTTCTTTAATATATTTAACATCAACCTTTATATCTTTTCGATCAAAAGATACAAATCCATTCATTTCTTCTTCTACATCGCTAAATTGAGTATAGATAAATGCTGCTAGACCTTTATCTATATTTGGAATAATATCTTCATTAATAAACTTCTTGTAGCGAGCTTGAAAATCTTCTTTGTTATTATAGTTAAGATAGAAGAAACCTTTTTTCACCTTTGCGTTCTTTTCTGATTTATCAAAAATAAAGGCTCCACATTCAGAAACAACAAAACACCTATTATTTAATCTTCGTGGTACTCTTATCTTTCGACGGTAAATATGAACTGATTTAAAGTCACCGCTTCCTTGATCGTGCCAGCCTGAGGCATGATCAAATAATCTTGTTTTATCGACTTCTTTTAGCCGTTCATACATTTCTTTTGCATCAAATTGACCCCAAGCTTCATTAAATATCGTCCAAACAACAATTGATGGACAGTTATAGAGATGCTCCATTGTAGCGATAAACTCTTGTTTTGCAAGATTTCTTCCTTCCAAACTCTCGCGATAGAAAGTCTTATATCGACTATCATTTAAACTATATGGAATAACAGCAGGAACTTGGTTTAGCCAAAAAGAAAATTTAGTACATGCATTAACAAAATCTTGCCAAACAAGTAAACCTAGTCTATCGCAATGATAATACCATCTAAGTGGTTCAATCTTAATGTGTTTACGTGATACATTAAAACCAAGTTCTTTTGTTAGTTTAATATCATTAATAAAGTCTTCATCGCTATTTGGTGTTAATAGCCCATCAGCATAATAGCCTTGATCAAGTACGCCTTTATTAAAATATGGTTTATTGTTTAATGCTATTAACTTATGACCCTTTTCATTTTTAATTAGCGAAATCTTACGCATCGCAAAATATGAGTTAACGATGTCAACCTTATTGTAGATGGTAAAATTATATAAATGCGGGTCTTCTGGGGACCATAACCGTACATTTTCAAGCTTAATTACATTTTTAGTGCCAGAAATAACATCGTATGTTTTGTTAAGTAATTTAATTTTTGCTTGCTTTATAGTTGAGTTAAATTCAATATGAATCTCACCTTTATCAATATCAGGTGTTATTTTGATTTTTTCAATATAGCCGTTTTCTACACTCTCAAGCCACACAGTTTGCCAAATACCAGATTGCGGAGTATAAAAGATGCCACCTGGCGTTAAAGATTGTTTACCAACTGAATGATAAGATTCATTTGTAAAGTCTTGTACTCTTAAAGTAAGAACATTATCTTTTGCTTTTAAGTATGGTTTAATGTCTACACTAAAAGGGAGAAAACCTCCAACATGACTAGTAGCTAATACACCATTAACGAACACATCAGCAATTTGATCAACTGCACCAAAATGAAGAATTACCTTATCTTTAATAAACGATTTAGGTATATCTAATTTTAAGCGGTAAAAGAGATAATCATCCGGCTTTACATTTTTGCTTACACCACTTTTTTTGGTTTCAGGAGAATAAGGAACTAATATTTCACCATCAAAAATATCAGGAATCTTATCTTCTTTTCTAATCGCATATTCCCAAATGCCATTTAAACAAAGATATGAGTCCCTAATAAATTGAGGTCTAGGATATTCGCTTAGCGGTATCGTCTTCTTCATTTTTCGCCTTATTTTCTTTTCTAATCATTAATACAACAGGAATAATAGCTAGAACAAACATTACAGCCGTTACTAAAAATAGCCATTTGTTAGGTGGATAAACTGTATGATTAAATTCATTTAGATATGGTTCTCCGCCAATACGACAAATTGCACCACCTAAAAATGGCCCAATTACCATTGGTATTAAAACAACAAATACCATCCGAACACCTTGAAATTTACCAACTTCTGTTTTAGGTGTGTAATCTCTTATTTTCGCTCCTAGTACCGCAGTTGAAACAAGATACCCAGTCATAAGAATAACCCCAAAAATTATTAAAAGAACTCTTGTAGTTACGCCACTTCCTCCAGGAATAAAGAAAATTGCAAGAGCACCTAAAATTCCAACCCCAATAGCAGGAATCATAATCTTGTTTTTGCCAATTTTGTCCATAAATAAACCGAATGCTACGGTAATAAGTGAAGCAAGAATGAGGACTAAACCTAGACTAATCGTAAAGTCAACACCTTGGATAAGTAATACATTTTGTACGTAAAGAATAAAATAGGGCATAAAAACATTAATGCTAATGTTGAACACCATAAATGCAATTAGAGTTATATACAAAACTGGATTTGACTTAATTACATTAGGTCTAAATCCATAAAAGACATTTTTAAAATATGGTTCTTCTTTATTAGGCACGATGACATCATCAGGCACCATAAAGAGTGAAACAACACCAATTAGAAGAGTTAAACCTCCAAAAATATAAAAGAATATATCCCAGCGTTTTACATCTCCATCAACAAAGATGCCAGCTACTCCAATAACTGCAATTAAGGCAATTAAAGGTAGGACTGAAAGAACACTTTCGACCTTTGCACGATTTGATTCAGTTGTGTTATCCGTAACAAAGGCATTAAAAGCAGCATCATTTGCAGTTGAACCAAAAAATGTCATCACACAGTCCATGATGACAATCATTACTCCTGCCATTGCTCCCGTTCTAGCAACAATTGTTACCGATGAAGTAGGATCTAAGAAAGCAAATAAAATAATTGATATACCCCAAAGGATATAACCAACTGAAATAAATAGCTTTCTTTTTCCTAAGCGATCACTTAAAGCACCCATAAATAAAGTTGTTAAAGTTGCAACAGCAGCACTTGTAATAACCATTATTGGGATGTAGGTATATGTTGAAGTGACATGGAATGCATAGACATTAAAATAGTTGTTTTCAATAGCCCAAGCAAGTTGTCCAATAAAGCCAACTAAAATATAAGTCAGCCATTTTCTTAAGGTCGTCATTTTTTTCATAAATTATTTTCCCCTATGTTAAATTATTTTCTATTTACATTGTAACAAAACTATTTAAAAAATTTGTTCTTATGGTGAAATTTTAAATATTTAGGACTAATGAAACTCCAAGTATTTTACCAAATTCTTCTTGGGTTAATAGCATTTCATCTCTTAGTTTTTTAATTTTAGTTGCATATGTCAAATAGAATTACTCCTTTAACATCATCTTATCGTTGTTTTATCATACTTTATCAAATAAAGATATAATCTTTAAGTAAAAGGCATATTCCAACATTTTTTATAAAAATTAAAGAAAGTAAAATATAATCGTATTATTTTTATATTGTAATCGTGTTCTATAAAACATCATTTTCTGCCATATTTTGCGTTTTTATTGTATTTTCTAAATGTTTTTAAGATCCTAACTGCCAAGTTTAACTGAGTTATTGGCCTAATAAGCATAAAAAAAGGCCTGATACATTTGTATCAAGCCATTCAGTGTTATGTGGGTTACTTAACCTATATTGATACAATAGCGCACCCCTACAAAAATTAATAACACCCCTATTCAATTTTTACTACACCCCTAAAGATAAATTGTACACCCTTTAATTGATTGTGGTGTTACCACGCTTTCCACCTCATGTCTTTGTTGTCATGAAGTATTATAACTTATATTTTATGGTGGCTCACTTTCGTATCGGTGTTTTGTTGATTAATGGCTCACTTTCATATTAACATTAACAAAAGTAACTTTTTCATGATATAATCTAATTATAATAAAAGAAAGTAGGGATTATATGAAAGAATTAATTATTGTTACTGGTGCTACTGGTGGGATGGGCTATGAAGCCGCTAAACATTTCCACAAAGACTTTGATTTATTACTATTAGATATTGATAGTAAGAAGTTAGAAGTTGTTAGTAAAGAATTAGGTAATCAAGACTTTTTAAAGTTTGATATTACAAGTGAAGAAAATATTAAATCTTTAGTCAATTACTTAAAGTCAAAAGGTAAGTTCAAGCATCTACTACATTTTGCAGGAGTTAGTGAATCAATGGGTAATAGTGAACTAATTTATAAAATAAACTTAGTAGGCACAAAAAATCTACTTGATGCTATCTATGATTATATTAAACCTGGTGGGGTAATAATAAACACAAGTTCAATAACTGCATATCAAACACCAATGCCTATAGAAGCTCTTCCATTCCTATTAGAACCACTTAAAGATGACTTTATATCAAACATCTTAAAGTATACTAAAACAACTGGAGATGCCTATGGTTTTAGTAAGCGTGGCGTAATAGAATTGACTAAAAATGAAGTTGTTAAATGGGGATTAAAAGGAGTAAGAATTGTTTCTATTTCACCAGGTGCTATTAAGACACCAATGGTTGCTAAAGAGATGGAAACACATAAAGAAGCAATTGATCAACTAATTAGTTTAACACCAGTTAAACGAATAGGACTACCTGAGGACATCGTTAATTTAGTTGAGTTTCTAATAAGTGATAAAGCTTCATTCATTACAGGAACTGATATATTAATTGACGGTGGAGTAGTAGAAGCCTTTAAAGTGTACGCAAAACAATCGTAATATATTAAAATAGATAAATATTGGAACTTTTTAAAAAACAAACTAGTGATTAATATAAAAGATACCCTATACATCGGACAACGATAAAAAAATCGTATTCTGATATATAGGGTATTTTTCGTATATAATATAATTAAATGAAAGAGGTGTAATTATATGGGTGTAAATTATTTCACGGATGAACAAGTAAAGATTTTAAAAGCAAATCCAAATGTTAAAAATGTATCAAACAAAGCTATTACATATACTGACCAATTTAAAGAACATTTCGTTAATGAATATAACAAAGGAAAACTTCCAATAGTTATATTTGAAGATGTTGGACTAAGTGTTAAAATATTAGGTAAAATAAGAATCCAAGAATCTTCTAGACGTTTTAGAAAACAAGCCGAACGACTTGAAGGTTTTAATGATACTCGTTCTACTAATTCAGGTAGACCTCTAACAAAACATTTGACTAAAGATGAAATTATAAATAGACAAAAAGCGGAAATAGAGTATTTAAAACAGGAGCGTGAATTCCTGCTGGAACTGAAAAGGTTAGAAAGAGAGGTGATCAGAAAGTCAAAATCGAAGCCAAAGACAAATACAAAATAATAATTAAAATATTATCAAAACCTAAAAACAAATTAAGTATAACTTTAATGTGCAACATAGCAAAAGTTTCTAGAAGTGGATTTTATAGTTTCAAATCACAAACAGAAAACAAGTTAATAAGAGAACTGAAAGACTTAGAAGATTTTGAACTTATTAAGAGCGCTTATATGGTTAAAGGCTTTAAGAAAGGTGCTAAATCAATTAAAATGACACTTTTACATAGATATGGAATAACAATGAATTTAAAGAAAATAAGACGTTTAATGAAGAAATACAATCTTATTTGTCCAATTAGAAAAGCCAATCCACATAGACGAATGGCAAATGCAATTAAGACTAGTTATGTCGCACCAAACATATTAGAAAGAAAATTTAAAGATGGCAAACCGAATCAAATTTTCTTAACTGATATTACTTACTTAACTTATGACTTAAATAAACGAGCTTACTTATCATTAATCAAAGATGCAGTAACAAATGAAATAGTCTCATATGAACTATCAAAATCACTAGAATTAGATTTCGTTATTAAAACCTTCAACAAGTTAGAAAGTTTATCACTTGAATCAAATGCTTTAATTAATTCTGATCAAGGATCACATTATACATCTATTAATTTTCAAAGTATAGTAAAAGAATTAGGTTTAATACAGTCAATGTCTAGACGAGGAAACTGCTTGGCACCCTATTGTCTATATATGAAAGAGAACTACAACTTGGATCAATGTCTATTTCAATTTGGTAAACAAGATTTTAATAAAAACAATATAATTTCTACATTATGAACTCTCTAACAAGATTAATGCTTTTTCATACTTCTCTATTCTTTTTTTATCCTCAATGGTAATTTGATTAAGTCTTGTTAAATTAGAATTGTGTTTTAAATCTTCTATTTTTACTATTGTCGCTAACTTATTGTTTTTAATTTCTTTTATATAATCAAAATATGGTGAGTCTTTAGAATAAGTAAGTATTCTAATGCTTCAATCACTTCTAGAGGAAAACCGGCACTGTTTAAATCGTTAATTGTATAATTGCTATCTTCAACAACATCATGCAATAATGCAACACATATTGAATACTCATCCTTCATTTTTGAAGCCAAATAAAACGGATGAAATATATAAGGCAATCCAGATTTATCTAATTGTTCTTTATGTGCTTCATATGCTATTTTTAAAGCTTTTTTAGTTAATTTTGTATATATCATTTTATCTCCATTTTACAAATTCAATCTATAATTATGAAACTATTACTCATTTAAATTCAAATGAATAAACTCTTCTAATTTGGGAATCTCTTTTTCAAACTTTGTGATAGTTTTCTTATTGACACCCTCTTGACGTAATCTTTCACGGAATTTACCTATTTTAAAATTACCTGAAGTCTTATATTTATATTCCTTAACCCAATTAACAAGATCATCAAGTGTCATAGTATCAAATATGGCGGGATTTATTTTGCTCTTAAAGTACAGTTCTTTCTTAAACTGATCTAAAACCAATGCCGGAAGTTCTTTTTCAACAAGTTTTTCAATCTTATTTTTTTGTTTGGTAAACTTAAAATCAATTGTAGAATCAGTTTTATCCGTGAAATCTTTAGCCAATGATAACCAAATATAATCCTTTTCAAAAGCATTCAAATTATTTTCATTGAAAACTCTGAATTTGTACAATTTCTGTGGCGTTGATTGGTAGTATTCCATCTTTAAATCTGAAGAAATATGATTTCTATCAATGAAATTAGTTAAATAATTTTTAAAATTATCTGTAGAATTATCTATAAAAATCACCTCATATCATTTATATTCATTTTTGAAAATCATAAGCTACACTTCTATTCTAATTACAATTATACTATTTTAATAATTCTTAAACAACCTAGCCTATTAAATAGCAAATTATTCACAAAAATAAATGTCTATTGTTTTCAATATATTTTGTTATTATTTTTTCATATAATTTATTGGGATGAACAACTGTCATATCCTCATAATTATCAAGATAATACTTT